>Ga0208953_1000059_pt1 | contig 117419 bp, 102 predicted proteins | sample RifOxyB2_FD_184033 | JGI IMG/M metagenome (GOLD analysis project Ga0208953, IMG submission 184033) | Groundwater microbial communities from Rifle, Colorado - Rifle Oxygen_injection B2 (SPAdes) | ecosystem: Environmental > Aquatic > Deep subsurface > Groundwater | place: USA: Rifle, Colorado...
GGTAATGTCAAGAATAGTGTGTAATTTCTTTTAAGGGTTTATTCTCCCAGAGCATATTTTGTCTGTAAAAGATAGCGAAGATGATACGCTGGACGCTATCCTGGTTATTGAAACAGCTCATAGTTCTAGTGCGGCGCCTTACCTCACGGAAACAGCGCTCAATAATATTGCTGGTGCGAAGTTTTTTCCACATAGGTTTAGGTTCTTTAAAGAAGTTAAGCAAGTCAAAGATGTCTTCGTTAAGGCAGTCGACTGCGCCTGGAGCAATGGGCTGCCAGGTTTTGGCCCAATTTTTAAACGCCTTTAAGGCGGTTTTATAATCAGAAGCCTTGTAAATATCGCGAGCCTGACTTATGCATAAGGGTTGAAGTTTCTTAGGCAGCTTATTGGAAACATTACGCAATTTATGAGCCCAGCAAGGCTGCTGTGGAACATTAGGGAAAACAACGGCGATGGCATTTTTGAGTCCCCTGTTGCCATCCCTTGCAACAAGGCGCAGTTGTTTGCCTTCAAGGCCTCTGTAGTAAAGGCGATAGAGGAAGTTTTGCCAAGCGAGCTCGGATTCGCCCCTGGGCGCAAGTTCAAAATCAATTAGCTCGCGCATGCCGTTAGATTTGATTCCGTAAACAACCAGCACACATCGTCTTTTACCCCAGACCGGGTTTTTGATGTTGAAATATACGCCGTCAGCAATAAGGTAAATATAATCATCCTCAAGTTTTCTTGAATGATATTTGTTCACTTGATCGTTTAGGCTCTTTGTAATTACGGATACCGTGCTTGCGCTTAACATGTTACGCCCGAATAAGGGATGGATGACTTCTTCTACCCTGCGTGTGGAAACGCCGGCGAGGAACATGTTAAGGATCATGGCATCAACATCATTGGCCCTGCGCTTGTAAGCCCCAAAACAGGTGAAGGATAATTTACCGGAACGGACGCGAGGTACGGCTATTCTGTTTAAATAGCCGAAGCTGGTAAGCAATGAGCGATACCTATAGCCGTTACGATAATCTGATCTTTGAGTCATATGCGTGTAAGGTTTTGTTCCTATAAGGTCTTGAACCTGTATTTCCATGTTGGTTGTAAGTACCCGACTAAGGGCAAGGGCCTGTTCGCGTTTTAAATCGCCCCAGAAGTCCTCTTTGACATTTGACCAACATTGCGATGCGTCCTTGTCAGTGAAGTACAATTGTGCTAAACTGTTCATGGGCTACCTCCTCATGGGATTATTTTGCGATAACACCTGGGAGAATAGCCCCTTTTCTTTCAAAGGTCAATATTAAAAGAAAAAAGTAGCAAAAAAGAAATACTTCAACATCTAAACCAATTTACACACTTTAGTATACACTACCTATTCCATATTGCCGTTTGACATAGACTGACCAATCTTGTAGAATGCTTCCTGTGGGGGGAAAGCTTACCACAAAACTCCCAATATCTTCGCAACAGACAGGTATTCAGGCGCCACGGGGAAGGTGTATGTCCCGAAACAAATCAAAATCAACAATCATCACAAAGCTCGTTGCGGCGACAGCATTTTTTCTTTTGCCTTATTCTATTTTCGCGTCCACCCTTGATTACAGCAGTTATTTCGGCAAGGGAGGGACAACCGTAATAAACGATGTAAAACGGGACCCTGCGGGGAATATCTACATAGTAGGCGAGACAGACGCGTCATCCGGGTTCCCGGTAACCGCGGGCGCCTATGACACTACATTTAACGGCCTTCCAAAAGACGCTTTCGCGGCAAAAATTTCACCTGATAATAAGATAATATTCTGCACATACCTTGGAGGAATAGCCGAGGATTCCGCATCGTCCCTCGCGATAGACTCCAGCGGATACATATATATAACAGGTAGAACCTACTCATCAAATTTTCCATACACAGTAATTTCGCTAAGCGTACCTGTTATAAGAAAATGTGATGCTTTTATTACAAAATTAAGTCCTGACGGAAAAAAACTTATTTTCAGCGAATTTTTTGGCGGCGCCGGAGTTGACTTCGGCAACTGTGTCGCTGTTGACAGGTATGGCTGTCCTTATGTCGCGGGATATACTCAGGGCGGCCTCAAAACTACCAGCAACGCGATCCGTATGAAATACGGCGGGGCGGGCGACGGGTTTATTACAAAATTCAGCGCAAACGGGCAGAGCGTGCTATATTCCACATATTTGGGAGGCCTAAGCATTGATTCCGTCACTAGTATAACTATCAAAAATGAAAAGAGCTTAACTCCTGACCCAAGAATTGACTCGGTTCCCGCAGACTTCCTTTTTGTTACTGGGGACACCAGATCAACTAACTTCCCCGTGACTTACGGCGCATACGATACCAACACAGCTCGTATCTCTGCTAATTCCTGTGTACTCGGCTTTGTAGGCAAGATTAATTTAAGCACTTATAAATTTTCATATCTTACGCTGCTTGGAGGGGAAACATCCTCCTCAAAAACATCAATCAGCGCTGTGGCGGTTGACGCTTACGGTAACGCCTATGTTACCGGAACAACAAGCGCTATAGACTACCCAACCACTGTGGCAGCCTTTCAGAAAGTATTATCAGGCGGAATTTATGACGCGGTTATAACTAAATTAAACCCTGCCGGCAGCGGGCTTATCTGGAGCGGTTATCTTGGCGGCAACGGCTCGGACACGGGATTTAGCGTTATAGTTGACACTTCCGGGAGCGCCTGCGTTTCCGGTTGCACAACTTCACTTAACTACCCCGTCATGGGCTCCGTCTTTCAGAATAGCAATAACGGCGCCTCGGACATATTTTATACAAAAATTGTTCCCGACGGCTCCGCTTTAGAATCTTCGGGTTTGCTTGGTGGTTCAGGCTACGAATCAGTAAAAGTTTCTATCGCTCAGGGCAAGGGCAGCCAGATCATTATCGCGGGAAGAACCGCTTCAACGAATTTCCCCGTAACCGAAAACGCTATTCAACCGATTTTCCAGGGAGGGACATCAAACGGCTTTATTTCAACGGTAGATATACTTAAACCCTTTAAAGTAAATCACAGTCCTGTCGCTCTCGCCGGGCACGATACTTTCATTGAAACAGACGCTCAGCAGGCCGCTGTAACTCTGGACGGGAGCCGCTCCTACGACCCGGACCAGGGCGATACAATAGTTTCATACAAATGGTACGACAGAGCCGGCAATCTGGTCGCAAACGGCGCGAAACCTTCCGTCACTCTAACCAAAGGCATCCATTATCTGTATCTTGTTGTCAGCGATGGCATCTCGGATTCCACCGAATTTGTTGAAGACACGGAACGCGATTCCTGTGTAATTGTCACAGTTTCTGAAGGTGTTTACCGCATCAACTGCGGCGCGGAAACATTTGATTTAACCGATTCAAAAGGCAACTGGTGGATGAGAGACGAAGCCTTTTATTCTCTTTACAGGTGGGGGAATATCGGTGGAACCGCCTCGGAATACCTGGGAACCATATATAACGCCGAAGATCCTGATCTTTTCAGGACCAACCGTGCCGGCGGCACGGATATGCATTACAAAATAGAGCTTCCTAACGGCAAATACGCCGTGAAGCTTATGATGGCAGAGACATACTACCAGGCCCCGGACCAGCGCTCCTTTGATGTTTCAGTTGAGGGGGTCAGCGTTCTTAGGAATGTGGATCTCTTTGCCTGGCGGGGTTTTGCGACCCCTTACGAGAAAACCGCATACATACAGGTAAACGACCAGTGCCTTGATATTGATTTTCCAATGGTTCATAAAGGCGCCGCGCTGATTTCCGCGATAGAAGTGGCTTCGGTTGATGTCACCGAAAATGACTTTCTGAATTTCGTGCAGAAAAAACTTTTCTGGTATTTCTGGAATGAGTGCGACCCCCTGACCGGACATATTAAGGATAAAGAAACCAACTGGGAGCCGAGCAGGGAAATAAAATCAAGTATCGCCGCGACCGGCCTTGGCCTCACCGCGATAACTATTGGCGCGAGCCGGGGATGGATTACAACCAGCGAGGCCTACGAGAGAGTTAAAACGACACTAAATTCATTCATGAGCGGAATGCCTAACAAAGAAGGCTTCTGGTTCCACTTCATTGATATGCATACCGGCGAAAGGATGGCTTACGACGACGGCAGCCCCTGCGAGGTTTCAACGGTTGATTCCGGTATATTTATTCTTGGAGCGCTTCAGGCAGCGGAGTATTTTAAATCCATAGGGTATGACCCGGATAACATATATCAGACCGCTGACAGCCTCTATTCAAGGATGAACTGGAAATACTATACCGGCATCGGCAGTGACTACAAAAAACAGTTTGTGAACATGGGCTGGTACCCGGAAAACGACGGGTATTTCACAGGCGGCTTCTGGGAAAGCTACTGCGAATCTGTTCTCGTCAACCTGCTGGCCCTTGGAGCTCCGAACGAAAGTTTCCGCGTCAGCACATCGGCCTGGACCAGCATGGGAAGGGATTTTATTGACGCCTACGGATACATGCACGCAAGGCAGGCGCCGCTTTTCACACATCAATACCATAACCTTTATTTTGACCTGAGGAACAAAGACGACGGGTACATGGACTATTTTGAAACCGCCAAATACGCCACGCATACAAACCGGCTCGCCTGCGTAAACGACGCCGAACAGAAATATGAGCCAAACGCCTGGGGCGTTACCGCCTGCTTCGGCCTGGACGGCAACTACTATGTGTACGGCGCGCCCGACGGGTTTGAAGACGGAACCATCGCGCCGACCGCCGCCGGGACATCCATAATGTTCACGCCGGAGGAATCGCTCAACGCCCTGCGCCGCATGTATTTCAAATATAAACAGTGGTCCTGGGGCAAAAACGGCTTCGCGGATTCTTTCAAGATCAATGTAAATGCCAAGTGCCCGTACGCGCTGGGGCTTGATAACGCTCCCATTATTATCGGAATAGAAAACTATCGGACAGGCATGGTATGGAACACCTCAATGGCTAATCCGCACCTTTCGTCGGCTCTCTCGCGCGCCGGATTTTCTACCGGTTCAGCCCGCCCCCTGGTCACGGCAAGCTCGCATGAGGGCGAATGGGAAAATCCCGATCCTGCTTCAGTCATGCCGCAAAAGGCCTTTGACAACGACACTTCAACCCGCTGGTCATCCCAGCATGGCAGCGATCCCCAGTGGCTCTGTATAGATTACAAAACGCCGAGAACAATTAATAAAGTAACCATTAGATGGGAAGCTGCCTACGCCAGAGCCTATAAAATTCAAACTTCGCTTGACGGCCACACCTGGACTGATGTTTTCTCAACCACAGACGGTGACGGGGGAACAGACATTATTACCTTTGATCCCGCGGAGTGCCGTTACCTGCGTGTTTACGGAACGCAGCGGGCGAATGTAAGCTGGGGATATTCCATATGGGAAATCAATGCCGAATCCGTCAGCGAGAATGTCGCTCTGCATAAACCCGCTAACGCTTCTTCATACATTACTATGCCGCCTTATTATAACTATGTTCCTTCGTACGCGTTTGACGGCCTGACGGCTCCGGCCGCGCCCGGAGATGAAGGTTATTTCTGGGCTTCGGTGCCCGAGTACCATCCCTGGATCTCCGTTGATCTTGGGGCCCCTACCCTGATAAACAGAATTGTTTTATTCTGGGAGCAAAACAGCCATGCCTCAAATTATTCAATTCAAGTTTCAACCGATGGTTCTTTCTGGAGCGCTATAAACCCGGATGCGGGCGGAAACTTTGAGGCATGCCGCGCGAAGTTTGTCAGGCTTTACGGTAATGAGACACAACCTGTTACCTACAGCCTCTGGGAAATGCAGGTCTTCGGCTTCCCCACGGACAGCCCGCTTTCATTTACAGCTAAAGCGCCCTTCATTGACCCTGAATTTAAATTAGGCGAGGTGTATTCTTTTCCAAATCCGGCTTTGAACTCCAAAAAACCAACGATTCATTTTGAATGCGGCTTAGCCGATCGTCTTGAGCTGAAATTTTATGATATATCAGGAAGCGAACTGCATTCAACTCAAATCGCGTCATCGCCGTCTGTCATCGGGAACAAATACGCCTATGAGTACACTTGGGATACCTCAAATATCGCCCCTGGCGTCTATATTTACAGCGTCAAAGCGGAAAAGAACGGAGCCTCCGATATCAAGGTGCTCAAGAAACTTGCCATTGTAAAATAGTAATTGTCGGAGCTGAGTAAATGAAAAAAATTATCTTTTACCTTTTAGCCGTAACCATTCTGCCTCTCGCCGGCATGTATTCCTACGCTGGAACTGCCGGTGCTGCGTTCCTCAAAATTGGAACCAGCGCCCGCGCGGTCGGAATGGGATCGGCTTATACCGCCGTTTCCGGAGATGTCAGCTCAATTCATTACAATCCCGCCGGTACCGCTTCAATTACCGCAAGACAGGCCAGCGCTATGCACACGCAGTGGTTTTGCGATATTACTCACGATGCCGCGAGTATTGTGCTTCCCGCGGACTGGGGGAACATCGGAGCGGGCCTGATCCGCCTAACGCAAGGCACGCTTGAGGGACGCGACGACAACCGGGAGTTAACCGATCCTTTCAGCGCCGGAGACACGGCGGCTTTTATTAACTACAGCGCTAAGCTCACTCCGTCGGTTCATTCCGGTATGAACATCAAGTATGTCAAAGAGGAGATCGCGCAGTATTCTGCCTCGGGAATAGCTTTTGACGCCGGCGTTTTATACACGCCGGAAAATGAACTGTATGCCTTAGGCCTGTCAGTTTTAAATGCGGGTCAGCGGATGAAATTTATTTCCGAAGAGTTTTCCATGCCTTTAACGATTTCCGGAGGGCTGTCATTTAACCCAGCGAAAAAAATACTGCTTACAGGCGATATAAAACATCAACCCGGAATCATCACGGATTTCTGCCTTGGGGTGGAATATTCGGTTTTTGACGCTCTTCAGCTGAGAGCCGGCTGCGTTATAAACCCGCTATCCGGTTCTAAAACTTACTACAGTCAGAGTTTAATATCCAGCGCTTCGGCAGGGATAGGCTTTAAGTTTTTTGGAAACCGGCTTGATTACGCCTTCACACCAGACGACATCCTCGGGTCAACTCATCGCTTCAGTTTTTCGCTTGATTTCTAACCGCAAACCCGTCCAAAACAAAAAAAATGAATCATAATAAGATCTGATTCAATTTATTTTTTAGGGATGGCGGGGAAATAATTACTGGTTGGTTTTAGCCTGCGAGTCCTGCCATCTGGGCAGTGTAAAACAAAACTTGCTGCCTTTCTCAATTTTACTCTCTATCCAAACGCTGCCGCCGTGCAGTTCCAGGATTTTTTTCACTACCGCGAGGCCCAGCCCCGCTCCTTCCACCTGCCCCGTTTTGTATTCGTCTATCTGGTAGAATTTCTGAAATATTTTTTTATGCTCTTCGGAAGGTATGCCGAGCCCGTTATCCGAAACCTGAAGCATAACGAAATTGTTGTCAGCCAGCCCTCCGTTTATATGAATTATCTTTTCGGGCTTGTCGTTAAACTTAACCGCGTTTTCAACTATATTTTCAACAACCTCTATAATCTTAGCCGTGTCAATCATCAGATCCGGCAGTCGGGAAAGTTCCTCTCCGACTATAACAGTTGTTTTATTTTTATCCAAAAAAGCTCCAAGGCCGAGCAGGCTTGTGTCAACAACTTTCTTTATGCTTATCCTTTCAGGGGTTAATTCGGTATACTCTGACTCCAAAAGCGTGAATCTTATCAGCTTATCAACGAGCAGGTTAAGCGTGTTGCCTTCCCTTTCTATGGTAGTCAGCGCCTGCCTTGTCAGCTTATCTAAATCTTTTGCCTTTTCCAGCAGCAGAGACGAATAGCCGTTTATAGCCGTCAATGGCGTGCGAAGTTTGTGGGAAATAAGCGCCAGGAAATCAATCTTCTGCTTGCCCTCTTTCTTTTCTTCCGTAATGTCTCTTAAAACGAAAATATGGCCTATGACATTTTTATCCTGGCCGGCTATCTTAGTGGCCATTACACTTAAAAACAGCGACTTTCCTTTTACCCTTGAAAGCTCAAAGTTTACCGAGCGGGCCGTATCGGAGTTTATGGTTTCCCACGGCAGGGAGGGGGCGTAATCCGGTATCATTTCTATAAAGCTTCTGTCTAAACTGTCTGTTTCACTCAGGCCCAGAAGCTCCCTCGCGGAATTGTTCAGCCTCATCACATTGAATCCGGCATCCGTCACGACAGCGCCGTCGGCCATGGCTGAAAAAGTCGCGTTGAGTTCCTCTTTCTCCTGCTCAAGGCTGTTGAAAAGATAAGTGTTTTCAATTGCTATGGCGGCCTCAACCGCGAAAATAGACAGCAAATTCAGATCCTGTTCCGAAAACACCGCCTCTCTTTCCACTCTCGCCAGGTTAATCACACCCAGGAGCCTGCCTTTTCTCATCAGAGGGGCAGTCAGCGCGGATTTAATATCCTCATATGGCTCCAGGCCCAAAAACCTCGGGTCATTTTTTACATCTCCCTGTATCACGACAGGTTTCAGCTCTTTTGCCGAATATCCGGCTATCCTCTCTCCTAAACTCAGCTTTTTGTTAATAACATCATCTTTGCGAGAGCCGATAGCTACCTTCACAGTCAGTTCGTTAGCCTTTGAGTCATACAGCATTATGGAGCCGCTGTCGGCGCTCAATGTGTCGCTGGATAGTTTAAGAATAAGGTTTAAAAGCTCGTCAAGCCCCATTATGGAGCTTATAGCCTTGCTGACCTCGTAGAGGTTAACCAGCTGTTTTAATTCGCTGATCTCGGCCGAAAGCCTTTGCTTCTCAAAACAACGCTTAACTATGAGGTCCAGCTCGGTAATATCAAATGTTTTGGGAACATAATCATAGGCGCCGAGCTTCATGGCCTGCACCGCGTTGGCAATAGTGCCGTGAGCCGTGATCATAATGACATCGGTCTTAGAGTAATTGTCCTTAATATGCTTAAGAACAGCGAGGCCGTCCATCTCGGGGAGTTTCAGGTCGGTTATGACTATTTCACACGGGTTAGCCTTTAATACTTCTATCCCGCCTTCACCGCTGTCGGCGGAAAAAACTTCGTAGCCTTCGGATTTGAACAATTCCACGCAGGCTTTTCTTATGTATTCGTCGTCGTCAATTACAAGTATGCTTTTCTTTTCCATAGTGAGGTTTACGCGGGGGGGAGGCTGAAAGTAAATTTGCTTCCTTTTCCAAGTTCGCTTTCAACCGAGACCCTGCCGCCCATTGATTCCATAATTCCTTTCACGATTGCGAGGCCAAGACCGGTGCCCTTTGGCTTTGGGTTCTTGCCCTGGGTGCCGATTATCTGCTCAAATTTATCAAATATTTTGTCCAGTTTATCGGAAGGTATTCCTATGCCGCTGTCGCGCACCGAAACAAATATGAGTTTCTGCTTTTCGTCGTAACCGGCGCCCACGGAAATCGCCCCTTCCTGCGGTGTGAACTTTACGGCGTTGCTTAGAAGGTTAATAAGCACCTGCCTCGTCCTGTCCGGGTCCCCTAATGCAGGTGGAAGTTTTTCCGGCGCCTCTGAAGTAAATACAATATGCTTTTCGTCAAATTGGGGTTTAAACAACTGAATAGTTTCAGTAATGACGCCGAGGAGATCCAGCGTCTGGAGCGATACTTCCATCTTTCCGCGCTCTATCTTCGCCACATCCAGAAGGTCGTCAATAAAACGGCTGAGGCGCAGGGCGCAGTTTTTCATTATTTCAAGGTATTCCTTCTGCTTGTCGTTAATGGCTCCGGCCGTGCCTTTAAAAAACAGGTCTATGTAGAGCTTAAGGGAAAGCAGAGGGGACCGCAGTTCGTGGGTTACGCTTGATACAAAATCGCTCTTCATCTGGTCAAGCTCTTTAAGCTTTTCGCTCATCTTGTTAAATTCCGCGGCCAGATCTCCCAGTTCATCTTTGGTTTCAACGGATATTTTGTGGTCCAGCTTGCCCTGCCCGATTATACCGGCCCCCTGGGCCAGAATTTTTATAGGTTTCGTCATCATGGCGGTCAACACAAAAGCGCCCAGAAGCCCGCAGAGCAGAGCCGCCGCAGACACAAGCATGATTCTTTTGCGCGCTCCGGATAAGGCGTCTTCAACTTCTTTATTAATCAATTCCTGATAAAACCCCAGCCTTACGGTTCCCTGACGGTCCTCACTGACCACGACCGGCATGGACAAATCAAGCAGATCCCGGCCGTCGCCGCCCTTGTATTTAATGACAGTATAATCCGAAGCCGCGAAGGCCTTTTTACTTACCTCGTCGCCCGGGACGGCTCCCAGAAGGTTGATATCGGTATGCGCCAGGATCCTGCCCGTACCGTCGGTGACCATGGCGTAGGCGAGCCCCTTTGTATTCTTAATTAGTTTCAGGTAATTGAGAAGAATTATCTCATCTTTGACAATCAAAGATTCCTTGGCGGCCTGAGCCAGGCTTTTGACCATTCCGGCCCTGCTGTTTTCAAACTCTCTTACCAGAAAGCGGCTCTCGGAAATTATGAACGAAACGCTCACTCCCGAAATAATGATAATTACAAGAAGACTGATAAGCAGGCTGAATTTAGTTTTTAATCTCATCGTATGTCCCGTTATTTTCTGTTCTTTAACTCTTCTCTGGCCCTGTTTAAATTATTATTTATCTTCTCATTTTCCGGGTCAAGGTCGGATGCCTTCTGCCAGTTCCTTATGGCATCCTGCAGGTTGCCTGACTCATAGGCCTTTAAGCCTTCTCTGTTGAAGGTTTCGGCCTCGGTTTTCCGCATTGCCTCATATTCAATCCTGGCCTTATTCAGGCTTTCCGAAATAGAAGAATTCCCGGGATCAAGCTTTGCCGCCTCGGCAAGAAACTTTACGGCTGAATTATAATCTTTTTCCTGGTAAGATTTCATGCCCCTGTCCGCGTACTCCTGAGCCATCATCTTTCTTGTTTCTTTTAAGTATTTTTCAGCCTCGGCCCGGCCGGGAATAAGTTTTAGAGAGTATTCAAACTGGGCAACGGCCGCTTCCCAGATGCCTTTTTTATATAACTCCTGGCCTTTCTTGTAGGCCGCGTCGGACAGTTTCGTCAACTCGGCCAGTTCTTCTCTCTTTTTCTTTTCAGCGAGTTTCTCAAGCTCGGCTTTCGCCAGCTCAATATTCTCGCGCGCCGGTTTGTGCGCCGGATCCATCAAAAGAAGTTTTTCCCAGAGTGAAATCGCGTCGTGATACTGGCCCTGCCTGAAGAAATCCTGGCCCTGCCTGAATATGCTCTCGGCTCTAAGGGACTTCTGCCTGCCAAGGGCCGCGTCTAATTTAGGCGCATAGGCCGCCACGGAGGCGTCGGCCGGGAAAAGCTGAACCATGCTGTCGTAAAGCTCTTTTGCCTCGGAAAGCCTGGCGTCATTTATATACGCCTCAAGCAGGGTAAAATATTTATCAACTTTAACGGAACTTATACCGGAGCGGATTAAAGCTGAAATGGTTTTGGCTTCTTCATTAAGCGGATCAACGGAAAGGACATAATTTGCTTCAATGTTGGCGCTTATCAGATCCTTTTTCTGATAATACCTTACCGCTTTGGCCAGCCTCGCCGATAAATTTGAATCCACAAGCGCTTTTTCATGATCTCTGCCAAAACGGTAATTAATGCCTATCCTGTGGGTATTGCCAAGAATTCCGTAAGGAGCGAAAGCGTAGTCAACCGAAATATACTCGTTGCCGAGCCCTATTCCGCCTACTAACCCGGGTTCAATATCGTACTGAGCTGTTTGTGACTTATACCTGTAGCCGGCGCGCAGGGAAATCCAATCCGTCAGCTTATAGTCAAGCCCGGCATTAAGAGACAGCGCCGCGTCCGCTGGCATATTGGCGTCTAATGAAAATGTCAGAGTGTCGTACAGAAAATTCTGTGCGAGCCCCAGTTTATAATTTGAGGGGAGGGGATACTCTTCTTTAACGAACTTAACCTGAGTTCCCAGATTCTGCGCCGCTAAAGCAAGTTTTAACTCGTTGCCAATCCAGCCTGCGGCGTTATTTAATCCGGTTTTAAGGCCGTATATAAAACCAAGATCCGCGGCGTAAGCGACGGCTGATTCTCCGGCAAGGTTTTCGCTCAAATATTTAATGTTCATGCCGCAATCAACTCCGTAGAACTTAGCTCCATAGGACAAAACCGCGGCCAAATCGGAAGCTTTCACTGTATTTTGAAGCCTTGCGCCGTAATTGTCATAAGCCTCCACATCGCCGGATGAGAGGTAATAAAGGCTTAAACCCGCGGTGCCGTGGTTTTTTATGGGGTGGGCATAGGAAGCAAACTGGTAGTTTATTCCTTCAAACCAGCTTAGATGCATTAACGACACCTGGCGCGAGCGAAGCCGCGAAAGCCCCGCGGGGTTCCAATAAGGAGCGCTGGCGTCATCGGCCACGGCTGAGAACGCTCCGCCTGAACCGAGAGCCTTTGCGCCCGCCTCAATCTTAAGAAAATTCATACCCGTGCTTCCCGCTGACCCGGCAAACAGCCTGGCGGGGAATAAAAGCAACATGGAAAGAATGATTTTATGCCATAAAATATTTTTCATTTGATTATTATGATTTTACCGGACTTATGCTCCCTGGCGTTTTCAATATAATAAACATACAACCCGCTCGCGACACTTTCTCCCGAACTGTTTTTTCCGTCCCAGACAAGCTCCTCTTTGCCGCCGCTGAAGTTGTAGTCAAGGGCCCGCACAAGCTCGCCCGAAACTGTATAAACGCGTATAGTCGCCTGAGAACTTAACCCGGTAAAGGTAATGCCTCCGCTTTCGGTACCGGTCTCATCCTTGCCGTCAAAGGGTTTCCATGGCACCGGATAAGCGTAAGCGCTGGATAAATCGGTATCGCTGTTGCCCGAGACAGCATAAATTGAAAAGTGGTTAACACGGGCCGTTACGGTATTTTTCACCGTATCAACTTCCGAATTTGGATTTCTCACCCAGAGTTTTTTTGTCTCGTCCAGCCCGTAAATACTCAGGGTATTTTCCTTTACCAGCCTGCCGTTTGAAGTGGTTACGAAACCATCGCCGTTTTCAGCATAGGGGATAACGATTGAAACACTTTTCTGGAATTTATCGCCGGCCAGTGTTCCGGCGTAAGTTCCTTTGTACATCAGGAATTTTCTCACACCCGAGTTGACCGCTCCGGCATAGGGGCCTCTAAGGCCGATAGCTTTGCCGTCGGCGTCGGTAAGCAGGGTTCCAATAGCGGGACTGGTGTCTATAATTATGTAATAATCAAAATCAACCGCTCCAGGCACAATCGTGACTTTTGTAGCGGAATCTCCCGCCGTAAAAATATTTTCAGCCAGGCAGTCCACGACTGTTGTGAATTGCCAGATTTTTCCTGAGATGATTGCGTTTCCGTAAAGGTCTTTCGCGTCAGTGGATACCGTCACGCGGTATTTATAACCCTTTTTCCAGAGAGCCGAAAAACTCAGCGTTTTATCTGAATACTCAACAGTGCCTGAGACAGGCTCATTAATATCAGCCCCGAGGTTATCTTTAACAGCTCTTACCGATATAGCGCTTTTTGCCGCGGCAGGATCCATATCGTCACTGAGGAAAGTAACCCTGGCAGGTTCTGACACGGCTATGCCTATGGCGTCTTCCGCGGGAGAAACAGTGCCCGAAAGAGCGGGCATATCAGTTATGGTAAACTCCCAGATCTTCGCGGCGGCCATGGCGTTGCCGTAAAGATCCTGCGCTCCGGTGGAGATTGTCACCTGATATTTGTAGCCCTTCTTCCAAAGCGCGGAAAATGTAAGCGTCTTTGAAGAGGTTGAATATTCAACGGTTCCGCCGGCCGCTTCGCTTATCGCGACCCCAGCGCTGTCCCGCACAGCTATTACGGTAATCGCTGCGACAACAGTGGCAGAGCTCATATCATCATTCCAGAACACAGCTTTAACCGGTTCAGCAGGGCTTACTCCGGAAGAATTTTCAGAAGGGGAAACGGTGACTATTGCAGGAAGGTTCATCGTGGTAAATTCCCAGACTTTCGCGGCGGCCATGGCGTTGCCGTAAAGATCCTGCGCTCCGGTGGAGATTGTCACCTGATATTTGTAACCCTTTTTCCAAAGCGCGGAAAATGTAAGCGTCTTTGAAGAGGTTGAATATTCAACGGTTCCGCCGGCCGCTTCGCTTATCGCGACCCCAGCGCTGTCCCGCACAGCCTTGACGGTAATCGCCGGCACCACGGTTGAAGAACTCATATATTCGCTGAATACCGCGCTGATAATATCATTTACACCGACATCCGCGGCATTTTCCGGCGGGGAAACTGAACCGGTAATGGCCGGATAGGTAGGGGCAACGGTGATGTTCTTGTAGGCGACATTGTTGTTTTCAAGCGTCTCGTTGATTATTCCGCCCGGATAATCAACCGTCACATAAATATCGGTGCTTCCGTTAACCGCGGCCCACTGAAATGTCTCGGACCTGCTGCTGCCCGCGGGTATTGGCGTCTGGTAAACCGTTGAGCCAATCAACAATCCGCCAGAATCGGGATTGCCGGCATAAAAACCCACAAAGGTTGATGTGCTTTTGAATGCTTTGAAGAAAACATTCCATTTTCCTGGTATCGCCGCAATACTGCTCCATGTTGAACCAAGATCAGTGCTTCCGGCCAAACAATCTAATGTTGTTCCGGAATCAAGCCACAACTGATATCCATTTGCTTTGTCTGATAAATTATAGGCACAAATCCAATAGGTAGTGCCGGAAACCAGGTAGGCAGCCGTGTCAAACTCAAAATCCTGCCAGCCGAATGAAGTAAATGTGCTGACTACCGCGGTATAAGCCAACTTATCATAACTTTGAAGGCTGGGGCGAATAAAAGAGCTTGCCTCGGTGCGTCGTATTTCAACACCCATGGCATCTGAAGTTTCTCCAATGTTATTTATTAAAAGTGAAACCTTTCCCAAGTACATATTCTCCGCGGGGATAAAATACTGACCCCAGGAAATAGTACTGCAAACTGAAGTATAATCGCTTGAAACACCAACCATATAATCATGCTTGCCAAAAGGAATTTCGTAGGAATACAGGCCGCCGTTATTTTTGATTACGGCGCTTATGGAAATATTTTCGCTGGGTTCCGGGGTATTATTGCTGAAGGTTATATCGGTACCGGACACAGAAAGGTCGGGAGACGCGGCGTAAACGGGCGCAATTAGCGAGAGCGCGGTCACTAAAATAACGGGGATTTGTTTTCGCAATAGTAAAATCATCGGTTTTATTATATAATATTTTAATAAAAATAGCAGAAATATTTAATAAAAGTATTTGTTTTTTAACCGTTAAAACCCGATAAAATAGCCATTGACAAAGCGGCGGATACCTGCTATTAATATAGCGGAAGAGGAAATGAGTATTCTTTGAAATTTGAGTTTTCAAATTGAGTCAAATTGCAGGTTTGTCTTAAGTTTCGTGCGATAAAGGCAAATTCCGGCGAAAGCCGGAAGACGCAAAACCACGGGGCTTCTTGCCGACAACGGCACAGCCAGCCGGGTTACCGAACAACAATGCAGTAGTCCATACATTGTTGCTCAGACTGTCTAAACGGCAGGTGAGCGAAATGGACACAAAAAAAGCGTTATCATTAGTTTTCTCGGTGGCTTTCAGCTTAGGGTTATTCGTTTCAGGCGCCCTTTCTGAAGTCATCATTATTATTGAACCCGATCCCGAGCCTATCATTGATCCTATAACCCCTCCGACCGAACCGCCCGTAGTAGAGCCTCCAGCTCCGCCCCAGCCTCTGGGAGCAGATATTAATGTTGACCCTAATGTAATTAACCTCAAGAGCAACAGAAACTATATAACCGCCTACATTGAACTCGCCTCTGATATTTCAGCCGCTGAAATCAAAGTATCATCCGTAAAAGTAACAACCGTCAACGGAACCGCGATAACTCCGGTAAGCGCTCTGCTTTCGCCCACGGCTATCGGCGATGAAAACGCGAATTCTATCCCTGATCTTATGGTTAAATTCAACTATGACGAACTAAAACCATATTTCTCGGAAGGCCCGCTGACAATCTCCATAAGCGGCGAGCTGAACAACGGCACAGCCTTCAGCGGGGAAAATACTGTAAAAGCCACTTATCATGAAAGCAACGGAAATTCCAATCAGCAAACCGTAAATACTCAGTCAGCGGTAAAAACTGAAAAAAACTTCAAATTCACGCTTGGCAACAATGTCCCTGCCGGAGCGTATGTAAGAAAGGCTCTGGTCTGGGAGCAGAAACTCCCTAAACTGGAGGCTCAAAAAGAGCTATGGTGGTACAAGGCTGAGAAAAACTGGCAGGCTATTCTTGGACATCTGTCCAATGAGAGCTATTCTAATGTCCTGCGAGGCACTGGCTACGAGTGGGATGTGATAAACGAGCTCAACGAGAACCGCACATTAGGCCTAAACGAAGTGGTCGTCAGGCTGGACAACGAGAGAAAGAACACTTATCCCGTTCTCGTGCTTGTCTGCGATACGCCGTCTCAGGACGCGGAAGAACGGATGACAGCGTCAATGTATGGTTTAAATCCAATCGGTGAAAAAGCCAAATTCGTAAAGAAAGGATCTAACCCCGACAAAACAATAACGCTGTATTACAATGAGAGCGATCTGCGCGGGGAAGCTGAAAGCGACCTTAAAATATATTACTGGAGTGAAGCCGTAAATGAGTGGCAGGTCGCCCCGGACTGCACTATTGACTATGCTGACAACAGCATCAGCTGTCAGAGCGATGTCAGCACCTTTTACCGGATTATGGCCGTAAAACCCGCGCCGGCGCAACCCGAGGAGGCGGCTCCGGCCGCTCCCAATACCCTTAAACAGAACTATCCCAATCCCTTCAATCCGGCCACAACCATTGAGTACTCCGTTTCCCAGGACTGCCATGTGACTTTGAAGCTTTACAATGTCGCGGGAGAGCTTGTAGCGACAATAGTGGATGAATTCCAGTACGCCGGCAGCCACTCGGTGTACTACGACGGGGGAGAGCGCCTCTCCCGCGGGATATACTTCTACCAGCTTATAGCCGGCAATTTTGTTGACACCAGAAGAATGGCGGTTTTGAAATAATGCCGGCGTTCTGCTGTTTCGTAAACCTCTTAATTATTTAAAATTCTTTTGAGAGGTTTAATTTTTTTTGTATAATCTAAAACATGAACCTAAAAATAATTCCTGCTCTGCTCGCTTTTGTATTTATCGCTTCAGGAGCCCATGCCGTAACCACCGGGGTTGATTTCCTCAAACTTGGCATCGGCGCGAGGGAAACCGGCATGGGGGAAGCCTCGGTCGCCAGCCACTCCGGCGTGGATTCCAGCTACTGGAACCCGGCCGGACTTTCCGATATAACTCAAACTGAACTCAGCCTTATGCACAGCGACGCCATTATAGACGCGTCGCTTAATTTTGTCGGAGTGGCCGTCCCGTTAAAAAACGGCGATGTTATCTGCGTAAACACTATTGTCTATGTAATTAAACCCGTGCCCGTCACGGACGCGAGCGGCCAGTCCATGGGCGACCTGAACTGGCTTGACGGAGCCGCGGCAGTCTCGTACGCAAGAAATATTACTGACAGCATTTCGGCGGGCCTTAGCGCGAAAATAGTCCACAGAATGGAGAGCGACCCTATCTTTGGCAGAAGCGAGGGAAGCGCCTACGCTTTTGACGCAGGCGCCATTTATAAAACTCATTACAAAGGATTAAGTGTCGGGTACGCGCTTTTAAACACCGGAACGGAACTGCAGATGACCGGCGAAGTTAAAAAAGATACTCTTCCTCAGACCTCACGGCTTGGATTAACCTACGAATACGAGCTTGACAAAAACCTTCATCTTGTGGGTTCATGGGATTTTCACAGAATACTGGATAACTCCTGGCACACCGGCGCGGGCGTTGAAATAAATATCCGAAACGAATTTTTTCTGCGCACCGGATTTTATGAGAAAGACGGCAGTATAAGCGGCAATACTTTCGGTTTTGGATTTATGGTTAATCAGTTCCGGTTTGATTACAGCAGCATACCGGTAAGCGAAATGACAGGATATAACCGAAATAACAAGTTTTCCTTAAGTGTATTTTTTTAATCCCTTATGCCGTCTAAAAAATTGATCATGCTGGGAATGTTAACAGGTTCCGTCGCGGGTGGATATTTGCCATCGCTTTTCGGTATAAGTTCATTCTCTTTTACTTCTCTTATCACAAGCGCCGTTGGAGCTGTTATAGGGATTTATATTGGCTACAGGCTCTCCAAATAATATAAGCTGGGTAAATTGAGTCTGTTGAATAAACCTGTTTCAGGCCGTCTTTGCGAGGAGTGAAACGACACGGCAATCTCGCGGTTTACGACGGAAAGTCAAGATTGCTTCTCTCCCTTCGGGAGATCGCAAAGACAGGGCTCAACCGACTCAAATTAGAACCCTTACGCTGCGGCTTTTAAGGAAAGATCTTAAACACGGCGGGATTGGCAAGAAATCAGGCCCGGAAAATGCGATGTTACCTGATCTCCGGATTCACGGAAGAAATTTTTATGGAGGGCATAGATGCTGAAATTTACTAAAGTAATTATGCTGGGTATTATTATGTTCATCGCCGCGTGCGCCGACAAGACTGCCAGAACCACAGTTCCTGAAAAAACACCCGAGATATCCATGCTCACCGCAGTGAATTTCAGAGAAGCTATAAAGAAAAACGATGCCAATAGCGTCCTTCTGGATATAAGAACTCCTGAGGAATATTCGCAGGGACATATCAAGGGATCCCGGAATATTGATTTCTACTCCGCGGATTTCAAGGATCAGCTTTCAGTTTTGGACAAATCTAAAACATATCTGATTTACTGCCGTTCAGGAAACAGGACAAGAGCGGCTACGGCAATCATGAGGGAACTTGGTTTTAACAAAATAATAGTCCTGGAAAACGGAATTATTGACTGGTCCGGTAACAATCTTCCGCTGGAAAAATAACCCGCTTTTATCCGCTAATAACAGGCGAACTGACGAGATGGCGCTACATTATATTCTTGATGGATACAATATTATTAAGTCCGATGGGTCCGGGGCGTTTTTTGGGAAGCCGCTTCAGGCTCAAAGAGAACAGCTTGTAGGCCTGATAAACAGAAACAGCCCTCACGGCGCCCACCGCAACAAAATAACAGTTGTTTTTGACGGAACCTACGAGAATTCCTTTTTTGGCAGCAGATCGGTTTCCGGAGCAGTTGATATTGTTTTCAGCTCCGGTGATACAGCCGATCGGCTTATTGAACAAATAGTATTGAGCCAACAGAACGCCAATAACATTATCGTGGTGACCGATGACCGCGGAATCCGCAAGGCGGTATCCGCGTCCGGCGCGAAGATTATGGAGACGAAGGAATTTCTGGCGCGTCTTTTTAACCGGAGTAATACTGCGGCTGAACCCGCCTCCGCGCAAACGGACAACTCTGAGGACGAAATAACCGATGAACTGTCAAAACAATGGCTGAAATAGCATGAACCGCTCCGACAGAACAGCTTCAACCCCGGTCCGGAGTCAGGCAAACAATTCAGAAAGGATGAAAAATGAAAGTTGAACTCGCGGGATTTAATGTAGACACAAGCGTATTAAAAGAGCTGGAGGTTAAATGCGGTAAAAGGGAAGACATTACCCCTGAGGTTTTATCAGCGGCCTACGCGCGCATAAGCCGCGATCCGAGAAACATAACCGAAATACGGCAGTTCGCGAGAACCGAAGTGGAGCGCTCCAGAAAATCCAATTCAACCATAATATTTAAGATGGGCCACCACTCCGTAGCCGAACACGCCGTTTTTAACATGGATATCATCGGGCTTTCCAGGTTCGCCATGGAGGAACTGGAAAAGTTCCGCCTCTGCTCCTACACGGAGAAGTCTCAAAGATATATCACCCTGGACAAAGACTTCGTGACACCCGCGGAAATCAGGAATACGCCGCTGGAGAACCTTTTTACCGAAACCATAAAACTTCAGAACTCGGCGTATTTTGAGTTTTACGAAAAATTGAAAACCCATGTTTTCAGGAAAAACTCCGGGCTCGCCGCTGATGAAAAAAACCACAACTTGCTTGAGGGCTGGGCCAAGGAAGACGCCCGCTACATAACTTCTCTCGCCACCGAATCTCAGGTGGGGCTTACGATGAACGCGAGAAACGCGGAGCTTATGCTGCGCCGCTTTGCTTCCAGCGCCCTCCCGGAAATTAATGAACTCGGCGCTAAGATTTACGAACAGATTTCGGTCGTGGCCCCCTCAATCGTAATTTTCCACCAGGCAAACGACAAAGACCAGAAAACCTACCCGGAACTCCATAAGCTTTTGTCCGGATATTCTTCCGAAAAACAGAAATCTGAAAAGGATGTGGCTTTGGTTGATTATTCAAAGAACGGGGATTTAATCGTCGCGGCCGCGCTTATGCACGCTTCCACGAACCTTCCGTTTGAAGACTGCCTTTCGCAGGTAAAAAAGATGCCGAAAGCAAAACTCGGATATATCTACAAAACCTCCTGGAAGAACCACCAGCTTTATGATTCCATGCTCAGGGAGTACGAATTTGTTAACCTGACATACAATATAATTCTTTCCTCGGCCTGTTTCGGGCAGCTTAAGAGGCACAGGATGTCCACAATCACCGCACAGAACTATGACCCCGCCTTAGGCATAACTATGCCTGAGTCAATTGAGGAGATAGGAGAGGAAAAACGCTTCAAAGAGGTTGTGTCCAGGTCTGAGGACGCTTACTTTAAGATTCTTAAGAAATTTCCGCTGGCCGCGCCATACATATTAAACAACTGCCACAGGAAACGCGTTCTTATGCGCGTGAACGCCAGGGAAATGTATTCCATCTCCCGCCTGCGCGAGGACGCCCACGCGCAGTGGGACATCCGCAATGTATCGGGAGCGATGGCGGCGCTCGCAAAAAAAGCAATGCCCAGGGTATTTGGCCTTATAGGCGGAAAAGATCAGTACGGCAAAATATACTCCTCTGTTTTCGGCAGGCCGCCAAAAGTGGTGGCCGCGGAACTCCCCGGCGCGAGAAAAATTAGCTCCTGATAAAACACCGATTGATTTATAAATGGCAAATAATAAGGTATAATGTTTTGGGGCGAGGGTAAATAAATATCAAGGGCGGTAATGTGCAAAAACCGAATTACGAGTTCGCAAGAAGACAAAAAGAGCTCAAAAAAAAGAAAAAACAGGAAGAAAAGAGATTAAGAAAACTCAACAGGTCTAAAGATCCGTCGGAAATACCGTTTGAAACTGAAAATCCGGCCGCGCCTGAATCCGCGGAACCTAAAGTCTAACGGAACAAAACAAAGCTTCCAGGGGAGGAACAAATGCAGATTTACGGTTTGGGGTTTATCGGAGCGGTCATCTATTTTATTCAGCAGTCCACTTCCTTCTGGGCGGGAGTAGTCGGTTTTCTAAAAGCGCTTGTCTGGCCTGTTATTCTTATTTACAAACTCCTTGAATTTATTAAGGCGTAACATAAGGGCAAGGATATGAAATCAGTTTTAATAGGTATAGCCCTGCTGTTTGCCGCGTGCTCTGCCTGGGGAGCTGACAGATTGAGCGAACTGAAAACAGTTGATTCTGTTGATGTGGCAAGGTATATGGGCTCCTGGTATGAGATAGCCAAGTATCCTCAGTGGTTTGAAAACGGACTCGTCGGAGTTACCGCGAACTATACCCTGCTCCCGAACGGAAAGGTTCGGGTGCTTAACAGCGGCTACATTAAAGACTTTAACGGCAAATTGAAAACCGCCAAAGGCAAAGCCTGGATAGTAGATAAAAAAACTAACGCCAAACTTAAAGTAAGCTTTTTCTGGCCTTTTGCCGGGAATTACTGGATTTTGGAGCTCGGAAAAGACTACGAATACGCCGTGGTGGGCGATAACTCCGGAAAATACCTCTGGATACTCGCGAGAGAACCTCGGATGGATGATGTCCTGTACTCTGAACTCCTCAAACGCATTCAGGAAAAGGGGTTTGATATTTCAAAACTGGAAAAGAATCCTCAGCAAATATGATGATACAGCCTCCGCTGTTATCACCAAGGCTCCATAAACAGTAAAGCTGTCATTTTGACAGCTTTTTTTACAGTTATAATCGCTCGGAAAGGAATAAACCAGTCAGATGATTAAAATCACAGATTTAAATAAATCATACGGGGACCAGGTGCTTTTTGACAACCTGAATTTCGCCGTAAACCGCGGTGAAAAAATAGGCCTCGTCGGCAGGAACGGACACGGCAAATCCACTTTGTTTCAGATGATACTGGGTAATGTCTCTTACGATTCAGGAACCATTAACATTCCAAGGAACTACCGCATAGGTTACATGCAGCAGCATCTTAACTTCACAAAACCCACCGTGCTTGAGGAGGCCTGCCTCGGCCTCCGGCCGGAAGAAGAATACGATACCTGGAAAGTTGAAAAGATTCTTTTCGGCCTTGGATTCACCGAAACAGATATGAACAGGGCTCCGGCCGAGTTTTCCGGAGGCTACCAGATCAGGCTAAACCTCGCTAAACTGCTTGCTTCCCGCCCGGACATGCTTATGCTTGACGAGCCTAACAACTATCTTGATATCGTTGCCATCAGGTGGCTTGAGGATTTTTTGAAAGCCTGGCGCGGCGAATTTATTCTCATAACCCACGACAGAAACTTTATGGACAGCGTCGCAACCCACATAGTTGCCATTCACAGGACAAAAGCGAAAAAAATTGAGGGCGATACCGAAAAACTATACACCCAGATCAACCAGGAAGAGGAAATCTACGAAAAAACCCGCCTTAACGAGGCAAAGGCACGCAGGCAGACGGAGCTTTTTATCGCGCGGTTTAAGGCCAAAGCCAGCTTCGCCGCGCGGGCGCAGTCGCGTGTTAAAAAACTTGAAAAACAGGGCGAAATGAAAGAATTGGCCGATATCGCCGACCTTGAACTGTACTTTAACAGCGCGCACTTTGCCAGCAATCAGATGATGTCCGCGGAGGATATTTCTTTTTCTTACAGCGGCCAGCCGCCTTATATCATAGACAAGTTCTCCCTGACGGTGGGCAAAAGAGACAGAATATGCATAATAGGAAGAAATGGAAAGGGAAAAACCACACTTTTAAGAGTGCTGGCGCGGGAGCTTTCTCCTGTAAGCGGAGAGATAAAGCGGCACCCGGCCCTGAAAGAGGGCTATTTCGGGCAGACTAACAAGCTTAACCTCGTTGACCAGAACAATGTCCTTGAGGAAATAATGAGCGCCGACAGAAACTGCACCGAAGGCAGGGCGCGCAACATTGCCGGCGGCCTTATGTTCCCCGGCGACAACGCTTTAAAAACCATAAAAGTTCTGTCAGGCGGCGAGAAAAGCAGGGTACTCCTGGGCAAAATACTTGTAACCCCGTGCCACCTGCTGTTTTTAGACGAACCCACAAACCACCTTGATATGCAATCCTGCGATTCACTCATAGAAGCCATAGATGAATTTGACGGCTCCGTTGTAATGGTAACTCATGACGAACAGCACCTGCGCGCCGTCGCCACAAAACTGATTGTTTTTGACAACAATAAAGTAATAACCTACGAGGGCGGCTACGACGATTTCCTTCGCGACATCGGCTGGTCTGATGAACGGCAGTAATCCTGCCGTCACACCCGGGAATAAACTGCGCCTCGTGATTAAGGGAAATATATGACAAAACTTACAAACGGGCAGGGTTGGGCTTTTGTTCCTGAACTTGCGCCTTCCGCTAAAAGAAACCAGGCCTCACCTAAACCAAAGATCCGCTCGGAAAAACGCTCTGGCAAAATCGTCACGGTGATTTCCGGCCTTCACACATACGGCACAGACAGGCTGAACAATATAGCCAAAGAACTTAAGTCGTTATGCGCCTCCGGCGGTACAGTGAAAAACGGTGTTATAGAAATCCAGGGAGATAAAACCGCTCAGATTCGGGAGTGGTTTAACAAAAATCTATGAGTCATCATTGGCACAGGCGCGAAAGACACCACTCGGCAGGCAGGCAGGGGGCGATTGTTGAAGGCGTAATACAGCATCACGGCCGTTTCGCGTTTTTGCTTGCCAATGAAGCGGGCGGCTCCGATGTTTTTTTAAGAGGCCCCGGGCTTAACCTGGCTATGGACGGAGACCGCGTCTCGGCACGCGTGCGCCCGGAACCGGGCGGCCGCTTTACCGGCGAAATACTTGAAGTTCTTGAACACGCCAACAAATCCATGGTGGGAGTATTGCGGCGCCTGCCGCGCGGCTGGCTTCTATTCCCAGAAAAAGGCTACGCGCCCGCCGCCCTGGTTGAAGGCTTTAACGGCAAAGTTGCTCCGCTTGAAGGAGCGCTCGCGGTGCTTGAGGTGACGCGCTGGCCGACCGAAAAAGAAAGCGCTGCCGGAATAATCACGGAAGTCCTCGGCGCCACGGACGATACGAGGGCGCGAATTACCTCACTTTTGCGCGCCCGAGGCATAACAGAGATTTTTCCTAAGGAAGCGCTTGCCGAGAGCAAAGCGATGCCTCTTAAACTTGAACCAATCCACTGGAGAGGCAGGGAGGAACTTTTTCACCTGCCGGTCGTTACCATTGACGGCGCGGACGCGAAGGATTTTGACGACGCTGTTTCGCTGGAACCGCTCGGAGGCGGGCTTGCTCGCCTCGGAGTGCATATAGCCGATGTAGCCAACTATGTAAAAAAGGGGTCCACTCTTGACAAAGAAGCCTATGAGAGAGGAACAAGCGTTTATCTGCCCGACCGCGTAGTGCCGATGCTTCCGGAAAGCCTTTCAAACAACCTCTGCAGCCTTGTGCCCAACCAGGAAAGATTAACTCTTTCGGTTTTTATGGATATTGACAGAGAGGGCAATGTTATAAAGCGCCGTATGGCAAACACGGTTATCCGGTCCTGCAGAAGGTTTACCTACGATGAAGTGCAGGCGCTCTTAGACGGCGATGCTGTTGCCGCTGTCCCTGAAGGAGCTCTCCGCGCCGTCATGCTTATGGGGCAATTGGCCGAAACGCTTTACAAAAGCAGGGTAAAGCGCGGCGCTCTGGACTTTGACCTGCCCGAATACAAAGTTGAAACGGACTCTCACGGGAAACCCCTGCGGGTAACTCTCCGGCCCAGGCTGGCGAGCCACCGGCTCATTGAAGAATTCATGCTGCTTGCCAACGAATCAATCGCCACCGAGCTTATCGCGGCCAAAGCGCCATTTCTGCACAGAAGGCACGATGAACCCGACCCCGCGAAAATCAGCGTTCTCGCGAAAACGCTCGGCGAGCTTGGCTTATCGGCGGGACATCTTGGGGGAGGAAATACTCACAAGGCCCTTCAGGACATTCTCAGGCAGTCCATAGACCATCCGCTGTCAGGAATAATAAATTCGCTTATGGTGCGCAGTATGAAGCAGGCGGTTTACTCTCCGAAATCGGCGGGCCATTTCGGCATAGCCGCCGCGGCCTACGCCCATTTTACTTCTCCTATAAGGCGTTACCCGGACCTGACGGCGCACCGCGCCATCAAGGCCCTGCTTAGAGGCGAAAAAGAAAACCACGACAAACCCACTCTTACCGAAGCGGGCGAACACTGTTCCGAAAGAGAGCGCTCGGCGGCCGAAGCCGAACATAAGGCAGTTGACCTTATGCGGGCGGAGCTGTTCAAAAAGAAGATCGGCACGGTTATAGAAGGCACTGTGACAACCGTGATAGAAACCGGCAGTTTTGTCCTGTGCGCTGAAACCGGCGCCGAGGGAATGCTGCGCGTGACAAATTTAAAACCCGGAACAAAAGTCAGGGTGCATATTGATTCTGTTGACGCCCTGGAAGGTAAAATCAGCATGTCTCTTGCCGAAAAACCGTCTATGCCTCCCCAGATGCGCCTGACTCGCGGGCATACCAGAAAAAGCCGACGGAAGCGCGGCCTTCGCGGATAACAGCGCATGAATTTTTCACTTTACTTCACCGACATTAAAAAAATATGGAAATGGGCCGTTCCTTTCATTGCTTTGGCTTTGTTATCGGGGCATTTTTTAGAAATACTGTTGATATTATCAGGTTTGTTTATTTTTGCCTTAGGATTCAAAACTCTGCGAAAGAAATGGCTGATAGACAATACTCCCACATCAAAGGTCCGCTCCGCGGCCATGGGGCCCGCGGAATTTAACGGAATTGCGCTCAGGAAAACTGAACTCGCCAGCAGGCTGACGCATACCGATTGCGTATATTATAAATTCAGAATTGAAAAAGAAGTTAGAGGCTCAAAAGGCAGAAAAAGCTGGCAGATAATTGAGAGCGGCGAATCCGCCTGCTTTTTTTATCTGGAAGATACCACGGGGAAAATACTAATTGACCCGCTTGAAGCCGAAACCTTCATGCCCAGGGATTACTCTGACATTGAAAGCAAGGGTTTTTCAAGATTTCGTTACAGCGAATGGCTCATAAAACCCGGAGATCCCGTATATGTTTTTGGCACTGTAAGGAAGATGAAAGACACTATTGCGGATAGAAAGGAAAAACTGTTCGCAAAGCTCAGAAAACTAAAAGAAGACAGGCAGAAGCTGGCACAGTTTGACACCGATAAAGACGGCCGGTTGAGTGCAGAAGAATGGGACAACGCGGTAAGAGCTGCTGAAGAAGAACTCACGCGCGAGGAAATGAATAATCCCGATAAAGTTGAGGATGAACTGGTTGTTGGAAAAGGAGATTTGGAAAAAACCTTCATATTGTCGGATAAAAAAGAAAACCAGATTTCCCGCGAGTTGCTCTTTCTCTGCTCGGCTCTTGTTATTATCGGCATTCTGTTGGCGGTAGCAGGCTCGGTATCATTAATTGCGAGGGCTGGGTTGCTTCCGCAAAGCCTGATAATACCTTGGATAAATATTTTTATAGTTGCGGATTATCAATTCTCTTTTTGATAAAATATCACAAAACCAGCGGCAAACCGTATAATCGGAGGTCTTAAATGGGCATTGCGTTAGTTTTACTTATTTTTCTCGGTATGGCGGCGCTTGGCATTGTATTGTTTTTCGTCGGTATTTACAATCAGCTTGTTCATCTGAAGGTCAGCATTGAAAAGGCCTGGGCAAACATTGATGTTTTGCTCAAACAGCGTTACGACGAGATACCGAAACTCGTGCAAGTCTGCGAAGGTTACATGAAGTACGAGAGGGATACGCTTGAAAAAGTGACTCTTGCGAGAACAAAATACCTTGAAGCGAAAACTCCCTCCCAGGTGGCGCAGGCGGATTCGGGCCTCGCGGGAGCGCTAAAATCATTATTTGCCGTGGCTGAGAATTATCCCGAGCTTAAGGCAAACGAGAATTTCATGCAGCTGCAGGGCAGAGTAAGCTACCTTGAGAACCAGATCGCCGACCGCAGGGAATTTTACAATGACTCAGTCGCGATTTTTAATACCCGAATAAAACAAATTCCGGATGTGTTTATCGCGAACTTTCTAAAATACAGCGAAAGAGAGATGTTTAAAGTTGAAACCGCGCATAAAACCGCGCCCGACATTAAGTTTGACGGAATATAAAATTCACCGTATCAATCAAGCTTGTGACAAAGTTTGTAAAACACTTGTAAAATAACTAAGAATATCGCAGTATCTCAGTTGTTATGTTGTTTACAAATTCAGGGAGATAAAATGACCTCGGTTAAGCCAAATCCAGAAAAGCGAAATCTGAGCAGAATTAAATGCGTTTTGCCCGTAAAATTAGTTGACATAAATTTGGTCCAGGAGGAATTTTTCGTTGAATGTGTCAACATAAGCAAGACTGGGATGTCAATAGTCAGCAATATGGACAACATATCAACCCCAATAGAGGTATTGCTTGACCCCTACAACACTATGCTTAAAAAAGCTGATACGCTCCAGGTATCAGCTGAAATCAAATGGGTAAAGAAATTCCATGACGGAAAAGCATTTTATTACGGGCTTACTTTTATTAACCTGTCACCCGAAAACAAGAATGATATTGATCGTTTTGTTGAATCGGTAGCCGACTTAGTAGCAAGCGCCCAATCGGGCAACGGTGTTTATGTTCCCAAAAACAGCCAGCTCAATTATAACAAGGACTTTATAATTAATAAGCGCCTAAAATGGCTGTCAGAAAAAACAAATGTGGAATATAAAAACATTTCTAACTTTACGGTTGATACCGAGTCAATGAAAGGCAATATAGAAAACTGCATTGGGGCCGTGCAAGTCCCGCTCGCAGTCGCAGGCCCCATAAAAGTAAACGGACAATATGCTAAGGGAGACTTTTATATTCCTCTTTCTACTACCGAAGGCGCCCTCGCAATGACATATGACCTCGGTTGCAGGGTAATATATAAGGCTGGCGGCGCAAACACAAAGATAATTAAAGATGAAGTTCATATTTCGCCGGTATTTAAGCTTAACAGCATTGCTGAAGGCGATGAATTTATTGACTGGATAAATAACCATTTTGAACAGATTAAACAGCGTGCAGAAAGCACAACAAGGTACGGCAAGCTGTTGCGTACTGAATGTATAAAGATGGGCCTAAAGATAATTGTTAAATTCATTTATTCAACTGGCGACGCCCAGGGATTAAATATGATTAATAAAGGGACCGATGCCTCATGTAAATATATAGTTGAACAGAAAAAAATTGAATATTACCACAGGGCTAACTACTCCGGAATCAAGAAACTCAACATGGACAATATATATAACGGCAACGGCAAGGCGGTTGTCGCTGATGTTACTATTCCAAAGAACATATTGCGTGCTTTGCGAGTTACACCCGAGGAAATGGTTGAATATTACAACACCTGCCTTTTAGCAAGTACCTATGCCGGCATGATTGGCATTAATGCCCACATAGCAAACGGGATCACGGCCATGTTTATCGCCTGCGGCCAGGATGTAGCGGATATTTCGGTTTCCAGCGTAGGTTTTATGTCCTACGAACTTACCAATAAGGGTGATTTATACGGAAGTCTTTACATACCAAACCTATTTGTTGGTACCGTAGGTGGAGGAACAAAATTGGGTGGTCAGCGTGAATGTCTTGACATGATGGGGTGCTCGGGGACCGGCAGTTCAAAAAAGTTTGCAGAGCTCGTCACGGCCACTGCATTAGCCGGCGAAATAGCTGTCGTCTCGGCACTTCTCAATAACAACTATGTCCAAGCGCACGAAAAGTACGGTCGCGCAAAACGGTCAGTAATATAATAATGATATAGAAAATGATGGGGGGAAAGACCAATTGATGAACTTATCGTTTGTTGCCGCATCACTATTGACGGCTGTGGTCAGCCTGGCCTTCTCCGTATTCGTATACGCGAAGAGACACTCGCTGAAAGCTAATCGTGTTTGGGGATTATTTGGAATAAGTTGTGCCTTATGGAGTTTGGGGTTAGGAATGATGTCTTTTGCCCCAAACGAACAGATAGCGCTGTTTTGGCTCAAATATGTCCACTATGTCGGAGCTATTTTTATCCCGCCGATTTTCTTCCATTTCGTCACGGTCCTTATAGAAAATGACTACACAAAACAAGGCAGGCGAATGCTCGCCATCGCTTATACACTGGCGGGCCTGCTTCTGATCGCAAATTTTACCGGAGTGCTTGCAACTGTCAAACCGGTTTCTTACTTTCACTATTACACGGCTCCAAAAGCTTTATATAATGTTTTTGGCCTGTATTTTCTGTTCTATGTAGTTTACTCGCTTTACCTGCTGCTTAAGGCGTATTTGAACGCAACAGATATTATTCGGCGTAACCAGCTCAAATACCTTCTGCTCGGCATGACTGTTGGTTTTATTGGCGGCAGCACGGCATTCTTCCCTGTCTATGACATAGAAATATTCCCGTTTGGGATGTATTTTGCGTCTAGCCATGTCGCAATTGTATCTTACGCAATGATAAAATTCAGGCTTATGGATATAAGGATAGCTGTTACCAGGGCAGGCATATTCCTTACCGTATATATGTTGGTCTTAGGCCTGCCATTCTGGTATTTGTTTGCCTACGGATTAAGCATACAACTCTACATTGCTACGATAGTGCTTGCGACTCTCGGCCCCATTATTTACCGATACCTGGATGAAAAAGCCGAAGAGTTGCTGTTGGCAGCTCAGCGTCATTACCAGAAACTGCTTGTTGATGCGGCAAGCGGTATGACCGAACAACATTCGCTCAGCAAATTATTAAAACTAGTTGTTTATCTGGTTAAACGAATCGTAAAGGTCTCATACGCGGCAATACTTCTTTACGATAAAGAAACTAACAGCTTTATACTAAAAGAAATACGCGCTTCCGAGAAAATGGCCAGCCTAAGCGCACCGTTCATAATAGATAGCACTCATTATTTATTCCACCGCATCAACGAATCCGACGAACCTTTCCTTTTTAATGAACTTCCTAAGTATGTGCAGGACGCGTTTAATTTTCCCATAAAACCGGGTCTTATAGTTCCGTCCTACTATCAAAAAAAGCCCATCGGAGTTCTTTTCCTTGGGAACAAGATGAACAACGAGATTTTCACACAGGATGATATTCGTGTGTTTAAAATTCTTGCGAGCCAGTCTGCTCTGGCTGTTGAAAATTGCATATTTATTACCGAGTCTAAGAATTCTCAGGAAAAGATTTTTCACGCCGAAAAGCTCGCCAGCGTCGGAGGAATGGCCGAAGGCATCGCCCACCAGATAGGAAACAGGTTAAACCAGTTTTCTGTCGCTGCCGGCGAACTGGAACTGGAGCTGGGGTCTATAAAGATGAATCACAGCGAGTATTTAAAAACAGAATCTTTCAGAACCAGCGTGGACTATATATCAAAACTTGTCACATCTATTTTGTCAAATGTAAAAAAAACCGACGCGGTTATACGGAGCATACTGAACTTCGCCAAGCCCGGGAGCGAGAATAAAGTTGAATTCTCTCTCATTGAAATGACAAACTCGGTAACCGAACTTATCTGCATCAAACATCGCCTCAGGGAATTTCCGTACCTGAAGTTTGACATAAAATGTTCCGATGTGCTTTTCGCCATTAAAGAACAGATGTCCGAGTCAATTTTCAATTTATTGGACAATTCCTTTGAATCAATTCAGGATAAGATACTCAGGTCGGCGGAAGCCGGACAACCATATCCGGATCCAAACATAACCGTATCATTGAAGGAAAAAGACGGCTTATGGCAGCTCGCGGTATCTGATAATGGAATGGGAATAAGCGATTCCGTAAAGCGCAAGATCTTCGCTCCGTTTTTTACAACTAAATCATCCACAAAATCCGGCTCCGGCATAGGCATGTATGTGGTTAAACGAATCATTGAAGAACGCCACAACGGTAAAATATGGTTTGAGTCCCAGGAAGGCCAGGGCACTACTTTTTTCATAGAAATTCCGCGCGGGGACAACTGACGAGCCAGCGAGATTAAACCTGACTGTTATAATTTTTGCCGTGTATGGCATGTTTTTATTTTTCTGAAGGGGGAAAAGTGTCCGTACCGAAAAATCTTCGCACCGAAAACTTCCGTTCAATAATGGCCTTAACATCAGGCATATTGACAACAACCCGTTTTTTTAGCTCTGTTTTAGTTCCTAAAAACATAAAGCTGTTATTGCTGTTGATTATTGTCCTTCTTGGGAAGCCGTGTCCGGGACAGCTGAACGCCCTGGATGAAGGAATAGTTATCACGGCTGTTGGCGACATAATGCTTTCCCGCGGATTATCTCCATTATTAGAAAAAAACGGGCCTGATTATCCTTTTGCTGGAACTAAACATATCTTTAGAAATTCCGACATAGCTATTGGGAATCTTGAATGTTATATTTCCTCGCGGACGCTTGACGCGGGAAATTTCTTTAACTTCAGGGCCTCCACTCCGGCTGTTTCAGGATTAAAGAACGCCGGATTTAATGTGCTGACTCTGGCAAACAATCATGTGTTTGACGGCGGCTACCCGGGTGTTCGGGACACTGTCAGCATCTTACAGGAACACAAAATTGCTTATTGCGGGGCAGGTTCTGATATTGAGACAGCACAGCGCCCCGCCTCACTGCAAATTAAGGGAAAGAAAATCGCGGTAATTTCCTGCACAACATTGATGCCAGCAGGCCTTTTGGCGTCCAAAAATTCCCCCGGACTGGTATCCCCCGGTATGCTTGTTTCTCAGATCAGGAGGCTTCGTGTATATTACGATTATGTCATTGTCTCGTGCCACTGGGGGGAGGAGCTTGCCGAGAAACCGCGCGCTGACGATATTAAAACAGCCCATGCTCTCATTGATGCCGGAGCGGAATTAGTAATAGGCCATCATCCTCACACGATACAGGGGATAGAAATATACAAAGGCAAAGCGATAATTTACAGCCTTGGGAATTTCATTTTTGATAACCCCTCCGAACCAACCCGTAAAGCATTTATTGCCGAATATACCATATTGCCGCGCTCAAAAACATTAAGAGTCATTCCGATAGAAAGAAAACTTGGAGTAGCTTATATTCCGGGTGATAACAGCGCGATAGAAATTGTTAACAGGATAAAAACAGCGTCATCAGATTTCAACACCGAGATAAGCGTTTCAACGGATTCATTCAGCGTAATTATATCGTCAATCAGCGCTTACATTGAAGTTGACAAGGCCGCCAAAAAACTCACTTTTATCAAAGAGGGCAGGCCTGAATATATCTGTGATGTCGCCGTTGGGATGGATGACTGTACTCCGCCGGGAAGATTTACTATTATGAACAAGACCTCCGGGCCGTCTTACATTAACGACAACAGAGAAATCGTCGCTCCCGGCTCCGCGGAAAATCCATTAGGTAAAAGATGGATGGGCCTGGACAGATGGAATTTAAGGACTAATCGGCAATATGGAATACATGGAACAAACGATGAAACAAGGATTGGCAGGGAAATATCGCGGGGCTGCGTAGAGCTTTTTGACAGAGATATTCAGAATTTGTTCAGTATGGTTCCCGTCGGCACGGAAGTCCACATTTTGAATAACCGTTCGGCTAAAGATGAGCCGGGTGAGAATACGGAAAATACGCGCTCTTCAGAAAACTAACACGGCAGCGGTAACCAAAGGTAATTTCTATGAACGAAAAAGTTGTAGTCGCGCTTGACCTCGGCACTACCGGCAACAGGGCGATAGCCTTTAACAAAAGAGGCGAAACCGTTGCCAAATCCTATTACGAGTTTCCTCAATACTTCCCTGAACCCGGCTGGGTTGAACACGATCCTCTTGAACTTTACGGCACCGCATTAAAAGCGCTTAAGGATGTCGTCGCTGAAGCCGGCGCGCAGAACATTTCTTCAATCGGCATAACCAACCAGCGCGAAACCACTGTTATATGGGATAAAAAAACAGGCAAACCAATTTATAACGCGATTGTCTGGCAGTGCAGGCGAACCGAAAAAATATGCGCGGAGCTTAAAAAATATTCCGGAATTTTCAAAGAGAAAACCGGACTGTTCCTTGACCCCTATTTTTCCGGCACAAAAATAAAATGGATTCTGGACAATGTGGAGGGCGCCCGCGAAAAAGCCCGGAGGGGAGAACTTTTGTTCGGAACCCCCGACACCTGGGTTTTGTGGAACCTGACGGCGGGCAAAACGCACGCTACCGAGCCGAGCAACGCCAGCCGCACGCTAATCTACAATATTAACTCCCTGTCTTTTGACAAAGAACTCCTTGAAATTCTTTCTATTCCCGCCGGTATTTTACCGCAGGTTAAAGACTCCGACGCGTTTTTTGGCCTGACAGACAAAAGCGTCACAGGCCTTGAAATACCCGTCCGTGGTATGCTCGGAGACCAGCAGGCGTCGTTATTCGCTCACAACGGCTGGGAAAAAGGCACAGCCAAAGCGACATACGGCACGGGCATATTCATGTTAACAAATACCGGAGATAAGCTGGTCAGCAGCCCGTCTCTTGTTTCAACTATCGCATCAAAAACCGCCGAAGGCGTAAGTTACGCCCTGGAAGGAAGCATATTCTCGGGCGGCGCCGCTGTCCAGTGGCTGAGAGATAATATTGAAATTATCGGCTCCGGAGCGGAAACCGAAAAAATGGCCTGCTCTCTTGAAGGAAACGATAACATTTATTTTGTTCCGGCATTCCAGGGACTGGGCGCCCCCTACTGGGATTCCAACGCAAGGGGCCTCTTGATAGGCATAACCCGTAAAACTTCAAAAGAAAATATCGCCAGGGCCGTGATAGAGTCAATGGCTTATCAGGTCAAAGATGTCGCGGACGAAATGAAAAAGGCCTTCGGCGCGGAATTAGCGAAACTACGGGTTGACGGCGGCGCCTGCGCCAACAACTTTCTCATGCAGTTCCAGTCGGACCTTCTCGGCTTCCCGGTGGAACGCCCGCGAATAATTGAAACAACCGCTTTGGGCGCCGCGGGAATTAGCGCCATAGCCTCCGGTTTCTGGAGCAGGGAAGAGTTTCAAAAGGTAATGAGCGTGGAAAGAATTTTTAGGCCGGCCATGAATCCGGAGAAAGCCGCCTCGCTCTATGCTCAATGGCAAAAAGCCGTGGAACGGTCAAGAAGCTGGGCGTAAGTTTGGCGCATCTGTGGCCGAATTCGCTGATAATTTTTGTAGCAAAAAGTATGTCATCCCCGAAATTAGTAATCGGGGATCCGGAACAGCGGCATTTCGTAAATGACTTTTTGAAAAGGATACCCGACAGTGACACTCGGACATGACAAGATATGATAATACGGCACCCAAGGTTGCTATGAATTTCAACATTCCTGCAAGAGACAGCATAAAGCCACTTAACTTTAAGGAAGCCTCGGTATATCCTAAGGATGTTACCGATTACTTCGCTTATTATGGGCTTGCTCCTATGGAGAGCGTTGAACACAAATTCGGATCGTTTCGGTCGCAGGGATATACACTCGCGGCTCATTGCTTTATACCAAAGGCGTACCACTCAACTGTCCTGCTTATGCACGGCTATTTTGAGCACAGCGGCCTGATGGGAAAATTAGTAAGACATCTGACATCAAAAGGTTTTCTTGTGGCCCTTTACGATATGCCGGGCCACGGGCTTTCCTCGGGAGCGCCGGCTGTAATTGAATCTTTTTCAACTTATTCCGCGGTAATGGAAGATTTTGTACGCCTGCTTAAAACAAATTTCAGCGTTCCGCTAAACATTGTCGGACACAGCACAGGCGGCTCCGCAGTTATTGGCTATCTATTTACCAGAGGCGCCGCCGATCTTAACAAAATAGTTCTCGCGGCTCCGCTGGTCCGTATTCCTATGTGGCGTTTTACCCTGATCGCTTACAATTTATTGTCCAAATTTTTAGCTTCAGTGCCGAGGAAGTACCACAAAAGCTCGTCCGACAAAGCATTCCTAGACTTTTACAGGCACGATCCGCTTCAGATATGGGTACAGCCGCTTGCCTGGGTGAAAGCGTTGATTGACTGGAACAGACAAATAGCTAATACACCCCCTGTGAAAAAACCGATGCTGGTTCTGCAGGGAACAAAAGACTCGGTGGTAGAGTGGAAGTATAACACCGTGTATATAGCAAAGGCTTTTCCCGCGGCTGACATAAAGATTTATAAAGGATTCGGCCATTACCTTTTCAATGAATCAGAAGAGTTTAGGGGGAAAGTATTTGAAGCTCTGGCTGATTATCTTTTAGACTCGGAATCTAAGCCACAACAGTAATTTTAAGGTAATACAATCTCAAGAACCCGCATCCGTTAGAAAATCTGTTCCAGATTCTATTGATATCAGACTCAAATATTTAAATTAGCTTTTGTGATGAAGCTATAAAGTGGGGATAAATTGAAGAAGTTACTCACATTTTTGATACTTATTTTTGTTTCAATTCAATCGTCTTTTGCCGTAGATCTTGCTGAAATAGGCAAAGTAACTGGCGTGTATCAACGGGCGAAGTCAACGATTGTCACGATGGAGCTTGAAGTAAAACTGCCGCCGGGTGTTATTGCGTTTATCAATAAAGACATAAAAGCCGTGATTGGCGATTTGTTTAGCAATGATGCTAAAGTTTATCGCTACGAAGCGGCATTATCTGGTAAAGGTAATGTTGAAAAAGACGCAAAAGTATATATTTTCGGTCAAAAGGAAAATGATGGAACGAACATATATCTAAGGTTAGAGCGAAGAGTAAGCTTTGAACCTAAAAGTACGGGGCATGTAATTGCTTCTTATGGTTCACGAATACATATTGACAGAGGATCATTGCATGAGGTGCACGACAGAGATATCTATGCAATATACGATTCGTCAGGCCACTATAAAGGGAACATAGAGGCTATAGGTGTTGGCGATTACGAAACAATAGGCCAAACAGTAACTGGTGAGCGTTCAAGAATAGAGCCTGGAGATAATGTAATACATCTCGGTCAGAGAAAATTCTTTGGACTTGGGTTTATGTATGGCTTCTCACTGCCAGTAACTGATGGAAATTGGGCTCAAGGACCCTCTTCTTGGAGAAAGGGGAGTGGTATAGTTGCCGATCCGCTTGAAGATGCTGATTGGGGTGATTTTGAAAAATCTGCAAACATATCATCAAGGGACGGTGGCTTGTTTTGGGAATGGCAGTTTCGAGATGGTTGGGGAATCAACTGGATGTGGGGAATATATGGGCACAGTTCGTTAGGATATAATAATATAACAAGAAATATAGTTGATTCGAATGGCAATAAAATAGGTATATCCACCATATATATTAAAGATAATTTCTCGGTTGAAATTATTTCTCCAATAGTATTAAAAAAGAATTTCTTTTACCCTGATTGGTTCTCGCCTTATCTTGGAATAGGTACCGCATTATACAGAAGTAGCTTTTCGGATATACAAACAGTGTATTATCGGTATGATGATAATTCTGGTACTGGACAAGGTGTAAATGTGAGAAATCGCGATCCCAAAATAGCTTATGCAACCTTATTCCCTGTTGTTGGGTTACAATTATTCTCAAGTAACACAATACATCTCATTATTGATACTAAATATTTTCCACCATGGAGAAGGCTTGAGAGCAATGGTGAAGACCACACTTGGTCCGGCTGGATTACATCGTTAGCGGTAACGACTAATTGGTAAAAGCGAGGAATTGAAACGCCCGCCTTGCCCCAAAACACATCTCAGAATCAATTATTGACCTTCACAATTAGATAAAAAATATAAAGTTAGATGTTGACTGTGCAACAATTAAGGTATATAATTGTATCAGTATATGACACAATTACGCAGGTAAACACAAAAAGGAGATTGAATTGGTTAAATATATCTGGGAAAAGAAAGATTGGTTTGACTTCAACTATGACCATAAAACTTTGATTGGTCCTCTTGCCAAGGCACGCCAGTTGCAGGGCAATTTGCTTGGCAGAATATCGCAGCTTAACATAACCCAGGAAACAGAAGCTCAAGCAGAGGTACTTATTGAAGAAACTGTAAGGACAGCAGAAATAGAAGGCATGGCTTTAAATAGAGATGCGGTAAGGTCTTCAGTATCGGCAAGACTTGGGCTACCCCAAGGCGTGGGCATTAAAGATGTAAACGCTGATGGCTTAATAGATGTATTGCTTGATGCTATAAGAATGAACGATAAACCACTCTCAATAGAGCGGCTTAATAGTTGGCAGGCTGCGCTCTTTCCTACCAGTTATTCCGGACTTAAGAAAATCCGGGCAGGTGAATTGCGCGGTACTGAGCCGATGCAGGTGGTCTCAGGCCCAATCGGTAAAGAAATAATACATTTCCAAGCGCCTCCTAAAGAGCAAGCAGTGCGAGAGCTTAAGCTTTTTGTAAACTGGTGGAACAATTCGTTTAAAACTAATACCATGGATGGACTGTTACGCGCCGGTGCAGCACATTTACGGTTTATAACCATTCATCCCTACGAAGACGGAAACGGACGAATAGCAAGAGCCTTGACTGATATGGCTTTAGCGGAAGATGAAAAGATAAAAGTAAGGTTCTACAGCGTCTCATCTCAAATAATGAGGGATAGAAAAGAATACTATGATGTTTTGGAGAATGTGCAGAACTGCAGGATTGATACTACAGAATGGTTTTTGTGGTTTATAGAGTGCATAACAGCATCAATAATTAATTCTCAAGACATTATCGCAAATGTCTTTAAACGCGCTGATTTTTGGAAAAAGCATACCCAAACACAAATAAATGAAAGACAAAGAAAAGTTATTTCAAAAATCCTTGAAGCTGGCCCAGGCGGGTTTATGGGTGCCCTTACAACCAGGAAGTATGTCGGAATGACCAGGACTAGCAGGGCAACAGCTATTCGTGAAATCAACGATTTGGTTGAAAAAGGAATATTGATACAAATCGGAGAGAAGGGCAGAAGTGTCAAATATGAAATTGTCTGGAGCAGATGATCATATTTTTAAAACCACAAACGATTTAGTGTAAATTATGGTTACATTATAGCTTTGGATAAATAATAGGATATTAACAAATATCGAAAAGTTAATAAGCAATAGCTGACAGAGCGGAAAAGATTTGGTAACTGTTTCCAAACTGCTTGGCCACTCCAGCATCAGAAATACAATGATATACGCCCACTTAGCCCCAAAACACATCTCAGAATCAATTGTTAACCTTCACTATTGATAATTCGGCTCAATATTTATCGGCAATTTATCGGCATTATAACGGCAATTATGCCCTAAATATGCTATAATTAGACTAACAACGAGGGGAAATATATGACTAATAGACAAATATGGGAACCACGCTATATTATTAATTCGGTAACAGCTAAGGCATTGATGGAAATTGAAGCTGCAAAAGCTGTAATTGAACATACCCCATTGCCTGCTGCTATTGAAGCAAAACTGCGCCATAGCGCGCGAGTTCGCTCTACTCACTATTCTACTCGTATTGAGGGCAATAAGCTAACGCTTAAAGAAGCCCAGAATGTAATCGAAAAAAGGAAAGGAACCTTTCATGGTAGAGAAAGAGATGTCAACGAAGTCCGGAATTATTGGGATGCTTTACTCAAAGTTGAAGATTGGGCATCAAAGAAAGTTGAATTCAGTGAAGATTTGATAAAACGGCTACATGCTATAGTGGTAAATGGAAAACGAAACAAACCAACACAATACCGTACTGAGCAAAATGTAATACGCGATTCTGCCTCAGGTGGAATTGTCTATTTGCCACCTGAAGCAAAAGATGTTTCTGCTCTTATGGGATCAATGGTCAGATGGGTAAGAGCCGCTGAAAGGAATATGATACCTGTACCACTTATAGCATCTCTAATTCATTACCAATTCGTAACTATTCACCCATATTATGACGGCAACGGCAGGACCGCGCGACTCCTTGCAACTTTTATTCTTCAGAGAGACGGTTATGGATTAAATGGTTTCTTTTCAATGGAAGAACATCATGCGCTTGATCTTGAAACCTATTATACATCCCTGGCTGTTCATAAACATCACAATTATTACAGTGGCAGAGCAGATGCTAACCTTACTTCATGGGTAGAATACTTTGTAAAGCTGCTTGCCGGTGTATTTACGAAAGCAAAAGACGAGACCCTATCTTATGTAAAAGTTGGAGCATCCCAAGAACCTGAAAACCTACGGAAGCTTGATCATAGAGCAAGAACTGTATTATCGTTGTTTGGCAAAAAAGACAAAATAAATTCTCAAGATATAGTTAGCATTTTAGGGCTTTCTAACAGAATGGTGAGAATATTGCTAAAGCAGTGGGTAGAAGATGGATGGCTTACCATGGCAGACCCCTCAAACAAAAGCAGGGCATATACTTTAACGGCAATTTATCGGAAATTTATCGGTAATAAGTATTGATTATTTGAGTCAGTTGAAAACCCATTTATACGGCCCTGTCCTTGCTTGTCCGCTCTTGTCACCTCTTGTCACTTCGCTTGGCCATATGTTTATCGACGATTTATTGACATTATATAGGTTATTTTGTATATTATCACCTCTTAACCGGTGCGGTACCCAAGTGGTTAAGGGGGCGGTCTGCAAAACCGTCATTCGTCGGTTCAACTCCGACCCGCACCTGTCAATATCTTTAATAATTTGAGTCAATTAAAAACCCTTAATAATACCCAGTCATTGCGATCTCCCGAAGGGGGGGAAGCAATCTCGCTTTTCCGTCGGAAGCGACGAGATTGCTTCGTCGTTGCACTCCTCGCAAAGACGGACTGAAACACTTTTTCAACTGACTCAATTAATTAGCTCATCGGTAACTGCCGGTGGGTTTTTTTTATTGGTGGAAATAGGTCAGTATTTGGCAGATTTAGATGATTCACAAGCATTGAGTTAATTGAGAGAATAGACTGCAACCTGAGTTAAATGTTGGAAGGGAACTGTTATATGAAGCTGTTTAAGCTGTGGCTGCCATTATTAGTCATTATTGCTTCTGCTGCGTTGTGCCAGCAGATCATTTCTAATTCAATCGCAAATCAGAAAAACAAAATAGATTATGCCGAGCTGAATCATGTTAAGTACGGTCTTCTCAGCGTTGAGGAATGGAAGCGGCAAATTACAGTCATCCTTGCCGATGAAGTCAGTAAGATAGATATTTCAAGATCGGACCGGCATGATTTAAAAGTGCATATTGAAACTCTGTTGAATACTCTGCTTGATAAAGTCAGCAATAAAATAAGAGAGGGCAACTCCGGTTCGGCTGAAGGCTGGATTAAACAGGCCTTCATGAATATTTTTGTTAGTTTGGATGATATTAAAACGGGTATTCCAGAATACGCTGATGCCATAATTCAGGAGCTGACAAAGGCCAAAACCATGGGACAGATAAAAGCCATGCTCAACAAACAACTCAGGCAATATTTCAGGGAAACCTTTGACAAACAGGATACTGAAACATTGAACAACATTCTTGCAAGGACTGATGCGAAAGATATCACGGCCGCCAGAATATATCTTGATAAAGAGATTTCGTTTGCCCACAAACTGATTACAAGGGAGACACTGCTGCTTATTATTCTTGCAATTATCCTGTTTGCCTGGTCAGGCTTTAATAAACAGCCTTTGGCTCCGTCTCAATACATATACCTGGTTATCTCGCTTATTCTGCTATTAGTTACCGGAGTTACTACGCCCATGATTGATCTTGAGTCAAAAATTACTCATATGAACTTTATGCTTATGGGGCATCCCGTAAATTTTGACAACCAGGTTCTATATTTCCAAAGTAAAAGTATTCTGGATGTCTTCTGGATAATGATCAAACATAATGATATTCCGATGAAGCTTGTAGGAATACTGGTAGTTACCTTCAGCATTATATTTCCATTATGCAAAATATTTTCATCACTGCTCTATTACTACAATTATCATCACGCAAAAGAGAATCCGCTCATAAAGTTCTTTATACTAAAAGCGGGAAAATGGTCAATGGCGGATGTCATGGTTGTCGCGATATTTATGGCTTACATAGGATTTAACGGTATTATCACCAGCCAGCTTGAGAAATTAAGTTCCGCCGGCCCGAATCTTGTAGTGTTAACGACAAACGGCACTACTCTTCAGCCAGGTTATTATCTTTTCCTGACTTACACTCTCCTGGCGTTATTTTTGTCGGGTTACCTTACGAGAAACCCTCAGGCATAGAAAAAACATTTTCCCGGAATTAATATATGAACCCATCCGTAAAAGGGTCAATTATCTTTGCTTTGGCGTTAGTCTCATTACTTTTCGCGCCTCTGCGCGCCGCAAATGATGGAAAAGCGGCTGTCAAAAGCATAAAAATAGAGGGTGTAAGAAGTTTGAAAATCAGCGATCTCAAAAAGGTAATGGACACGAAATTTCCAAACTGGATACCTTTTGCCCAAAAGCCTGATTTTAACAGCGGTGTTTTAAAGAATGACCTGAAAAACATAGAGACATACTATCAGGCAAACGGATATTTTGACGCCTCCGCAGTTTATACTGCAATAAACGGCAAGAATGAGTCTTTAGTAAGAATAATCATCAAGATAAGTGAAGGCGAGGCGAGTATAGTAGACGGAATATCATTGCGATTGAGTCTATTGAGCGCTCAGGATACGACGCTTCTGGCCGCGCTTACCGGCCTTCTGACAGTGCAGCGGGGGAAACGCTTCAATTACAAACTTTACGAAACATCCAAGAAGAAAATACTGCTTTACCTTAACGAGAACGGCTATGGGTCCGCGACAATAGAAGGGAAAGTTCAGGTCAATAAGCTGGAACGCAGTGTGAATATATTGTTTAAAATACAAGAAGGCCCTCTGCAGGAGTTTGGGGAAACGGCCGTAATAGGAAATAAAGGCATTAAAACCGAACACATCACGGATGAACTTACTTTTGAGCCCGGTGTGCTTTATTCAAGCGCGAAGGTGAGCCAAAGCAGCGTAAATATATTCAACCTGGGACTTTTCCAGTCAGCCTCCGTCACAGCGGAGGTCAGTTCAAATTCCGCTGTTGTGCCGGTCAATATAAAAGTCGTAGAAGGTGACAAAAGGCAGCTCAGGCTTGGCATCGGCTACGCGGCTGAAGCCAAAGTAAGAGCCGGCGCCCAATGGAGCCGCTACTATCTCTGGGGGCGGCCGCGGACTTTGACAATCGGCGCCTCATACTCAGCGATTGAGGAAAATATCAACGCTAAAATAGCACAGCCAAATTTTTTCAGCAGAAACAATGACCTGTCAGTTATGGGCGCGTTTGACAGAGAAGCAGTTGTGAGCTACACCAACGAGAAAATATCAGCGCAGTTGCAGGTGAATAGAAATATACAGCGCAATATATCTATTTTCACGGCTTATAACCTGGGAATCAACAGGCCCGTTGACCTGGACGGGATGATTAACACGGACGATATTTCAGCAACTCCGGGTTCTTCATATTTTATTTCAAGCCTGTCGGCGGGCATGAACTACGCTTTTGTAGACAACCCGGCCTACCCGGCCCACGGGATTACCTATTCGCAATATTTTGAGCAAGCCTCGTATCTGCTCGGTTCGGAAGCGGACTATTTCAAGGGTGTCACTGAATGCCATCTCTACGGTATTTTGATAAGCGAATTTATTATCGCTTCCAGGCTCAAATTTGGATTCATCAGCCCTTCCCGTTTCACGGCCGATATACCGATCTTTAAGAGGTTTTTCAGCGGAGGAAGTTATAGTGTTAGGGGCTACGGGTTTCAGCAGATCGGGCCAAAAGACGAGGCGGGGAACCCCTTAGGAGGGCGGTACCAGATAGAAGGCAACATTGAACTGCGCTATCCGATCGTAGGCAAATTAAAGGGGATAGTATTTGTGGACTCGGGCTCAATATATCAGACTAATTTTTCATTCAACGAGTCCGAGCTCAGCTACGGCGTCGGCACGGGTGTGCGGTATGTGACACCCATAGGACCGATTGGGATTGACCTGGCCTTCCCGGTTCTATTAAGGCAAATTAATTTTGACGCGTATAACTTTTATTTGACTATAGGGCAAGGGTTCTGACCAATGCGTAAAATACTGAGAATCAGCAGATATGTTATTTTGTCAACGGCGGTTGTAGCCTTTGCAGCCTTTATTTTTATTGAAACAAGCTATTTCAAAAGTTTAATCAAAGAGCCTCTGGTTTCTCAGCTGGCCCTGCTATCCGGTGGAACTCTTACGATTGAGAAAGTAAGCGGCAATATATTCAATGGCGTAGCGCTTAAGGGCGTCCGGCTGAACGGAACCGGCGGGCAATTTATTTACGCTGAGAGAATAGATGCCTCCTATTCTCTGATGGCATTACTTGACCGCAGAATTTACTTCACCAAGATCGTCATTTCCGGTCCGATCGTTTCTCTGTCACAAGACTCAGAAAATCGCTGGAGCAGCGGAAATTTGTTTAAACCTTACAAATCCGGCAAGCCAACCGCAAAAAAAGGCTTTTCAGTGATGTTCTCGGAGATACGCGTTGACAACGGCAGTTTTTCGCTGAAATACAGAGCCAAACCTGATTCATTACTGGTAAACAATATTTATCTTACCGCCTCCGTAGGCATAAAAAACGGCGCCGCCGATATAGTTATTAACTCGCTGAACGCTGATGGCTCAAAACCTGTTTTCGCAATAAAAACTTTAAACTGCAACGCGCGGTTTAACAAAAACGAACTGACTCTAAAGGGATTACGCGTTGACACGGGGTACTCAAGAATGAGCGTAAAGGGCGCCATAAATAATCTGAGCAGTCCGGATTTTGGCCTGAAGTTTGATTTTCCGGAAATATCGCTCAGGGATATCGCTTTGCTGTCACCTCATATAAAAGCGTCCGGAGTGTTTTCCGGCACAATGAGCGTGACCGGCGGGCTCAACGCGCTTAAATTGGTTCAGTCGCTGGAGTATAATTCGCTGAAGCTGCGTAGCGAAGCTTTGATTAACCTTGGCATATTGGGTATGTCGCTGAATGGCAGAATTACCGGTATTAAACCCTGCGAGATACTGCCTATTTTCACTAAATATGAAAGAAATACCTGTCCCGACGGAGAGCAGTCAATGGATATCCATGCCCGCTCGGAGGGAAAAAACTTAGATGAGTTGAAAGCAAAAGTTTCAATATATATCCACCCTTCTGTAATCGGCGGTTTCAAAGCAGGAGGAAGCAATTTTACGGCTTCAATATACAAGCGGATGGCATCTTTGGAAGGCAGCTTTGAACTGGCTGAAGAGCGTTTCAATCTTCTGTTGTTGGGCATGCTGAGAAACGACGCTTTCAGTATTAATAAACTAATTCTTAACTCAAATATATTTTCTCTGGCCTCAAAGGGTGTTATCGGTTACGGGAAAAGTGGAATGTTAAATATAACTTTTAGCCTCGGCGCGGATGATTTGGGGCATATTTCAACTTTCCTGCCGGCTGTATATCTGGAAGGTATCGTCTCCTCCACCGGCACTATCAGAGGAACTACAGACTCACCTGTCATTGCGGCGGAGCTCAGCGGGCATAATTTACAATTCACCGGCCTTGCCTCAGGCAGTTTTAATGCGGCGTTAGAATTAAAAAAGAATCCGCCAAAATCACAGTTTGGGGGAAATATTGATATATCCGGCGGCTCGTTTACGCTTAACGCTACTGGAACCGAGTATCGGAACCTGAAGGCCGCTATAGTATTGGATGACAGGGAGATAGCAGTCCGGCAACTCGCGCTGGAAAGCGGGAACGGAAACGCTGAACTCACCGGAAAAATAACACGGGATGGATTTAGCATTACCGATGCCGATCTCGCCCTTAAATGCCGGGATTTCAAAGTAATGAACACGCATATTTTTACCGGCACTATTGACGCCGACTTGAAAATAATGGGGCTCAATGCCTCGGGGCAGGTGAAGCTCATTGAGGCTGTCATAAATATTCCCACACGAAGCAGAACCGATTTGAGCGAGATAGAGTTCGTTCACTCCGGCCCCGGCGGCGCCGTAATAGTGTCCACGCGAGCGGCGGCCAGCCCGCTATTCAAACGGCTCATGGGGGACATTACCCTTTCGGTACCGGGCAATACCTGGGTTTACGCTCAGAACCTGAGCGCCGAAGCAAAAGCGGATTTGAATATAACTAAGAAAAGAAACGGCCCTTTGTCATATATCGGTAAAATAGATATCCTGCGCGGTGTTTACAAAATTAACGAAAGGCCTCTCAGCATAGTTGAAGGGAAGCTGCTGCCGAGAGGTTCGGATATTATGGCTTCGCTGATAAGGGCTAAAGCATCGTGCTCCGTGGGAGGAGTATCCATTGATGTAATTCTCGGCGGTACTTTAGGTAATCCGATAATATCGTTTCAAAGCGAACCGCCGCTGGAGCGCAGCGAGATCATATCGTACCTTGTATTCGGAGCGCCCTACGGGAATCTCTCGCGGTCGCAGAGTTCAGCCCTGAAAGATTCTTCATTTGACCTGGTGGCAGGTTTCGCGCAGAAAGACATTAAGGACATAGTTGGCAGGGTCGTTCCCATAGACGAGTTGAACCTTCAGCCGTCAAAAGGCTCCTGGGGGGTGGGTAAGAATATAACCGACAAACTGTTCGCGAAATATGAATGGCGTTCCGGCCAGGATGAAAGCCCGCAGACAGTGCTCAATTACACGCTGGACAGGCATTTTAGCTTAAACTCTCAGCTTGGCGACCCAAAAACATCCGGGATTGACCTGTTTTGGAAGATGGGGTATTGAAATGTCCGTTATAAAATAACCCGCCGCGGCGGGCAAAAGGAGAACAAAAATGAGCATATTCAGCAAGCTGCCCTGGAAGATCATCAGTGGTTTCGTGCCGGCTATTGGCGAGATTGTAAAGCAGGCTCAGAATTTTTCAGAAAATGACAAAAATCCTGAACTTGAAAGTTTAAAAAGCAGGATTTCAGCTCTTGAATCCGAAAGCGTTAAGGTTCGTAACAGTTTCATGTTTGTGCTTGCGGGAGGGATAGTAATATTTTTAATTGCTGCCGCCGGGCTAACTCTCGGAATAATAAGCTTAACGAGGTAATTATATGGATATTAATAAAGATAACTCAAAGGAAGAAAAGTTCAGCAGGTATTTTCTGCTTGTTGTGTTTATAGCGTCATTCATTCTTTCCATATATATAATACGGGCATTCGTTATCCCGATAATCCTTGCCATTGTTATCTCAACATTAGTCTACCCATCGTTTAAATATGTTCTTAAAATATTAAAGGGCCGGCGTACTATGTCGGCGATAATATGCTGTGTGTTGATACTTTTAGGAATACTCCTGCCCCTGATACTCATATCCGATCTTGTGGTGGTTCAGAGCTTAAATCTTTACCGCACCGCGGGGCCTCAGATTGATGAATTAGTCCAAAAAGGCAGTTCGGGCGCGTTAGGCAAGATTATGAACTCTTACGCAGGACAATACCTTACGAACTACGGAATAACGATTGAAATTAAACCAATGCTGCTCAAGGGATTGAAATATTTTGGTTCTGTTATGCCCGGATTAATGCACAGTTTCTCAAGGACAACCGCCGGAATTGCGTTTGACCTCTTTATTATCGTATTTTCACTGTTTTATTTTTTAAAAGACGGAGAATATATTTTGCAGAAGGCCAGAGATATTATTCCGATAAGCAAAGATAATAAAGATAAAATAATATCCAGATTCAAATCAATGTCAAACGCGACCTTGAAGGGAATTTTATTCGTGGCTTTCATTCAAAGTTTTCTCGCGACAATGATTTTATGGATTTTTGGCGTTCAGGCCTGGCTTTTGTGGGGGATTGTAATGCTTGTGCTCTCAACGATCCCCTTCGTCGGAACAAGCGCTGTGTTAATACCGGCGGGAATAATTAAAATAGTAACCGGAGACATTTTTCAAGGCATAGCAATTATCATTCTGAGCATTTTCTTCATTTCGCTTATAGATAATGTCCTGCGCCCGAGAATAATAGGCAGGAGAGTCGGCATGCACAACCTGCTGGTATTTTTTTCAATTATTGGAGGTATTTTCTCCTTTGGCCCTGCCGGATTGATAATCGGCCCGCTGATCATTACAGTTTTTCAGTCTGTTTTGGAGATCTATAAGGTTGAATTTGAGTCACAGGTCAATTATTCAAATAAATAGGGCCCAGGTATGATAGATATATCAAAAATAACCGAATATTTATATGTTGGTTCCAGAGTCGGCAAGGAACATGCCGACGAACTGCTGGTACTCAACTTTAACCTGATCATTTCAATGATCGGGCAGATGCCGCCGGATGAAATATATACCTTGCCGCCATTTAATGTTTTATGGATTAGAACCTATGATACATTATTTACTCCCATAACAGTCAAGAAACTGCTGGTGGGGGTTGCGGCCGCGGCTCCGGTTATACAAAACAAGGGTAAGGTGCTGGTTTTTTGCATGGAAGGCAAACGGCGAAGCGTCGCGATGGCGGCCGCGATTCTTATCAGCATGGGACACACCAGCAAGGAGGCAATTGACTTGCTTACCACGGCCCGCAAGGTAGCTGATCCGAGAAGGTGGTATATCCGAAGGCAGATAATAGCCTTTGAGAAATATTGGGGAAGAAATAAATCAAATGAATAAGAAAATTGAGAAAATTCACCTGATTATAAATCCGGCGGCAGGCAAGGAAGAAGCAATTTTACACATTTTCAATATTGCCATGAAAGAGGCCGGCATTAAGTGGGAAGCTTCAATTACTCACAAGAAAGGCGACGGCATCCTCTACGCCAAAACTGCCGTTAAGCAGGCCGTTGATGCTGTTGCTGTCTATGGCGGTGACGGTGCGCTCATGGAAGCAGTCAGCGGCCTCATCGGCACAGAAATCCCTTTGATAATTCTGCCCGGCGGTTCCACCAATTCTATGGCTACAGAACTTGGCATTCCTGATGATCTGAAAGAAGCCTGTTCGCTCATAACCCGGGTTCCGCTTAAATGGAAAACCATTGATGTGGGACAGTTTGACGACCGGTATTTTATTACCGGATTAAGCATAGGTTTTGGGGCCGATCTGGTTAAGGGCGCGGATCGTGAAGCAAAAAATAAGAACGGTATACTGGCATATTTCTTTTCAGCGGCTGAAGCGTTAAAAAGAGTCAGAAGAACCAGGTATCACATTAAGGTGGATTCCAATGAATTTATGGTCAGGGGCTTAACTTGCATTGTCGCCAACTCAGGCAATCTCGGGTTTACTAAAACATCTTTGGATAAGCATATTGATGTCAGTGATGGATTACTGGATGTTGTTATTGTGCGAAAGGCAAATCTTAACTTATTAAAACACCTGATTATAACTCTACTCAAAAGAGAAAGGCCGCATGACTACGAATTAGTCCAGCATTGGCAGGGAAAAGAGATTAGTATTACCTCAAGCCTTAAGCAAGTGGTTCAGTGTGACGGCGAAATATTGGACAATATTCCGCCTCTTATAAAAGTTCTACCGGCCGCGATTCGGGTTATAGTTCCAAAACAATAAGATGGAGGGAAAGATCATGGACAACACGCTTAAGCTTCTTGTCGTTGAAGACAATCCTGAGGATATTGAGCTTGTAAGCAGGATGCTGACAAAGAAACAGTTCGTAAATTTTGAAGTTGAGACAGTTGCGCGAATGTCTGAAGCCGTCCTGCGCCTTGAGAAGGGCGGGGTGGATCTCATATTGCTGGATCTCGGGCTTCCGGACAGCCAAGGGATGGGCACATACCGGGAAATTCAGCGCGCGGCCCCAAAAACTCCGGTAATCATTTTAAGCGGAAATGAAGATTTTGACTTGGCGGTTGGGATTATAAAAGAGGGGGCGCAGGATTTTTATGTCAAGGGAAGTGTTAAACAGGAAGCTCTTGTTCGTTCTATCCATTATGCTCTTGAGCGCAAGCGGGCAACGGAAAAACTGAATATATTTAACGCTGAGCTTGAAATAAGAGTTGAAAAACGCACCAAAGAGCTTGAGGAGGCAAATAAGCAGTTGAAATCTTTCTCTTATTCAATATCGCACGACCTGAAGGCGCCGATCAGGGCGATAGAAGGATTTTCCGCGATTCTTGAGAGCGATTATTCAAAAACCATGGACACTGAGGCAAGAAGGCTTGTTTCGCTGATAAGGGGAGGGGCGTTAAAAATGAAACAGCTTGTAGAGGACTTATTGCTATTTCATACATATTTAATGAAAGAACTCGCGAGCAAACAGGTAAATATTTACAACCTCGCGCAGTCAGTACTTGCTGAAATCAAAAGCCACAATACAACAGGCAAGGCTGTTGACGCGAAAATTAATCCCTTGCCTGACGCCCTATGCGACAGCGCTCTGATACGGCAAGTTTTTATAAATCTTATCTCAAACGCGGTAAAATTTACTTCTAAAACTGAAACACCAGAAATAGAAGTTGGCGGCGAAATAATTAATGGATTCAACCGCTATTATGTCAAAGACAATGGCGTAGGTTTTGATATGGCATATATGGATAAACTTTTCGGCGTTTTCAACAGGCTTCATAAAGAATCGGATTTTGAAGGCACCGGTATCGGCCTTGCGATAGTGAAAAGGATTATTGAGCGCCACGGCGGAGTGGTTTGGGCTGAATCTAACCTGAACAAAGGGGCAACTTTTTATTTCACCTTGCCGCAGCTGAATTCTAATTGACTTATCATATAGAAAGAAGTAATCTATTAACAAGCAGGCGCAAAAGATATATTACTACTTAATTATTTAGTGGGGAATATGACTAACACAGGGATCATCTTTACACAATAAAATATAATGTACCGCCATTTTTTTGGGCGGTATTTTTATTTTATATATAGATGTCTTCCGAGGGCCCGCAGGACTGAATGCTCTTGCGAATAAGCGCGGGGGCGCATGAAGGCTCCGAGCCGGTGAGCGGCGCTGTAAAATCAAGTGCGGATACCAGACAGCTCGTTTCGGATGACAATACCGTGGGGAAAAAATGAAAAACAAAAAGAAAATTAACTTAAATTCAAAAACTGAGGCTTTTCCGGTAGTTGGTATTGGCGGCTCGGCCGGTGGGCTTGAGGCGTTTCAGAAACTGCTGCGGAGCCTTCCTGCTAATCTCGGTATGAGTTATGTGTTTATAATGCATTTAGCTCCTGAGCATAAAAGTATGCTGACCGAACTGTTAGCCAAAGAGACAAAAATGCCGGTTAATGAGGCAAAAAGCGGCATGAAATTGGAAGCTAACCATGTTTATGTAATACCTCCCAATGTTAAAATGGTTTTGAATAGCGGCAGGTTATTGCTTACCCGGCTGAAAGTCAGCGACCTTAAACGCATGCCTGTAGACAATTTCTTTCAATCTCTTGCCAAAGAACTTAGCAGCAGAGCAATAGGCGTTATTTTGTCCGGGACTGCTACTGATGGAACGCTTGGAGCTGAAGGGATTAAAGCCGAGGGCGGGATTATTTTCGCGCAAGACGAAGAAACGGCAAAATATTTCGGTATGCCGCAAAGCGCCATTGCCGCGGGCTGCGTGGATTTCGTGCTGTCACCCGATAATATCGCGAGAGAACTCATTCGTATCGCTAAACATCCCTATATTTCTATCGGCAAGCCAGCCGCCCCGGAGGAGCCGATCATTGGTGAAACTGAAGGTTTTGCTGTCATTTTTGACTTGCTGCGTCAGTCACGGGGAGTTGATTTTACGCTCTACAAGGCTCCTACGGTCAAGAGGCGCATATCCCGCCGCATGGTTTTGCTGAGGCAGCATAATCTTAAAGACTACATAAAGGTTCTGCGGGACAATAACGCGGAATTGAACAATCTTTATGATGACCTCTTAATAAATGTCACAAAATTCTTCCGCGATGCCGCCGTATTCGGCGCGCTTAAAAAGAAAGTTTTAGCCGCGGTTATTAAAGAAAATAAAAAGAATCAGCTGATAAAAATATGGGTTCCGGGATGCGCCGGCGGCGAGGAAGTATATTCTATCGCCATTTGCGTGGCGGAGGCTCTGGGGAACAAGATCGCGTCAATCCCTGTACAAATTTTCGGAAGCGATATCAGCGAAAAGAGCATTGATAAAGCCAGGCGCGGTTTGTATCCCAAGTCCATAGAAGCAGATATTACCCCGGAGCGTTTGAAGCGGTTTTTCACCAAAGACGGAGATTCCTACAGGGTATCCAAACAGCTGCGCAGTATGTGTATTTTCTCAAGACAAAATGTCTTTAACGACCCGCCTTTCTCAAATTTAGACCTTATCAGCTGCCGCAATCTTTTAATATACCTTCAGCCGGCCCTGCAGAGAAGCGTGTTTAATAAATTCCATTACGCTCTCCGGCCCGGCGGTTTTTTATTGCTTGGCAATTCAGAATCAGCGGCTGGTTATGCCGGTCTTTTTAAGGTTATGGACAGAAAACACAAGATATTCATAAAGAAATATACTCCCATGTCTCCAAAACTTGAAATAGGCAGGCAGTATTATTTGCCGGAGAAATTAGAAATCAAAGAAAAGACAGGCCTTATGAAATCCAGAGAAACCGATATTGGAAGCCTTGTTGAACAGGCGGTGCTTGAGCAGTACGCCGCGAGCGGCGTATTGCTTAACAGCGATATGGATGTAATCCAGTTTCGCGGGCATACCGGGCGCTATCTTGAATCATCCGCGGGTAAACCAAGCCATAATATATTTAAATTAACCAGAGAAGGACTGGCTCTGCCATTGCGGGCCGCGATAAATAAAGCCAGAGACACAAAACGGGCCGTAAGCAAAGAAGCCGGCGATGTCTGGTACGGCGGGCGCAGGCTGAGCCTTAATGTTACGGTTATTCCCGTTAAATCCGGAGCCTTAAAGGAAGAATTTTACCTGGTTCTTTTTGACGAAAATTCCGGAGGGAATTCAGGTAAAAAAACCTCGCCGCTCGGAAAAAATGCCCCTAAAATCAAGCATATTAAAAATGACGAACTTTTAAATCTGCGTAATGAACTTATGGAGACGAAAGAATATCTTCAAACAGTTATTGAAGAACATGAGAGCGCCAACGAAGAAGTAAAAACCGCGAATGAGGAAATACTTTCAAGCAATGAAGAACTTCAAAGCACAAATGAAGAGCTTGAAACGGCAAAAGAAGAACTGCAGTCTTCAAATGAGGAATTGATCACCACTAATGAGGAACTGCAGAACCGTAACAGAGAAGCCAATCTGCTCAATAATGACCTTGTAAACCTGCTTAGCAGTATCAATATGCCGGTAATAATGATGGATACGGGGCTTGTAATACGCAGGATAACACCGCAGGCTGAAAGAGCGCTAAATGTAGTTTCCGCGGATGTAGGAAGGGAAATAACAAAAATAAAGCTGAGCGTTGAAATCCCTGATCTGGAAAAGATTCTCATGGAAGTTATTGAGTCTCTTCATCCGAAAACTTTTGAAGTGCGGTCCGGGGAGGGAAACTGGTATTCGGCAAATATAAGGCCTTACAGAACCTTAGACAACCGGATTGATGGCGTTGTCGCTGTTTTTGTGGACATCACAGGGATAAAGAAGGCACAGGAAATCACGGAAGAAGCCCGTGATTACTCTGAAAATATTGTTGAGACTGTGCGTGAACCATTAATCGTAATGGACTCGGACTTAAATATAATATCAGCCAATAAATCATACTACATGGCGTTTAAAACAACAGCCGCGGAAACACAGGGGAGATTAGTTTATGACTTGCCCGGCAAACAGTGGGATATTCCGGCCCTGCGAAAGCTGCTGGAAGGGGTCTCCGCAAAAAATGAACCCTTTGATGGTTATAGAGTTGAACAGGATTTCGGTACTGCCGGCAAAAAGATTTTATTATTGAGCGCAAGGCAAATTACCAGAAGGACAACTGGCAGGCATTTAATTCTAATGGCTGTGGAAGATGTTACCGTTACCAGCCATATGGAAAAAGAACTGATGAAAGTCCAGAAGCTTGACTCGCTGGGAATACTCGCCGGCGGCATAGCCCATGACTTTAATAACATACTTACGGGTATTATAGGAAATTTATCCATGATTCGCGGGAGTAAGGACAATGAAGTGCTCAGTGATGTCATGAAAGCGGCAGTGCGCGCTAAAAACCTGACATTGCAGCTTTTAACATTTGCTAAAGGCGGCGCGCCTGTCAAGAAACTTACGGTAATTAAGGATATAATCAGGGATTCCTCTGTTTTTGCGACTCACGGTTCAAGAACCATCTGTAAATTTCATATTGCCGCAAATTTACATCCGCTGATTGTTGATCCCGGACAAATCGCTCAGGTAATATCTAATATGGTAATTAACGCGGTACAGGCAATGTCTGAGGGCGGAATTATTAACATTTCAGCGGAAAACATCAACCTAACGGACAAGACGCAACTGCCTATAAAATCAGGCGACTATGTGCGTATCAGCATTAAAGACACCGGTGCCGGCATAGCCGCGGGAGATTTAGGTAAAATATTTGACCCTTATTTTTCAACCAAGGAAGGAGGAAGCGGTTTGGGCCTTGCCACCAGCTATTCTATAATAAAAAATCATGATGGCTATACCACTGTTAAATCCGACGAAGGAATCGGAACCTTGTTTGAAATTTATTTGCCGGCCGTTATTCAGCAGGCAGGAATTGAAACGCCCGTTGTCAGCAGGGAAATAATAGAGGGCCGCGGCCGAATTCTTATTTTAGATGACGAGGAAATAATTCGGGTTCTGGGTTTAAGAATGCTCACCAAACTCGGCTATGTGGCCGAATGTTTTGACGATTCTGAAAAGGCGATTGAGCGTTATAAGCAGGCATGGGGAACCGCGGAGGCTTTTGAAGCGGTTATACTTGACCTTACCCTGCCCGGCCGTATGGGCGGCAAAGAAGTTTTGGGCAGGCTTAAGAGCATAAACCCTGAAATAAAAGCCATTGTTTCCAGCGGCTATTCTGAAGATAAAGTCATGGCAAACCATAAGGAATACGGATTTTCCGCAGTTCTTCAAAAGCCGTATGATATTGAAGAAGTCAGCGCTATCCTCCATAAGTTGTTAATGAAGAATCAATAAATTTATTTCTATGAAAGACTCAAGTATTAATATTCTTATTATAGAGGATTATCCGGAACATATTAAACTTGTTTCACGGATGCTTGAGAATTGCTCTTCGCAGTCATTCAATCTGGCTTCCGCGGGAAGGCTTGATGAAGGAATATCAATAATTGCTTCGGCCAGGTTTGATGCTATTTTGCTTGACCTTACCCTGCCTGACAGTTATGGCCTTGAAGGGCTGGAGAAAATCTCGTCACAATTTCCTGATATTCCTGTAATTGTGCTAACGGCTTTAGATGACGAAAGCATGGAATTGCAGGCTATGCAGAAAAATTCATGGGATTATCTGGTTAAGGGCCAGATAAACACGAATCTTCTGGTGCATGCCATACGCTATGCCATAGAACGCAAGAAAAAAGAAAACGAACTTCGTAATGCCAACCGGATACTGTCCGCGTTGAGTGAAAGCAGCCAGGCTATGCTTTACTCACAAAACGAAACTTCCTACTTGCGCCAGATATGCAGGATTATCGTTAAAAATTGCGGCTATTCAGCTGCCTGGGTCGGCTACCGCGTTGATGATGAAGGCAAAACAATCAGGCCCATGGCTTATCACGGCGTAAAGCATGAGTATATGGAAACTGTTTGCAAGACCTGGGAAGACAGCGTTTGCGGCAATACTCCAGCAGGCATGGCTATTCGTACCGGCAAATTATGTTTGTGTCAAAACATTGATAGCTGTTCCTGGTATAAACCATGGGTGCAGGAGACCATTGAACATGGATATTCATCCGCGATAGCCATCCCCTTAAAGACCAGAGATGGCGCTTTCGGAGCGATCACCGCTTTTTCCGATGAAACAAATCCATTTACGGAAAAAGAAGTTCAGATGCTTTCTGAAATCTCGGCTGACCTCGTTTACGGCATATCAGCAATTAAAACGAGAAATTTACAGGAAAAAACAGAAAAGGAGCTAAAGGAAAGCGAACGCCGGATGGCGGCTTTGCTGAACGCCACGACAGAATCAATATGGCTTATGAATACTGACGGATGTATCCTTGCCTCTAATGAGATCGCGGCAAAACGGCTTGGGCTAAACGCTGAGTTCCTAAAAGGCAAAATATACTTTGATTATTTACCCGGTTCGGTAGCTAAAACGAGGCGGCACAAAATGGAGGAAGTTATCAATACCGGCAAACCGCTTCGCTTTCAGGATGAAAGATCCGGGCTGATTTTCAGCCACAGCCTGTTTCCCGTTCGGGATGAATCGGGTAATATTCAATCAATCGCGGTATTCAGTAACGACATAACCGACAGCAAAAGAGTTGAGGAGGTGCTTCAAAGAGATAAGGATACTCTTGAAAAAATGGTACAGGAACAGGCTCATGAGTATTCCCGGGCGCAGATTGAATTAGAAAGGGCACGGAGATTGTCGGACATAGGGCGGCTGGCTTCAACTGTTGCCCATGAGTTAAGAAACCCGCTGGCAACAATAAAAACAGCTGTTTTCAATATTCAGCGGAAAGCCGGCAGCCCGCTTATTGAAAGACATATCGCTAACATTAACAAAAAGATACTGGAATCGGACGCTATAATCCAGAATGTTCTAAATTTTTCAAAAGTGAAGGTTCTTAATATTGAAAAAGTCGCGCTTAAACCTCTGCTTGTTGAATCCTGCAACAACATTTCCGGGAATTATAAGAAAAACAAAGTCTCTCTTAAGGAGGCTTACCTTACTAAAGATGACTGCGTAGTGGAAGGAGATCAATCGCTGCTGCAATCGCTTTTTTCTAATATACTGGATAACGCGTTTCAGTCCATGGACAAAAAGTCAGGCAAAATAGACCTGCGTGTTGACAGTTCCGGCGATAATTACTACGAGATAATCATTGAGGATAACGGGGTAGGCATTGACGAGGAAAATATTTCAAAAATCTATGAGCCTTTCTTTACCACAAGGTCCAGGGGAACCGGGCTGGGGCTGTCGGTATGCCGTGAAATTGTGGAACGCCATTACGGGAAAATTGACATCAAAAGCAAAAAAGGTTCCGGCACGACAGTTAAAATCACCCTTCCGATACTGCAATTGAAATAGGCTGACTATATTTTTTTACCCATCAGGTGGATAAAAGTCAGTAATGCGGGGATATATGATATTGTGTATTCTTAACGCTATTTATACAATTATCAAAAGCGCAAACCGTGAGGAAAACAATGCCGGAAACTATTTTGATAGTTGATGATGAAAAAGAATTCAGGGAAGAGCTTGTCTCCAGCTTTGAAGCCTACCAGACAATAGAGGCGTCCAGCGGCCAGCAGGCGCTTGGCCTGTTAAACAAGCCAAACGAAATTGACCTGGTGATACTTGACTTCAAAATGCCGGGTTTAAGCGGCACGGAAATACTTAAGGTTATTAAAAAAAGAAACCCCAATATTAAAGTAATCATGCTGACGGCTTTCAGTTCTAAAGATATTGCCGTTGAATCCCTGCGCGGACAGGCTGACGATTTTCTTGAGAAACCGGTTGATATTGAAAAATTAATGGCGTCTGTTGAGAAACATTTGGAACGCGCGGAGCAAAACAACGAATCGGATGCCCCGCAAATTAATCAAAAAATAAACAGGGTAAAGCGATATCTGGAACGCAATGCCTTAAAGAAAGTATCCCTTGAGGACGCCGGAAAAACTGTGGGGCTTAGCCCAAAATATCTAAGCAGAATATTTAAAAATACCTGCGGCGCCGGTTTTATGGATTACAAACTTAAGGTAAAAATTGATAAGGCAAAAAACCTTCTTTCCGCTTCCGGCTGTACTGTGAGCGAAATATCCGACAGGCTGGGGTTTATGAATCCGGAATCGTTCATGCGAATATTTAAGAAAGTAATGAAGTTGACGCCTACGGAATTTAGAAAAAAGAAGAAAAAGAAATGATTATGAGCGTCAAGAAAAATATTCTTCTGATTGACGATGACGAAGAGATGTGCGATGAGCTGATTGAAGTATTAATTGACGCCGGTTATAACATTGACTGTGTCCACAACGGCACGGAGGGCAAAAACCTGATACTTCAGCGCGGCTATGACCTGATACTGCTTGATATCAAGCTTCCCGGGCTAACCGGTTATGAAGTGCTTAAAGCTACTGAAGGGCGCACAAAAGAAGCGAAAATACTTATTCTCACGGGCCGTCCCATGCAGAAAGATGCGGAGCCCGGAGCTCAGCTCACGGAGGAAGACAGAGAGGAAGAAAACGCGCTGAAACTCGCCAACGGCATCATCAACAAACCTTTTGACCTGGAAAAGATTCTCGCAACCATAAAACAAATTACCTTGTAATCCCCGAAACATCTTCTTCCACACTACGCAATTACCTGTTACCCTCGCCCCTTTATGACGGTTTTTTTTATTTGGAGGAAAAAGTCAGTAAAAAGGCGAAACCACCAATTGGAACAAATGCATATATGGTGTAGCATTTACGCGGGAATACAATTATGAAAAAGCGAATAATGATTGTGGACGACGATAAGGAATTTCTTGATGAGCTGTCGGACTTAATGCTTTCCAGCGGGTATGATGTGTGCACTTGCATTGATGGCGCAAGGGCCTTAGCCGAAATTCCTGAAGTTATGCCGGATATTATTCTCCTTGATCTCAAAATGAATAATATTAACGGCTTCCAGGTAGCGGTCCGGCTGAAAGCAATACCCAAAGCCTGCGATATACCGATCATTGCGATGACGGGGTATTATACACAGGATGAATACGCCTTAATGATAAAAATCTGCGGAATAAAGAAATTCATAATCAAAACTGCCGATCCGGGCAACATTGTAAGAGAAGTTAAACTTGTCTTAGCGGGGCTGTCCACCCGGAATACGCATGAAAAAGCAAATAATAACTGAGCGTCAATTTACTGACGGTATGAGCAGTTTAGAATATATAAAGTTAACTGCGAATAAAGTCAGCAATAAATGGAGTCAGGCAATTACACAATCAGATTGTATTTGCAAAAATATGATCGTGAAGCAAAACTGAGTTGATAAGGAGGCCTCAATGTTTGGAAAAAGCATGAAATTCTTCGCCGCGCATGTATTTCTGCTCTTGTTAACTGCCGTGAATCTACATGCTTCTGAAATGGACAGGCTGATTGAAAAATCAGCCAACGACTCCTATGTGTTCAAAACTTATCTTCAAAACGATAATATTACTACCCTGTCTAATGACGGCGTAGTCACGCTCAACGGAACCGTAAATGAAGAGTTTCATATCTTAATGGCCCAGGAAACCGTCGCTAACCTACCCGGCGTGAAGAGGGTGCAGAACAACCTGGTTTTCCATGGCGAGCGTTTTTCAAAAAGTTCTGATAAGTGGATTTCAATGAATGTAATGTCTGCGTTATTATTTCACCATAATGTTAACGCCTTTAAAACTAATGTCAATGTGTATAATGGTGTCGTAACTCTAAAAGGCGAAGCCGCAAGCCTTGCCCAAAAGGAACTGACCGGTGAGTACGCGGCTGATGTATTTGGCGTAAAAGAAGTTAAGAATGAGATGACATATCTTAATAACAGCTTAGAGAGGACTCCTGCGGAAAAGATTGATGACGCGTCCATAACAGCTCAGGTTATACTGGCGTTGCTGACACATCGCTCAACCAGCGCCATTAAAACCATTGTTCAAACGAAAAACGGGGTCGTTACTCTTACCGGCAGCGCAAAGAATGACGCTGAGAAAAAATTGGTCGGAAAACTGGCTAATGACATAAGAGGCGTTGCAATGGTAGTCAATAAGATGGCAGTTGACGACAAATCCAGATAAGAAGAATGTTGATGCGGGAAAAAAGTCAGTAAAACATAGATTTAGACAATTATAATGATTTGTTTAATTTGAGATACTGGCGGCATGATCAGGGATTTGAGATCTCAGATTTAAGATTTATAAAAGGAGCATACCATGAAAGGAATTATGGAATCTATTCATGAGATTATTGAGCGCAAGATAAAAAGCGCGGAAAATATCGTAAGCGCTGTTGCTGAAAATGTAAGCATAATGGTGAGGGATATGATAACAGACTCCGGTAAAACCGGTGAAGCTTTGATTGAATCCATGCAGAACATTATCGGAGCTACCATCAGCGCTGTTATTAAAACTGGAAAGAATCTGGAGGACGGCGTGAAAGCACTGGTGATAGGAACCTTAAAAGGAATGAATTTAAAAGGTGAGGAGGCCTTCACTGTAACAGCGACTTTGGCAGGAGCCATAATTGAGATTACGGCAGAAGCCAGGACAGATCTTGCCACAGCTGCCAGAGGCGTTATCAGAGGAGCTATTCATTCGGCGAAAGAAAGCGGTATAGATGCCGAGAAAGTTGCCAGCGCGGCTGCCATGGGCGCTTTGAAAGCCGCCTACAGGATAAATGAAGAAACCGGTGATAAAGTTAAAGCTGCGATAACAGGAACCTTTGACGGGATCAAGGTAGTGGTAAAAGAGCCATATATATAATGATGAGTAAGAACCAAAATATATAAAGGAGGATTGGATATGAAATTTATATCATGGATTGTTGTAGTAAGCTTTATGTTAAATTTTGTTGGAATCAGCAGCGCTGCGGCTTCAATGACTTCAATGAAGGCTCAATCAGTTTCAGAAGAGTTGGTTAAAGCCGGAGCGGAAACCGCGTACGCCAAAATGCCGTTAAGCTTTGAGGTAAATCGCGGGCAAACCGACAAGAGGGTTAAATTCCTTGCCCGTGGCAAGGGATACACCCTGTTTTTAACGCCATCTGAAGCAGTATTGTCGTTACAAACCGCAGCAACTTCTAAAACAGATGTGGTGCGCATGCAGCTTAAAGGCTCTAATTCAAAGTCCCTTATTGAGGGGCTTGATATTTTGCCGACTCGCAGCAATTACATGATCGGCGCCGATCAGAAGAAGTGGCAGACAAATATACAACATTATTCTAAAGTTCAGTATAAACAGGTCTATCCCGGGATTGACATTGTATATTATGGCAATCAGGGACAGCTTGAATATGACTTTGTCGTTGCTCCCGGCGCAGACCCAGGGCTTATCCGCATGGATTTCAAAGGCGCGAACAGGCTTGAACTGGATAAGAAGGGAAACCTTGTATTGAAATTAAGCGAGGGGCAGTTGTCAGTCAATGCTCCCGCGATCTATCAGAAAAATGGGGAAACCAAACTGCCTGTTGAAGGGCGTTTTGTTCTGGCAAGCAGTAAACTGGTTAGTTTTGAAGTCGGAACATACGACAAGAGCAAAGAGCTGATTATAGATCCCATCGTTTATTCCACCTATTTGGGAGTCACTGTTGAAGACCGCGCAACAGCCATAGCTGTTGAAAATGACGGAACAGTCTACCTGACGGGAAAAACGGCAACGGTTGCCGATGTATTTCCCGGCACGGCCGGACATTTTCAGGCCGCCAATGCCGGAGGCGCGTTTGACGCTTTCGTTATAAAAATATCAGCTGCCGGGGCCATTGAATGGGCTACCTATTTAGGCGGCGTTGCAAGCGATATCAGCAATTCCATCGCGGTGGACGCGGCACACAAAGTGTATATCTGCGGTTCCACGACCGGCGCGTTTCCGATAACAGTTGGCGCGTATCAGGTGGTCAACAACGGCGGCACTGACGGGTTTGTCACTGCTATAGCGGCTGATGGAAACAGTTTGGTGTATTCCACAATGCTGGGCGGAGCGGGCGTAGATTTTTGTAATGCTCTCGTATCAGACAGCGCGGGTGTTGTATATGTCACCGGAGGCACGGCATCCAATAATATATTGCTGCCCGCGACAGCCGGCGCGTATCAGACTCAAAATGGCGGAGGAGCGGGAGGAGTGGCAAATGCCTTTGTCGCCAAGTTCAACGCCGCCGGAACCAGGCAGTACTTTTCGTATATCGGCGGTGCAACCGCGGGCACTACACAGGGTAATGCCATTACAATAGACGCCACGGGAAATATTTATATAACCGGCAGCACTGTAGCCGGCTGGCCAACATTCCCCAGCGGAGTGCTTCCTCTTCCGCGCGCGTTTAAGCTTACTATTGGCGGCGCGCAGGATACTTTTGTAGCTAAGATAGCTCCTCTTGGCAACGGCTCGTTAGACCTGCTCTACTCTTCATATTTAGGCGGAAGCGGGCTATCAAAAGGAACGGGTATCAGGCTTGATTCAAGCGGGAATGTCTATGTGGCAGGAAATAATGATTCCACTGACTTTCCGGATGCCGCGACCGACGGTATTACGGTTGGGTTCCCAAAAGTCGGACAAACAACGATCGCCGGCGGCCCTTTTGACTGTTTCGTAATGAAAATGGCCTTCCTGAACACAGGCCATTCCGACGGTATATATTGCACATTTCTCGGCGGCAACAACGATGATGATCTGGCCGCGCTGATAGTTGACTCGTTCGGTGACGCGTATGTTACCGGCAGAACTATGTCGCCGGACTTTCTCACCGTCGCACCTACTTCCATTCTAACTCCCATAGATTCCACTTTCGGCGCTACTGCCAAAGTCTTCTTAGCGGCGGTTAGCGCTGACGGCAGTACCCGTGAGTTGAAATCGTATCTTGGAGGCGTAACAGACCAGGGTGGCGCGGGTATCGCCCTTGACGGCGCTCACAACATATATATAGGCGGTTGGACTAGTTCTACCGATTTTCCTACCGCAGGCCCCATGGGAGCAGGCGCGGGAGCTCTTTATCCCGCGCTTACCGGCGCGGCATCGTTTGATGCCTTTGTTTTGAAGATTTCCGCTCCATATCCTAATCCCTTGCCTACTATAACCAGCGTCAGCCCGGCCGGCGGCCCCCCTGCGGGCGGCACCACGGTTGTAATTGAGGGCACCGGCTTTACAGATGTAACCGGAGCAACCGGTGTTACATTCGGCAATGTAAACGCTACGAGCTATACCGTAAATTCCAGTACTCAAATTACGGCGGTCGCGCCTGCGCACGCGGCAGGAGTAGTGGACATCGTGGTTAGAAATCCGGCTGGCGCCTCTGTGGCTGTGCCTGCCGATATTTACACATATTTTCTTCCGGGCATAGCTCCAACAGTTACCAGCCTTGAGCCAACCGGAGGCGTTCCGGCCGGAGGCACGACTGTAGTAATTAACGGCACCGGCTTTACCGGAATAGTTGCCTCTAACGGCGTCAAGTTCGGCGCGCTGAACGCAACAAGTTATGTAGTCAACTCAGATATAAAAATTACCGCGGTTGCCCCGGCGCATATCGCCGGTCCCGTTGATGTCGTCGTAACAAACATTTACGGTTCATCTGCCATAGTCCCGGGAGATGTATATACATACTTTCTTGCCGGCTCTGTTCCTCCGACAATCACAGGGCTTAACCCAACCCTGGGAAGCACTCTTGGCGGCACAACAGTTGTAATTACCGGCACCGGCTTTAACGGAGTCACAAGCGTTAAGTTCGGCGATCTGAACGCTGAAAGCTATGTGGTTAATTCCGATGTAAAGATTACAGCTAAGACTAAGGCTCATGCTGTTGGGATTGTGGATGTAGTTGTGACAGCCTTAACAGGAGCCACGGCTATTGTCCCGGCGGACAAATATACATATTTCACGGCCGCAACAGCCAGATTCAGCCCTTATGTTTTTCCGTCGCCTACGACCGGCAAAACAGCCGGCATAGCCTATTGGATGACCGGCCCCGGCTCGGTAAATATCAGGATATATAACGAGGTCGGAGACCTTATGCAAACACTGGATGAGACAAAAGCGACAGGCACTCAGGGTTCAACTATAAATACCGGTGATCTCGCGCGGGGAGTGTATTTCTGTCTCCTGAAGATGGCCTATGATGATGTCAATACGAGTAGTGAAAACTACAAGCTCAAGTTCGCGGTTACGCACTGAGGCGTATATGAAAAAAAATAAGGAGGTTAAAAATATGAATATTTTACAGATCCAACGGATCGGAATCGGACTTATGTCCATCGTATTACTCAGTGGCCTGACTTGGGCTGCGGATAAAACACAGTTAGTGGGAACTCTGGGAATGCCGCTATTCAGGGATGCTGTTTCGGCCCGGGCCCAGTCAATGGGTTCTGCGGTTGTCGGAATGCCAATGGGTTCAGCGTCATTGTTTGTTAACCCAGCCGGGCTTGGACTCTTGGACAGCTGCATGGAAGTCGGACTGCACCACAACAGCGGGCTTGGTGAATCAAATCACGAAACCGCCGTTGTCAGCAAGCGCCTGGGAATATTCGGTGGTTTTGCGGCCTCCTTAAATTATGTTAACAACGGAACCTTTGAGGGCCGTGACGCTCTTGGTGTTAGAACCGCTGACTATACTGCCGGCGACATGGGCGGAAGCGTCGGTTGGGGTAAGCAATTCTTTAACCATATAGCCATAGGCGCCGCCTTGAGATACAATCGGCAAACTTTGGGAAGTTATGGATATTCTGCTTACGGCGCGGACGCCGGGCTCCTATACTGCCCAGTTTCACGATTAAACCTGGGAGTGACCTATTCAAACCTTGGTACCGAAGCTGACGGCGTACTTCAGGATGCGGGCTGGCGAGTTGGCGCGTCCTACGGGATAAAAAAAGATCTTACTTTGCTTTTTTCCAGCGAGCTGAAACCTGCCGGATACAACCGTTTGCAGGTGGGTATTGAAAACTACATTAGTGAGAAGGTGGCTGTCCGCGCGGGTTATGTGCATAACTATACAAATACCAAGCTTGAAGGAATAAACGGCCTGAGCGCCGGAGTAGGCATAGAAGTAATTAAGAACCTGGTGTTAGACTACGCCTATATACCTTATGGCGACCTGGGCATCTCAAACCGTATCAGCGTCACCTATAAGTTCCTGTGCCCGAAAGAAGCCCCTCCTGTAGCGGTGCTTACACCAGCTGTGCAAATTGTTGAGGCCCCGCCGGAGATTATGCACAGAGAAAATGTGGTTATCCTTGAGAAACTTATAGTTCTTGAAGACACGCATTTTGAATTTGACTCGGCGACTCTTACGATAAATGGCGCGAAGATAGTAATAGAAAATACACAGATTCTGAAAGATAACCCGGAAGCAAAAATACGCGTTGCCGGATACACCTCTGCTGCGGGTACTGCTGAATACAACCAGAAGCTGAGTGAAAGAAGAGCGGTAGCCGTGCGCGCGATACTGCTGAATGTCGGAGGAATAGCTCCGGAGAGGATTACAACAATCGGTTATGGAGAAACCAGGCCGGCTATGTTTGAGCCAATACCTAAGAATATTGATTCAAAGGAAGCTCGCGCAAACATGAGAGTTCTGTTTGAGATTATAGTTAAATAGGACAACTCAGTAATAAGCGGTAAGCGATAAGTGGTAAGAAAATACAAAATCCTTGACATTAACTTATTGCTTAAAACTTACCGCTTATCGCTGAATTTAAGGGGAGCTATATGATACAGCAAGAGTTAAATGAAGAAAATAAAGAAATACGAAACAAGGCCTATGACCTGTACGAAAAGCATGGCTTCAAAGACGGCAATGAATTTGTTGACTGGCTTGAAGCAGAAAGACAAATGAAAAAGGGAGCGCGACCCAGGGCAAAACGCGGCACAATGGTGCGTGACACACTCCTTGCTATTATAGCGGCTTTGTGTGTTATCGTTATAATCCTCTCCGTTTTACTGTTCAGGCATAAGCCCAAGCTTGAACTATCGCAAAAAAACCTTTCGGAGCTTAAAGTCATGATGCTTGTTCTTGACCAAAAACCCGATGAAGAAGTAGTCGCTTTTGGGGACACTCATTTTGATTACAATAAATCTGATCTAAATAATGAGGCAAAAACGCTCCTGGATAAAGAGGTTCTGGTTTTGAAAGAAAATCCAAAAATGAAGGTTCGTATGGCCGGCTATACTTCCGCCCAGGGAACACAGGAAAGCAATCAGCTATTAAGCGAAGGAAGAGCGAATGCGGTTAGAAATTATCTTATAGAAAAGGGCATTGAAAAAGCAAGGATAACAACAATCGGGTACGGACGGACAAAACCCGCCTTGTACGAGGTATCGCCCGATAATATTAACTCAAAAGAAGCGCGCGCAAATATGCGGGTTCTTTTTGAAATTCTTGTTAAATAAATCGTATGGGGAGTTAACAAATGAAAAAGTATAAATGCACGGTTTGTGATTACATTTACGACCCTCAGGCCGGCGACCCTGATTCAGGCATAAAACCCGGGACAGCTTTTGATGACATTCCGGATAACTGGGTTTGCCCGACCTGCGCCGCAAAGAAAACATCGTTTGTTCCAATTGAGCCAAATTGATTCCGGATGTTAATATGAGTACTACTGATGATAATACCGCCGCGGGTTTGCAATCAGGGATCTCCAGTCCGGAGGAATTATGGCGCCGAAACTGATTCGTGCGTTAAATACTATTATATGTTTTGCATTAATCACGCAGTTTTTGGGCTGTGGAACTATTATGCATCCGGAACGCAGGGGACAGCGCGGAGGCAGAATTGATGCCGGAGTCGCGGTTCTTGACGCCATTGGATTATTGTTATTTGTAATTCCCGGTGTTATCGCCTTTGCGGTTGATTTTAGCACCGGCGCAATTTATTTGCCGGAGAAATCCAGGACATCATTGGATATCAATAACATGAAAATTGTCAGATTTGACTCAAAACATGCCACGGACGCAAGCATTGAGTATATTATAAAAAAGGAAACCGGTATTGATGTTAAACTCTGGCAGAAGAATATAAAAATCTCCAGAATAAGTTCAATAAATGATGTCAGGGAATAACCCGGAGTTTGCGATGAAAACAAAACATACAAAGTGTATTCTTAGAATAGCGCTGTCATTAACTTTGGCTTTTGTTGTTTGCGGCGAAAGTTATGGCATTGAAAATATACATTTCTCTATCGGCCCGCGCGCGACCTATTCAAGGCCGCAGGATGCCGACGAGGCTCAGGCCTATGTGGGAATTCAGGCCCGGTTTATTTTAGCTTCTGCTTTAAGCCTGGAAGCCTCGTTTGATTATCGCAGTAATAATTTCTTTAATTTTACAACTATAAAAACCTACCCGATTCAATTGAGCGCGCTGGTATATTTTTTGCCCGGCGCCATTTTGAACCCGTTTTTAATTGGCGGCACGGGCTGGTACTACACGCAGGTTGACGGCCCGTTTGGTTTTAATAATACATACTCCAGGTTAAGCCTGCACGCGGGAGCCGGCCTTGAGCTGAAATTGACAGAAGTTGTATCCATTGACGGCTGTTACCGCTATATTTGGCTTGAAAGTGTGGCCTCAAAAGATGTGAGTTCGCGTGACAGAAGTTTTCAGGACTCCGGAGCTATGGTAACGGTAGGCTTGAACTTTCTGTTCTAAGATTATGCCTGGAGGCATTCATGCTTTGGACCATCGCCGTTGTTTTGATAGTTTTGTGGTTTTTTGGATTTTTGAGCTCCTACACTTTAGGCGGTTTTATTCATCTTTTGCTGGCTCTTGCTATTGTTGCCGTGCTTATTCGTATTATTAAAGGACGCCCCATTTTAAAAGGCTGAAAGGAGAAACTATATGGATAAAAAGTTAGCTTCATTGTTCATCTTTACCGTTTTTGTTTTGTGGCAGGCCCAAGTTCACGCTGTTCAGGAAAATAAGGAGCGCTCAACTCAAATTACTGTAGTGCAAACCGCGTCAAAGGCGATTAGCTACAGGAACTTGAAACAGCAGGTAGAAATTGATTTTGGCGGCACAGTATTGCTTCCTGACGGCAGAGGATCCGCTGTAATTAAGAATAAAGAGGGCGTTATTGAAATCAAGGCGAAATTCAGAGAAATGACTCCTGCGACTCAGTTAGGAGCCGAGTATCTGACCTATATTTTGTGGGCGATATCCCCAAACGGAGAGGCAACAAATCTTGGCGAATTGACCGTAAAAAACGGCAAAAGCCAGGTAAAGGCTAAGGTTCAATTTCAGGCTATGAGCCTTATTGTCACCGCCGAACCATACTTTGCCGTTTCACAACCCAGCGACGCGATGGTCTTAGAAAATGCCATAAAACCGGTAAATGAAGCTGCTATTGAAATTATTGATGCCAAGTACGAACTGTTGCCAAGAGGGGAATACACAAGGAATATTCCTTTTCAGGCGCTGGTAATGGATAAGAAGACACCTTTCTATGTTTATCAGGCCAGGAATGCCGTGCGCATTGCTAAAGCCGTGGACGCTGACCGTTACGCCCCGGAACCTTTTAATAATGCCAGAAGGCTTCTTGCTTTGGCTGAAACGGATGAAGAAGGCTGGAAAGAGCGGACTATGACGGCTCGTGAAGCGGTGCAAAAGGCTGAGGATAGCCGTTCTATCGCAGTAAAAAAACAAATAAGTGAATCAATAAGAGATGATATCAATCAATCAAGGGATCAGGTTAAGAGCGCCAATACAAGAGCCGCGGCCGCGATTATAGGCCAGTCTAAAGCTGAAACTGCGCAGGAAAAAGCCGAGGAAGCGATGGGAAAATCGGATAACGAGCGCGCAGCGGCTCTCGCCCTTGCCACAAGCGCCACTGCTTCTTCAACAGCTTCGCAATCTGAGGCAAAGGCAGCCCGTTCAGAGGCCGCAATATCAAAAGGCCAGGCTGATGCCGCAAACACCAGGGCAGCTAAAGCTGAGAGTGAAAAAGCTAATCTGCGCAAGCAGCTTTACAAGCAGTTAAATTCAATTTTTCAGACTCAGGACACCGCGCGCGGCCTTATAGTCAATATGCCGGATTCACTTTTCAAAACAGACAGTTCAGAACTTCAACCCAGGGTCCGTGAAAAGTTGGCAAAAATAGCCGGAATTATAACCTCAAATCCGGGTTTAAAACTTGAAATAGAAGGGCACACGGATAATACCGGCGCCGATCAATATAACCAGAAATTGTCGGAGAAAAGAGCTCAAACAGCAATGGATTATCTAATATCTCAGGGCGTAACAGAAAATTCCATAGGATATAAGGGATTTGGTAAAAGCGCTCCAATTGCGTCAAACGATACGGCACAAGGACGGCAAAAAAACCGCAGGGTAGAAATAATTATGACCGGAGACGCTATTGGCACATGGATAGCTGGCAAATAATATAGCCGATTAATCCGTAAAACTATTATTGCCGTGTCTGTCCAGCACAGACACGGCAATATTTTTTGAAATATCACTAAAAATATAACTTTATGAATATCCTGCGAACAATATTTATCATCCTATTTGCGGCTTGTGTGCTGAGTTGCTTCTTTATGCCCGTTCAGGCAAAACTGCCTGAAATAAAGGTCTCTCAGGCACAAATGGTGCAGATGCCGCAATTTACATTCATTCTGCCAAATAGTTCCATAGAGTTATCTCTCCATCAACAGGTTTCCAGTTCTACTTTTGACATTTTTTCCAAGTACGATATTTTGGAAAGCTTTTTTAACATAGGTTTTGACTTGCGATACAATTTTGACCCGTTTTTCGCGGGAACGCATTTCGGCGACAGAATAAATTTTGAGCAAAATTACGGCGGTAAGACATATTTCCAGCGAGTGCGCAACATCAACCCGTACTACGGATATAAACTCGGAGGGTACACCCGAATTAAAGTTTCAGCCGGTTTAGAAAACACATTAACCGCTTCTGTAGATAAGAGCGTTGAATTGGACAGAGGCACAAACATAATTGAATCAGTTGGAATCCGGTATGACACTAAAGACCCGCTTGACCCCATCCCAAACGGAACATTGCTTGCGGCCACATTTTTCAGTTCATTCCCAAATCTTGTCAGCCTGTATGACTACACAAAATGCGAGGTTGAAATTAAGAACACCTATATGCCGTTTCTAATCAGCTATTTAGAGACCGAATTCAAATTCAATTTTCCTTTAACAACGGACAAGAGGCCGATCAGCGATGTCTATTTCGCCGGCGGCTATGAACTTCTCAGGGGGTACGCGTACGATGAATTTTACGGTGATACCCTTATGTACGGCAAGTGGAACTACCATATACCGGTAGTAAAAAAACTCAAATCAAGCAAAATCAGAGGTTTGCTGGAAATAATGACCATAGATTTAACAGCGGAGGCGGCACAGATAGGCAATTACAGGGACTTCGGAAACGAATACAGTATCAGGGCCTCAGGAAGCTGCGGCCTGGGATGTGATGTGGTTTTATTTGATCATTACAACATAAAATTTGATATCTTTGCCGGAAAAGCTTTTGAACCAAGGCTTCCTGTGATGTATTTTATACTGACAGCCTATACATATTTTTCAATTTAAGAACTCTACGGAACGCGCGGCAAGCTGCGCAGCTACAAAACCATTTATTCCGGTTACCCGACAAAAACTCGGGCAATTTGGGCGGCCATGACAATAAATATATCATGAAAATAATCATTTGGTTGTATTTGCTTATGTCACTTATTACTGCTTCGCTTTGGTGCGCGGTGACAGCGCCTCTAATAACCGAAATGGCGCCTGTCCCTGATGAACTGTTCGCTCCGCTCAGGGGAGACCCGCGGGAATTGCATTTCGCGCTTCGCTACATATTTTTACACAGTGACATAACAGCCGCGGAAGTGGCAATAGGACACTATTACGGGATATACCGCTGGGCGCTGCCAAACAAGATGGGAGCGGTACAGCTGGATATCGGAGGCGGGATATTCCCGCATTTCAATTTCTCCAAAAACAAAGATTTGCAGGTTATTGATTTTTACGCTAATGTCCCTCTTGACATACGAATGAACAAATGGTCAGGCCGGCTTATGCTTTTTCATGTAAGTTCTCACCTGGGAGACGACTATATTCGTACCAGCGGCCAGATTGCTGACAGTAATTCCTGGAACAGCATTAAAACACTGCTTTCTTATGATGTTAATCAGGCAATGCGATTATACAGCGGGTATATTTATCATCTCCAGGCACATCCACCCGAACAGAAACTCAGGGCTTATCAGTCGGGTTTTGAGATAAATTTTAATATCTTCGGAAGTAATCAAGCCAAAGCTTACTGGGCAAATGACCTGCAGTGGTGGGAGAGAACCGATTTTAAACCGCAGATAAACTCGCAGTTTGGGATAAAGAGAAGTAAAACCTCAAAACAGATGAGGGCCATATACTATTTCTTAGAATATTCATCAGGCCCTGAATATTTCGGACAATTTTACAACAGGCTGGAATCGCGCATGACGATAGGGATAAATTTTGACATCAATTAGGAACATGACCATGAATATCAAAATATTTTTAATACTTGCTATGTTTCCCGCATTTCAATTCGCCGACGAAATCTTGCCTGGCGAAAAAGAATTTCAGTGGCGGCAGGAAACTAACAGCGCTTTTGGCGTCGGCGAATCTCTGACTTTCAACATCTCGTGGCACTTTATTTATATTGGCTTCGGAACTTTGGAAGTTGAGAGTCTTGTAGATTATAACGGCCGAAAGGCTTATCATTTATTGAGCAGGGCCGAATCAGCCGCCTGGATTGACAATTTTTACAAAGTGCGCGATATTAATGAGTCGCTGATGGATTTCCAAAGCCTCTGTACCCTGAACTATTCAAGCCATATCCGCGAGGGCCGCGATAAAAGAGATGAGACAGTAATATATGACCATGAAAACCAAACTTACCGCGTAGTTGAAACATCTAAAACCGGCACCATACCGCTATGGGTGAATGATGTGCTTTCAGCGCTGTATTATGTTCGCACCAAAGATTTGTCGGTTGGCGCTTCCATTGTAATGGACGGACATACCGGCGATAAATCCTGGCCCTTAATTGTGCATGTTATCAAAACGGAAGAAATTGACACCTCCATAGGTAAAGTCAAATGCTGGGTGGTAGAACCAAAGATAAGGGAAGGGGCCGGAATATTTAAGGCCAAAGGCACTCTTAAGATATGGCTTACCGCCGATGAAAAGAAAATTCCGGTTTATATGACTTCAAAAGTTGCTCTCGGCTATGTGGAAGCAAAGCTGGCCAATATGAAGCTGGGAACATATACTGACAGTAAGGAGCCGGCAAATGTTTTGGAATAAAAAAGTTACTAAATCTCAGGAATACGCGGAAAGCATCATTAATACTGTCCGCGAACCGCTGATTGTGCTGGATCAGGAGCTGCGAGTAGCCTCGGTCAGCCGCTCATTTTATAGCGTTTTTAAAGTTAAACCGGAAGAAACCATAGGCCAGCTTATCTATGACCTGGGTAATAAACAGTGGGACATCCCTAAGCTGAGGGAGCTATTAGAGACCATACTGCCTCAAAAAGCAACCTTTGATAACTATGAGGTTGAACACGATTTTGCGTCCATCGGAAAGCGTATAATGCTTTTAAATGCCAGGCAGATTAACAGAGGATGGGGAAAAGAACAAATAATTTTGCTGGCTATAGAAGATATTACCGAGCGCCGCGAGATAGAAAACGGCCTTGAAATTTCCCGCAAAGAACTGGAGAAAACTAAAATAGCGGAAAATGCGGCCCGCGAGTACGCCGAGAGCATAATCAACACTGTGAGCGAGCCGTTAATTGCCTTGGATCAAGACCTGAGAGTCGTCTCTGTCAGCCGCTCCTTCTATGTGGTTTTCAAGGTAAACCCGACTGAAACAGTGGGCCAGCTTGTTTATGACCTGGGTAATAAGCAATGGGATATCCCAAAGCTGCGTGAGCTGTTAGAAACCATTCTGCCGCAAAAGGCAACTTTTGATAACTACGAGGTTGAGCACGATTTTGCTTCTATCGGCAAGCGCATAATGCGCCTGAACGCAAGGCAGATTCAGCGAGTCCTGGGTAAAGAAAGTATAATTCTGCTGGCAATAGAAGACATTACCGAACGAAGGGAAATTGAGAACGGCCTCAAAAAAGCGCATGAAGAGTTAAACGAGCTCGCCACCGAGCTGAAACGCACGGCCAAGGTAAAATCGGAATTCCTTGCCAATATGTCGCATGAACTGAGGACACCGCTTAACTCAATTATCGGTTTTTCCGAGGTATTATTTGATGAGACTTTTGGAACAATTAATGAGAAGCAAAAGAAATATGTCAATAATGTCTTGACAAGCGGGAAGCATCTGCTTCTACTTATAAATCAGATCCTTGATATGGCGAAGGTTGAATCCGGAAAGATGAAACTGTCCTTATCCATATTGCCGTTAAAAAACCTGTTGATTGAGATTTCCCTTCTCGTGGCTGATTTAGTTGCCAGGAAAAAGCTGCAAATGGAGCTTGATATAGCCGAAACCATGCCTGATATAGAAGCTGACGAGTTAAAGGTAAAAGAGATTCTATATAATCTGCTTTCCAATGCGGTTAAATTCTCTCCGGAGAACGGAAAAATCGGCATAAAGGCGAAAGTTGCCGGGCCAAATATTGAAATTACTGTCTGGGATACTGGTATAGGGATAGCGGAAGAAAACAAAGAAAAAATATTTGAAGGATTTTTCCGTGTAGACACGCCCTATTCACGATTAACGGAGGGTACTGGTTTGGGTTTACCGCTCTCTAAAAAGCTGGTTGAACTGCACGGCGGAATGCTTTCCGTAGAATCAGAGGGGCTGAATAAAGGCACTTCAGTCAGGTTTACTCTTCCAATTTTGTCCGCTAAGGAGATTGCGGTATGAAAATGAGAGCTTTGGTAGTTGATGACAACGGGAACAATCTTCTGCTTGAAAAAGACCTTTTAGAAGTAGCCGGTTTTGAAGTATTTAAAGCCGAAAATGCGGCTGCCGGAATTGTAATTGCAAGAAGGGAAAAACCGGACATCATAATTATGGATGTGCGCCTTCCGGATATGCGAGGCACCCTGGCCGCTCAAATACTCCGCAAAGACATCAACATGCGCGGCATACCCATTGTTTTTGTGACCGCTTCCGTGATGTCGGAAGGCCGAAAAGAGATAGATGCCATAACGAACAGCGGGTTTATAGGCAAACCGATAAATACACGCACATTTGCAAAGGAAATAATGGCGTTTCTCAGATAAGTATTGTGAGGCAAAGTATGCATAATAACATTTTAGTAGTGGATGATGAGCCGCAAAACATTGAACTCCTTGAGGCCCTTCTGGAGCCGATGGGGCATAAAGTTGTTAAAGCTTCAAATGGAGCGGAGGCCATTGATAAACTTTCGGGTGGACAAATTGATCTGGTACTGCTTGACATAATTATGCCCGGAATGTCCGGATATGATGTGCTTGATAAAATTCGCGCCAATAACAGGACACGGCGAATTCCGGTAATTATGATCACCGCGATTAACGGAACCGACGAAAAGATAAAAGCCATTGAAGCGGGATGTGACGATTTCATAACCAAACCTTTTGATAAGCATGAACTTATTGTCAGAATATCTTCTCTTTTGCGAATACAGGCTTTGCATGACGAAGTGGATGCGGCGCTGGAGTATGCCGAAAGTATCATCAATACTATAAGGGAGCCGTTAATTTCTCTTGATAAAGACTTAAGAGTTGTTAAAGTCAGCCGTTCATTTTACGAAATATTTAAAGTGAAACCCGAAGAAACAGTCGGGCAGCTTATTTATGACCTTGGAAATAAACAGTGGGATATTCCAAAGCTCAGGGAACTGTTAGAAGATATACTTCCCAGAAAATCGGATTTTGACAATTATGAGGTTGAACACGATTTTGATACTATCGGCCGGCGCACGATGCTGTTAAACGGCAGGCAAATTGAACGGGGGGCAGGCAAAGAACGGATCATTCTTCTGGCTATTGAGGACATTACAGAGCGCAAACGGTTTGAGATAGAACTGCGGAAGGCCAAAGAAGCGGCAGAGTCGGCCAGCCGGTCAAAAAGCGCGTTTCTCGCGAATATGTCGCATGAGATACGCACTCCCATGAACGCCATCCTCGGTTTTTCCCAGTTATTGCTGCATGACAAAGATATCACGCTAAAACAGAAACAACATGTTGAAACCATAAACCGGAGCGGCGAGTTTCTGCTTGCTATCATAAACGATATTCTTGAAATGGCAAAAGCAGAGTCCGGAAAGACAACGCTGAACCGTTCGTCTTTTGACCTATACGCAATGATTGACGATATTGAAAAAATGCTGCGCCAGCGAGCGGATGCCAAGGGGCTGAGCCTTATAGTTGAGCGGAACGCTGAATTGCCTCGTTTTGTAACGGCAGATGAAGCCAAACTCAGACAGATAGTTATTAATCTGCTAAGTAATGCCCTGAAGTTCACCCAGAAAGGTTCGGTAATATTTCGCCTCAATACTCGTGTTGCTGCTGACCAGGAATTGGAATTGATGGCTGAGGTTGAAGACACGGGGCCCGGGATTGCGCCTCAGGAAATGGAACGGCTTTTTCATCCGTTTGAACAGGCGCAGGAGGGAAGATCTTACAGCGCCGGCACGGGATTGGGCCTGGCAATAAGCCGCGATTATGCCCTCTTGATGGGTGGAGATATATCGGTCAAAAGCGATCTTGGAAAAGGGAGCACTTTTAGCTTTCAAATAGTCCTTAAAAAAGCATTTCAAAGTATCGTGGATGAAAAGTCTCAGCCTCGTATTGTGAAAGGGCTAAAAACCGGACAACCGCGTTACCGGGTGCTGGTCGCCGACGACAAAGAAGACAACCGTGACTACTTAATTCAATTGCTGAGCCCCGCGGGTTTTGATGTCCGTCTGGCCGTTGACGGCCAGGACGCTCTAAAACAATTTGAAGAATGGCTGCCGCAAATCATTCTCATGGACCTTCAAATGCCGATTATGGACGGCTATGAGGCCATACGCCGCGTAAGGGCGCGCGCCGGCGGCAAAAATATAAAGATCCTCGCGGTGACCGCCAGCATTTTTGGAGATACGATCTATGGTTCCATATGGGCCGGAGCAGACGACTTTATTTTAAAACCGTTCAGGGAATCGGAGCTATTTAATAAGATCGGCAGGCTTCTCGGCGCTGAGTATACCTTTGAAGAGGAAACTTTAACCGTGATAAACGAAATGGATGACATAGAAAAACTGACTCCGGAGGCATTTAAAGGATTGCCTATGGACCTTGTTAATAAACTTCAGGAAGCCTCAATAAACGGAGATTTTGAACTCCTGAACGAACTTATTTACCGTGTGGAAAGTCAGGATAACCACCTTGGCAAGGTTTTACGGATTCTGTCAGGGAGGTTTGACACAAAGCGCATAATTGAATTACTGGGGAAAACATGATTGACAAAATTATCGGAGAACAAAGAATCCCTAATATTCTTGTGGTAGACGACACACCCGCGAACCTTGAACTGCTCCTGGGCATGTTGAAAGAGCGCCATTACAAGGTCAGAGCCGCCATGAGCGGTGAACTTGCGCTGGAGGCAGCCCGTAATGATCAACCCGACCTCATACTTTTAGACATAAATATGCCTGAAATGAACGGCTACGAGGTCTGCAGGCGTTTGAAAGAAGATGAGAAGCTGAAAGATATCCCGGTTATTTTCTTAAGCGCCCTCAATGAACCCATGGATAAAATAAAAGCCTTCGGCGTAGGCGGAGTGGACTACATAACAAAACCATTTCAATTTGAGGAAGTCCGGGTGCGAGTGGAAACACATCTGACGCTTAAGTCCGCGAAAGAGTACTTAAATGAGAAAAACCTTTTTCTGGAATATGCCTTCTCCCATTTTGTTTCATCTAAAGTCGTAGAAACTATGAAGCAAAAACCAATAAGTGAGTTTTTGAAAATGGAAAGGCGGGAAATAACTGTATTATTTGCCGATTTACGCGGTTTTACAACATTGGCAAACGATATAACACCTGAAGAGATACAGGAAACCCTGAACTCTTTTCTTGAAGTCATGGTGTCCTGCATTGAGCAGTCAAACGGAGTGATTGATAAATTTCTTGGTGATGGCTTTATGGCCTTGTTTGGAGCGCCATTGTTTCAAAGTGACCACGCGAGGATTGCTCTGGAGACGGCGATATCTATTCAGCGGTCACATCAAAAATGGATGGATGAACGCTCTGCCGCGAATCTGCCTTTCAGGCCGCTTGGTATTGGTGTTGCCACCGGTGATACTGTTGTCGGGGCCTACGGATCGCGAAAACGGATGGAATATTCAGTGCTCGGCAGCGCGGTAAATCTGGCAAGCCGCCTATGCTCAGCGGCCAAAGCGGGGGAAATTCTTACAATTGAACACTCTTTGAAAATGGCGGATTTGGTATCTGCCGGCGCTGAAAATGGCCGGGCGGGAATGCTGCTCAAAACTGAGACAAAAGGGAAAGTAGCTTTCAAAAATATCCCTGTGCCGATTGAAGTGTTTTCAATACTATATTAAGCGGGCCTTCAAATCACCGGGTTATGCCCGGGATCAATAAGGAGTAAACCATGAAACTAAATCCCTTTGCCGGAAAGCTGAACTACAAGTTATTGGCGGTATACCTGGCGCTTTTCCTTGGCGCCGCCGCTCTCGGCGTTGCTATGCTTCTTCACATTTACGGCGACAAGCTTCTCAATGACTATATTAAGGGAAAAGTTGAACGAGCTTTAGCAGGCGCTCATGAGGGCTATTCGCTGGAGTTGGGCGGGCTGACTTATTCTTTTGGCGCCAACCGAATGGACGCCAGAACCATAATTCTAAACACATCCGAGCTGACACTTACAATTGACCGAATTTCTTTATCAGGCGTTCGCTGGCTGCGGCTTATTTGGGGAAATATTGCGCTCTCAGACTTGATGAGTAATGCTAATATTGACGCAACCGGCCTGAATATTAAATTTCCTAAAACGCGATACAAAATCCTCTGCGATCACATCTACGCCTCGGCGCCTGACGCGGAACTATTCGCGAAAGGAATTGAGCTCTCGCCCTTTATCAAAGATGAAGAAATATTCTCAAAACCCTTTCGTACGACACGGTTTAGCGTGCTTGTTCCTACAGTCACAGTAACCGGGCTTAATTATAAGGGATTGCTTAAGGGAAAATCATTCAAGGCAAAATCTGTTACTTTGACGACCCCCTCATTTGATGCCTTTGTTAATCGCGATAAACCCGTTGAACCGTTCGTAAAGAGCCCGCTTATGGTGCACGAAGCCCTGTCAACGATTAACAGGCCGCTGCGGATTGACAGCCTGGGCGTTACGGATGGCAGTATAAAATATTCCGAGCGTGTGGCCGCCGGCGCTAAACCCGGCATAATAACATTCACTGCGGTGAATATGGATATCAAGGGCATAACAAATCGCGGCGCGCCAAAGGCCGCCATAAAGGTTAGCGCTCAGGGCAAACTTATGAACGCAGGGTTGCTCAAAGTTGTTATGGCGATACCCGTAAAACCTAAGGATTTCTCAATGAGCTATTATGGCTCTCTTGAAGCCATGGACCTGACCCGGTTGAACGCTTTCCTTGTGATAGCGGAACACACGAGGGTTAAGTCAGGAACCGTGCAGGAGTTGACCTATAAAATTGATGTGAACTCAGGGACCGCTTCCGGAAATGTAATAGCGGTGTATAAGGATTTCAGTATCGGAGTTCTTGATATAAAATCCGGTTCCGAGCACAGCATCTCCTCATTTCTTGCAAACGCGTTCAAAATATGGAGCACTAGCGACAGGCTCGCATCGGGAATCTTAAAACCCGGCGAAGTGAAATACACTAAACTACGGGATGAAGGCTTTATGCAGTTTGTCTGGTACGCCCTCCGGAGCGGAGTGCTGGATACCATCAACCGATAAACCTGATAATAGGCGACGAGAAATCTGTTTTTAATACTGATTTTACAAGGTTTTTTATTTGCCTTCAGCGGTAGAAAGATAACAAGCCTTATTACCGCGGTCAGCTTATATTGAGTTATCAAAACAACAAGCTTTAAGGGGATGAAAACATGAAAATCTTATTAGTTGATGATGATGTAAGAAATATTGAGCTGCTTGAGGCCTTATTAGAACCGGAAAAATATCAAACTGTATCAGCTGCGTCCGGCGAGTCCGCATTGAATATCCTTGAGCAAACCAAAGTTGATATGATACTGCTTGATATAATGCTTCCCGGAATGTCGGGAATTGATGTGCTAAAAAGGATCAGGGCCAATAAAGCGCTTCAAACTATGCCGATACTTCTGTTAACGGCGTTAACTCAAAAAGAAGATAAAATCGCAGGTCTCGCGGCCGGCGCGGATGATTATATATCTAAACCATTTGATAAGGCCGAACTTCTCGCGAGAGTAAAGACTCTCGCCCAGCTGTCTTATCTGCGCAGCCAATTAGCTGAAAAAGAGAAGTTTGAAGGAATACTTGAAGCCACAAATGAAGGCATCGTGGTGACAGACCCTCAGTTCGTGCCGGTCACTATAAACAAGACGGGGTGGGAGCTGCTGGAAATTGGCAAAGAGCTTCCGAAAAACATACTTAAGCATATCAACGAAACATTCCGCTATGGAATCACGATCGCCTCTCTTGAAAAGGAATTTAAAAATTTCGTGCTTAAGCGCCCGGAGACAAAAGATTACAACCCCTTGTATTTAGCAACGGTTATTCAAAGCATAAAAAATCCGGCAGGGGAAATAGTTCAGTATGTTTTCATTTTCAAAAATATAACGAGCGAATATCTGGAGAAAAACCTGAAATACAATTTTCTATCCCTAATTTCTCACAAATTCCGGAGTCCGCTCACGGTAATGTCCGGCTCCGCCGATATTTTAATGACTCTTGAAAAAGACCCCGATCATCTTGAATATTTGAAAAAAATACTTAAAAGCCTGCAGGACCTGCAGAATATACTTAACCGCCTGTTCCGTTTCCTTGAAATGAATATCAGGGATTTCAATGAAACTATTTCACTTGATATTATTGACGAAATAGTCTCAAAACAGGGCGATAAATACGGCTTTTCTTATGTATTCAACAAGAACTTTAAGGTTAAAAAAGCAGGTTATTGGCAGATTATGGTAATAGAGGAACTTATTGATAATTCATTCAAATTCTTTACGGGCAGCCAGCTGCGGATTGATTTGGCGATAGACAATGACACTATGGAGATAACGGATAACGGGGTTGGAATTCCACCGGAAGAAACCACCAATGTTTTTGAGCCGTTTTACCAGATAGATAAATATTTCACGGGCCAGGTTCCGGGCATGGGGCTTGGCCTTGCCCTGGTAAAAAGGCTGGTGAAACTTCATAACGGAACCATTGAATTCAAAAGCACCATTAATTCCGGAACCAATATAATAATTAATTTGGAAAAAGGAGAAGGCGCTAATTAACTCGTATTGGCAAGTGTCTCCATTATTGATCACAAAAGGAGGAAAATATGAAGATTGTATTGTATTGGTTCAAGTGGCTTACTGTTTTAGTGATTGCCTGTGTTAGTATTTCAACTAATGCTTCAGCTGTTGAGGACAGAAAGTTCGGGTTAGGTTTTGCCGCGGGCGCGCCATCCGGCTTAAATGCTAAAATATGGCTCTCGCATAGGAATGCCTTAGACATTACCTTCGGCTGGGGCTACTGGAACTATTGGGTAAAAGCTGACTATATTTGGCACGATTGGTCAGTAATTGAGGAAACCGAAGATTTGCGGATTCCTGTATATTATGGAATCGGCGGTTTCGCTGGCGGTTTAAAGGAAGAAACCGGCTTCGGCCCGGAAGCAGTCATCGGACTGAATATAATTCTGAATAAATCGCCGTTTGACTTTTTTGTTGAAGCCGGCCCGGCATTTCAGCTAGTGCGAGCCCCCGGCCTATACATACACGCTTCTTTCGGCGCCCGCTACTTTTTCCAATAAATAGCAGAAAAAATTACAGCAAACTGCACTTGTCTATCAGTTGCTGTTTGAAAAATATTCTCACGATGCTTTCATATATGAAAACATCAATATATCTTTCTGCCTAAAAATGACTTCTCGCTATCGTCTATATATTGACAATATTTGGTTTTTTATGTATATTTACAAGCCTCAATGGCTTTGTTCTTTGTTATGTTTTTGGCTTTATGTATCTTATAGCAAACTCATTTTATTTCGTAAATGATATATGTTTCATCGTCTTGCCGTTTCATGTATTCTTTGACAAATGGGGATGTATTCGTAGTCGGTTGCAGTTCTTTGAAGTGCTGTATCTTGTATCTTTTGGCAAACTCATTTTATTTCGTAAATGATATATGTTTCATCGTCTTGCCGTTACATGTATTCTTTGGCAAATGGGGATGTATTCGTAGTCGGTTGCGGTTCTTTGAAGTGCTGTATCTTGTATCTTTTGGCAAACTCATTTTATTTCGTAGTGAGGAAACAAAATTTCGAGCGAAGCGAGGGAATCTGATGTGATGTGTGGCATAGCCACATGAACGGAAGATTCTGAAGCTGCAGCCGAAATTTTGTTTCCGTAACAGAAATATAAACGAGTTTGCCAAAAGATGCCCGGTTAGCCCAGTTGGTTAGAGCGCTTCCTTGACATGGAAGAGGTCACAGGTTCGAGTCCTGTATCGGGCATTATTTTATTACTCATATCGCCACTTCCGCAGCTTATTTTCCGCAATGGTCCAATCCTTCCGAAATACGCCTCGGATTATCATAATCCAGGGAAAAACCATAAATGAAATTATCAGATAAAACCGTATCTTTTATAGACAAGATATTTTTTGAAGAACTCAGCACAAAAAACAAACGATTCAGAGTTTTGGAACTCCTACTCGTAATTGTCATATTTTCTTTCGGAGTTCAGCAATGGTCAAACTTCTTCAATAAAGGGAATATATCCTTCACTTCGCTTGATTGGCGGCTTAACCATCTTTACTATTCGGTTATTCACGACTCAGTCCAGGAAAATACAATACCTTACCATATTACAAAACTGCGCTATAACGAATGGAACACTGACAGATTCTTTTCAATCCCTGAAACCAATATCTCTCCGCAAGTATTACTGCTTAAATCAATGAATCTGGGCCGGTTCATTCATTTCAACGCGCTTTTGATGTATTTGATAGGTTTTATAGGATTGTTTTTGCTGAAGAGAAAGTACAGCCTCACGATAATACCGTTTTCCATTCTTTTCTTATTGTTCAATTTTAACGGCCATATCGTATCACATCTCGGGGCAGGGCATCTTTCCTGGTTCGGATACTTTTTTGTCCCATTGTTTTTCTACTATTTAACCGACCTTGTTGAACAAAAAAATATCCAACTGGCTTGCTTGAAGCTTGCCCTTATATCATTTTTCATGATTTTGCAGGGTTCCTTTCATATCTTTGTATGGTCGCTGCTTTTCCTTACGCTCGTAGGGTTGTTTAACGCTAAATATTTAAAACATGTGGCGCTTGTACTCATTCTTGCTTTCCTTCTATCGCTTTTCAGGATAGTTCCTGCGCTTATGTCGCTGCCCGAAATGGAAAGAGTCATAGAAATGGGGTATCCGACGATAACGATATTGCTGGACTCTTTAATAAGAATAAAAGACTGCACTTACAATCTTATGAGTCCCGCGGTATTCACTTTTCACTGGTGGGAGTATAACAATTACATTGATATTCTCGGACTTTTTATTTTGCTATATTTCGGCATTTATGTAAGGATTACAAATAGCGATCGTGGGTTCAAAGAGATGGACATACCAATGACAATTTTTTTCCTGGCTTCGCTGAGCTATTTTTATTCCGCGGTCGCGGGGATAAAGCTGCCTTTTGTAGGATTTGAAAGGGTTCCTTCAAGATTCCTCGTAATTCCCGTAATCGCACTCACAATAATATCAACTGTCAAAATGCAGGAACATATCCATATTTTCAAAACCAATGTTCTCACGAGGTTTCTTGCGCTTATCGGAGTGGCCTACCTTCAATATACTCTTGTAGCTGTTCATCTAAAGTTATGGGGGGTTGAAAAGATGGAAACCCTATGGCCTCTTGGCCCGGGATATATCGCAAACATAATCTCAAAAACAGATCCCGCTTATTTCCTCGGGCTTCAGATATCAACGCTTGTTTCTTTAATAACTTTTGTTATAATATCACTGTTGATTATAAAATCAACCATCCGGAGAGAAAATAATTAAATGAACTATATTCTTTTAGCGGCTTATAACGAGGCCCAGAACCTGCCGGAATTATTCAAAGATTTCAGAAACCAAAACTGGAATTTTGAGTACAAAGTGATTTTGGTGAACGACGGTTCTACCGACGACACAAAGAAAATAATAGAGGGGTTTCAATCTTCCCTGCCTGTCATTCTCATCAACCACGAAAAGAACAAGGGCCTCGGCCAGGCGCTTCTGACGGGATTTTCGTATTTAAACGGTAAACTGCGGGACAACGATACCGTAACTGCGCTTGATGCCGACAATACGCATCCGGCCGACAGAATAACGCAAATGCTTGAAAAAAATGCCGCCGGAGCCGATATTATAATAGCTTCCAGATACTGCGGCAATACCGAGCAGCTCGGGCTTGCCCTGCACAGAAAAATGCTTAGCTTTTGCGCCAGCACGCTGCTTCGCCTGGTTTGGGGAATAAAAGGCGTTCGGGACTATTCATGCGGCTATAGGATGTATTCAGGCAGGATATTGAACAAATTATTCAGGAAGTACGGTAATCGGCTTATAGAGGAAAAGGGGTTTGCCTCAACGCTTGAGCTGCTGCTTAAAGCAAGCACGGTTGGCGATAAATTCGCGGAGATACCGTTCACGCTGAGGTACGATAAAAAACTCGGAAAAAGTAAAATGAGGATATTCAGAACCATTTTCAGATATTTCGCCTTAATGTGGAACATCAAGAGAGCCGGTTCCTGACCGCAGCAAATATTTGCAAGAATATATAAAAAATGCTATTTTAAGCAGACTAATATGGAAAACAAACCTGAAACCGAACTTGACACTCTGCGCCACTCCACGGCCCATTTAATGGCCGCCGCGGTTATGCAGTTATTCCCGGAAACGAAAGTTGCCATAGGCCCGTCCATTGAAGACGGATTTTACTACGACTTTGACCGGCCCACCCCGTTTACACCGGAAGACCTTGAAAAGATAGAGCAGAAAATGAAGGAAATCGCAAAGGGCAACCACCCGTTTGTCTGCACCACGAAATACAAACACGAGGCGGTTGAATATTTCAAATCAATAAACGAAAAATACAAACTGGAAATTCTTCAGGAGATACCCGACGACAAGGTGACCTTTTACCAGAGCGGGGATTTTCTTGACCTCTGCCGGGGGCCTCATGTCGGCTACACCAGCAAAATAAAACATTTCAAGCTCCTTTCCGTGGCCGGCGCCTACTGGCGCGGGGATGAAAAGCGCGAACAGCTTCAGCGTATATACGGCACGGCGTTCAGCACAAAGGAAGAACTCGCGGAATACCTGAACAAGCTTGAGGAAGCAAAAAAGCGCGACCATAGAAAACTCGGCAAAGAGCTCAATCTTTTCTCAGTAAACGAGGAAGTGGGCCCCGGGCTTGTGCTCTGGCACCCGAAAGGCGCCAGAATCCGCATGATAATAGAGGATTTCTGGAGAAACCAGCACCTCGCCAACGGCTATGACTTAACCTACACGCCTCATATAGGAAGAAGCAATCTCTGGGAAACCAGCGGCCATCTCGGATTCTATAAAGAAAACATGTACGCGCCGATGCAGATTGACGGACAGGACTACTTTGTCAAGCCGATGAACTGCCCGTTCCATATAATGATATACAATAACGCGCTTTACTCCTACCGCGACCTACCGCTGAGGTGGGCTGAACTCGGAACGGTTTACCGTTATGAAAAGAGCGGAGTCCTGCACGGATTGATGAGAGTAAGGGGATTTACTCAGGATGACGCGCATCTTATTTGCGCACCGGAGCAGATGCCCTCTGAAATCAGGCGCGTCCTCAGATTCTGCCTGGACATGCTTAAAGCGTTTGGTTTCAGCCAATACAATATTTATGTGGCGACCAAGCCCAAAAAAGATTCCGTCGGCGACGACAAGAGCTGGGCGGACGCTACGGTCGCCCTGCAGGAAGCGGTAAAAGCCGAGGGGCTGGACTGCGTTATTGACGAAGGCGGCGGCGCTTTCTACGGGCCGAAGATAGACATTAAGATAAAAGACGCCATAGGCCGTGAATGGCAGTGTTCAACCATACAGTTTGACTTTAACGAACCGGAACGCTTTGACATGACCTATGTGGACAAAGAGGGGAAGAAAGTCCGCCCCTACATGATTCACCGCGCGCTCATGGGTTCGCTGGAACGCTTTTTCGGAGTGCTTGTTGAGCACTACGCAGGCGCTTTTCCGGCCTGGCTTGCCCCCGAACAGGCAGTGATAATGAATATTACCGAAGGCCAGATAGAGTACGCGAAATCCATAGCGGCGAAGATGAAAGCCCTGGGCTTAAGGCCGCGCGTTGACGACAGAAACGAAAAGATCGGGCTTAAAATACGCGAGGCGAGCATGGCCAAAGTGCCCTATATACTTGTCGTAGGCGACAAAGAAAAAGAAGCCAATACCGTAAGCGTAAGAGCCAGAGGCAACCTGGATCTCGGCGCCAGGCCGGTGGAGGCGTTTATTCAGGAGCTTGCAAAAGAAGCCGCTTACCCTTTGATTAACGCTGAAATTTAGTTGACATAACATAAAAATACTTATATAATCTCAATATCTTAAAGAAGCCGTCCCGGCTCACCTCCACCTTAAGGGAAGAGGTCATTAAATAAACTATATTATTATTTTATTTTTTCGGGATGGCATTGCGCGCCAATCCCTTTTTTTATTTCATTTGGCCGAAAGCAGCCGGCCAGGAGGAGGACTACCGTAGATAAGAGAGTTCGTATCAACAATTACATCAGAGTTGGACAGGTAAGGCTCATTGACGAAGACGGCACGCAGGTTGGCATTAAGTCCATTCAGGAAGCGCTGAAACTGGCTCAGGAGAGGGGAAAAGACTTAGTTGAAATCGCCCCGCTGGCCAACCCGCCGGTCTGCAAGGTACTGGATTTTTCAAAGTACCGCTACGAGGAAGACAAAAAAGCCAGGGACGCCCGCAAAAAGCAGAAGGGCGGCCATTTAAAGGAAGTCCGCGTAAGGCCGAGAATCTCAGAGCACGACCTTGAGATCAAACTGCGCCACGCCAAGGATTTCCTGGCTGAATTCAATAAAGTTCAGGTAACCATTGTATTCATGGGCAGAGAGAACCAGCACAAGGACCTCGGATACGCCCTCGGAGAGAAAATCAAAGGGTTACTTATTGAATACGGCGACCTTGAGGGAAGGCCTTCCTCTTTCGGAAACCGTATTATAATGACTTTCATACCGAAAAAGAAATAGTCCGTTAACACGGAAAATAATAACACAACCGGCTCCGGCTATACCTTAGCCAGCCGACAGGAGGCATTGATGCCTAAAATGAAAAGCCACAGCGGAGCAAAAAAGAGATTCTCTTTCACAAAAAACGGGAAGATTAAACACAAAAAAGCGGGGTTAAGGCACCTTATGTCGGGAATGAAACCGGCCCGCGGCAGAAAACTCCGCCACCAGGCGGTTCTTTCGCCCATAGAGACCAACGCTATAAAGAAATTTCTTCCTTACGGTTGAAACAGAAGCGGTTCACGGCAGTCGGCATAAAACAAATACAAACCTTATTGGATTTAAAGGAGCGATTCAATGCGCGCAAAGAGTGTAGTCCACACAAGACAGAAAAAGAAAAAATATTTTAGATTGGCAAAGGGTTATTACGCCACAAAGAAAAACAGATGGCGCATGACTATTCAGCAGCTTGAAAAATCCCTCCGCTACGCTTACGAGGGAAGAAAGGACAAGAAAGGCGACTACAGGCAGATGTGGATCATGCGCCTGAACGCCGCCGCCAGGGAAGAGGGCCTTTCATACAGCCGCTTTATTGCCGGGCTTAAGAAAGCCAATGTTTCCATAGACCGCAAAATACTCGCCGACATAGCTGTCCGCGACGCGGCCGCTTTTAAACAGCTCGCTGAGCTCGCGAAGTCTCAACTCACCGCGGCGCAGAAATAAGAGAGTTTAATGTTAGATAAACTGCAGAATATTCTGGCTGAAGCTGAAAAAACAGCAGGCCTCATAACGGACGCGCAGGAGCTTGAGAAACTCAAGCTCGCTATTCTCGGAAGAAAGGGAACCTTAACCGAGATACTGCGCGGCCTTTCTGTTTTGCCTATTGAGGAAAGAAAGAAGGCCGGCGAGAGGGCCAATGCCGTAAGAGAACAGCTTGAATCCCTTATTGATTCCAGGCTCTCGGAATTAAAGCGCAAAGCCCTTGCCGAGAAACTTCTTAAAGAGAAGATTGACATAACCCTTCCCGGGCTGCCGCTTCCCAACGGACACTTTCACCCGATACGCCAGACCTTAGACGAGATGACTGGGATTTTTGAATCTCTGGGCTTTAAAACAGCCGAGGGACCGGAAATTGAGACCGACTGGTATAATTTTGAAGCGTTAAATATTCCCAGAGACCATCCGGCCCGGGATTCACAGGATACTTTTTACCTTCAGGATGACGACAGGCTTCTGAGAACGCACACTTCTCCCGTGCAGGCTCGGGTTATGGAAAAAACACAGCCTCCCGTAAGAATAATCGCTCCCGGGCGGGTTTTCCGGAACGAAGCCACCGACGCGACCCATTCTGCCATTTTCCATCAGGTTGAAGGGCTTTATGTGGACAAAAATGTGACCTTTGCCGACCTAAAAGGTACTTTGACGCTTTTTGTGCACAGGTATTTCAGCCCCGAGATTGGCATTCGCTTCAGGCCTTCTCATTTTCAGTTCACCGAACCTTCTGCGGAAGTTGATATACAGTGCATTATCTGCGGCGGCAAAGGCTGCCGGGTATGCAAAAATACCGGCTGGCTTGAGATGCTCGGCTGCGGAATGGTGCATCCCAATGTATTCAGGTCGGTTAAATACGACCCGAAGCTTTACACGGGATTTGCCTTCGGCATCGGCGTTGAACGCTTCGCCATGCTTAAATACGGCATTGACGACATGAGGCTGTTCTACGAGAACAACCTCCAATTTTTAAGGCAGTTCTGACCCGCTTATGATACTATCCTATAATTGGCTGAAAGAATTCGTAAAATTTAAACAGCAGCCCGCTGAACTGTGCGAACTGCTTATTTCGCTTGGCTTTGAAGCTACGGCGCTGGGCCTGCGCAAAGGCCTGTGGAAAAATGTTATTACCGCCAAAGTCCTTGAGAAGAACAAGCATCCCAACGCCGATAAACTGTCCCTGTGTTCGGTTTCCGACGGTACCAAAACCTATGCTGTTGTGTGCGGCGCTTCCAATGTGGAAGCCGGCCAGGTCATCGCGCTCGCGGTAATAGGGGCCGAGCTTCCCGGAAATTTTAAAATAACCAGGGCAAAAATACGCGGCATTGAATCCGAAGGAATGATCTGCTCCGCCAAAGAGCTTGGCCTCGCGGAAGAATCCGAGGGGATAATGGTTCTGCCTGCCTCCGCCCCCTTAGGCATACCTCTGGAGGAAGCATTTAAAGACGATGACATAGCCATAGACATTGAAATTACCACAAACAGGCCGGACTGCCTTAGCCATATCGGCATAGCCAGAGAGATCGGCGCCAGGCTCAAGCTTCCCGTTTCAATGCCTGAAATAACCGTCCGGCAGTTGGCGGACAAACCCGATATTACCGTAAATGAAAGCAATCTCTGCCGGAGATATATCGGCTGTGAAATTACCGGGCTTAAAGTAGGGCCGTCACCGGAGTGGCTTGTTAAGAAAATAGAGAAGTGCGGCCTTCGGCCTATAAATAATGTGGTTGACATAACAAATTTTGTGCTTCTTGAACTCGGGCATCCCATGCACGCCTTTGACAAAGATAAACTTGAAGGCGGGAAACTTATCGTGCGAAACGCCGATAAGGGTGAAACTATCCAGGCGCTGGACGGCAAAAAATACGCGCTTGAAAGTTCCATGCTTGTGATTGCCGACGAGAAACGGCCGGCTGCCATAGCCGGCGTTATAGGCGGAGAAGAATCGGGCGTAACTGAAAATACTAAAACAATAATCCTGGAAAGCGCGCATTTCGCTCCGGTCTCGGTGCGCCGCGCTTCCAAGGCGTTAAATATTTCCACGGACTCCTCTTACAGGTTTGAAAGAGGAACCTCGTGGGAGATGTGCGAAACCGCTTCCTGGCGGGCCGTTTCACTTATCCTTGAACTTGCCGGCGGCAAGTTGGAGCGCAGAACGGATATTAAAGCCGCCGACTTTCACAGGACAGAGATAACTCTTAATTCGGAAAATGTGCCGAAAGTCCTGGGAATCCCCGTTTCAATAAACGAGATCGCTGATATTTTTGGGTTCATAGGCCTTCCCTGTAAGGTAAACGGCGGCGAGATAACCGCTGAAATACCCTCCTGGCGTCCGGACCTCAAGGAAGAAGTTGACCTTATTGAAGAGATAGCCAGAATGCGCGGTTACGATACGATTCCGGTTCATATAAATACGATTACACCGGACATGAAAGAGGGAAAGAAACCGTTAAATACAGAGAAATTTTTAAGAGAACGGCTTTTCGCCCTCGGTTTTAACGAGTGTCTCAATTACAGCTTTGTGCAGGAAAAAGACCTTACTTCGCTTAACCTGCCGAACTCCGTCAGGATTAAGAATCCTCTTTCAAAAGAAAACGAATGCCTCCGCACGACGCTTCTGCCCTGGCTTCTGAAAAATATTTTACTTAATCTGTCCCAGGGATTCGCGCCTGTTAAGCTCTTTGAGACCGGCAATATTTTTGCAAAAGACGGCGAAACAAAATCGCTTGGAATTATTGCCTCAGGGCCGGCCTCTCAGAACTGGTGGGGTAACGGCGGCAAAACCGCGCCGGCGATAGACTTCGCGTACCTGACCGGCGTAATCAACAATATTTTCCACGGAAATAATGTAAGAGTATTAACTAACGACAGGATCCCGCCGTATTTTCACCCCGGCAAATCCGCTTCCGTTGAGATAAACGGAAAGCACGCGGGAGCCTACGGCGTTATCAGCCCCGAGTTTTCAAACGAAACGCAGGGCGAGCTGCTTTACGCCGAGTTCAGCATTCCTGTTTTGTCCGCGGCATGGAAACAGTCCTCTCCTTCCTACCGCCAGCTGCGCCGCCAGCCGCCGGTTAAAAGAGACCTTTCCATAGTTGCATCCAAAGACACGCCGTTTGATAAAATAAACCAGCTCATAGCAAAAGCCTCCTCCAGCGACGCCGTTTCTTCCGAATATTACCTTTCCGATATTTTTGACGACCCGTCAAAACTCGGAGAAGGCAAAATAAGCTATACTTTCCACCTGACCTTCAGGCACAAAGAAAAAACTCTGACCGACACCGAAATTACCGCTGTTGTAAACGGCATCATTAACACGCTTCACGACAAGCTCGGCATTTCTCTTCGCTCCTGATTGTGTTTCGCCAATGATTACTAAAACAGATCCCGACATAATCATTTCCTACCTTGAAGATTACTCCGGCCTTAAGGGCGGATTTGCCGACAGAGTTTATCTGCCTTCCAGCTCCCAGGAAATAGCCGAATTATTAAAAGATTGTTCCGCAAGCAGAACCCCTGTTACGGTTTCAGGCGCGGGCACCGGCGTGACCGGCGGAAGGATTCCTTACGGCGGAGCGGTTGTATCGCTTGAAAATCTCAACAAGATAATGGCCATGCGCAAAATAAAAGAATTGGCCACCCTTATAGTCCAGCCGGCAGCGAGAGTAAGCCAGGTAAAGAATTTCGCTCTTATAAACGGGCTTATATACCCGCCGGATCCGACCGAAACAAGCTCTTTTATTGGCGGCAATGTTTCTACCAACGCGTCCGGAAGCAGGGGCCTCAAATACGGCTCCACAAGAAAATATGTAACGCGGCTTAAAATAGTTTTAACAACCGGCGAAATACTAAATCTTAAGCGGGGAGAGATTTTTGCCTCCTCTGAGGGATTTTTTAAAGTCCCTCTTGAAAAGCGCCTGCTTGAATTCAAGCTCCCTTCCTACAAACTTCCCAATATAAAATCCGCGGCCGGATACTACAACTACCCGGGAATGGACTTAATTGACCTTTTCATCGGCCATGAAGGGACTCTGGGCGTTTTTACTGAAATTGAGCTTAAGCTTTTGCCGTCGCCTGAGAAACTGCTGGCGGGAATAGCATTTTTTTCTTCAGAGCAGAGCTCCTGGGAATTTGTCAGAGAAACCCGCGATACCTTAAAACCGGCCTCCCTTGAATACTTTGACCATAACGCCCTCGCGCTTCTCATGACAGACTATCCGCAGGTTCCTCCAAACGCGCGCGCCGCGATATTCTTTGAACATGAAACCACCGAAGCTTCAGAGTCTTTGGTGCTCGGCAAATATTCCGGCCTCTTCGTAAAATACGGAGTGAATCCGGAACGCGTCTGGCTCTCTTCCGGCGCCAGAGACCTGGAGGCTTTCAGGGAGTTCCGCCACAGGCTGCCGGAAAAAGTCAACGAAATCGTCAAGAAAAACGGCTTTGCTAAAACAGGAACCGATATAGCGGTGCCCGACGCCGGATTCTCTGAGATGATGGCCTATTATTATGAACTGCTTGAAGCTTCCGGCATACAGCATCTGATTTTCGGACACATAGGAGAGAACCATATGCACGCCAACCTGCTCCCGTCATCGGAAACCGACTACAATAAAAGCAGAGAAATCTATAAGAAACTCGCGGCTAAAGCCATAGCGCTCGGCGGAACAGTTTCGGCTGAACACGGCATAGGCAAAGTAAAACACAGTTTCCTTGAACAGCTTGTCGGCAGAGAGGGGATGCTGGAAATGGCGGGAATTAAAAAGGCCTTTGACCCGGCCTGCATACTCGGCCTTGATAATATCTTCCCTAAAGAACTCCTTCAATCGCGGTAAAACCTGTTTTATTATCCTTCAATTTATTTTCTATCGCCTTATTTTACCGCGAGGAATATTTTCGCGCGCTAACCCTGACGAAGCGATTTTTATGGCTATGAACGGCATCGCGAAGGCGTTGGGATGCAGGCAACGCCGACTTGTCAGAAAACTCTTCGCGGGCGTGCTTGACATATAACAGTATTTGTTATAAAATTTACCCGTGAACAGGTTAGAAATTTTAGAAAAGAAAGTTAAACAGGCCGCGCAGCAGTTGGCTGATTTGCGCGACGATAAAGCCAAGCTTGAAGCTGAGCTTGAATTTCTGCGAGAGGAAAATAAAGCGATCAGCGGTTTTGGGCAGGAAAGCTCAAAATGGAAAGCTGAGAAAAAAGCGGTTTTTCACAGAATAGAAAAAGTATTAAAGAAACTTAATTCCATAAAGGTTTAAAGCGGGCAAATGAGCAAATTATCTGTTGAGATCTGCAAAAGAATTTATGATGTAGAGGTAACTCCCGGCGAGGAACTCTTCATCTGCTCAGTTGCCAAATATGTAGAACAGGAACTTAACGAAGTGCAGAACGCCGGCATCGTAGACACGCAAAAAATGGCGATTTTAGCAGCTCTTAATATTGCCGCCGAACTATTCCGTTTAAAAGATTCCAGAGAAGATAATTCAAGCGTTGTTGATAAAAAAGCAGACGAGATGATCAGGGTTTTGGAACAGGCTCTCTCCGTCTGATTCTCTAATTTTCTGTACAACGGATATTTTTTGTCCCTGCGATGTTGGTGTGGTATTATCTGATTTGAACCGACAAGTTCCTTTCAGGGAGTTGCAGGTGAGCTATACGCCTTAGGGCTATAGACCCGGACACCCACTTAATGAAAAGGGCTCAATCAGATGAAACTCACGGCAGAGTGGGGATTTTCTATTGTATGGAACAAATTGAACTTTTAAATTTAAATAAAAACAAAGCCTCCTTAAAAAACGCCCCTCTGGCCGCCAGAATGAGCCCTAAAACGCTTGAGGATTTTTTCGGGCAGGAAAATATCCTGGGCGGGCCAAAGCTCCTGAGAAGGCTCATAGAGTCCGACAGGATTACCTCGGTTATCTTTTACGGTCCTCCGGGCACCGGCAAAAGCGCGCTCTCCAGGATTATCGCCAACAGAAGCAGCGCTTACTTTGAGGAAACAAATGCCGTAACAATAGGCATAGCGGATATAAGAAAAATTATTGAACAGGCAAAGCAGCGCCTTGAGATTAACTCCCAGAAAACCATTCTTCTCCTTGACGAAATACACCACTTTAACAAAACCCAGCAGGACGCGCTTCTTCCTTCGGTTGAGAAGGGAATAATCACCCTCATAGGCATCACTACCGAGAATCCTTTTTTCTATGTAAACCAGGCGCTCATTTCTCGTTCCACCCTGTTTGAGTTCAAACCCCTTGAAGACCCCGCGCTGGAAAAAATTATGGACAACGCTCTGCGCGACAAAGAGCGCGGTTTCGGAAGTTACAGCGTTGAGCTGACAGATGATGCAAAAACTCATATTTTAAAGCAGTCAAACGGAGACGCGAGAAGGCTTTTAAACGCCCTTGAAACCGGCGTGCTTTCAACCAAACCCGACGCTGGCGGCAAGATTGTATTTGACATAAATGTCGCCCAGGAGTCACTCCAGAAAAAGATGATCTCCTATGACAAAGCGGGCGATGAGCACTACGACCACATTTCGGCTTTCATAAAGTCCATGCGCGGCTCGGATCCGGACGCGGCGCTTTACTGGATGGCCAAGATGCTCCATGCAGGAGAAGACCCGAGGTTTGTGGCAAGGCGCATAATTATCTGCGCCTCCGAAGATGTGGGAAACGCCGACCCGCACGCTCTTATGCTGGCGGCCGCCGCGCTTCAGGCGGTGGAATTCGTCGGCATGCCGGAGGCAAGGATTCCTCTGGCTCAGGCCGCTGCCTATGTGGCCTGCGCGCCTAAATCCAACGCCGCTTATCTTGCCATAGACAAAGCCCTGTATTCCGTCGCAAACGACAAATCCAGATCTGTTCCGAACCATCTTAAAGACGCGAACCTTGACTCAAAGGAAAGAGGCCACGGACAGGGATACAAATACCCGCATGATTTTCCCGGCCACTGGGTTGAGCAGGAATACTGGCCCAATCCCGTAAAACTTTACGAGCCCACAAACGAGGGGTATGAAGCAAAAATCAAAGAACGGATCAGCAACCTGCGAAAAGGAAAAGATTCGCAGAAGAATACTGCTCAAAAGAAATAACCTCAGCGAGAAGTCGCGCGAACGCAAAAGCTCCGCGATAGCGGCCAGGCTTTTCGCTCTCGGCGCGTTCAAAAAGGCAAAGACTGTTATGTTTTTTGTCACACACGGTTCCGAAGTGCGCACCAGGGAAATGATTGATACCGCGATCAACGAAGGGAAAAAAGTGGCGGCGCCTGTTTCAAGAAAAGCATCCGGCGCTATTCTTGCCGCGAAAATCAGATCCTGCGAGAAAGATTTAAGAAAAGGCGCGTACGGGATTTCCGAGCCGGACCTTAAAACCTGCCCGTTGGCAAAGCCGGAAGAAATTGACCTGGTAATTGTTCCGGGAATAGCTTTTGACAAGCTTGGCAACAGGATAGGATTCGGGAAAGGCTACTACGACAAATGGCTGGGCAATTTTAAGCCAAAGCAGAGAATAGCCCTGGCCTACTCAATGCAAATAGTAAAAAAACTCCCCGCTGAAGCGCACGACCTGGCGGTGGGGACAATTGTAACCGAAAATGAGGTCATTAAGCCAGCAGCTGAAAGTTGAATTTAACCGTTAAAGTGAGTTCCGCCGAACCAAAAGCGGAATAATTACGAAAGGAGAAGTGGATGGACATTTATTTAATTGCAATTGCAATGCTGTTATGCGGCGTGATACTGGGATATGTCATCCGCGTTGTTTACGCGAGAACACAGATGAAGTCCGCGGAACATATGGCCAAGCAGATTTTAAGCGAGGCCCAGATAGTGGCGGACGCCAAGAAGAAAGAAGGGCTTCTTGAAGTAAAAGAGATAATGGAACGCGAGCGCAGGGAATTTGACAGGGAAACGCGCGAGCGCAAACAGGAAATTCAGAATATTGAAAGAAGAGTCAATCAGCGCGAAGAAACCGCGGAACGCAAATTTGAGATAATGGACAAGAAGGAAAGAGAACTTCAGCAGCGTGAAAAGAACATAACGCTCAAAGAAAAGAACATTGAAGACGAGTCCAGAGAAATTTCCAGAGTCCGAGAGGAACAGAAAAAGATCCTGGAACGCATAGCCGGAATGTCGGCTGAGGAAGCAAAGAAGATACTTATGCAGTCCCTTGAAGAAGAAGCCAGAAAGGAAGGGGCGCTGCTTGCCAAGAGAATAGAACAGGAAACAAGAGAAACCGCCGACAAAAAATCAAAAGAAATACTTTCGGTCGCCATTCAGCGGGTCGCCGCTGAGCACACGGCTGATATCACAACAACCACCGTGCCGATCACCAACGACGAGATGAAGGGCCGCGTAATCGGCCGCGAGGGAAGAAATATCAGGGCCTTTGAGCAGGCTACCGGCGTGGATCTTATTATTGACGACACCCCTGAAGCTATAACCATATCAGCGTTTGACGGAGTGCGCCGCCAGATAGCAAGGATCGCCCTTGAGCGCCTTATATCGGACGGACGCATTCATCCCGCCAGAATAGAAGAAGTCGTAAATAAAGTTAAAAACGAGATGGAGAATACTCTCAAAGAAACCGGCGAACAGGCCGCGCTTGAGGCCGGAGTGCCAGGACTGCACCCGGAAATCCTTAAACTGCTCGGGAAACTTAAATACCGCACTTCCTACGGACAGAACCAGCTGCAGCATACGCTGGAAGTTACCTGGCTCTCGGGAGCCCTGGCCGGCGAGCTGGGCGTGGATATAGCGTTCTGCAAACGAGCCGGACTTATGCATGACCTGGGCAAAGCCGTTGACCACGAAGTTGAGGGAACTCATCACCAGATATCGGCCGATGTGGCCAAGAAATACGGCGAAGGCCCAAAAATGATCAATGCCATTATTTCTCATCATGAAGGCATAGCGGAGCCGCAGAGCGCGGAAGCTTTTATCGTGGCGGCAGCTGACGCCATTTCGGCAGCCAGGCCCGGCGCGAGGCGCGAATCCATAGAGTTATATTTAAAGCGCCTTGAAAAACTTGAGAAGCTCGCCACCTCTTTCCGCGGAGTCGCCTCGGCCTACGCCATACAGGCCGGCAGAGAGGTCAGAATACTCGTTGAGCCGGAGGATGTAAACGACCAGGGCGCGCAGATTTTAGCGCACGACATAGCCAAGAAAGTTGAACAGGAGCTTGAATATCCCGGACAGATTAAAATTACCGTTATCCGCGAGGTCAGGGCTCAGGAAGTCGCTAAATAATTCAGATGAAAATTGTATTCATATCCGATATTGTCGGTGAAGCCGGGCGGGAGATCCTCTCGGATAAGCTTCCCGGGCTTATAGCCGCCGAAAAACCGGATTTTGTAGTTGCCAATGCCGAAAACGCCGCCGGCGGGAAGGGACTGACATCCCCTGTCGCGAGGGAGCTGTTTTCGCTCGGAATCGGATGCCTGACCCTGGGCAACCATTCCTTTGACAGAAAAGAGATTGAAAACATCATTGATGACCCGAGAATATTAAGGCCGGCCAATTATCCGGATATCGTGCCGGGGCAGGGCCACGGCATTTATGAGGCCAAAAACGGCAAAATGGTCGGAGTCATAAACTTAATGGGCAGAGTGTATCTGCCCGCGACCGACTGCCCGTTCCGGAAAGCCGCCGCGCTCGCCGAAAAAATCAGGGAGCAGGCAAAGGTTATTCTTGTGGATATCCACGCGGAAGTGACCTCGGAGAAACAGGCTATGGGCTGGTATTTAGACGGAAGCGTTTCAGCCGTCATAGGCACGCACACGCATATACCAACAGCCGACGAGAGGATTATGCCTCAGGGCACGGCCTACATCACGGATGCCGGCATGACCGGGCCTTACGAGGGCGTAATCGGAATGGACAGGGAAGTAGTGTTAAAGAAGTTTTTAACGGGCATTCCCCAGCATTTTGTTATCGCCAAAGGAGCCTCAGTCATGCAGGGCTGCGTTATTGAAGCCGACGATGCCGGCGGAAAAGCCTCCTCAATAAAACGATTTTCTCTGGCATCCAATAACTGAAAAGAATTATGCTTGAAGACGGACGCAAAATATATTCTGTCAGCGAATTAAACCGCGAGATAAAAGCCGTGCTTGAGGATACGCACCCCGACATATGGCTGGAGGGAGAGGTATCCAATTTCAAGGTTTATTCGTCGGGACATATGTATTTTTCGCTCAAGGATGCCGAGGCCCAGATCAGCGCCGTTATATTCCAGGGCGTTAACCGCTTTTTTAAATTCAAGCTGGAGGACGGCCTCAAGATTTTAGCCAGGGGCAAGGTCTCGGCCTATCCAAAGCGCGGGGAATATCAGTTAATTATTTCTTCGGCGGAGCCCGCCGGCAAGGGGGCTCTTCAGCTGGCTTTTGAACAGCTTAAGGCAAAACTTGAAAAAGAAGGGCTTTTTGATAAGGCAAGAAAAAGGCCCATCCCGGCTCTACCCGGCAAGATCGGGATTGTCACATCCTCCACCGGCGCGGCCATACGCGACATTCTGACAATAATAAACAGGCGCTTCGCCAATGTTGAAATACTTCTCTATCCCGTCAGAGTGCAGGGCGACGAGGCAAAATTTGACATTGTTGAGGCTATTGAATACTTAAACGCCAGGCACCCCGAGCTGGATGTGCTCTTAGTCGGGCGGGGCGGCGGATCCTACGAAGATCTTTGGGCTTTTAATGAAGAGATGGTCGCGCGCGCCATCGCCGCCTCAAAAATACCCATAATCTCCTGCGTGGGCCACGAGATAGATTTCACCATTGCTGATTTCGTAGCGGATTTAAGGGCTCCCACTCCCTCGGCGGCGGCAGAGCTCGTGGTTAAAAATAAAACCGAACTTGCCGACAGGATAAATAAGCTCGGCCAGATGATAACCAATATTATCACTCACAGGCTTTCAAGCCTGGAAGAAAAAATAAAATATTTGTCCCAGAGCAGGGCCTTGACGCGGCCGCAGGAGATTTTTGAAGAGCGCATACAGGAAGTAGATGACCTTTTTAACAGGCTCAACAACGCTTCAAAACTTAAAGTTGAAAATCTTGAGAGAGATTTAAAGCTCGCGGGCGAGAAACTTGAGCTTCTCTCTCCGCTCGGGGTGCTGGCCCGCGGATACGCTATAGCGTGGACTCAACCGGCAAACACGATAATTAAAAATACCAGCCAGATAAACTTAAAAGATAAAATTCGCTTACGGCTCGGCCACGGAGAACTCACGGCATCCGTGGAGAGCAAAACGGAGAAATGAAATGGCCAAAACAATGAAATTTGAAGAAGCCCTGAAAAGACTGGAAGAGATCGTCACTCAGATGGAGAACTCTCAGTCGGACCTGGACAAATCGCTTGAGCTGTTTGAGGAGGGAGTAAAACTTGTCCGCTTCTGCTCCGGAAAACTTGAGGAATCAAAAAAGAAAATAGAAATTCTCGTTAAAAAAGGGCCGTCCATGGCGGCCGAACCGTTCTCGGTTGAGGATGAGGACAAAAACACCGGGGAACTTTTCAAATGACGGATTTTAAAGCTTATCTTTCAAAACGCTCTAAACTTGTTGAGAAAAATCTAAAGAAGTTTCTGCCCAGAGAGGACAGCCTGCTTATCAGGGCCATGGAATATTCCCTTATGGCCGGCGGCAAACGGCTCAGGCCCGTGCTTGCCCTTGAGGCCGCCAGGCTCTGCGGGGGAAGTGATTCTGACATAATGCCGGCCGCCTGCGCCCTTGAATATATTCACACTTATTCGCTTATCCACGATGATTTGCCGGCTATGGACAACGACGATTTGCGCCGCGGAAAACCTACAAGCCACAGGAAATTCGGGGAGGCGGCCGCGATACTTGCCGGAGACGCTCTTCTCACGGAAGCTTTTGCTCTGCTTATCACAAGCAGGGCTGACTCATCCGCGAAAACCAGGGCGGTGGGCATACTCGCGTCTAAGGCAGGGGCTCGCGGCATGGTTAAAGGCCAGTCGCTTGACACTTTAGAAGGCGGAAAGTGGAACAATAAAAACAAAAAAGTTCTGGCGAAAAGACTTAACCTTATTCATCTGAATAAAACCGCGGCACTTATAGAGGCAAGCCTGTGTGTCGGCGCTGTGTTGGCCGGAGCCTCCGATAATCAAATGAAGGCTCTTGAAACCTACGGCAGAAATATCGGCCTTGCGTTTCAGATTACCGATGACATCCTTGACATTGTGGGAAACAAGAAACTCCTTGGGAAAAAGGGCAGCGACAGGGAAAACGGCAAACTGACTTATCCGGCGCTTTACGGCCTTGACAAGTCTTATGTCATGGCCCGGAACAATATTTTTAAAGCGAAATCAAGCCTGAAGATTTTCGGCAGGCGAACAGCGTTTCTGGAATCACTGGCCGATTATATTCTTAGAAGAGAACACTGATAATAAGTTTAAGCCGAAATTATTTTGATTGGAGCAATTAAATGACTGTACTGGACATGATTAACAAACCTAACGACCTGAGAAATATTAAAAGAAGCCTTCTGCCGGATCTCGCCGCTGAAATCCGGGAGAAAATTATCAGTACGGTTTCTAAAAACGGAGGCCATCTGGCTCCAAGCCTTGGAACCGTAGAACTGACGATCGCCCTGCATTATGTGTTTGACGCTCCCAAGGACAAGCTGTTATGGGATGTGGGACACCAGGCCTATGCCCACAAGATATTAACCGGAAGGAAAGATACATTTGACACCTTAAGAACCTTCGGCGGATTAAGCGGATTCCCTAAAATCTCGGAATCGGAATACGACGCTTTCGGCGTCGGGCATTCTTCCACTTCAATTTCCGCTGCCTTGGGCATGGCGGTGGCACGCGACCTCAAACATGAAGACAACAAAGTGGTCGCTATCATCGGGGACGGTTCTATGACGGGAGGCCTGGCCTTTGAAGGCCTTCAAAACGCGGGGCATCTGGGGTCCGACCTGCTGGTTATATTAAACGACAATCAGATGTTCATATCCCACCGCGTCGGAGCTCTTGCCGGGTACCTGACAAAACTCCTGACCGCCGGAACTTTCAAAAAACTTGAAAAAAGAGTGGAACAGTTTTTCCAGCGCATGCATTTCTGGGGGTCGTCAATTCTGCGCGTTGCCAAAAGGTTTAAGGTTCTGCTTTTTCCCGGCATGCTTTTTGAGGAAATGGGGTTTGCCTATGTCGGCCCTGTTGACGGCCATGACATTGAAAGGCTCATTGAAATCTTCAGCAACATTAAAAAACTTAAAGGGCCCGTGCTGCTGCATGTAATCACAAAAAAAGGAAAAGGTTATTCACACGCCGAAAAGGAAGCGCCCAAGTTCCACGGTATCGGCAAATTTGATGTGGAAACCGGAGAACCGCTTTCCACCTCTTCGGTTCCGAGCTACACCGAGGTCTTCAGCGACACTCTTACAAAAATCGCGGAATCCGACGAAAAAATAACAGCCATAACGGCCGCTATGCCTGAGGGAACCGGCCTTGACACTTTCGCCTCAAAATTTAAAGACAGGTTTTTTGATGTGGGCATCGCGGAAGGCCACGCCATGACATTTGCCGCGGGCCTTGCCGCTAACGGAATGAAACCGGTCTGCGCCATATACTCCACTTTCGCGCAAAGAGCCCTGGATCAGATGATACACGATGTCGCTTTGCAGAAACTCCCGGTTGTGCTCGCGCTGGACCGGGCCGGGCTTGTTGGCGAGGACGGCGCCACCCACCACGGAGCCTTTGACCTTTCTTTCACGAGGCTGATACCAAACTACATCATAATGGCCCCTTCTGACGAGAACGAGCTAAAGGACATGCTTTACACAGCGGTGAACCTGAACTCTCCGGTAATGCTGCGCTACCCGCGCGGCATCGGAACCGGCGCAAAGATTGAAAGCGCCATGGTAAAGCTTCCCGTGGGCAAGGCGCGCGTTTTAAGCGAAGGCAGGGATTTTACCATATTTGCCCTCGGCAATATGGTGGGCCCTTCGCTGGAAGCGGCCAAACTGCTGAAACCTCTCGGAATCTCGTGCGGCGTGATAGACATGCGCTTTTTGAAACCTCTTGACGAAAAGATCGTACTTGAAACGGCAAAGAAAACAAAAGCGGTGGCCGCGGCCGAGGAAAATTCCCTGCTTGGCGGGCTTAACAGCGCTGTCTGCGAAATTCTGCAGGGAAGCGGCGTGAGAATGCTTAAGATCGGCCTTCCTGATTCGTTTGTGGAGCATGGCAGCCCCAAAATCTTAAGGGAAAAATACGGCCTTACCGCTGAGAAAATAGCCGATAGAATAAAATCATTTATCAATGAATCATCTCCCGCCCACTGATGAAGAACAAATTGAGGCTTGACGAGCTTGTGCTAAGAGCGGGTTTTGCAAAAGACCTGAAGAAGGCGCAGGCTGTTATTATGGCGGGCCTCATATCCTCCGACAAGGGAATACTCAGCAAACCAGGTACAATTATTGACGCGGCTACTGCGCTAAAACTTAAGGAAATTAACCCCTTTGTTTCAAGGGGAGGCCTTAAGCTCGTTGGCGCGCTTGAGGACCTCTTCATTAACCCCGAGGGCAGGGTCTGTATGGATATAGGAGCTTCAACGGGCGGATTCACCGATTGCCTGCTGCAAAAAGGCGCCTTAAAGGTTTACGCGGTGGATGTGGGGAAAAACCTGCTGGATGAGAAGCTAAAAAACAACCTGAAAGTGCAAAATATTGAAAATGTAAATTTCCGCTATTTTTCTGCTAATTGCTTGAAAGAAAAAGTTGAATTTGTTACAATTGACCTGTCTTTTATATCGCTGGAAAAAGTGCTTCCGGCCGTCGTTGACTGCCTGACAGATTACGGAGAGGTCCTGGCTCTGGTAAAACCGCAGTTTGAAGCCCTTGCCGGAGAAACTGTCCGCGGCGTGGTCAAAGACGATAATATTAGACAAAAGTATATAAATAAAATAAAATCCTTCTCGCTAAAACTCGGTTTTACTATTTTAGGTGAAACAGCCAGCCGTATAAAGGGCCCTAAGGGCAATGTGGAACATTTTATCTACCTTAAGAAAACAAATTAATGAATAAAATTCTGCTCTCAATTTCAGATGAAGAAAACAGGAAAAGGCTTTCCAAGCTTATCTTAAAGTCCGGATACGCTCTTGTTGAGCTCAAATCCAGCGAGGCCTTTTTAGAAAGCGTCAAAACCAGCGACCCCGACCTTATTGTGGTTGACGGGCGCCTGGTTGAGCAGTTCGGCGAAAAAGTCCGGCAGGACTTTCCGCAAAAACATCTTATCGCCTGGATGAACGAGAAGAATTCCCGTCTTGCCGTGCAAATGATCCTTAACGGGGCCTTTGACTGCCTCTCGGCGCCGGTTCAGGAGGAAGAAGTCATCGGAGTTCTGGACAGGGCTCTAAACCACATAAATTCCTGCACCGAACCGCTGGTGGAGAAAAAAAAGGTGTTTTCGTTCCTGCCGGTTATCGCGGGTACTCTGGCCCTTGCCGCCGCCGTCGCGCTCTATTTCTTTATTTCGTCTTTTCAGGGCGACAAAAGCAAATCATATTCCTTATCTCACCAGAACCCCACAGGTATTTTCCGCAGTGAATCGTTTCTGTGGACCGCCGACTGGTATACCCAGAGCGTTTACAACTACAAAATAGGCAAAGAACTAAAATCCAACAGGACATATTATTTCCAAAACCTCAACCCAAGCTCCATTGCCTACGCCTCCGGCATGCTCTGGATCGGCGGCACGGACGGGCTCTTAAGAAATTACGAGCTTACAAACGACGAACCTATTCTAAAAAATGCCTTTAAACTGCCTTCAAACTCGCCGTCGGCAATTTGTCCGCAGGACGAATACCTGTGGATAGCCGACACGGACGGCGCGATTTATCAGCTGTTATTGAAAAAGCCGGAGCAGGTCATAGCCAAATACCAGTATCCCGGTATTATGCCTGTAGGGCTCTTCTGGGACGGAAGAAATTTCTGGTCGGCTGACGGCAAGGCAGGCAAGATATATAAACACTCCGGCCCGACCGAGTCCTTTAAGATCCTTTCCACATTTTCTCTTTCTGTTGAAGGAGGAGGAAACCTGGCCGGCATAAGCGGCGACAAACATTTTCTCTGGCTGATTTACAGCGGAGCTCCTTCTAAAATACTGAAATATCCCGTTAAGAACCTTAGATAACTGAAGTATACGGACAAATTAAAGAGGTCAAAAATGTCATCTGAATGGCGGCGTAAATACGCGAGAATCTCCTGTTTTCTGCCAACACTGATACGGTTTCCTCTTGTCTTTGAATATCATTCGGAGAAAGGGCTTTCTGACGGCTGGGGTGTTATTCATGACATCAGCCTCGGCGGAATTAAATTTGAGAGCAGAGAACTGCTTAATAAGGGACAGAAGGTTTTCATCAGCTTTACGATATCCAATAATTTTATTTTCACGAACGCTCCCGGCATTATAACGAGGATAATAAAAAACGGCATATATTACACTTATGGAATCCAATTTGAGTCCCTTGTGGACCAGCAGCATCTGAAAGACGCGCTTGAGGACTATTTCATTACGAACAAGGAAAAATAACGATGCAGATAAAAATTCCGAAATTTATGATGAAGAAGGGAGTGGTAATTCGGGTAAACCCTAAACCGCTTGACTCGGCCGCGCCTCAGCAGCCCGAGAAACCAAAAACTTCCCAGGAAGATGACCTGCGAAAAAAATCCACCCCTGCCTTAATTGATTCTTTAAACGACAACGATCCATTCATCCGTTCCGTAGCCGCGGAGGTATTAGGCAGGCTCAAAGAAAAGGTTGCCGTTGATGAGTTGATAGCGGCGCTTAAGGACCATTCCAAGCATGTAAGGGAAAAGGCCGCGATAGCGTTGGGGCATATCGGAGATAAATCGGCCGTGCCGGCGCTCATAGAATCTTTAAATGACGAATCCGAAGAAGTGCGGGTGACAGTGGCGGGCGTTTTGGGCCATTTGCACGATAAAATGGCGGTGCCGGCTCTTATCCAGGCGCTTTCCGATCCGAGCCCTCTTGCCAGGATGAAGGCGGCTATTTCGCTGGGCATAATAAAAGATCCGGCAGCCGTAACGCCCCTTTTCAATACTTTGAAAGACGAGAACGAACTGGTCAGAAAATATGCCTGCGAAGCTCTCGGAAATATCGGCAGGCCCGCCGTTCCGGCTCTTCTGCTGGCCCTCAGGGATGACAGGGTTCGCGCGCATGCCGCCCAGTCACTGATAAAAATAAAATAATTATTATGCCGATTTCTGGATTCTTTTCAAAGTTATTCAACAGCGTGCCATCCGGAGACCTCGCGTCGCCCGGACGGCTTAACGCCTCTTTAGCCGAGGGGATAAAGGATCAGGATGTCCTTGTCAGAGCCATAAGCATTGAGCTTGCCGGAAAAGTAAAAGACACCTCCCTGGTGCCTTTATTGATTGAGGCGCTTAAGGATCCTTTTCATGTCATCCGCCAGAAAGCCGCGCAGACGCTCGGCCACATAGGCAGCAGGAAGGCGCTTCCGGCCCTAATTGAAGCCATAGAAGACCCTTCCGACGAAGTTCGCGTGACTGTCGCCGGTGTACTGGGATATATTAAGGATAAGACCGCGGTTCCGGCGCTTATAGCCGCTCTTTCGGACAAAAACCCTCACGCGCGCATGAAAGCCGCGATATCTTTAGGTTATCTCTGCGACCCAAAAGCCATTGAGCCGCTCGCGAAAACAATGAAGGACGAAAACGAGCTGGTCAGAAAATATGCCTGCGCCGCGCTCGGGAATTTCGGGCGCAAGGCCGTGCCGGCCCTGCTTGAAGCCATGAAAGAAGAAAAAATGAGAGAGTATGTCAGCGAATCTCTAATGAAAATAAAATGAAAGGCGAGTAAAAAAATGGTCAGTTATAATTTTGCTGAAATTGAGAAAAAGTGGCAGAAACATTGGAATGATAAGGGCCTCTTTAAGGCCGACGACAAAGGCGTAAAACCAAAGTATTACTGCCTTGTCATGTTCCCGTATCCTTCGGGTAAACTGCACATGGGCCATGTCAGGAATTATGTGTTAGGGGATGTTTTCGCCAGGTACTACAGAATGAAGGGCTTCAATGTTCTTCAGCCCATAGGCTGGGATGCTTTCGGCCTCCCCGCGGAAAACGCGGCGATCAAAAATAAAATTCACCCCGAGAAGTGGACCAGGGAAAACATCAAGCACATGGCCTCTCAGCTTAAAGATATAGGCATTTCGTACGACTGGAACCGCGAGCTTGCCACCTGTGACGAGCAGTACTACAGGTGGAACCAGTGGTTTTTCATTAAGATGTGGGAGAAAGGCCTCGCCTACCGCAAGAAAGCCAGAGTGAACTGGTGCCCTTCCTGCGGGACCGTGTTGGCGAACGAACAGGTCAACCAGGGAAAATGCTGGCGCTGCGACTCCGCGGTGGAAGACAGAGACCTGGAGCAGTGGTTTTTTAAAATTACGCAGTATTCCGACGAGCTTCTCTCGGGGCACGATGAACTCAAAGACGGCTGGCCCGAAGAAGTCCTTTTAATGCAGAAAAACTGGATAGGCAAATCCACCGGAGCTGAAATTGATTTTAAAGTTGTCTCCGATTCAGGCCGCGAATCATTTATAAAAGTATTTACCACCAGGCCCGACACGCTTTTCGGTGCCACCTTCATGGTTATTGCCCCGGAGCACGCTATAATAAAACAGTTTCATGAGGATATAAAAAATCACGGCGAACTGGACGATTACGCGGCGCAGGCTAAAAAGAAGTCCACTATTGAGCGCCTTTCCGACGAGAAAGATAAAACCGGCATAAGAGTCGCCGGCCTCTCGGCTGTTAACCCCGTGAACAATTCCAAACTGCCCATATTCGTGTCGGATTATGTGCTGACCGATTACGGCACCGGCGCTATAATGTCCGTCCCGGCCCATGACCAGCGGGACTGGGACTTCGCGAAGAAATACAACCTGCCTGTTGTTGAAGTTATCCATTCAAAGGATTCTGACATTTCAAAGAAGGCCTACGAGGGCGAAGGCAAAATGGTTAACTCTGGGCAGTTCAACGGCATAAGCTCGGTTGAAGCGCTTGAAAAAGTAACCGCCTGGGTTGACGGCCAAAAACTCGGCAAAAAGACCGTGAATTTCAGGCTGAAAGACTGGCTGCTCTCGCGGCAACGCTACTGGGGAACGCCAATACCAATGATTCACTGTGAAAAGTGCGGCACTCTGCCGGTTCCGGAAAAGGAGCTTCCTGTGGTGCTGCCTCAGGATATTCAGATAACAGGAAAAGGCGGGTCTCCGCTTGCCGAGTCGGCTTCTTTTGTAAAAGCCAAATGCCCGAAATGCGGAGGCAAGGCAAAGCGGGAAACCGACACCATGGACACCTTTGTGGATTCTTCCTGGTACTTCGCCCGTTATTGCGACTCAAAAAACGACAAACTCCCGTTTTCGCCAGAGCTTGCCGATAAATGGATGCCGGTTGACCAGTATGTCGGTGGAATTGAACATGCCTGCATGCACCTTATATATTCCAGGTTCTGGTTTAAGGTTATGAGAGACCTGGGTCTTGTCAAAGCCAATGAACCCTTTAAGAGGCTTCTTACCCAGGGCATGGTAACCCTCGGCGGCAGCGCCATGTCAAAATCCAAAGGCAACATAGTCACGCAGGACGAGATAATATCAAAATACGGAGCCGATACCGCCAGGCTCTTCATAATGTTCGCGGCTCCTCCCGAAAAACAGCTTGAATGGTCCTCGGAAGGCGTTGAGGGTTCCTGGCGTTTCATTAACAGGGTTATTCGCCTTGTGGAGCGCATAAAGGAACCGTCGCCCAACAATCAGCAGAGTTCCGTGGAACAGACCGAGGCAAAGAAAGCCGCCAACGCTTCACTGCGCACTCTCATACACAGGACGATCAAAAAAGTTACGACCGATATAGAAAAAGAACAGCAGCTTAACACCGCTATAGCGGCGGTAATGGAACTGGTAAACGCCCTTTACTCTTATTCCTACTTCGGCGACGATATTTCAAAACAGGCCGTTGAAACAGTGGTTCTTCTGCTGGCGCCGTTCACTCCTCATGTGGCCGAAGAGCTTTGGGCTGAACTCGGGCACAAAGAAAGCCTGCTTCTGACGAAGTGGCCCGAAACGATGGACGAGTTCCTCAAAGAGGAAAATGTTGAACTGCCGGTTCAGATAAACGGAAAGCTCAGGGGCCTTGTGCAGGTAAAATCAGGAATATCCGAGGCCGAACTCAGGTCTATAATAGAGAATGAGCCGCGCTTCAGGCCCTACATAAACAGCAGAGGCATAAAGAAATTCATTTATGTGCCCGGCAAAATAGTAAACCTTGTCGCCAATTGAAATTTTACCGCTAAACGCGGCCTTGGAGGGAATATGTACAGAAAGTTTTTACTGGCAGTCCCGGCGATTCTTTTCACCGGCGTTATATTTTTTACGGGCTGTTCTTCGCCGTACACACCCGCGCCTCAAATTCTTCCGGCCCACATCAAAAGGGTAGCCATACGGCCGGTTATTAACAACACCTCTCAGTACGGGCTTGAGGAAAAAATGACCCTTGCCATTACCGACGAGTTTGTCAGAGACGGCAGGCTTGCCGTGGTAAACAGCGAAAGCGAAGCCGACGGCATTGTCGTAACCGAGATAAACCGATATATTCTTCAGCCTCTTACCTACGACTCCAATATGGTAACCGAGCAGTACAAGCTGTGGGTGCTGTTAAATGTCTACTTTATTGACAGAGTTAACAATGTTACCCTGTGGTCTGAGGCAAACCTTGAAGGCGTGCAGATATTTTACGACGCCACCAGGCCCGGCGGGCGTTCCGAAGAAGAAGTCCGCGAAACTCTCTGGAGCAACTTTGCCAGAGATATTACAAAAAGAACTGTAGAGGGCTTTGGCTCGGTCAGCGGCGCCTCGGACAAAAAAATACCAAAGTAATGCCAAATATAAAACCCCAGGATTTTTACGGCCAGCTTAAGAAAAAACAATTCCAGCCGGTGTACCTCATAGCCGGCGAGGAAACCTATCTGGTTGACGAGGCCGTAAACGCCGTTGAAAAAGCGGTGAATACGGACGACTTAAACAAAGAAGTTTTCTTCGCTCCGGACTTTTCCGTTGACACACTTCTGATGGCCGCCCAGACGCTTCCTTTTTTATCCGACCGGCGACTGCTTATAGTCAAGAATGCCGAGAGGCTCAAGGCGGCGGATTCTTCAAAGCTGGCCGACTTCCTAAAAATGCCCTCCACGGCCTGTTGCATGGTTTTGATATGGAACGAAAGGCCGGCCAAGGGAGATAAGTCTTCAAAACTTTTTGAGGCGGCGGGCGCCGCTGGGGCGATTGTTGAATTCAGGGCTCTTTACGACAGAGAACTGCCGGTCTGGGTGGCGCAGAAAGTTAAATCGCATTCAAAAACTATTTCCGCGCATGCCATAGATTATCTGATAGCAGAATCCGGGAACAATCTGCTGGAACTTGAAAATGAAATTGAGAAACTGGTTCTTTTTTCCGGAAAGTCAAAAGAGATTTCGCTTGAAGCCGTTGAAAAAATAAGCGGCCACACAAAACAAAAAAACCTCAACCAGCTTTCAGAAGCGGTTGAGTCCAAATCAACAGCCGCGGCCTTAAAGATAGTGGACGGACTGCTTGAAGAGGGGGAGATACCCCTTCGCATGCTCGCGACGCTGAACAGGGTTTTCAGGCGCCTGCTTACGGCAAAAAGCCTCATGCTGGAAAATGGGAAAGATGATGCCGACATTCGGGCCGAATTGCGCCTGCATCAGTATTTTGACCGGTTTTTTTTCTCCAACCTGTCCAAGTATTCTCTGGCGGAGTTAAATCAAAGCATTGAAACCATTTTGCGGGCCGACCTGGAGCTTAAAACATCCAGCAGGCCGGAGCAGTTTGTTTTTGAAGAGTTGATTCTTTCCCTGACCGGGAAAAATAAAAAAGCAGCCGTTATTTAATAATACCGGCTGCCTTTTAACAATATACTAAAAGCTATTTGCTGATTGAATGAACAAGTTTTGAAAGCCTGGCTCTCTGGTTGGATGCCGCGTTCTTATGGATAACATTGCGGCGGGCAGCCTTGTCCCATTCCGAAAAGGCCGTGCGGAGAAGCTCCTGAGCGGATTTCAAATCTTTTTTCGCCACGGCTTCCTCAACTTTTTTTACAAGAGTTTTAATCTTGCTTTTCACGGAAAGATTCTGCGCGGCGCGGCGTTTTGATTTACGATGTTCTTTAAGCGCCGAAGTGTGCCGGCCGGTCTTTAATTTTGCCATTTGATTCCTCCAGTATGTTTGTTTCTTTCAGTTAACGGATTTTATCATTTTTTAATACAGTAGTCAAATTACGCCCGCGGACTAATGAAAACACAAAAAAAACTAACTCATCACGCCGGTAAAGTAGCCGCCGGTACCATGGTTTCAAGAATTCTCGGCTATCTGAGGGATATGCTTGTGGCGCATACTTTCGGAGCCGGTTTTGCCGCCGACGCTTTCTACGCGGCCTACAGAATCCCGAATTTATTCCGCAGGCTTCTCGGAGAGGGAGCTCTGTCGGCTTCCTTTATACCAGTTTTAAGCGATTACCTGCATAACAAAAGCAGGGAGGAGACACAGAAATTCATTAACTCGCTCTTTACCGTGCTAACCCTGATCCTGCTCGCGCTTACGGCTCTCGGAATAATCTTCGCCCCTCAGCTTGTTAACATAATAGCCTATGGCTTCACCTCAGACCCCGACAAACTCGCGTTGACTATAGACCTGACGCGCCTTATGTTTCCGTTCCTGTTCTTTATCTGCCTCGCGGCCCTTGTGCTCGGCGTGCTCAACACTCTGAGCTCTTTTTTTGTGCCAGCGGTGGCGCCGGCTTCGCTGAGCGTCGCCGAAATAGGTTTTATCCTCGCCTTAGCCCCGCTTCTCTCTCCGGACAACCAGATCAAAGGGCTGGCTATAAGCGTTATTATAGGAGGACTGGGCCAGCTCGTCATACAACTTCCCAAAATGGCGAAGTTGGGCTGGAAATTCGGATGGAACCCCGACTTTTCCCATCCGGGATTAAAAAGGGTCGGGACCCTGATGATCCCGTCAATGATCGGCCTTTCGGTTGACCAGATAAATTCTTTTGTTGACACCGTCTGCGCTTCATTCCTTATTCAGGGTTCTATTACGGCGCTGTATTACTCAAACCGCGTCATGCAGCTGCCGCTTGCCATTTTCGGCCTGGCGCTGGCAAGCGCCGCGCTCCCGGCGATGTCCAAATATGTCGCGCAGAACAATATCGCTTCCGTAAAAGAAACCATTAATTATTCCCTGAGGCTGATAATTTTCATTCTACTGCCTGCCACCGCCGGCCTTGTTGTGATAGGCCTCCCGATAATTGAGGTTCTGTTTCAGAGAGGGGAATTCAGCCATCAGGCATCATTGATGACTTACAGCGCTTTAGCATATTATTCTCTCGGCCTGCCCGCTTACGCTGCCGTAAAAATCCTCGCCAGCTCATTTTACGCGTTTCAGGATACAAAAGTGCCTGTCAAAATAGCCGCGGCCGCCATGCTGTTAAATGCCGTCCTTAATATCCTTTTGATGAGGCCCATGGGCGTAGGCGGCCTCGCGCTTGCTTCTGCCATTTCCTCATGGGTTAACGCTGGAGCGCTCGCGTTTCTTTTAAGGAAAAAAATCGGCCCCCTGGGAATAAATAAGATAATCTCATCCACTTTAAAGACCATTATCGCCTCGGCGATAATGTCGGTTGTATCCTACATGATAGCCTACAGGTGGCTCCCGGCCTACCCGGGCATTGCCATGTTTGCCGCTCTCGCGGGAGGCGTGGCATCATTTTTTGCCGCCGCCTACCTGCTGCGCGCTGAAGAAATTAAATCCATAATAAGCGTTCTCAAAAAAGAGAAACCGACTGGCAGCGATTAATACAGGCTCAAGGTGCCTGCCGCCCGCAAATGACTGAATTCATTGATTTTAAGAAATTTAAGAATTTGCCTGAATCTCCCGGCGTCTATATAATGAGAGACAACGCCGGAAGAATAATATATATAGGCAAAGCCAAGAATTTAAGAAAACGCGTTTCATCCTACTTCCGAAGCGATGTTGAAATAAAAGTCCGGTCAATCATTAATTCTTTGCGCCACCTGGATTATTTTCTGGCAGCTTCCGAGAGTGAAGCCCTGGTAGTTGAGCGCCAGCTTATCAACAGTTACAAACCGTTCTACAACGCCCTGTGGCGCGACGATAAATCCTACCCGTACCTCAAACTTTCCCTCAAAGAGGACTTTCCAAGGCTTTTTATCACAAGAAAACACCTGAATGACGGCAGCGCATACTTTGGGCCCTACCCTCAGGCTTTCCAGGTAAAAAACCTGCTTTCCTGGCTGCATAAGGCTTTCAGGTGGCGTTACTGCAGGATGGAAATATCGTCAGACAGGCTCCCTGAATGGAAAAAAGTTGCTTCCTGCCTCTATCTGCAAAGCGGGCGCTGCCCTGCCCCGTGCGCCGGAAAGATAAGCAAAAAAGATTACGGAAAAATAGTTTCTGATTTAAAGTCATTTCTTAAGGGGAAATACGGCAGCCTGGTTGGAGAATGGCGCAATGAGATGAAGGCGCTGAGCCGGAACCGTGAATTTGAAAAAGCCGCCGAGATAAGAGACAGGATAGCCACGCTTGAAAAAATGTCCGAAAAAGTCACTCTCCGCGAGATAAAACCGCAGGATCTCGGCGCCGCGCTTGAATCCAGCAGGTCTCTTGAGGAAATCAAGAACGCGCTAAACCTCGCGAAATGGCCTGTTACGATTGAGGGTTTTGACATTTCAAACACATCCGGAACTCTGCCGGTCGGCTCCATGGTCAGATTTTACAACGGGAACCCCGACAAGGACAACTACCGGAGATTTAAAATAAAAACCGTGTCCGGCATAGACGACACAGCCATGCTAGGTGAAACCGTGTACAGAAGGTATTATTCTCTGAAAAACAACAAAGCCGGGCTTCCGGATCTTATTTTAATTGACGGCGGCAAGGGGCAGCTTTCCGCGGCTTTAGAAAGCCTTGAAAAGTTATCTCTAAAAATACCCCTGGTATCAATAGCCAAGAAAAATGAGGATCTTTTCGTCCCGGGTTCCGGCGCTCCCATAAAACTTTCAAAAGAAAGCGCAGGGCTTCATCTGCTGCAGGCTGTCAGAGACGAGGCTCACCGGTTCGCGGTCTCATACCACAGACAGAGGCGTTCAAAGCTGATGGGTCTGGACTGATTCAGCCTAAACAGGAGGATTCATGGAGAATTTAACCGCAAAAGCCATTGAACTGTCGCAGCTCGTGTCGTATTCAGAAGGCGCCGTCGTCAGCCGAGAAATTTTACGCAAGGAACACGGCACGGTAACCGTTTTCGCGTTTGACGCGGGCCAGGGATTAAGCGAACACACCGCGCCTTTTGACGCCATGGTAACTATTCTTGACGGCGAGGCAGTCATAAACATATCGCGTAAACCGCATGAACTGAAAAAAGGGGAAACAATAATTATGCCCGCCGGAGAACCGCATTCGCTGATGGCTAAGAATAAATTTAAAATGCTGCTTACCATGATTAAATCAAATTAGGTTCGCATGCCATTCAGATTCATGATCATTGATTTTTTTTGAAAAAGCCTTGATTTTTACAAAATATTGAACAATAATATACGCGTAGTTCAATTTATTGAGACCGTGAGGCTTACCATGTGCAAGAGCATAATGTTGGTTGACGATGAACACGAGGTCGTGACTTTTCTTGGGAACTTCCTGAAGAGATTAAATATTTCCAGCATTCAGGTGACTTCCGGAGAAGATGCCCTTCTTGCTTATGATAAGGATAAAATTGATTTTGTTTTTCTTGATGTCCAGCTCAAAGGGATAGACGGCATAGATGTGTTAAAGGGGCTGAAAAAGATCAACCCGGACGCAAGGGTTGTGATGATAACCGGAAAAGCCGAGAAGAGTTACCAGGACATGGCTAGAGAATTGGGGGCTATAGATTATATCACTAAACCGCTGGATTTAGGCGAGTTGCGTGAAAAGATAAACAAATACCTAATTCAATGAAAAAAGACTACCGAAAAGAGCTTGAAATAGCGGCACGGCAGATGATTTTGGTACATAATGCCGATGTCCTTATTAAGCTTATCCTCAAAACAATCCTCCGAAGCATCAATGTAAACCACGCCGGTATATTCCTATACGACAAAGAAAAAAAAGAATATGTAGTGAAAGTTTCCAAGGGGGAAGAAGGCCTTAAAGTGCCCCAGGGATTCGCGAAAGTAAAAGCGGACAATCCTCTTATTAGTTTTTTTTCGGACCCTGCCTTTAAATCATTCAACCGCGGATATTTTCTTTCAACCCTCACCAAATCCTACGCAGCGCAGGCAAAATCCTCCGGCAATAAAAAACTTATTACCATTTTTGAAAAGATGAAAGATGAGATGTCCTTATTCAGCGCAGATGCGCTGATACCCGGCTATTTCAGGGATGACCTGATAGGAGTGCTGTTTCTCGGCGAAAAAGCCGACGGAAAACCGCTGACCGACGAGGAACTGGGGTTTCTTTCCGTACTTGCCTCGGATGTGGTCATGGCAATACAAAATGCCTGGCTTTTTGAAGATTTAAATAAACAGCTGGCGGCTAACAAGAGGTTATTTGACGGCACAATCTCGGCGCTTTCGGGAGCCATTGAAGCAAAAGACATTTATACCGTAGGCCATACCGAGCGGGTAGCCAGGCTTGCCTTGCAGATAGCCGAGAATATGCAGAATAACGCTATCTCGCAGTCTAAGGCTTTCAGGGAAAACCTGCATATTGCGGCGCTTCTGCATGATATCGGTAAAATTGCCGTTCCGGAAATCGTATTAAACAAAAAAGAACCGTTGAATGAGGAAGAATACAAACATATTGTCAAACACCCCATTGTAGGAATTGAAATTCTGGTCTCCATAAAGGAATTTGAAGATGTTATTTTAGGCGTTAAATATCACCACGAAAGATACGACGGCAAAGGCTATCCTTTCGCTCTTAAAGGCGACGAGATACCGCTGGTCGCCTCAATTATTTCCGTCGCTGACACTTTTGACGCCATGACTTCCGACCGCGCGTACCGAAAAGCCATGCCGCGCGATGCGGCAATAGAAGAAATAAAGAAAAACAGCGGCAAGCAGTTCCATCCCGAAGTTGTTGATGCTTTCCTTAAAACCTGCCAATAAAATTGGTATAATCATCTTGCAATGAACTACTCCCAGGCGCTTAAGGCGCTTAAAGCCCAAAGAAACCCAAAGGCAGCCGCCGGCATGGCGCGCTACGGCATTAACCCTGCAAATGTACTCGGGTTATCAATTCCTTTTCTCAGGGAAATGTCGGCCTCAATAGGCACAGACCGGAAGCTTGCGTTTCAACTGTGGGGTTCCGGCATTCACGAAGCCAGGATTCTCGCTTCCATGATAGCCGACCCGTCAAAGTTTACTTCAGGCTCTATGGACGCATGGGCTAAGGAGTTTGACTCCTGGGATGTCACGGACCAGTGCTGTATGAATCTTTTTGAAAAGACCTCTTACGCCTACTCTAAAGCATTCAAATGGTCCGCGGCGAAAAGTGAATTTGTGAAAAGAGCGGGCTTTGTAATGATGGCAAGGCTCGCGGTCAGCGACAAGACAGCTCCGGACTCAAGATTTATCGCGTTTTTTCCGTCAATCCGCAAGGGCGCCCGCGACAACAGAAATTTCGTAAAAAAAGCCGTCAACTGGGCTGTACGACAGATCGGCAAAAGAAACAGCGCGCTCAATAAAAAAGCTATGCTGCTTTCCGAGGGCCTGCTTGAGTCGGATATCCCTTCCGCCAGATGGGTAGCCGCGGATGCCCTCAGGGAACTGAAGTCGGCGGCCGTGCAAAAGAGGCTTTTACGATGAAAATATTATTTTTAGCCCTTCTAAGCCTGACAATGGCTTCATCAGCGGCATTCGCGCTTCAGGGCAAACTGATCTTAAAAAGCGGGCACAGCTTTAAGGGCGATATAACGAAATATTCCGACGGGAGTTATCTGGTCTGCGGCAGGAGCGGTGCGGTCAAGTTTGAAAAGAGCGAAATATCCAGAGTTATAGTTTACTCAAGCAAAGACCCGCTTTCCGAAAGCTTTGCTTCCTCGCTGAAAGTGACACCCGGAGCCAGGCCGGCGGCGAGTTCGTCGGCTACGCCTTACGACAATACAATACATAAAGCCGCCAAAAAGAACAACATTGACCCGGCTTTGGTGAAGGCGATAATAAAGGCAGAATCCAATTTCAATCCGCTGGACCGCTCAGCGAAAGGCGCCTGCGGGCTTATGCAGCTTATGCCGCAGACAGCCAGGCTCCTGGGTGTTAAAAACATATATTCACCCGAGGAAAACATTTTGGCGGGAACGCGTTTTTTTAAAGATATGCTCTTTAGGTTTAACGGCAATGTGGACAAGGCTCTTGCGGCTTATAACGCGGGGCCCGGCGCGGTTGACAGGTATAATTCCATACCGCCCTACAAAGAAACAAAAAACTATATCAAAACCGTAAACAAAAACTTCATAAAGTACAAAAATCGCGACGGGAGGATATGCAGTTATACCGACGCTAACGGCTGCACCACTATATACAATGTCAAATAAAATTCCGCCGGCTATTCTCTCCAAGATTAAAAGGTATCCTCTGTTCTACCAAAAGGTCTGGCTTGAGTGCGCCAAAATAAGCAGGGGAGAAACCCTGTCGTATGGTGAACTTGCCAAAAAGGCGGGAAGCCCCGGGGCGGCGCGCGCCGTAGGAACCGCTCTGTCAAAAAACCCTTTCGCGCCGGTTATACCCTGCCACCGGGTCATCGCGGCCAACGGAAAACCGGGCGGTTATTCCGGACGGGGCGGGATAAAAAAGAAAATTTCTCTGTTAAAGCGGGAGGGGGCTATTTAATGCAGAACAAATGGAGATTTATCAATTCCGGGCCTATGGATGGCGCGGATAACATGGCATTAGACGAGGCCGAATTTCTATACAAAGCGTCAAAAGATACGGAGGTCTCATCGTTCAGGGTTTACTGGTGGAGTGAACCGTGCGTCACCATAGGATATTTTCAGAAACACAATGATTTTCTGGACTACAAACTGCCTATTTTCCGCAGGATGACCGGCGGGCTCGCGGTAAGGCACTGGCCTGACATATCCTACTCTCTTGTCACAGGCGAGGATGAGTGGCCCGCAATTTACGACCAGAACCAGACCTATAAATTGATACATTCGGGAATAAAAAAAGCCATGAACGCGCTTGGCATTAAATCCGAGTTCAGCCCGGCCCGGAATGACAAGTCACTGCTTTGCGTTAAAACCATATTTGAGTACGACCTTATTTCTTCGGGTAAAAAACTCGTGGGTTCAAGCCAGCGGAGGCGGGGAAAAACTCTGCTTGTCCAGGGTTCTATACATATACCCGAGGGCACCGGCAAGCAGGCCGCGGCCGCGGCGCTCCTTGAGGGCTGGCAGGACGAACTACAAACGAGATTTTCAGTAGGCGCTCCGGAAAGCTTTGAGCTTCAAACCATGAAAGAGCTTGCCGCCACAAAATATAACTCTCCCGAGTGGAACCTGAAATATTGACTTTTGAGCGGTATTTTAGCTTAATATATCCGTGGCTGTCGCAGGCCATCGGACGGATTTATGAAAAAAGAAGCTAAATTATACGATAAACTACCCGACAACCGCGTTGCCTGCGGGCTTTGCGCTCACCACTGCGTCATTTCTGACAGCGCTTTTGGCGTCTGCGGCGTCAGAAAAAACGAGAACGGAACACTCTTTACGCTCGGTTTCGGAGAACTCATAGCGGCGCACATTGACCCCGTTGAAAAAAAACCTCTCTATCATTTCCTCCCGGGAAGCCAAACCTATTCCATAGCCGCGGCCGGCTGCAACTTCAAATGCTCCTTCTGCCAGAACTGGCAGATATCCCAGCTTAATTACAGGCATGGCGATATCCCGACGGAATTCACGAGCCCCGAATCCGTGGTAAAATCCGCCCTGGAATCCGGATGCAAGTCAATTTCCTACACCTACACCGAACCCACGATATTCTTTGAGTACGCGATGGAAACCGCCGAGCTCGCGAAAGAATCGGGGCTGGAAAATATTTTTGTGACTAACGGCTATATGACGGAGGCCGCCATAAAGGAAATAAAACCGTTTCTCGGCGCGGCAAACATTGACCTTAAAAGTTTCAGCGACGATTTCTACCGTAAAATATGCAAAGGCACGCTTAAGCCGGTGCTTGACTCCATAACTGCCATGGTAAAACACGGGATTTGGGTTGAGATAACAACCCTAATTATTCCAGGACTAAACGACTCTCCGGAAGAACTCGCTCAAATCGCGCGGTTTATCGCTCAAACGGGCAAAGAAATACCATGGCACATAAGCCGTTTCCACCCGGACTTTCAAATGTCAGATACACCGCAGACTCCGCATAAAACGCTGGAATCGGCCGTGGAGGCAGGCAAGAAAGCGGGCTTAAAATATATTTATATGGGCAATGTCGCAGACGGAAGCGATACGCTTTGCCCGAAATGCGGCATAACGCTCATAAAAAGAGACTGTTTCGCCGTTATTTCCAATAAACTTAAAGGTTCAAACTGCCCCGCCTGCGGAACGAAGATTGACGGAATATTGTAATCCCCTGCTGACATCCCACTCGTTTTGTGAATACTGAGTGAGTTATCTGAGATTCCTTTTTGTGGCACAAAAAGTTGGGATATGTAAAATTTTATTTGACATTGGGGTGTAATTTGTTATATAAATAGGGCACTGCAAATGGGGTATAAGAGCGTGGGGTGCAAGGCGTTGGCAAGTTCCCTTAAGAAACTCAAAGCAATGGTTTATCCTGTAAAGCGCGCGAAAAAGCTTTACGGGTTTTTTTTATTTTCCACGATATTATTCTTTCAGGTGATTT
>Ga0208953_1000069_pt1 | contig 105730 bp, 88 predicted proteins | sample RifOxyB2_FD_184033 | JGI IMG/M metagenome (GOLD analysis project Ga0208953, IMG submission 184033) | Groundwater microbial communities from Rifle, Colorado - Rifle Oxygen_injection B2 (SPAdes) | ecosystem: Environmental > Aquatic > Deep subsurface > Groundwater | place: USA: Rifle, Colorado...
AAACGAGCAGGCTCCAATGAACCTGTAAGTTGAGCGGTGCGAAGGCGCAGGCAAAAAGCGGCAATTGCAGGCGAAATTGCTTATGTCGGACAGGCTCCTAGGCCAGTTCTATTCTACGCAAACCAGGACATTTCTATTCTCTTGCAACACCCTATCTGCTTCCCTTACCCCTGGGGGCAGGAGGGATTTGATAAACTGGCGACCCTGTATAACCAGACGCTCTATCTCATTTGCGTCGCGGGAGGAACCGATGGTCTGGACAACTTTGTAGCCGTTGTCTTTTTTATATACCTGAACGCTGACGGAGCCGCTTTTATTGCGCTTTTTCCTTACGAACATCCCTATATTTTACCAATGGGACACCCAAAATCAAAGAGGCTCTCGTCGAGAGAGGAGGCGAATTCTAGGGCAACTCGAAAGTCAGGAAACAAACAAATTCACCGAATCTGAAAATCTGGATATATCTATGCTAATTTTTAGCTATTTTTTTAAATGTTTTATCTATGCAGGAATTCACTAACTTCGCCGTAACTTTTTTCCCCGCCACACAACCCGCCATGGCGGAGCCGGCATCTGTAGTAACGGCATATATAAAATCATTAAAACTACCCTTCCCCAGTAAAGTTCGGTAGGCAGTGTAAACCGTACTGTTTGCACTAGGACCATTGGAGCCGGTTTGCATACCCATAAAAGCGGTACATCCACCAATGACACTTGCTGAAGCGCCAAGTAGTTTATTGCTCGGCAACGGCTTGTACATATTAAAGAAAGCTCCGACTGTCTGGCAAGCGAAGTCCACACAGGCCTTTTTACAATCAGTTTTCTTGCAACGGCCTTTCTCATAGTCCACACACTTGCATCCTCCGCAATTGGCTGAACTGGATGGGATAGCAGACACTACATTTGCGAAAAAATTGCCGACATGCGCCAACCCACAGGAGGCTACGTTAACTCCTTTCATTTTCCGCTTTTTGCCTTTCTGTTTTTCACACACTTCTGACATACCAGTGTAGAACCCTTTCACGCCAGAATCCTCACTGCCGAAGGCGGCATCGGTCCAAACATAGTTAGGCTCATAGCCCACATTCTGCCCGCAGGCTTTACCTTCGTTCGCTATAAGCCGTTTAATGAATGCGTCAGGATCTTCTTTTTTTTTCCTGCAGAATTTGTATTGTTTAAAAATACTGGTTTCAGCCTGCATCAGGGATGGGCCAAAACATAAACCCGGGACACTACGCATATACGACTGCTCCATTGGCAATCCTTTGTAGTAACAGTTGTTTTTGTTGCCGTTAGAGAAACAGACAACTTTCTCGGTCCCCTTATGCTCGCTTTTAGTCCACAAAGGGAATACCACATCTTTTGATTTTTCACCAAAAATCGTGCCGGTTTTAGGATTTGACTGACCGATTATTCCATTGGCAACGTTGACCCTCTTTCCAGCTATACAATAAAACAGTTTCCCGTTAGACGAACGCATTTCTTTAGGCCGATTAGAAGCGCAGCAGGGATTGTCCAAAATCTGGTCGCAATCAGGAGGGATCACATCAAATTTTTTATTTTCACCACCTACAATTGCAAAAGCCGCCCCCGTAGCCGCCCACTCTATAGCTTTGCCCTCGTTTTTTTCAGCAATATTCTGCGCCCATTTTTTGAATTCACGAACGTAGGAACGCCAAGTGCTATCGTAATTATTGCTTGGGGTAATGTGATAGCAAAAACCGTCAATATACACTCCCTTCCCCTTAAGACATATTTTATTCTTCGGGGTAGTTTTGGATACCACACACTCATTTGTCGCATACTTGGCCCATTCACGGGCTGTATTGTTTTTAACAGGATGGCATTTGGCTTTGCCAGCAACAGCTGCGGAGGCATTGCCTAGAATAAATGCTGCAGACACAAATAATCGCAGTGCAATAGAGGTTTTCATATATTTAAGCAGTAAGCTGAAAATTGTCAAGCCCCCCCCTGCACCATAAAATCCCGCACAGACCGTTCGTCCGTTTTTTCACCCTCTTACTTTGTACTGCGGAACCTTCATCTTTGTGACGCATTCGCCGTTCTTTATGGTGTACCCATTTTGGCAACGGCATTTGCCGTCGTCTCCGCGAGAGGCGTGCTTAGTGCATGGTTTCGCGCCAACCTGCTGCGCGGCCTGGCTTGCGCCGGAAATGATTTTACCGTCGAGATAACTGGCTAAAGCGTTTTCTGTAAGTGCCCGCGTTTCAGTCGTTATTTTGGATTTACCGTTGTGTTTAACCGCCTTTTTACTGATTAGAATAATAACCGGCGCCGTCCCGTCCTTAGCCACTTCCCTGACGAATTTATTTACCGATTTCTTAAATGCTTTTCTGGTTGCCGCTTTAGCGGACGCATTGCCCACCGTGTAACCGGTGCCGGCCGTAATCACAATGGTTGAGGCGAGCTTCTACACAAACAGCACCGCCTCCCCGGTTTTCTCCTCGTCTTCCGTGGCATAATTAAAATAAACGCCTTTGCACCTGGTAGGGAATTTTTTACAATATTTAACTCCCGAAAGGTCATTATTGACGCTGATGGCCACATCCGCCACGAAAGGAACGTCCACCGGGGTCAGCCTGTTGGCGGTATCGGCGAGCTGCGACATTGCGGCGTGGCAGGCCACAGTCCGGTCAGAGCGGTTTTTGCCTACGGATATCATTTCAATACAGTTATTAAACTTGTCGTTAAACTCCGGCAGTTTGGTGGCGGCAAGCATCGAACACTTGGTGTAAGTGTGGTTGGTATTTACCACGGAAAGCATTTTAATGACCCCACTGTCGGTTTCATATTTACTGCCCATGCACCCGATATATTCATGGGCGAAATAGCACTGTTGCGCCGCGATGCCGCCCAGCAGTGAGATGGCGCCCAGAGACGTCCCTACAAGCGGGATGCTCACCACGCTGGGAAAGCTGTCTTCCACCTTTATTGGGTTGAGCGATAACTGCAATAACCTGTCGCACTCAGGAGCGTACTTGGTGTTCGCCGCCAATATAAACGGCTTGAGCTGTGTGAACGCCGACCATTCCAGCGTACCCACCACAAATTTTTTTGTGCCGATAATTATGTCTTTGGTTGCGTCTGCAATGGTTTCCTCGTATTCGGGCGACATGTAATTGCGCTGGCAGGCGATATATTCGCCGGTATTGGCGGCATGACGACATGGATTTAAACCGGTTACTGAGCCGGGCTGGTTGGAACCGAAGAGACGTTTAGCTTTCATTTGCGCGCGGTCTAACGCTGCGGCATCACTTAACTCCTGTTCTCTCTCCGGAGTCATCTGGGGTCCCTCGCAATGACTCAAATAGTAGTCAAATTTCTTAAAGTAGTTATTATTTCGGCTGTAGCATTTTTTGTTAGTCCACGTCTTTCCCAGTTTCCAGCATTTCTCTTCTTTGACGTTTAAAACAGTTTCCGCGCCCACATCCACCGCATAGCGATGCCAACCGTCGCCGTCGCATTTGCCCAGTGTCCCCGCCGAAACGGGCCCCGTGCCGAGAATAAAAACTATCCCCAACAGCCCCGCCGAAATATTTTTCCTCATAAATTCCCCGCACCCCCCGAAAACAACCGAGACTTCAACGCATCTATCGGCGGCTACTTCTTCACCATGATATTTTTAGGCACCACGCCTTCCACCATGAAAGTCGTTCCTTCTTTGGCCAGAACAGTGAAAACTTTGCCCGCGGTTTTCGCAAAGCTTTCACCGGGCGCGCTGGCGGCGATATAAGCGCCGTCCAGGATATAACCCACAACCTGCGTTCCCGGCGGATATGACACACTAATGCCGTTCGCCTTATTGAGGCCTTTTGTTATTGGTTTAGTGAAAATTTTAATCACCGGGGGAACCTTTACCGCCGGACCAGCCATATTCAGGAAGCAGTTGAAAAGATTGGCGGCGAGGGTAATGCTATCGCCCATCATTTCATCCTTGTGCAACACGGAATCCCAGCCGGTTTTTTGCGAAATGCATTGCAATTCGGCAAGACCGCTTTTACGTATAAGCCCTGCTCCCATAAACGACAACACCTTGCCCGGCATCCCGGTGTTACGGTTATTAAGCACTTCAGTGTAGTATTCAAGCGCGTACCCCACGTTGAGAAGGCTTTCCTGGCTGGTGTCACATTCGAACTTGGTTCTTTCCGCGCTTTCACGCGCGGCCCGCAACCGGATGGCCTCCTGTCTCAAACGCCGCATCTCTTTCTCAAGCTGTGCTTTTGTAAAGCTCTCTCTTACGCCATAAAGATACTCGAAACTTTTCGCTTCCGCTTTGTAATGCAGTATCAGCGTGTTTTTGTTGGCGCCGCAGTTTATTTTACCCTCACACTTTTTTACCTGCGCGCAGATACCGGGCGCCTGCCTGAGCACCTCCTGGGAGGGTGCGTCCATATCCCCGATGTTCAACCCCTTAAAACTATCGCAGCCCGGATACTTGAAATTTGCGGCCGCATTGGCCAGTTTCCCAAGTCTTTCAACTTTATCTTTCATCTGCATAAAACCCGGAAAAGGCTGAGGCCAGCGCTGCGCTCCCCATATCTGCACCGAAATAATCCGCGGCATCACCATGGCCGGCAACACCGTAAACAAGTGCGGGAGGGCCCACTTTTTATCAATTTTGGCTTTAAGCTCAAACACTTCATCGCACCGCGCGATTACAAGCGGGCGAAGCGAAGAAGCCAGCTGCCGCACCTCCTGGGGAGGCATATATTCGTAAGAATACGGCTTAAAATCACCCATCGGCTTAAAGCCGGCGCTTTGTTTGGAGGGAGGGATGAGATATTTCTGCGCGTCCAGCATGAAGTCTGGGCGATTAGCCGCAAGTTGCTTGCTGTTGAAAATTTTATGGTACATAAGCGCATAATCTGCGCCATAGATCTGATGAAAAGTTTTACCCTTATTTGGCCCGGCTTTTATCTTGTTTTTTTTCAAAAAATTAGTGAATTCCCAGTAATAATAATTGACACGCTCCGAGTATATGCCGAAACTTTTTTTCGCTTTTTTTTCACGTTGCCAATAGGCCTCTTCCACCAGATAAGCTTCAAAGCAGGAGTCAGTTATCATGCTACTATAGGATCCGCCGGGCTTATCCGCGGCATGGCAGATAGAACTCCTGACGGGCGTATAAGCCGCTGCCCGTTGCAGCCATACGAACAAAACTGCCGCCGCAATCAGCGCAAAATATGGGATTTGTCTATTAATTTTCATAAAAGCCCCCGAAAATGCCACCTGTTACATAATATTTACAGACAAAGCCAAAACCCACGAAAAACAGACGCACGCAGTCCTATTTTTCGTTTCTTTATTAAAATAGTATAAAGGGGGCGAGGCTGTTTGTCAAGGGACCCAGGGGGACCAGGGGGGCAGGGGCAAAGGGCTCTTGACAAAAGGTCCTGAGTCGCCTACATTATAGTGATGCTGCTTTATAGCAACAGGACACTTGCCAAAGTTTTGGGGCTAATATTGGTCATTAAGGGGATTTTTATGGGCGCAAAAATCGCGGTTATTATATTGCTGGTTTTAACCTTCGGTTTACCCCCTGTTCCGGCTATGAGCGGGATAACGGATGAATGCAGTACTCGCAACTGGTATGCCTATGCGATAACTCAGACGGTGTACGACGGATATGACTACGATAAAAATGAGCCTAGGGCCGGGAAGAAGATCGTTACGGTGTCCAATCCTGAAAATGGCAAATGCGCGAAAGGCGTCGTTCTTTTTGAGGGGAAGTGCTATCAGGGACATAAAGGCTATGATGATGCGCTGTATGAATATCATCAGCGATGCGAACATAAACCTCCAACCGTTTTAGAACAGCAATATGGCGACTTGCTAGGCAAAGCGTGGCCGGATGAAAATTCAATAGTAGTTAATGACGACAAGTTCGCTGATTATCGGTTGATCAAACAACGAGTGGTTGCGTCACCCCAGAATGCAAACAACCTCAATAAAACATTTGAAAAAATGGTTAAACCCTTTATTGACGCCAGCGATATCGTCATAAAGAAACGTAAATTAACCGCTAAGGACCCCCTGGTCATAAAACGCAACGCGGTAGAACATATAAGGCGCACGCTGAACAATACAAAACCCAGCGCTAAAGATATAAAAAAGGCGATAGAATTTACCGCCATCGCCACAAACCCTGAAACAGCTCTTTCTGGGATTTATGATAGACACCAGCACGTCTTCACCCACTATCTGGGAACTATCGGTTTCAACGTCAACATTGTCCTTACCGCATATCTTGAGCAGCTCAAAGCCAGTTATCTCCTGAAAAAAAACGCTCAAAAATCTTTTAAAAAACCTGATTATCAAAAGATGATCCTTAACGGCCAGACCTATGTAGATAACGAATTTGCCGAGTTAGACCTTTACCTGGAGAGTAAGAATATAAGGACCATACTGCACAATTCAAAATCAAGGAAAATGAAATACTTCCACGCGGGCAAGAACCACAACAAAACCGACGAGTTTGAGTATAAGGAAGCGGTTGTCAACGGCATCACCTATGTGGGAATTGCCACATCGATCCTGGATAAACTTGAACTCCTTGAAAAAATACCGGGAGGGCGGGCTGTTGGAACCGCTACTGATATAATAGACGTGATCCTTATTCCGAATGACATTAAAGAATGGCGCGAGACAGCAAAGAATGGCATAGACGTCAGCGCGATAGGCCTGACAAAATATTTTTTATCCTGCCTGAGTCCAGTAGGCCTTATCAAAAACGGCTGGCTTAAGCCCACAGTACAGATAACAACGGTGTATTGGGAAGAGAAAAACCGCCAGATTGACGACATGATCAGCTGTTTTGACGATCCGAACTGCAACTACTAACCTGGTAATCATTGCGCGTTGCACGACCTGCAATGGCAAAATAAAAGAGCTGTTCCGCAAAGCCGCATAGCATGCGGAACAATCTAATGATAATTGTCATTGCGAGCGAAGCGTAGTTTGCTGGCACTTGCAATACGCCATAGGCTGCAAGTACGACAAGAGCCGCGCGGCTGATGGTGGTGGGCGTTACTTAAACGGGTTGTTTTCGTCCATGCAGCGCGTCACGGTGGCGGCGTTCGTGTTGCGGGCCAGGCAGCCTGCCATGCTTTGGGCATAGTTCTCGGCGAGGTCTTGGAACAGGTCGTTCATCGTCCCGCCTCCCATTAGTAGCTTGCGCCATACGGAACTGGACCCAAAGGTGTTGGTGCCGGTATAGCCGCCCATAATGTTGGCGCATGCGCCTGCCAGCTTGGAGGCGCCGCCGCCGGCGGAGGCGAAGGGGTTGCGCATTTCAATGAACGCGGCGGCGGTCTGACAGAAAAAGTCCGTACAGGCTGCCTCGCAGCCCAGTTGGCAGCCGTTCGGGCCGCGCCTTGCGCAGCATTCGGTGCTGTATTTTCTGGTGCGTTTGTCGTAAACACTCTGGCAGCGGCAGGCGCCGCAATTTTCGGCGCTTTTGGAAACGCTTTTCAGCGTGCCCGACAGTACCGTGCCCGCCCAGGCCAGCGTGCAGGCGCCGCCGGATGCTTTCCCCTCGGCGCATTTGCGGGCCATGCCGTCGTAATAGCCTTCCAGGCCGGAATACGGGTCGCCGAAGGCGGCGTCAGTCCAGATGTGTTGGGGGTCGTAGGAGGAGTTCAGCCCGCTGGCGCGCGTTTCATTCTGAACCACTTCAGCCAAATAGGAGCCCCACGTCTTGCCATATCTGTTGCATATTTCCTCGCGTTCGAGCGCGTTTGAACAGGATTGTCTTTTGCTTGGCACGAAACAGCCGCCGGTGGCGGGCACAAAGGCCTGTTCCATCAGCAGCCCGTCCAGGTAGCAACTGGTGGTGTGGTTTCTCACTTTGTTGGAGTTTTTTCCGCGGTGTGCTACCCTGCCTTTTTCGCTGCCGGGGGGGGGGTCGTTAAAGCATACAATGTCCCTGCGTTCGCGTATCTTTGTTTTGGCGGGCTGTTTATGGATTGAGGACAGGTATTTAGCATTCGCTATTTCGCCGGCGCTGAGTTCTTTCAGTATTTGGGCGTATTCCGAACTTGTACTGGGGAATGCGAGCTTGCCTTTGGCGCCGAAAATGGAATATTTGGGAGACTCTGTGGGCTTGGTCAGCTTCGGATAAACCCACTGGGGTTGGCCCCACAGGCAGAAAAACGATTTGCCGTAGCGCGACTGGAATTTGTTGGGTTTCACGAAGATGTCGCAGCAGGGGTTTTTTATGATGTCGCAGGGCGCGGTTTTTACCTTGCTGCTCTGCACGTTGCCCGAATAGGCGTCTTTTGCCGTTTGGCCGGTGACGAATTCCACGAACTCCTTTTCGGCGTTGCGTTTAGCTTCGGCTTTGGCTGCTTCGTTATAGCATAGGACGAAGGTGTTGCGGATGTTATCGTATTTGACCGTATCGGTACTGACGATGGCGCACATAGTATTGTATACCAGGACGCCATTCGCGCAGGCGCCGGTGGTTGTTGGATGCGCGGTTACCACTTTTTTCCCAATCGCGTATGACAGCCAGTTGGTGTTTGCGTCTTTGCAGTTCACGGCGGGCGGAGGCGCCGGCGGGGTTTTGGCGGAAGTTTTGGATGCCGCCGCTATAGCGGCCTGGGTCGCAGCTTTACTGTTTTCAGCCGCGTTTTTGACGCATTTGCCGTTCTTTGACGTGTAACCCTTGTTGCACTGGCAATTGCCGTCGCGAACCGAGGAGTTCGCCGTGCAGGCTTGGCATTTTCCCTTATACTGCACCTGGCCTTTCGGGCAGGTCATCAGTGCGCCGAACATGGTTTTGACCGAACCCGGATGGAACTGAGCCCTGCAAATCGGCGGTACGGCAAAAATTAACACGGCAGCCATTGCAGCCGTTATGGTTAATTTGTTTGGCATAGCGTCCTCACCTTCTGCTGAAACACATTAATATTTTACGGCGCCGTTCTTTTTTTGTCAAGTGTCCTTCGGCTCACATCTTGAAATCTTCGCCCAGGTACAGCTTGCGGGCTTCTTCGCTGTTTAGGAGGTCTTCCTCTTTGCCGTCTATGAGTATTCTTCCGTCGTAGATAAGGTATGCGCGCTGGGTGAGGGGAAGGGTTTCGCGCACGTTATGGTCTGTTATCAGCACGCCTATGCCTTTATCCCGCAGCTGCATTATGGTTTTGCGCAAATCGCTCACCGTTATAGGCTCTATTCCCACGAACGGCTCGTCCAGCAGTATTATTTTCGGCTCATTTATCATTGCGCGGGCCACTTCCAGCCTGCGCTTTTCGCCGCCGGAGAGCGTCCAGGCTTTTTGCTTGCGCAATTGCCAGAGGCCGAATTCCTCCAGCAGATTTTTAACTTTTGCGCATCTGTTCCAGGCGCGAAGACGTTATGCGTTCGAACACCGCCAGCAGGTTCTGTTCCACGGTGAGGCCATGGAATATGTGGTGGGCTCCTGCGCCAGATAACCCAGGCCCAGGCGCGCCCGCTCGTACATTGGCATATGGGTTACATCATGGTCGTCTATCAGGATGCGTCCGCCGTTGGGTTTTATAAATCCGACCAGCATGTAAAAAGTGGTTGTTTTGCCGGCGCCGTTAGGGCCCAGCAGGCCGCAGATTTCACCCGAGGAGATGTTAAGGCTGAGGCCTTTCACCACCTTGCGGTCTTTATAATCTTTTTCCAGCTGTTCGCAGATGAGACGCATATTATTTCCTGAAAGCTTCTTCCAGAGGCGCTTTGTCCGACGATTTTACCCAGCCTTTGACGTTGCCGCGCGCTTCGATATGCCCGTAAAATTCCGATGCCGTTGCCGTGTCGCCGTTTATAGCGAAATCATAATTTTTATACGCACCCCATATCACCGGCCTGCCGTAGAGCGTGAAGACGGAGTTATCTGTAGGAAATATAAGACCAGTTTATCGCAAGTTCTTCCCCAACCTTAATCTTTTCACGCTTAAAAAATTCGCGGAAATCTTTCCTTACCGCCATAATACAAAAATTCGGGCTGGGTTTCTGGAATTTTTTAAAAACCCCCGCGCCCGGCTGTTGCCGGGCGTGTTATAAGGTGGGGCGTTGTTTGGTTCAGTCGTCAGCCGGAGCAGGGTCTACAGCTTCGTAATCAACCTGCGGGTCCAGCTGGCAGTCGTCCGGCGGACCGCAGGCGTGTTCATATAATGACGATTGAGGGGCTGGCTTAAACTTCGGGAATTCAGCCGGCAGGCCCAGGTGGGTTAGGAGCCGTACGAGTTCTTTGTCATTGAGTATGACAGCAACCGGCTTCATTTCCAAGTTACAGTTGGGGCAGATAAGGGGGAACACTTCAAAAACCCGCGCGAGGCAGGCAGCCCAAGAGTTGGCTTTCTTTTTGAGCTTATTAACCTTTTCCCGCAGTGCAATCCGGTCTGTTTCCTTTACCGTTTTCGCTATAAGCAAGGGCCGCAGCGGAGACCTGGGCGCGAGAGCGCCGTAATAATGGATTAGGTTCTTATTAGGGGCCGGCATCAGCAAACCCCAACGCCGCATAAATTCAATGGGCGACATGGTTAACAGTTCCGATTTCCCCGCCCTCGGTTCACAGCGATAAATAACCATATTAGCCTTGGCCGCATAAATCAGCCGCGCCTACGAAAGGGCGGGGCGCGAGCAATACCCGAGCAGACGTTCAAGCCCTTCCCTGTCCCAATCTTTAATGGCTACTTCTTTGTGTATTGAAAACCCTGAATTCTTCCAGGACAACAAATCCGCTGCTGCTTCCCGGCTTAAATCGCCGGACCGGCAAATGCACCTGATAAGTTTTTTGCGGACTATTGTTACGATATCGGCCAGTTGTTCATCCGTCGGACATGGGACCGGGGTGAAAACCAGTTCCCGCCGGCCGATAGCGGTTGGTTTTAAATTAAAAACCCCGTCCGAGACCACGGCATGCACATGGATGTGCAGATTTAGCGCAGCGATTCAAGGATAAGCATAAATTCTGGAGTTATTGCGGTCTTGTACGACATCGGATGGAAAGCGGTGGGCAAAGCTATGGAAGTAGGTATTAGCGCCGGTCCAAAAGCGTACAGTTTTCGCCGGAATTAATTGTGCAGTTTGACCGAGTTAGACCTTTACCTGGAGAGTAAGAATATAAGGACCATACTGCACAATTCAAAATCAAGGAAAATGAAATACTTCCACGCGGGCAAGAACCACAACAAAACCGACGAGTTTGAGTATAAGGAAGCGGTTGTCAACGGCATCACCTATGTGGGAATTGCCACATCGATCCTGGATAAACTTGAACTCCTTGAAAAAATACCGGGAGGGCGGGCTGTTGGAACCGCTACTGATATAATAGACGTGATCCTTATTCCGAATGACATTAAAGAATGGCGCGAGACAGCAAAGAATGGCATAGACGTCAGCGCGATAGGCCTGACAAAATATTTTTTATCCTGCCTGAGTCCAGTAGGCCTTATCAAAAACGGCTGGCTTAAGCCCACAGTACAGATAACAACAGTATATTGGGAAGAGAAAAACCGCCAGATTGACGACATGATCAGCTGTTTTGATGATCCGAACTGCAACTACTAAGCGGCCAATCGATGGAAACAGGGGAGCTATGGGCCGGCGCGCTCCGGCGGCGATCTGTTTTGACGTCGGAAACTTTTGAATTTATGATTTGCCGCGCGCGGGACTGTTCCGAATTCCGCGCCACATAGTCTTCAAGGCCCTTATTTTTAATATAGTTGAAATAATGGATTTTTTGTGTTATGATAATTCATTAGGGCGTTGTCCAATACGTGCGCAGGGCCGTATCAAGCACGGTGTGCCTCAAACGTAGAGGAACCCGCTTGCGGTGTCGGTGTCCGCCTGTGGTCCGATCCCCAGGAAAGGATACCGCTGAAGAACAGCGCCGGGAGGAAGTATTATGGCAGTGGAAAGAACAGAATTCAAGGGCCAGCCGGTGATAGTGCTGAAAAGGAACGACACCGATAAATATCCGTTCTCTTTCGGTCTTTCAAAAGCCAGGCTGATAATCGAATATTTTGAAGAGATCAAAAAGTTCGTCGCCGAAGCCGACAATAAGCCCGAAGAAAAGAAATAGTTTTACCTCTTCGATATTAATTGAAAAATGCCGGATAAAAACCCCAACGCTATATCAGGGTTTTATGACGGCATTTTTCATTGTTACGACGCAGCTAACGTTTTCCTCACGCTGGGCCTTGACGGACGCTGGCGGCGCAAAGCCGCCCTTCTGGCTTTAGCCTCAAAACCGGAACATATCCTGGATGTGTGCTGCGGCACCGGGAGCCTGTCCATAGAGCTTAACCGGCTTTCAATGGGCCGCGCCTCTATTACCAGCCTGGACTTTAATGAAGCCATGCTCTCAAAGGCCCGCGCGAAAACCTCCGCCGTCAGCTTCATCCGGGGCGAAGCGGACGCCCTGCCCTTTCCCGACGGAACTTTTGACGCGTTGACCCTTTCTTTCGCCGCCCGCAACCTGAACGACGGCGGCGCCGGCCTTAAAAAATATTTCAACGAATTCCACCGGGTCCTCAGGCCGGGAGGCGTATTCGTGAACCTTGAAACAAGCCGACCCGGCAACCGTCTCATTCGCTCCCTATTCCACGCGTATGTCCGGCTTGCTACCGTCCCGGTCCGGTTCCTATCCCCCACACACAGAGCCGCTTACGACTTCCTCGCCGGCACTATAGCGGATTTTTATCCGCCAGAAGAACTTTCCGCGATCATCCTGGAAGCGGGCTTCTCAAAAGTGGAAGCCCACACTCTCATGTTCGGCGCCATCGCCATACACAGCGCGATAAAGTAGCCGGACCGGAGTGCGTTTTTACCGTCTTACACCCCATCCTTCGGCCTTCCGAAAACTGCCGGCGATATTCCCACACAGAATCCCGGGCAACCAAGGCTCCCCGGCTTGGACGATTTTAGAACTTTCTTACAGGTGCTAAAACTCGGTTTTTAAGCGAACCGGCATTCAAATCGACTCGAAACGGGAATTATAGGTGCAAGCTCTCGGGTTTATGGGGTTTTAGCACATAACCATGATATTTATAAAAAACGCAATCATGACATTTTAAAAAAATTTCGACAAATTCAAAATACCCCTTGCAGGCATAGGATTTGTGGCATATACTTTATAGTAGAAGCAATAAATAAGATGAATAGGGGGAATATCCAATGAGAATTTTATTTGTATTTATAATGCTACTTGGTTTGACTTCAAACATTTGGGCTAATGATTTGGTTTATAAGGTAAGGTTTAATAAAGGTGAAGGAGCAGTCAAACCAAAATCAGAACTAATACTCTTGAATAAAAGCGCGGGATTGATAATTACACCGATGTCAGCCTTTAGGTATGCTGGCAGAAGAGATGATAGCAAACTTCTGAATGACAAAAAACCGTCGAATGGCCAACACGACTATAGATATATCTATACGTGTATAGAAAACACTAAATTATGTTCAGAAATTCATCTGTTGAGCGGCATAGATGTCGGCTTCACCGCGTTCCGAAATGATGGGGCAACATCTTTTTCCGGTGGAATTGACTATGATAAAAAATCTAATAAAAAATCTCTAAACCATGCGATATGGATCACTGGTCCGATTAATAATAAAGTTAAAACTGAATATAAGAAATATCCTATAAAACTACAAAGAGGTAACAATCGCAAGGGGGAGGATTTGATTATACATGTTAACGACTATGGGCCGATGTCGGAGGAATTGGAGGCAGTATTGAGTGTCTTCTTGCATGCTTCGGCAAGTGGCTTTGTTCCGCCACTGCTATTGCAGAGATAATAATAGTAGTGTAGTAAAAATTACACATTTGTCGCCCGCAGATGGGTTGACAGGGTTGCTGTTTAACATTAGGGGATAATATGAACCGGCGGATTAAAATTTTGACGGCAATAGCTGCGTTTTCGCTATTCATCGGAAATTCTTTTGCGAAGCCTGTTTCGAATGACGCGAAATTGCGAAACATAAATTATAAGATGCTTATGAAGCATTGGACTGACAATGAGGCTTACAACTATCCTAAGTGCACCTTCGATAAATGCTTCCGCCGCTCGATTGAATTCCATATGGGAGTGTGCAAGGAACTTGTTGCCGAACTGAGGTCACTGCATCCGAAGAAAAAGACTGACAAGGATGTGATAAAAAAGAAAATAGAAAACTTGACTACAAAATACAACGAGGTTGACTACATCGCGACTACCCTAGAGTATAAGAACCCGGCCGACGAACGGCTGTCTAAGGCTTATCGTTACGCAGGCAAAGGTCATATCGATGAGCTAATTGCTAAAAGAGTGCAAACAATTTTCAAAGCGGCCTTGAAATATCCGAAGAGAAATTACAAAACCATAGTCCACAACAGCCAAAAATATGTCGATGCTGAACGCGATATCGTTCCCAACAAAAAAGTAACGGTGCGCAGCCCGCGCAGAAAGGTCAATTATAAAGAAATCGTGATTAATAATACTCTTTATATCAGCATATCCATAAGTGTGTTGGATACTCTACAACTGCTGGATAAAATACCCGGCGGCAAGGCGCTCGGCCCGCTATCCGAAGTTGTGGATCTGATTCTCCTGCCGCGGGATATAAAAGAATGGGCAAACACGGCACACGAAGATGTTACCGCAAAAAGTTTTACGAAGGATTTGCTCGGTTCTCTGGGTGTCGTAGGCCTTGTTAAAAACGGTTACCTGAAGCCTGCAATACAACTCAGCAAGATAAACCGTGATAAGATGGATAAAGCGATATACTGCTTTGAAGCAGACGACCCTGACTATTGCTTTGACGTGCGCACAGGAAACCGTTAAAGTAAGCCCTTGACGAGTGGTACCATATCTGGTACAATAAGGATATGATTACCATAACCACCAGCCAGGCCCGCGCGCAGCTCTTCAACCTTATTGATGCGGCTATGATTTCGCACAGGCCGGTACAGATAAAAGGGCGCCGCGCCTCTGCGGTCCTTGTTTCCTCAGAAGATTGGGAAGCGATCCAAGAGACGCTTTATCTCCTGTCCGTCCCTGGCATGCGCGAGTCCCTCATTAAAAACATGAAGACCCCTGTTGCCAAATGCTCAAAGAAGCTGCCATGGTGAGCTGGCAACTTGTTTTTACTCGGGATGCTTACAAGGACGCTAAGAAGATCCAAGCCTCCGGGCTTCGCGGCCGCGTTGACGCTCTGTTTGAGGTCTTACGCCTTAACCCATTCCAGAATCCCCCCCCTTACGAAAGACTCGTGGGTGATCTCGCCGGCGCTTACTCCCGGCGCATTAACATCAAGCACCGCCTAGTCTACCAGGTCTACAAAACCGAACACCTCATAAAGATCTTACGTATGTGGACCCATTACGAATAACCGCTCACCATATTAAGCATTTTCTAATCCAAGGATGAGCCTGAAATCCATAGTAGTAACTCCGTCGTGAATTTTTAACCATACCTTGCCTTCCCTCTAGGAGCACTCACTGCTGGGAAATTTCCGCTATTTTGGGGCCCTCTTTGTGTTTCACCGTATACTCGTAGTTATTAAACAAAATAGCCACTAACCTGAAAAATTCAGTTGAATTTTTCCATTCGCGGAGCTCAGGTGCGCTTCGCGCGGCATACACCCTGCTACTGCGGGGAATCCTGGCCGTCTGCTGGCCATAGGCCCTGATACGGCACCTACGCAGGTATTGCATTTTTTTTGTTCCCCTAATCTTCCAATGGAAACCAAGTTGAACTGCAGGATTCGGGATAATGGGGCTAAAAACTTAAAACTCCGGCGACTTTCGGGACTATATTTTTATGAAGATTTTTTTACGATAGAGGAGCCAGAAAGGCGCAAGCCACAGGAGAGCGTAGGAGAAAGCAAAAGCGGCCGAAGCGTTCAACGGAGAAAGCCAGGCCCCGAAAATACGGTCGCACAGCCAGATACGCAGCTGGATAGGTTCCCCGCCGGGAACATCCAGCTTGTAAAGGACCAGGAATTTTACCAGCAGTATGGGCGCGACATAAGCGGCTATGGCGTTCATGCCGAAGATCTCAAACGGCCGCCCCCATCCCTTTATACCCTTAACTTCTATAAGGCGATAACAAAGCGCGAATACCCACAAGGCCAGGCCGGCGGTGTATAAAACATAGGAACTGGTCCAGAGCGCCTTATTTATAGGGAACCAGATCCCCCAGAGCCGGCCGGCGGCGACAAGAACCGCGCCTGCCGCAAGCATGCCATATATTTTACTCTTGTCATCCCTCCCGCTCCTAAGCCAGAATCCGGTGAAAACGCCAAGCAACGCGGTAGCCAGAGACGGAACGGTGCTGAGTATGCCTTCGGGGTCGTATACTCCCTGCCTATAAGTGTGCGCTCCAAGCAGCGCCCTGTCGATAAACGAAGCCAGGCTGCCCTCTTTAGTCAGAACGCCCGCGCCGAAGCCGGGCACGGGAATGTAAGTCATGGCGAGCCAATAGCCCAGCAACGCGGCCGCGGCGATGCCTATCTGCGTTTTAAGGCTTGTCTTAATGAAAAGAATGGAAGTCACTCCGTAGCAGATGGCTATCCGCTGCAGGACGCCCAGGATCCTTATAGTGGAAGGGTGGTAGTTCGGAATAGCGTTTAGAAAAAGCCCCAGGCCGAATATTATGGCGGTCCTGCGCAGGATCTGCGCCGCAAGACCATTGGTCCGGCCGCGCTCCAGCCGCTTTGAAAGAGAGAACACCAGCGAGACCCCGGAAATAAAAAGAAAAAACGGGAAGACCAGATCGGTCAGGGTGCAGCCGCTCCACTCGGCGTGGCGCAGCTGCGTGTACGCCTCCTGATTGCCGGGCGTGTTCACGATTATCATGGCGGCGATGGTGATCCCCCGGAACACATCCAAAGAAAGGAGACGCGGGCTTTCCTGCGGTTGGACAATTTCCATTATTTATATCTTTTTTTGAACTCGGCTATTTTCAGGCGGACCACGGCGCGCCTCAAAGCGGCCTGCGCCGCGTCCAGATCCATATCCTTGCCGCGCATAGCCAGAGCGTCTTTGGCCTTCTGGTAAGCCTGCCTGGCGCGCTCTTCGTCTATCTCTTTGGCAAGCTCGGCTTCTTCCGCCAGTATCAGGACTTTGTCTCCGCATACCTCGGCAAAACCGCTCAACACCGCGAAGATCTCTTTTTTATGCCCGTCCTTATACCTAAGCACGCCCTCTTTCAACTGCACCACAAAAGAGATATGGCCTGGCAGTATTCCCATTTCCCCTTCAAAAGCGGGGATGGAAACGAAGTCCACTTCCTTGTCGGTAATAAAGGCTTTTTCAGGAGTTAAGATGGTTAATAAAAGTTTGTTCGGCATAAGCGGTTCTTAAATAGCGGCAATAGTGCGGCAGCCCGCCTACTTCTTATTCTCCTGCTCTTTCCCCCGCTCAAGCACCTCATCGATACCGCCGGCCAGATAAAACAACTGCTCCGGCAGGTGGTCCAGCTTGCCCTGTATGATCTCTTTGAATCCCCTGATAGTCTCTTTGAGAGGGACATATCTTCCCTCGCGGTCATTGAAAGCCGCCGCGACAAAAAGCGGCTGGGAAAGGAATTTTTGTATTTTCCTGGCCCGGGACACTATCAGTTTATCCTCGTCGGAAAGCTCATCTATGCCCAAAATGGCGATTATATCCTGCAGTTCCTTGTACCGCTGCAGGATCTTCTGCACGCCGCGGGCCGTTTGATAGTGTTCCTCTCCGATGATATTCGGGTCCAGGATCCGGGAAGTGGAGTCCAACGGGTCCACGGCCGGGTAGATAGCCATTTCAGCTATCTGGCGCGATAATACCACCGTGGCGTCCAGATGAGTGAAAACATTGGCGACTCCGGGGTCGGTAAGGTCGTCGGCCGGAACGTATACCGCCTGTATGGAGGTAATGGAACCTTTTTTTGTGGAGGTTATCCGTTCCTCCAGCCAGCCGATCTCGGTGGTCAGCGTAGGCTGGTAGCCCACGGCCGAAGGCATGCGCCCCAGCAGGGCCGAAACTTCGGCGTTGGCCAGCACGTATCTAAATACGTTATCCAGGAACAGAAGCACGTCCTGCCCTTTAACGTCGCGGAAATATTCGGCCTGGGTCAGCGCGGTGAGCGCAACGCGCGCCCTGGCGCCGGGAGGTTCGTTCATCTGGCCGTAAACCAGCGCGGTTTTGGAAAGCACGGTGCTGCCGTCCGAAAGTTTGGAGCTATTCATATCCATCCAAAGGTCGTTGCCTTCCCTGGAGCGCTCACCCACGCCGCCGAAAACCGAGTAGCCGTGATGTTCGCGCGCGACATTATTGATAAATTCCATAATAAGCACCGTTTTGCCCACTCCGGCGCCGCCAAACAGTCCGATCTTGCCGCCTTTCATAAAGGGCGCCAGCAGATCAACTACTTTGATGCCGGTCTCGAATATCTCCGGCTCGGTGCGCTGCTCGGTCAGGGGAGGAGGATCGCGGTGTATAGGAAGATACTCTTTGGTGTTTATCGGGCCCAGGGAATCTTTGGGCTCGCCCAGAACGTCCACCAGACGGCCGAGGCAGCCTTCGCCCACCGGCACTTTAAGCGGCCCCCCTGTATCCTTCACCTCTATACCCTTGCTCAAGCCGGTGGTAGTGCCGAGGGTAATGGCGCGCACCGTATTGTCGCCAAGATGCTGGGCCACTTCAGCCACAAGAGTTTTCTCCTGGCCGTCCTCTTTGTATTTGACCTTCAGGGCGTTATAGATCCTGGGCAATTCACCCTGTTTAAATTCCACGTCTATTACGGGGCCGATGATCTGGACTATTTTGCCGATATTCATATAAGCCGCTCCTTTAAAGTAGCGTGACAGTGAAATCTTTGAAAACCGTTATCCGCCCAGCGCTTCCGCGCCGCTGACTATCTCGTTGAGCTCGGTAGTGATCATGGTCTGGCGCATCTTGTTGAGCCTGAGCGTAAGGCCGTCTATAAGTTCGGACGCGTTCTTTGAAGCCGCCTCCATGGCGTTCATGCGCGCGGCAAGCTCCGCGGCCTGGGATTCCAGCAGCACCCGATAGAGCTGGGCGCTGATGTGCCTGGGGAGCAGGGTTTCGAGCAGCCGCCGTTTTCCCGGCTCAAAACTGAAGTCCCTGAATTTATGTTCGGCGGAACGGCGCTCCTGGTTGATGCGCTGTTTCAGCGGCAGCAGGTCCGTCCTGACTATTCGCTGGGCCAGCATGGATTTAAATTCGTTATATATAAGGGTGACGCTCCCCAGGTCCGGCCGCTCAAAAAGCCGGAGGACGTTCCCGGCCAGAAGATCCGCGTGGACATACCCGGCTTTCGGAAAGATCCCGACCATCTCATAAGCTATCTCAAGGTCCAGCCCCTTCAGCCGCCGCATGAAATCCCGGCTTTTACGCCCGACGCAGATAACCCGGATCTTTTTAGCGCGGTTTTCCCTAAGCCAGCCCGCGGCGGCCTTGAGCAGGTTGGAATTAAAAGATCCGCACAAACCTTTGTCTGCGGTGACAAGCACCAGGCCCGCCGAAAGCGCCCCCGGCCTTTCGTCGAAAAGCGAGCGCGCGGGGGAGGTTTTAAAATTCTCGCTTTCCATGTCGCCCCGCAGATCGGCAATCAGCTCTTCCATTTTAACGGCGAACGGCCGCGAAGAGAGAATGGAATTCTGGGCGCGCCTTATGCGGGCCGCGGCGACCATCTTCATGGCATAAGTTATCTGTTTTATGCTCTTGACCGATTTAATATGTTTTCTTATATCTCTTAAAGACGCCATAATTTTGTTCGCTAGACGGCTAGGCAACCAAGCGGTCTCGCTGTCTAGCTATCTGGCCGTCTAGCTGTCCAGCCGCCTAGCCGTCTCGCTGCCTAGCTGTTTTTCCGCTAAATCCCGCTCTTCTTCATTTCTTTAACGTAATCCGCTATCCCGTTCTCCAGGTTCCATTCCGGCCTATAGTTCAGGAGGGCTTTTGCGTGCCTGAGATCGGCCTGGGTTTTAAGCTGAAAAAAACCGTACGGATTATCGAAATACTCCGGGGCGATGTCCGTGCCCATAGCCTTATTAAGGCAATCTATGACTTTGTTGAAATTTTCAGGAGCGCCGGTGGCCGCGTTGACCACGCAGGATTTTTCCGCGTCCAAAGCGTTAAGATTGGCGCGCACGATATCTTTGACATACACGAAATCGCGCATCTGCTCGCCGAACTTGAATATTCTGGGCCGCTTCCCCGCCTTCATTTGCAGATAAAGCTGGTACATCATGCTGGCGGCGGCGCCCTTATAATATTCGCGGGGGCCGTACACGTTAAAATAGCGCAGACCGACCAAAGTCATGTCTTTGTGCGCCTCGGCAAATTCCCGCGCCACATTATCCATGATCGCTTTGGAAAACCCGTAAACATTCTCCGGAGTGAGGAATTGGTCCTCTTTCATGGGGCAGGCCCCGTTGCCGTAGACGCCGGCCGAAGAGGCGTAAACCACCCGCTTTACCCCGGTTTCCAGCGCGAAACGCAGCACATTCCTGAAGCCTTCCACATTGACGTCCATCATTTTATTCTGGTCGTGGATGGTGGTGTCGGTGATGGCGGCTTCATGAAAAACAGCGTCCACTGTGCCCGCTTTGTCGAACCAGGCGTCGTTCCGGATATCATCGGTTATGATATCTCCCTGGAACCCGTGGAGATTCTTAAAGTTTCCGGAAGAGAAATTATCAAGGATGGCCACTTTCGCCTTCCGTTCGCCGGAAAGCGTGAAGGCCAGATTAGCCCCTATAAAACCGGCGCCGCCCGTAACCAGGTATTTCATTAATGCCTCTTAACCGGTCAATTAAAGTTCTTTTTAAATTCCACAAGAATATCGGCCAGCTTACCCTCAAGCTCGACGTCCAGTTGTTTTTTCCGGACTATCTCGTCAAGAATATTCGCGTACCTGTCTTTCACGAACTTAAGCAGCCCCGTCTCGAATTTTTTGATCTTGGCCAGTTCAACGTCGTCCAGATAGCCGCGCGTTCCGGAGAAAAAGGCTACCACCTGCTCGGCCACCGGCATAGGCTTATACTGGTCCTGCTTGAGCAGTTCCACCAGACGCTCGCCGCGCTTAAGCTGTTCCGTGCTGGCCTTATCCAGATCGGAGCCGAACTGCGAGAAGGCGGCCAGTTCATTATATTGGGCCAAGTCGGACCTGAGCCGGCCCGCCACCTGGCGCATGGCCTTGATCTGGGCCGAGCCGCCCACGCGCGACACGGAAATGCCGACATTGACCGCCGGCCTGATGCCGGAATGGAATAAGGACGGCTCAAGATAGATCTGTCCATCCGTTATTGAGATCACATTTGTGGGGATATAGGCCGTAACGTCGTTGGCCTGTGTCTCGATTATGGGCAGGGCCGTTATGGAGCCGCCGCCGTTCTTATCAGAGAGTTTGCAGGCGCGCTCAAGAAGCCGGGAATGGAGATAAAACACGTCTCCGGGGTAAGCTTCGCGGCCGGGCGGGCGGCGCAGCAAAAGCGACATCTGCCGGTAAGCCTGGGCGTGCTTTGAGAGGTCGTCGTAGATCACCAGGGCATGCTTCCCTTCCCAAAGAAAGCCTTCGGCCACCGCGCAGGCGGAATAAGGCGCCAGATAAAGGAGCGAGGCGGGCTGGGAAGCCGTGGCCGAAACGATAATGGAATATTCCATGGCCCCGTGCTCCTCAAGGGTCTTGGCCACCCTGGCGACGGTGGATTCTTTCTGGCCGATGGCCACATAAATACAAATAGGACGCCTGTCGGCTGGCTCGGCCTTCTGGTTTATTATAGTGTCGATCGCGATGGCGGTCTTGCCGGTCTGCCGGTCGCCTATTATGAGCTCCCGCTGGCCGCGGCCTATCGGGATCATGCCGTCCACGGCCTTGATACCGGTCTGGAGGGCCTCCCTGACGGGCTGCCGTTCCAGAACGCCGGGCGCTATGACTTCAACGGGGCGCCTTTTTTTCGCGTTGAGGGGCCCCTTCCCGTCGATAGGATTGCCCAGAGGGTCCACCACCCGGCCTATGAGTTCCGGCCCCACCGGCATGTCCATAACGCGGTTCGTCCGCTTCACACGGTCGCCTTCCTTAATAAGGGCGTCGTGCCCCATCACCACAACTCCGACGTTCTCGCGCTCTATGTTAAGAACCATGCCGGAGACGCCGCCCTCAAATTCCACCAGTTCGCCTATGACGGCGTTATTCAGGCCATAGACGCGGGCGATACCGTCGCCCATCTGCAGAACCTGTCCGGTCTCTGACAGTTCGGCCTCGGGCACGAACTTCTGGATCCTGTTCTTTATAATGTCCGTAATTTCTTCAGGTCGTATCATTGTTCCGCCTTTTATATCTTTCTCAAATAAAAACCGAATCCGATCCCGGTTTCCGTATCAAAACGAAAGTATGTTTTTTTTAAGCCTTTCAAGCCTGCCCTTCACCGTATCGTCTATCAGCAAATCGCCGAACCGTATCTCCATGCCGCCTATAACCCTTTCAGAGACTATCTGCGTGACATGAACCTTCTTGCCGGTGGAGGCTGAAAGCGTCTTCGCGATATGGCGCAGCTCTTCCTCGTCAAGCGGGTGCCGGGAAACCACCTCGGCCCGCGCGACCCCGGCGTAAGCGTTATAAAACCTCATACAGTCTTCAAGCACCGGCTCCAGCAGGTAAAACCTGTTTTCCCTGAGCAGCAGCCGCACGAACGCGGCGGCCTGCGGGGCGACAGGATCTTTGGCCGTTTGCTGGGCATAGGCCTTTGTCACATCTCCGACGCTTACACTGGAAAGGAGCTTGGTCAGGACCTCGTTCTTATCGTCATAGCCCACCAGCGGGTGCAGGAATAAACGCCGGAACTGGCTGACGGCATTGCGTATTTTTTCCAGCTCCGCTATCCGGGCCCGCGCGGCGGATTCGCCGTGCTTATCAAAAGCGGCCCCGTCCAGGTCCATGTAGGCCCTGGCGTAGCGCTTTGACAGCATTTTATCCGCGGCTTTCATCTTTTTTGTTACCCCAGTTTATATTTGGCGTCCTTATTTTCAAGTTCATTCAAAAAATGGCCGACCAGCGCCTTGTTGGCTTTCTGGTCTATGGTTTTAAGCAGGACTTTTTCCGCGGCCAGAAAAGCGAGTTCGGTCACTTTATCTTTAAGCTCTTTCGCAAGGTCGTTTTTCTGGGCCTCCAGTTCCTTCTTGGCGGTTTCAATCAGCAATGAGGCGCTTTTGCGGGCGTCCTCTATTATAAGGAGCCGCTCCCTGCCCCCCTCAGCGACGGCGTCTTCGATGCGGCGGTCCATTTCCGCCCTGAACACGGCCATGCGCTGATCCAGGTCGGCCTTTATTTTCTCGGCTTCCGTCCTGGCTTTCTCCGCGCTTTCCCGGTCATGGCGGATGGCGTGTTCACGCTCCTCCACGGCCTTCAGAAGCGGCTTCCAGGCGGTTTTCGAGAGGATCAGGACCAGCAGGATGAAGATGCAGATGGTCCAGAACATCAGGCCGAACTCCGGCCGTATCAATGCTTCCATAATATTCTCCAGTGGACCGGGAACAATGCGCGGGCCATACGCTTATTAAGGAACATAAAAATATCCCCGTCTATGGTCCGCGGCATGGGACCCGCGTCTATTTATGCGCTTCCACCTGCGCGGCCGCGCCGGCCGGAGCCTCGGTCTTGGGCATACCGAAATTCATCACGGCAAGCAGGCAGATGACCAGCGCGAAGAAAGCGAGTCCTTCCACAAGGGCCGCCGCGATGATCATGGTGGTCCTGATAGCGCCGCCGGCTTCCGGCTGGCGGGCCGTACCCTCAAGAGCGCTGGCGGCCATTTTGCCTATACCAAGGCCCGCGCCCACCAACGTAAGGCCGGCGCCAAGGCCCGCGCCGATATAACCAAGTCCCAAAAACATCATGTCGTTCATAATTTTACTACCTCCATAGTTTAGATATCAGAAACTAATGCGGGTGCATCGCCGCGCCCGTAAATATAGCCGTCAAAAAAGTGAACACGTAAGCCTGGAGAAACGCCACAAAAAGTTCCAGCATATAAATAAACAGGACAAGCGCCACGGAGATAGGCGCGGCAAGGCCGAGGCCTAGCGCTATGTGCACCGCGCCGAAGATAAAAATGAAGCTTATAAAAGAAAGTATGACGATATGGCCGGCTATCATATTAGCGAAGAGACGGATGGCCAGGGCGAAGGTCTTGGTCAGCAGGCCGATGAGCTCTATCGGGAAAAGCAGCGGGTAGAGCCACAGAGGCACGCCTTTCGGCACGATATGGCTGAAGTAGCCCACCACGCCCTGCTCCCTCATACCGGCGAAATTAACCAGACAGAAAGTAGTAACAGCCAGGCCGCCGGTCACGGCGAGATTGCCCGTGGCGGTAGCGCCGTAGGGCAGCAGCCCCAGCAAATTCATCACCAGAATAAAAAAGAACAGCGTGGCGAAATAAGGAAGATAGGCGGCTGTTTTAGAACCGAGGTTCGGGCCCACCACCTCGTCCCTCAGAAATAGAACGATAATTTCTATTATGGACCTGAAAGGCGCGAAGGCCGGGCGCTTACCGGTGATCAGAAGCGGCAGCGCGAACAAGAGGATGGACGCGGAGATGAGCATCATCAGCACGTGTTTTGAGAACGGCAGGGTCAACGGACCAAGGCTGAAGAAGCTCCAGATATGATCCACGATATGGTGCTCAAGTATTGTTTTTAGTTCCATCTTCTTTGTCGCACCCCGCGCTTAATACCTGCGATCCGATCTTCTCATGACTGACGGCGCCCTTTCTTTAAAGGGATGACCTCGAAAATAAATTGCGTAAAGATCAGCGCGCCGGAAAACGGCAACAAAATTATATATTTTTTATCCCGGAGAAACCAAACCGCCCCCGCTAGAAAAACCAGCCTCCAGAAAAAACCGGCGGCGAATACCGCGTAAAAAACCTTGTCGGCCTTATCCAGCGCCTTCTGAAGAGCGCGGCGCGACAGCCCCCCGTTCATAAGCCCGAAAGCTCCCCCCCATGCGGCGGCCGACCAGGCTGAATCCATCATGGCTTGCCCTTCTTTCCGCTCTTAAAATCCTTTTCACGCGGAAGTTCCCGGACGATAAGATAAAAACCGGCGGCCAGGCCGGCGGCGGCTCCAAAGAGCATGAACCAGGGCGAAGTTCCGAATTTAGCGTCCATACTGTAACCGGCCCAGAAGCCAAGCCCCACCCCGGCGGCCAGCTCAAGTCCTATCTGGGCGTATTTGTAATAATTTATATCATCTCCGTCGGCCATATTGAGATTTTATCAAATACGGGGACGAATAAATGTTAAAATTATTTTATGGATGAGGACTTAAAAAAGAAAATACTCATCGTGGACAGCGACGCGGCCAATGCCGCGGAGCTTGCCGTTTTCCTGAAGCAGATGAATTACGGCGTCCAGACCTGCTCCGGCTACCAGACGGCCCTGGCCGCCGTTCAGGACTGGAAGCCGGACCTGGTTATCCTGAACATCATCATCGAAGCGTTCAACGCCCTGGATCTCATCTCGGAAGTTAAGAAAAATCCCTTTACGCAAAATCAGAAGTTCATCATCTTTTCCCGGACGCCAAAAGTGGATATTGTAACGGGTCCAGCGCCGAAAGTTAAGGGTTACCTTACCAAGCCCGTTGATTTCGAGCTCCTCAAATCCACGCTTCGCGGCATCGCTCCCGAACCGGGGCTCGGCCGGACCGTGACCGTAATGGTGGGCGACGACGACGAAGAATTCTCGGAGCTTATAAAAATGTTCCTGGAGGCCAATAATTACAACCCCGTGGTAATAAACGACCCGCTCCAGATCATGTCGCGCATAAAAGCCGAGAAACCGGACGTGCTCATTCTGGATATTATGATGCCGAAAAAAGACGGCTTCCAGATCATGAACGAGATGCAGGACGAAGCGGCCACCGCGGCGATCCCCATCATAGTGCTAAGCGCGCTCCGCCTCAATAATTTCCAGGAACGCGGCATCCTGACAGGCCTCCCCGAAATAATTTCGAAGGAAATGCCGGGCGACCTGCTGCTCTCTATAATCGCGAAAGAAATAGGCGGCGGCCCGGTCCGGGAGGCCATGGATACGCCCATAACAGCCATACCGGCCAAACCCAGGGTTCTGGTGGCGGACGACCAGACGGAACTGCTTTTGCTGATGAAAGAAACTATTGAAGCCGCGGGGTTCGAAGTCTGTATCGCCAGCGACGGGCAGGAGGCCCTTAAAGTCACTTTTGAGATGCATCCCGACATCGTGGTGCTTGACTACAATATGCCCATAAAAGACGGGCTGAGCGTGGCGCGGGACCTTAAGGATAACCCTCTTTTCGCCCATATCCCGATCATAATCTGCACCGCTTTAAGCGAGAAAAACACCAAAATAAAAGGGCTGAGCATGGGGATAGACGACTATCTCATCAAGCCCGTGGACACGGATGAACTTGTCGCCCGCATACGCATGATCCTGAAGCGCAACAAGCTGGTGCTGGACACCAACCCTCTCTCCAAGCTCCCCGGCAACCCGTCCATCCAGGCCAGGGTGGAGCGCGATATACAACAGGGCGGCCCCTTCGCCGTGCTCTATCTGGATCTGAACAATTTCAAAGCCTACAACGACATCTATGGGTTCGAATCCGGTGACCGCATTCTTAAGGCCACCGCCAATCTGCTGGTGAAGCTCACTATCCAGAACGAGAACTCAAGGGATTTCATCGGCCACATCGGCGGTGACGACTTTATAATCGTCACCGATTTTGAAAGAGCCGAGGAACTGGCCGGACGCATCGTTAAAGCCTTCGACGAGATCGCCCCCTCTTTTTACACCAAGGAAGACCGCGCGCGCGGCTACATTATCTCAACGGACCGGCAGAGCAATATTAAAAAATTCTCTTTCCTCGCCATAGCCATCGGCATCGTCCACAACACCCTGCGCCCGTTGGCTTCCTTCGCCCAGGTCAGCAATATCGGCTCGGAGCTTAAGAAAGCCGCCAAGAATCACGACGGCAGTTCATATATCATAGACAGAAGACGGGACTGACCGAAAAAAACCCGGCCGCTAAAACAGCGGCCGGGTTTTTCCGTAGTACAATTACAATTTCCAGGTTAAATTTCCATCGTCTCAACCCTGGAAGGCGCGGGATCCGGGTAATATACGGCCGGTTGAACCGAGGGGGCGTCGGAACCGGAGAAGTCCAGCTGCGGAAGCGGTTTGGCCGCCGGAGCGGGCTTGGAATCATTCCGCTCCTTACTGTCCAGGTACCGTTCCAATATGGTGACGGGCAGCAAGTCTTTTATCTCGCTTATCCTGGTCACATCTTCCCCCCTGCCTTCATCCTGGGGGAAAATCGCCGTCATGGTACCGCTTGAGGTGCTCACATAATCGTTGTCGCCCCTTACCAAGATCCCCTCTATCCTGAAAGTCCTGGCGTTGAACACGGGGCTGCCGGAATTGCCGTGAAAAGTGTCAAGATCGGTGTTGAAATAAGGCGCGTCGGCCGGCATGCTCCGCACTTTGGCGTTCCCCGCCACCTTAATGGGCAAACCTGACGGGTAGCCGATAACGAACACCCCGTCCCCGACCTCAAGATCATCTTCCCTGTTGATGGCGAGCGGCATGCGCCCCCTGACCTTGCGGTCCAGCTTGATGACCGCGAAATCCGACTGGGTCGCCGCATCAAGTTTCCAGGAAACTATCTCTTTACAGCCATAGACGTCCTTTTGGGGAAATTCCTTCGGCGCGGAACCGCCGTTCTCGGTGACGGCAAAACCGAAGGCCACTTTATCCTTGGCGCAATCGAAAAACCCGATTTGGGACTCCATGATGCAATGACCGGCGGTGAAGATCAAGTCGTCTCCCACAAGCGCCCCTGAACAAGGCGCCGCGGCCACCTGATCGGTGAATCTCTGGCCGGCGGCCATACCGCGGAGGGAACCGAGGGTTGCGGTACTGACAAGGCTATAGGAACCGGTCCCCGTATCTTTCAAAAGGCTGTAATCGGGAAAAAGAGCCGCCACCGATCCGGAAAGCGCCTGCATGTTCCAGGCCGAATCCACGACATCCTGCCGGTCGTCATTTCCATAAATCGAAACCGGGATAACCCTCGCGTTCCCGCCGTTCCTCTCAGCCATAAGCAAATTCCCGCAATTAAGGGAGGTGACGACCAGAGCCATCATCATTAATTTTTCAATTTTCATAATACCTCCTATAAATTTCCCGACCGGTACTTCCTTATTAATAGCATACATCGCATGTTGACTAAAATCAAGCAACCTTCGGCCCACCCCGGCCTGGGCCTAAAGACCCATCATGAGAACCGGGCACATCCTATTCAACCGCATCTAGCGGAGCACACCAATAAAAACGCCGTTCCCTTTCGGAAACGGCGTTAATATTGATTCTGATTGGAGCGGCGGCTTATTTCGCGTGCTTACCGATCAGTTTGGCAATTTCAAACATGCTTACCTGTTTCTTGCCATTGAACACTTTGGTGAGCTTCTCATCGCCATTGATCATCCTTCTGTTCTTCTTGTCCTGAAGGTTGTTCTTTTTGATGTAGGCCCAGAGTTTCTTTACGATCTCGGTCCGGGGTATGGGCTTAGCGCCTACGACTTCGGCGAGGATCGCGTCCGGGGTGATGGGGGCCATGAACTTCGAGTTTGTTTTAGCTGCGGGCATGTGTACTTCCTCCTATGGGGTTGGTTGCTACTTTAAGAGATATTACCTTATTTTCCCTTGTATTTGTCAAGCCTATGGCTGTGCCGTATCAGGGACTATGTCTATTAGACGGCCAATAGGAATCCTTCAACAAACCCGGAAGATCCCGTTTGTGTACGGCTCTTCCGGATTAAATTTGGGGACCGGCTTTCGCTATGTTTTCGTTTGCGACGTTGAATTTTTTAAAGTTCTTGGCGAAAAGCCCGGCTAATTCCGCATATGCTGCGTCATATTCCGCGGTATTCTTCCAGGCCGAGCGGGGGGCCATTATCTCGGCCGGTACGCCAGGGCAAGACGCCGGGATATCGAAACCGAAGACCGGATCTTTGAGGAACTTCACTTTTTCCAGAGCGCCGCCCAGCGCGCCGTTCAGAAGAGCGCGGGTGTGCCGGATACTTATGCGCTTGCCAACCCCGTAAGGCCCGCCGGCCAGGCCCGTGTTTATAAGCCAGCAGTTCACCTTATGCGCGCGCATTTTCTTTTCCAGGAGCTCAGCGTAAACCGAGGGATGATGGCTCATGAAAGGGGCCCCGAAGCAGGTGCTGAACGTGGCCTTGGGCTCTTTGATGCCCATCTCAGTATTGGCCACTTTGGCGGTATAGCCGGAAATAAAATGGTACATCGCCTGCTCATAGGAAAGCCTGGAAATAGGCGGCAGTACGCCAAAGGCGTCATAGGTCAACATAACGATGTTCTTCGGGTGCGCGAAATATTCCCCCCGTATGGCGTTGTCTATGCCTTCCAGCGGATAAGCGGCCCTGGTGTTTTCGGTTATGGTACCGTCGTCCAGATCCAGCTCCCTGGTGCGGGGGTCATATGCCACATTTTCAAGCACGGTGCCGAAGCGCCGCGTACACGCGTGTATCTGCGGCTCGGCTTCCGGGGAAAGGTGGATGACCTTGGCGTAACACCCGCCTTCGAAATTAAAAATACCGTCATCGCTCCAGCCGTGCTCGTCATCGCCTATAAGGCGGCGCTCAGGGTCCGAAGAAAGAGTGGTTTTACCGGTACCGGACAAACCGAAAAAGATCGCCGTATCCTTTTTCGGACCGATATTAGCTGAGCAGTGCATCGGCATAACGCCCTTTAGAGGCAGAAGATAATTCATAACCGTGAAAACGGATTTCTTTATCTCGCCCGCGTATGCCGTACCGCCTATGATCACCACCTGCTTTTCAAAATTGACCAGAATAAACGTGGAGCTTCCGACCCCGTCCGCGCCGGGGTCGGCCTTGCAGCCGGGGGCGCAGATAACGGTAAACCCGGGTTCGTGTTTCTGGGAGGCGGCCGCACCGTCCGGGCCCAGGAACATGTGCCTGGCAAAGAGATTATGCCAGGCATATTCCGTGACAATGCGCACCGGCATACGGTGTTTCAGGTCCGAGCCGGCATAACAGTCCCGGACATAAACGTCTTTATCTTTCAAATAGGAGGTTATCTTTTCATAAAGCCGGTCGAATTTGGCCGCGTCTAAAGCCGTGTTATAATCGCCCCACCAGATATGTGACGCGCTTGGCTCCCGCTTCACTATAAACTTATCCTGGGCGGCGCGGGCGGTATGTATGCCGGTGCGCATTATTACGGGGCCGTTATGGGCGATTACACCCTCTCCCCTGGAGATTATGTGTTCGTAAAGTACCGGCGGGCAAAGATTCCTGTAAATTCCTCCGGAAGTTTTTATTCCTATTTTTTCAAGATCCGCGGCTATCCGCCCCGTGTCCGCCGCCATGGTATCGGGCATATATTAAGAATCTCCTGGTGGAAAATAGACAGCTTTAACCGTCCAAGACTTTTTTTATCCTTGAAACGCCTTCAATAATATCCCGCTCCGGACCGCAGTAACTGATGCGCAGATGGCCGTCCAGGCCGAATTCCCTGCCGGGCACGGTAACCACCATGGCCTTATCAAGCAATAGCTTGGAAAGCTTTTCCGAATCGGGTTCGTAAGAGCTGAAATCGGGGAAGCTGTAGAAGGTGCCCTGCGGAAGGTGAAGTTTCACTTTTTTAAGTTTTTTGAGCTCCCCCATCAGCAGGTCCCGCTTTTTCTCAAGCTGCGCGCGCAGGTCATCCACAAAAGTTCCTTGTTCGGCCAAAGCGCCGGCGGCGGCCGCCTGGCTAAGAGCCGAAGGGCAGGAAGTTACCTGGGCCTGGATCTTTACCATGGCCCGGGAAACCGCCTCGCCGGCCACGCTCCAGCCGATACGGAAACCGGTCATCGAATAGGTCTTGGAAACCCCGTTTATGGAAACGATTATGGATTCGTCCAAAGGCCGCTTGGACATGGAAAAAGCGTTGGGCGCGGCCGCGCCGTCAAACACCAGACGGTTATAGATATCGTCCATCATCAGATAGACGCCGCGATATTCGCAGATCTCAACCAATTCGCGCACGAAAGATTCCGGATAGACCATGCCGGAAGGATTATTGGGGCTGTTCAGCATCACCGCGCGGGTATTGGAACCGATATACCGGTCCAGATCCTGCATATCCGGCAGGAGTTTACCAGGCTCCGGGCGCACGATCACAGGCGTGCCATACGCCAGCTTCACCATCTCAGGATAACTGACCCAATAAGGCGCGGGGAAAACAACCTCGGAACCGGGATCAACCACCGCCATCAGAAAATTATAAATAGCCTGCTTGGCCCCGCCGGAGACCACTATGTTCTTAGCGGCGGGCTTAAGGCCGTAGTTCTTTTCTGTGTAGGCGGCTATTTCTTTTTTAAGTTCCGGGATGCCCCCGGTGGCGGTGTAACGGACATATCTGGTTGCCAGTTTTTTTACCGCGGCGTCGTAGGCGCCCTGCGGTATTTTTTCCTCGGGCTCTCCGCCGCCTAGATGGATCACGGGTTTGCCTTCGGCTTTAAGGCTGTTGGCAAGCTCGTTCAATTTCAATGTGGCGGACTGGCCCACCGACATCGCCAAACGGCTAAGATGCATGACACCCCCGAAAAGGCTGAAGGTTTAAGCCTGAACCCGGCCGCCCTCGCTGACGCGAAGCTTTTCATCCACCGGATGCGCTCGGGTCGGCTTCGATTCCCATCAAATTTTAAAAGGCGCGGGTGGGAATCGAACCCACGAATAGAAGTTTTGCAGACTTCCGCCTTACCACTTGGCCACCGCGCCGTTATCATACTGCCGGAATACCTTTATTTTACTACTTTTATCTTTTTAAAGACAATTCTCAAAATCAAGCCGCGCATAGTCGGCCGCAATTACCGAATTCAGGCCCATCTTCTCCACTAGAAGCCCGTCCGACATAAGGCTCCTAAACTTCTTCGATAACATCTACGATCTGGTCCAAAACGTAGTCCAGGTCTTTCTCGGAGATGACGTAAGGCGGCATGACGTAGAGTACGTTCCCCAGGGGCCTGAGCAGCACGCCGCGTTTTAAGAACTCGGCGGCAAGCTCGCCTCCGGTCTTATCCAGATAGCCCCCCGCCTCCTTCGTCTTCTTGTCCCGCACAAGTTCAACGACGCCCACACCTCCCAGAACGCGCACGTCGCCTACGTGCGGAAGGGACTTCAGCGGAGTCAGTCTTTCGGTAAACCTGCGTTCGATCCACCGGATGCGCTCGAACACGGGTTCATCCTCGAAGATCCTGAAATTTTCCAGCGCCGAGGCGCAGGCGATGGGGTTGGCGGTGTAGGAATGCCCGTGATAAAAGGTTTTGGCCGGATCTTCGCTTAAAAAAGCCTCGTAAATCTTCCCGGTACACAGGGTGGCGGCCAGCGGCAGCACCCCGCCCGTGATCGCCTTCGACAGGCACATAATATCCGGGCTCACTCCCGCGTGTTCGCAGGCGAACATCTTCCCGGTCCGGCCGAAACCCGTCATAACCTCATCGGCGATGAAAAGAACTTCGTAGCGGTCGCAAAGCGTCCGCAGGCGCTTAAGATGCGCGGGCGGAGCGATGAGCATGCCTCCGGCGGCCTGGAGCAGCGGCTCTACTATCACCGCGGCGAGGGAGGAGGCGCGTTCCGCCAGGATCGCTTCCAGATCGTCCAGGCATTCGGCCCGGCAGGCCGCGGGGGCAAGCCCCTTCGGGCAGCGGTAGCAGTCCGGAGCCGCGGCACGGGAAACTTCGAAGAGCAGGGGGGCGAAGGCGCGGGTGAACACCGAGCGCGCGCTCACGGACATGGCGCCGACCGTGTCGCCGTGATACGCGTTCCCGAAAGCCGCGAAACCCCTTTTCTCCGGGCGGCCCGAGTTGCTCCAGTACTGAAGCGCCATCTTCAGGGCGACCTCCACGCTCGTGGAACCGTTGTCCGAGTAGAAAACCCGGGAGAGCCCCGAAGGGCACACGGCCAGAAGTTTTTCAGCGAGTTCCACCGCCGGGCGGTGCGTGAAGCCGGCAAAGATCACGTGGTCTAGCTTTTTTATCTGCTCGCAAACGGCCCGGCACAGGCGCGGGTGGCTGTGCCCGTGGATATTGACCCACCAGGAACTGACGGCATCAATGTAGGCCCGCCCATCCTCGCCATAAAGGCGCACGCCTTCCGCGCGCGCAATGGGGAGCGGCGGCGGAGAGGTAAGCAGCCGGGTGTAGGGGTGCCAGATGGCCTTTAGGTCCCTCTCAGAATAGTCTGCCGAGGAACCCGCGGGAGTCGAATCGTCTTTCAGCATAAACGCTAAACGCTCTCAATGTCCGGCTTTCCAGCCAGGGGATTTCTTCCAGCACCTTCGTGCCGCCGTATTTTTCTATGGACGCCTTGTTCCCCGGATTCAGCGGGCCGATCATAACTACACCGGCCACGGGGATGCGCCTTGCCCGCGCCGCTTCCAGGGTAAGAAGAGTGTGGTTAATGGTTCCCAGGTCCGATCGGGCCGCCAGGACCACGGGAAGCCCTGTCCGCCGGATAAAATCGGCCATCATGGCACGTCCATTGAGCGGGACCAGCAGTCCTCCGGCGCCCTCCACCACGAACACCGGATCTTTGAGCTTCAGCCGCCGGAGCCTTTCAAACAGAAATCCGGGCTTAAGCGTTTTCTTCTCAAAAGCGGCCGCGTGGTGCGGGGAAAGCGGTTTCTTGAGACGTATCCCGAAATCCAGAAAATTCCCGTCAGGAAGCCCGGAAAGACGCCTGACGGTCCGGGTATCATCATCGTCCGGTATACCCGTCTGTATGGGTTTCCAGTAGAGCAGGTCTTTTCTTGCCCCGTATTTGCGCAGCAGGCAGGCGGCGAGCGCGGTCTTTCCGATCCCCGTATCCGTCCCGGTGATAAAGACGCCCCTCATTGGCGGGACGCCCGCCGTTTGGCGGAATTTTGCGGGGATGAAGTCTGCCCATTAACGGCTAGACACAGCTTCTCAACGGCGGTTTTGAGGGTTTTAGAATCCAGTCCCGGAGTGATGGTCATACGCAGGCGCGCGGTCCCTTCCGGCACGGTGGGCGGGCGGATGGCCCTAAGATCGTAGCCCCCGGCGCGCAGAACCTCGGAGACCCGCACGGCCGCGGCGCTTTCGCCGATCATGACCGGCAGGATCTGGGACCGGGAGTTTCCGATCGAAAGCCCGGAATCCTGAAGCAGTTCGCGCGCTTCGCGGGAAAATTCCAGCAACCGCAGGCGCAGATTTTTTTCCCGCTCTACCACGCTTACGGCGGTCCGCAGACCGGCGGCCAGATGCGGCGGCATGGCCGTGGAGAAGATGAAACTGCGGCAGCGGTTGACCATAATTTCGATAATCTCTTTAGGACCGCAGACAAAAGCGCCGGTCAGGCCCAAAGCCTTCCCGCATGGATTTACGCTTATGACCGGCCCGCGCACGCCCTGTTCTTCCAGCAGGCCGCTTCCCTTCCCGCCGTAAATCCCGACCGCATGAGCTTCATCCACTATAAGCATCGCCGCGAATTTCTGCGCAAGGCCCGCCAGCTCGCCAAGCGGGGCGATGTCGCCTTCCATGCTGAAGAGGCTCTCGGTCACGATAAACCTGCGGCCGCAGACCGGCGCTTTTTTCAAGGCGTCTTCAAGCGCGGCCAGATCAAGATGTGGATAGACTACTTTCCGCGCGCCGCTCAACCGTATGCCGTCTATAAGGCTCGCGTGGTTGAGCGCGTCGGAAAAGATGGTATCTTCCGGTCCCGCCAAAGCCGGGAGAAGCCCGATATTGGCCATATAGCCGTTGGAAAAAAGCAAAGCGGCGGCTGCCCCTTTGAAAGCCGCAAATTTCGCTTCGGTCTCCTCGAAGACCGGATGGTTGCCCCGGACGAGCCTGGAACCGGTGGAGCCAAGAGGGAAGCTCTCAAGAGCCCGAACCATGGCGGCGCGGATCTCCGGATGCCCGGAAAGGCCGAGATAGTCGTTGGAGCAAAGATCGATCAGGCCGGAAAATTCCCGGGGAAGGCTGCGGTGCAGACCTTTGACTTTCAGCGCGTCCAGCGCCGCTCCCAGCGGCTTCATCGCTTCGGACCGGCGGACAGCTTGAGGGCCTTAAAAAGCTCTCTATCCTCATCCGAACAGGGGTTGGGGGTGGTGAGCAGCTTCTCTCCGGAGAAAACGGAGTTGGCCCCGGCGAGGAAACAGAGCGCCTGGACCTCGCGGCTGAGCTCCGCGCGGCCGGCGCTTATGCGGACATAAGCCTTGGGGATCAGAATGCGGGTCAGCGCGAACATGCGCACGAGTTCAAAAGGGTCCACTTCCCGCGCCTCCGCCAGGGGCGTCCCCTTTACGCGCACCAGCATATTGATCGGCACGGAATCCGGGTGCGGGGTCTGGGAGGACAGTTCCTGCAGGAGACGCAGCCGGTCGCGCAGGCTCTCGCCCATACCGATGATCCCGCCGCAGCACACCGAAATGCCGGCCTTGCGCACATGCGCGAGCGTGGGGAGCCTGTCCTCATATGTCCGCGTGCTGACGATGTTCGCGTAGTATTCCGGGGAAGTGTCCAGGTTATGATTATAGGAGACAAGTCCGGCCTCGGCGAGCCGCTCCGCCTGGCGCTGCGTCAGCATCCCCAGGGTACAGCAGGTCTCCAAACCCATGGCCGAAATGCGGCGGACCATGTCCAGGACCCTTTCAAAATCCGGGCCATCCTGAACTTCGCGCCAGGCCGCGCCCATGCAGATGCGGTTGGCCCCGTCCGCCTTAGCCTGGGCCGCGCGGCGCAGCACTTCCTCGGTATCCATGAGCGCCGTTCCGGCGGATGCGGCCCCGTGATGCGTGCTCTGGGAGCAATAGCCGCAGTTTTCCGGACAGCCTCCGGTCTTGATGCTTAAAAGGGCGCACATCTGGACCTTGTTCGGGTCATGATGGGCGCGCAGTGCCTGCTGAGCGTAAAAAACCAGGTCCGGAAGGCTGCTCGCGTAGAGCTCCTCTATCTCCTGCAACGTCCAGTCGTGGCGAACCGTACCCGGAAGGCTTTTCATTGATTTCTTCATAAAAATATTATCCCATTATGCCATTCCCATAGTCAATCTTACATCCGGCGATTGAATTCATCCACGGCGTATTATACAATGCTCTCATGTCGATCCCACGCGTTCTGGTCACAGGGCTCGGCCCCATCTGCTCGCTGGGCCGGGACCGCCGCGCGTTCTGGGATAACCTGATTGCCGGCCGCTGCTTTGCCGCCCGGGTCGGACGGCTTGAGGCCTCGCCCGTTCCCATCGGCGCGGAGGCGGGGCGGCTCCCAGATGGAGTGTTCTCGCCCAGAGATCTCCAACTCGATCTATCATCCCGGTTCGCCCTGGCCGCCGCGCACCGGGCCTTTGAAGATGCGGGGCTGGAGAAGGCGGACAATGACCGGGCCGGAGTCGTTATCGGCTCTTCGCGCGGCGCCGCGGAACTTCTGGAAGGATTTCACACCCGTTTTATCGAGGCCGGCCCAGGAGCCGTAGATTCGAAAGCCTCTCCCTACACTACCGCAGGGAATCTGGCCGGGATATTATCGCATCGCTTCCGTCTGCGCGGGCCCGGACTATTCGTATCGGCGGCCTGCTCATCCTCCACCCAGGCCATAGGGCTTGCCTTCGAGTCCATTCGCCGCGGCCGCACGGACATAATGCTCGCGGGAGGCACGGAGGCCTGCCTGACCCCCTTCTGCATGGCGATGTTCGAGGCCACCGGCATCCTGTCGCGCCGCCTCGAAGAACCGTCACGCGCCTGCCGCCCTTTCGACAGGGACAGGGACGGCATCGTTATCGGCGAGGGCGCCGGGATGCTGGTGCTTGAGTCCGAAGCTCACGCCAGATCGCGCGGAGCCAAAGCGTATTGCGAACTGCGGGGCTTCGGCGCGACCTGCGACGCCTACAGCCTGACCGGAGTTCCGGAAAACGGCGAGGGCCTGGCGCGCGCCATCCGGCTGACGCTGGAGGATGCGGGCCTGGCGCCGGACGAGATAGACTATATCAACGCGCACGGCACCGGAACCAGGGCCGGCGACCGGGCGGAAACCCGCGCGGTCAAGACGGCCTTGGGCGAACGCGCCGGAAAAGTCGCCATAAGCTCCACAAAATCCATGACCGGCCACCTGCTGGGCGCCGCGGGAGGGATCGAGGCCGCCGTCTGCGCCCTGGCCGTGGCAAATGGAATAGTCCCACCCACCATCAATCTTGAAAATCCGGACCCGGATTGCGACCTCGACTACGTCCCTAACAAGGCGCGGCGCGTTCCAGTAGGAGCCGCTCTCTCCTACTCCATGGGCTTCGGCGGGAATAACGCCTGCCTGGCCTTCTCCTCCTGCGACAGATGATCGGACATCTTCAGCGGAAGGCGGAAGCCCCCCCACCCGATTACCAAACAAAATCCCATGAGCATAAGCCCATGGGATTTCCATAAACCGGCCTGATTTAATTTTTAAGCTGTCAGCGTTTTGCCGGAGTATAGAGATACCATTTCTCTATAAGGCTGTTGCGGTTCTCTACCGCCCGGGGATCACCGCCGGCAAGCGTTTCCGTCTGCATATCCAGGATCTGGCCTTTCATGGCCTCGGTTATCACCGCGTGCGTAGCTTTCTGCGCCACACCGTCGAGGCCCACCCAGTGGAGCCACTGGTCTATGCGCCAGTTGCCGTCCGAAGTTACTTCCCAGTTTTCCGAAACCATGGTTACGGAATCCGGGAAAAACGCGCCTTCTATATTCGTATAGCCCCAGATACTGAAATAATCCGCCTTATGCGGGCCGTCATTCGATCCCGCGATGTCCTGAAGATACCTGCTGGCCGGAATTTCCCCGTCATCCTCGGTAAATATCCCGTAGGCCAAAGTTTTTTCCAATATGGCGCCCCAGCGGCCCTCTGCGGAAGGATTCACCCCGCGCATACCGCGCTGTCCGCCGACAATTGGCCAATATTGACCTGTTTGCAGAATATATCCGCCGCCGTTATAGACCGCGGGGACAAATTGCCCATTGGAGGCATAGATAAATCCTCCATTGACAGGTGTCACGGCATGGGACTGTCCGGTTTGAGGGTCAAGTATTATAAGGATCTTTTTAACCTGAGGGACGGCCGGCGCATCCGGAACCATAGCCCCGATATCTGATTTATTTACCAGGGACATGGCGGCCAATTGCGAAAACGCCGGCCCGGTTTGCGCCGCCAGCGCGGCGGCCTGGAACACGGATAAAACGAACAGAATTGATATTTTTTTCATTTAAATCCCCCTTGAAAACCGGTTATAAGTACAAATTTACCACTTTCCAGTAACACTGTCAAATATACGTTTTAACCCAAGCAGCCGCCTTTAATTTTGGACGGAAAAGATAGTTGATGCTATGTGATATGCCTTCCGCACAGAGAATTGATCCATTCCTGCGTGTCTATTAATGTCCGGCGGCTATTTCCCGGCGCGGCCGCAAACAGACTGAACCGCCCAGGAAGCCGCCATACCTAAAATAACGGCAATAGCAAGCTTTAGCGGCATTGGAATCATCGGCAGATAGCCGTGTTTTTGCAATGTTTCAAGAGAAACCATGGCTAACGCTGTCCCTACTGCCGCCCCGATTGTTCCTCGCCAATCTTTGGCCATTTTCGATCTCCTATACCCGGTATTACCACATGACACCCATCCAGCTCACAAGCCACTTTTATTCAAGCTGCATTTTAATAGAAAACACGATATAACGGATCAGTATATGCCTATTGATGCAGCACATGCGTACAGTACGTTTACTCCGCTTTTTTATCTATATACTTATCCCCCATAACTGCGCCTACCCAGGGCAAAACTGAGATTATGATATCAAGCATCAGCGTATTACTGTAATGAAATGCAACAAGCGCGATACCCCCGCCGACAACAGCGCCCAATATTTGCCCTTTTCTTTTTTTAATGTTCCCCATATTATTGTCCTCTAGAAATACTGTTTCTTTATTAAATTCAGAATTACCCTTACTGCACGCAACGGAAGTCTTGTGCGCAATCAGCAGCATACTCAGCTATAGAGATTACAAAGGAATTCCCGGATATCCTTGCACTTCACCATATTCGGCACAGTATGGAACTGAAACACATTCGTTGACGACGCGATTAATAAGTGAGCATACTGCGCCAGCGGGGCCACAGGCAGCGCCTGCCGCAGCATAGCATACTACAGAACCCAATATGCAGGCTGTCTGCCAAACCTCTTTATCCCTGCAAACTTGTGTTGTCGTCCAGCTAAGACATACTCCGACTTCTTTTGTACTTAATGAATAGCTTGTAAAATTCACTTCCCGCAATTCATTAAATCTTTCGGGGAATCTATACTTGGAAACATTTAAGAATTCGTTTTTTTCAGCTTTTGTGCCATACGTCAGCAACTTTTTTAAATTTTGTGTTGTTGCTATATCAATATTACTTTTTTCGCAGTATTTTGTCGCATCAAGAATGGATGAATCCATACTTTTATCGCTGAGGACCAACTGCTTAATGTCTTTAGCGGGCACTGGTATGGGAACCTCGATCCCGTTCACTTTTAAGATTTTATCAACCGATGTGTAGTATGGGGTTCGATCTAGGCCTTGACCTTTCCTTAGTTCGCCGTCAAAGTCCACTTTCACCTCCGCGGCGTTAACAAAACTAAGCCCCAGCCCGACTATCGCTGCCGTTGCTATTATTAACTTTTTCATCTTTTTTCTCCGTTCTTCGTTTTTAAATTACCGGCGAAATGCTCCCTCACCGATTTTGCTTACACCCAATACAGAGCATTTTTTATGCCAAAGTCGGGCGAAGAAGGATTTATAATGATTTGTATTGGAGGATAGGTTTTTCAAGCGGGTCTAAAGCAGAGTAAACCAGGTAAAAACATTTTCATTTGAAAATAAATATTTTCAGACGAAAGTATTTTCTGTTTTAATCATTTTTTCAGAGGATTTTTGATTTTCGGAAGTATTAAGGCAGATTTTGGCGCCAAGCGTACGCCGCAGACCGCTGGTCACCCGCCGCTTTACCCAAAGGGCGGCTCTTTGCCGGATACTTTCAACCAGGGGAGGTGTGTAAATTTGTCGGGGCCATAGCCGGTGGACATGGTGATGTCGGCAAAACCTTTTTCATGCAGGTCTTTGGCGATATCCTCGCCTTTAATATTATTGCCTAACTCGGAATCTATATACATAGGCGTATCTTTAGGCAGAGTTTCAATACCGGCGGCAAAATCTTCCGGGGTTTTATAGGCCTTCAACGCAATACCAGCCGCCTTCGCCGCCACCTTCCAGGTCATGTGCACCAAAACGTCATCGTCTAATAAAATTGCGACTTTGGAGATTTTAAGTGCGGGCTTAATGGAAATAGGAACCAGCCCGGCCAATCCTTTGGGAATCATCCGTATTTTCAGGCGCTTACATTCATCAACCACCCGCTTCTCTTCGTGGCGACTGGTTACCAATATGACTTTAGCCGCGAGATCAAACTCCTGGGCAAGGCTTAACCCGGTTTCTTTACAACCCAAAAACTCATAGTCAAAGAGATAAAGCGCATTTTCAGCTTTTACCGAATTATTCACAAACCATTCGCGTAATGTATCCGGCTCGCTGAACTGGACTATTTCAATATCATGTTCCTTGACACGGGCGGAATCAAACCGGCCCCGCCATACCTGGTGAATGGTCGCGTCATCATCCAGCACCACAACCGGTCTACCGGGGATAAGCTCAAGTACCGGAACAAAACCGTCCAAGGCTTCAGCTTTCGGGATTATTATAGCGACCGTTGCGCCTTTACCCAATTCTGATGTGATATTCAGGCTTCCCCCCCAGCTTTCTGCCATACTCCTTGCATGAAACAGCCCAAGGCCCGATCCTCCGGCTTTGCCGTGTGTTTCGCCCCTTTGCCCTAATTTCTTCAGTATTTCAGGCGGTATGCCTTTGCCGTTATCGGATACGGCTAAAATGATGCTCTCCGATTCAACGGCCAGACCTATCTTGACTGAGCCCTTATCGCCCAGAACTTCAACAGCATTGTTAACAAGATTGGACACCAGTCGCCTGAATTCAATCGGCTGCAACTTGGCAAATAGGCCGTAAGATTCCCGTGTTAATTCAAAATCAATATTAATACCAGATTTTGATTCAAATTGTAGGCGTTTTTCCGTAATAATCGGATCTATAAGGCTTGAGAGCAGGCGGACTTCCAGCGGCTCTCCGGTGACGGGACTGCCGCTGGTTGAAGATCCGGCGGTTGACGTGGTTTTGATCTGCTGCCGGTTCTGTTCAAGCAGGTTGTTTGCTATATCACGTATGCGGTTAACCGCGTGCCGTACTATAATGCGCTGGGGTTCCGGAAGCTGCCCCGTGTTTTTCAGCGCCGCGTCCAGCGCCGCCAGCGGGGAGCGGATGTCGTGCGCGACCTGCGTACTTAACTGCACCATTACTTCAGATACCGCCTGAGCGCGTACCAAACGCGTATGTTCCAGATTTCTGAGTCGCAGATCTTCAAGTTCAGTAACTTTTAATGCAGCCTCACCATTTAACCCTTCGCAGAGGGGATTTAGAAGTTCATCTTTTAGACGGAAACTCACACGCGACATCGTCAATATTATTGACGCCAGCATTACTATTGTGATTAGAATTAAAAAGAGCAACGGACCAAAAGCAACCAGCGGGGACAACACAACCACAAGTTCAAACCCCTGTACCCCCACAAGCGGCTTTTTGACAGGCCACCGCCAAAGACTGCGTGCATTACTATGACAATAACTATTATCGGATGGCGGATAGGAAATACTGGCTGCCGACCCCGCACACAATGTCGCAAGGACAACGTCGGAATTCACCAGTGCCGAGGTAATGACTGATTCAATAAGCGGCCTGTTAGACTGCTGAACTCCGAGGCTTATGGACTCCCGCATCTGTTCAATGCGCTCCAATTGGTTAATGTAACGGTTATAGGTCAAGTAGCCGAAATACAAACATTGCACCCCAAGAGCCAGCCCCACAAGCCAGATAAGAGGCAGTTTGGCGTGGCGGAAAACCCAATCGTTAAGACTGATCATTTTAAGGTTTCTTGCCCATCACTTTGGTTCAAGAGCCATTATATTAAGACTGTTTCTTCCTAACAGCGTTTCATTGCCTTTAAGTCTATCAGAATTGTAAGCTATCCTTCTGGAAAAGTAGCCAAGATGTATATAGGGAACCTCTTCAAGAATCTTTCTAGAAACTTCCTCATAATGGGCGGGCAATTGCGACAGATCCAAGAGCTGCCGACCATGTTCCATCCCATCACAAACGGCTTTTCTCTCTGCCATGGGCGAAAATATTGCCCCATTCCGACCCAACAGATGGTAAAGGCCATCAGGGTCACCATCCGCCACAGACGCAGTCATAGCCATAATATCTGGAACTGGGTTTTTATAAAACATATTTAAAACCTCTTTAAGTTCAAAATCAACTCTTGAAGATTCTGTCAAGTTTAACCCCTGTTCGCGGAGGAAATCAATAAGCCATTGCCAACCCCGTGCACTAGCAGCCAAATACAAAGGATGTTTTTGTGTCGCCGCTATGAGTCGTTTAATATATTTGTCTCCACTACTAATTATAGCTTGCGCTTCGGCATCTGGAATGCGCCCTGCCTGGAACTTAAGAAAGCTTTGGGTGTCACGCATAAAACCACGCACCCGAAATGCATTCTCCGCCAAGTCAATGTTTTTTAAAACTAGCGCCTGAAACGCAAGGCGATGTTTTGGGTCCGAAAAGAAATGCCCAGTTAAGCCATTAAGTTCTATAATAACATGTGATGCCTCCTGGCCGTTAACACAACGAATGGGGCCTAATTTTCCCTCGTCACAACCTGACAAATTCGCCGTTTCCGCGAAAAGATATGCGTCAATTTCTCCAGATTTCAACTTTTCCGCCGCAACTTCCGGATTAACAACCAAAATTTTGATGTTTTTCAGCTTGGGCAAATGGCCAGCATAATATGAGTTAGGCACTAAGGACAAAGTCTGGTCTTTTTCAGCGATAACATAAGGTCCTGTACCAATTGGATGATTTTTCACCATTTTATAAACAGAAAAACGTCCTCCAGACAAATGCACTAAAGCAATTCTAACCGGTTTCTCGAAATCCAACTCAAGCTCATCTTTCCCAATCACACGGATACCTTCAATTTCCCCTGTCTTTTTGAACTGGGAATAGCCTCTAAGATTTCCAAGACCATCAGCAAGCGAGCTATTGCTTGATTTCGGTTCCAAACGCAAGCCATCTTCCCATGAGCGCTTAAAATCCTCCGCACACAAGTACGATCCGTCAGAGAATCGACGGGAAATGTCTATTTTAAAACGCAGAATACGTCGGTCAGCACTAAACTCCCAAGACTTGGCGGATAAAGGTTCCATAACGCCTTTTTCGCCCATTCTAACAAGTGGCTCAAACTGGTATTCCATCACTCCATCCCCCGCAAGCGAATGTTGTAATGGGGGGGTCAATGTCCCCCAATGGGCGAATATCCCCACAACATAAGTTGTTTTTGAATCGGACATATATTTCCTCCACATCAAAACGCTTACGACGACACTACTTATAACTATTAATAGAAACGATACCCGCAGTATACTGAAATTTTTCAAAACACTTTACCCCCAAAACAATAATTTAGTTAGCTCGTGCTATTAACCATGAGTCATTTTATAACAATACAAAAATAAAAAATCCTGCCGCCTTTTTTCAAGGCCGGCAGCAATTAACTTCTCAAAAACCGATTTATGAACCTTTGTTTTGGCTTCCGATGCTTAAAGGACCACCACCACGTGAGTCACTGTCAGCGGCGCTTTGCGCCCTGATTTGAGCAACACCCAACGCGGATTGGGCCGCGAAGGAGACGGCAATCATCGGGAACATTGTTAGCAGCACTAAACAGTAATGCTTTACGCTTTTCATTATATTTCCCCGGTTAGTCTTTCAATCAGTATCATTATAGTTTATCTTTTAACTCCTTTTTTAAAAAGGGCCTTTGGGCCTATATGTTTATAGGCCTTTCGTTCCCGAACGCTGAATAGTTATTATTCTGTTTCTGAAAGCCAGCAACCGGGATCCTTTTTCAAAAAACTTCCATATGCGGCAAAGGAGGCGTTTCTGTCCCCGCCACAGTTAGCGTAAAACCGGCAGGGACCGCATCCTTCTATTTTGCCCGCTCGCAAATCTTTCATAATGGGATGTCTAAGGAATAACTCCTCCAGCCCAATTTCCAATATATTACCCAGTCTAAAATCCGCTCTACTACTGACTTTAAGATTCCCTCGATAATCAATAACCAGCCCCTGAAATCCGAATTTACCGTGCGCACCAAGTTCCGGAGATATCAACACGAACAACGGTGAATTTGTGCCTGTCGGGATACCGCTTTTCCCGGAAGTGGAAATGATAGACGCATATGCAGCCCGCAACCCAGACCCGATCAATGGGTGATCCCCACCGGTTTCATGCAAAGCTTTCCCCTTCCCCTGCGGCATGAATCGCGTAAAATTCATCGCGGCGGCCCCCATTCGTCCGGATATCTCAAAAAAATCCTGGATCCATAGCGCGGTTCTGTTTGAAAGAACTGCTTGAAATGCAGCATTAAGGCCCATGTTCTGAAGCGCTTTAATCCCTTTCATGGACTTTTCAAAATTCCCCTGACCGCGAATGTGGTCATGTCTTTCACTATCCGGACCATCTATGGAAATCTGAATATCCGTCTTATACCGGACCAACTCCGCCACTATTTCATCTGAAAGCATGGCACCATTAGTAAGCACCGAGATTGCCGCCTTCGGCCACCTAGAATGCAATTCAGCAAGGATTCTGGGGAATAGCGGGCTTATGGTCGGCTCTCCGCCGCTAATGCAGAAGTACGGAATTAAATGAAGTTTTTCGGCCAGTTTCCCATACTGCTCCAGTATTTTACACCAATCCTCAAAAGACAAATCGTCTCCACCGGAATGTTTTGCCTGGTAACAATGTATGCAATTAAGATTACAGGCATTAGTAATATCAAGTTGAACACTCAGAAATTTCTGAGTGCCGGTGAACTTCAGCAATTTATTTAAGATCCAGTTCATTTTTGGCGCACCGCCCTAAACTAAGAACGAGAAGCAAAATAATTTTCACTTCCCCTGACTGCACCGGATTAAGGTGCGTCCATAGATACTCTGGGGCAAATCCTCCGAATTACAAAGAACACCATAATTATAGTTTTGCATAAAACCACTCCCAGCGTAAGAGCCTTTGGCCCTAACCGGGTTTAGGCCCGCCTTCATTTCTTCTTGTCTATGTATTTCTCTCCGATGCAAGCGCTTCCCTGTATTAATATAGCAATGATTATTACATACAAGAACTTATACATGACGCCGCCGGGTCTCCCATCGGAAAGCCAATAAACACTAAAAAACGAGATTACTACTCCCAAAACGGCGGCGGTGAATTACCCTTTATTGTTTTTCAGATTATTCATTAATTTTACCCAGCCTTTTTTCGTATTGACCAAAAAATGTCTCTCAATCTCTTTAAAGCTATTTGAGTTTTTCCAAAAAGCCCCGGCCCCCTACCGGCGAAGTTCACTTTTACTTTTCCGGTTTTGAAAAATATTTCCGCTGTATATAACCACCAAGAAAACCCAAGACACCTGGCAGGCAGGCAATAGTCAATGCCTCAAAGAAGCTATAAGGAGCATGTTCCATCATCCATAGAGCAACTAGCAATGTTGCTCCAGTAAGCGCACCTAAATACCGGCCCACGGATTTATTAGAATTATCCATAATATATCTCCCTCCACAATCTGACATATTTCGCGCTCCGCTAACCAATCAATGTCTCACACCAACAAGAAACAGTGCTGCCGGAACTTACCAGGGATCGGCTTGGGGTTGCTGTCCGGGCCAAGTGGCATACTGTGAACAATACTTGACAGTAACACAGACCGTATCTGAAACAAAGGAACAAGCAATAGCACAGGCAGGCGGCGCGAGTGAACAAACCGGTTCAGCAAGCCCGGCAACGGCGATGCATACCAGCGTCGCGGCAGCGCAAACATTATGACACACCTCCTTCCGACCTGTAGTGCATTCCTGTTTTGAGTCCCAAACCACACAGTTTTTGGTCACATTTAACAGGTTGTTTGCGGCGGCTGTCTCCGCTTCTTCAGTTCCCGTAAACAATCTAAGCGGAAATTCGTATGTTCTTTTACTATTATAAACAAAATCACGCTTTTCCTATAGGATTCCTTCCGCAAGCAGTTTTTCAAACTTAGTTTTTAAAACAACGTATCCTTTTTTCTCACAATCTTGTATGGCTGTCTTAATCGAACGATTAATCGCGTCTTCTTCCCCTTTAGTATCAAAAACGCCAACCTTTACAGGTGTAGGCGCCGGCACAGCCGCCACATCGCCACCCGTGTGCTTTTCAACGTTTTTTATTGCTTCCATAAAACCAACTACCCTAAACGATCCTTTGTCAAAGTCCACTTTCATCTCCGCGGCATTAACAAAGCCAAGCCCCAGCCCGACTATCGCAGTCATTCCTATTATTAACTTTTTCATCTTTTTCCTCCGTTCTTCGTTTTTAAGTTATCGGTTAAATGCTCCCTCACCTATTTTACTTACACCCCATACAGATCATTTTTTATGCCAAAATCGTAGAAAGATGGATTTAAAGGATTTTTATTGGAGAATAGGTTTTTCAAACGGGTCCAAGACAGAGTAAAACTGGCAGAAATATTTTCATTTGAAAATAAATATTTTCAAACGAAAGTATTTTCTGTTTTAATCATTTTTTCAGAGGATTTTTGTTTTTCGGAAGTATTCAGGCAGATTTTGGCGCCAAGCGTACGCCGCAGACCGCCGGTCACCCGCCGTTTTCCCCAAAGGGCGGCTCTTTGCCGGACACTTTCAACCAGGGGAGGTGTACAAATTTGTCGGAGCCGTATCCGGTGGACATGGTTATGTCGGCAAAACCTTTGTCGTGCAGTGAGGGTGCGTCTGCTAAGGGCAATAAAAAACCCAAGCCAACGGAACTTGGGTTTTTAACCTAGCGGCAATTTACTTGCCTTGTTTGCTAGGGGGAGGGTCTATCGCATTGGGATTTGGCGTGTCCGCGCTCTGGGTTGATAAGCGGGTAACACCAGCTATATCGAAAGCGGTCGCTTCCTTAGGTATTAAAAAACCTATCACCAAGAAAATGCCAGCCGACAAAAGCGCTTTAATGTTCATAATCCCTCCCTAGCCTCTAACAAAAGTATATAATTGCATTATGAAGCTGTCAAGGGCCATTTGTTCCAAACTTTTGAGGTTTATTGATCCAATAAATGGGCCATTACTTTCGATTTCATCGGTTCCTTATCCAAGTATTTTGAGCAGGCGCTTATGGCATTCTACCGCGCAGTTGCATCCAAAAGTGTTTTCTCATCACGCGAAGTTAGTAGTAATGGGCTATTGCGGCGGAGGATGGAGTGCTGATAAAGAGGAGAGTCAGATAAAGGCCGTAGTGGAAGCCGTAGAGCGATGGGCTTTTTTTAGTTATTCGACAGACCTTCCAGAGATAGCGGGCATAAATATAGACGCTTCCAGCAACGGTTTCGCCGCCATCCCAAATGATATGGGGCCTAAAGTGGCGATTCGTAACGCCTACTGTGAAGCTTTGGAACGATGGGTGTTGGACCAAATTTGGGATATGGAAGATATCCCTCTTGAACAGGTGGAGTTGCAAAGCAAGATACTGCGGGAGATGCTAAATCCTCTGTGCGCGGAGTCATCATGTTTTTCCGCGCGCATAGCCACGGAAGATCCAGGCGGCGATCCGCCTTCCGTGGTAAATTTTTGTCTGTGCCTTCTAAAGACCAAATTGGGTGGCGCAATATCCGGCGCGGCGTGTTCGAACACCCCTGAACTCGCTATTGAAAGGGCGGCATTGGAGGCATATGTACATGCGGTATCTTTTGAAAGGATGCTTAAAAGGGGTTTGGAGGTCTTTGAGAGTGTCATCGAAAAAAAATTATTCCATTTCGCCCGGATGCAAAATGGCCATGAAATTATAAAAGGTCGAATAGAAATAGCTGCCCAAGCAAATCTTTTAAAGCCACCTCAAGTCTTATTCTCGAAAAATCTTCCCGGACCATGGGAACCGGAAATATCGGTTCACCGGGTTCTTCTATGTAATTCTAAACCCATGCTTGATGGCGGGCTGGAAAGATTCTTTATTTAAAATGAACTGGTCCATTTACCTGGTTTTGTCAATTCAGGCATTCAGCAGTACCATCTTGTTTGCTGGAGATATAGTTATGGATAAACCGCCGCTGAGATATTGGATGAGGCACCAGGTCGGTCCTCTTGATACTCTAAAATCGGACCGCGTGGACGTTATGCCAGTTGCAAAGAATATCTATGCTACTCTCGCATCCGTTTTTATGGATGGAGAACCGCAGCCCATGATAGCGGAAAAATGGTCCGTAGATAATTCGGGCAAAATTTGGCGTTTCTATATAAGAAAAGGCCTTGCTTTTGACGACGGCACGGCTATTACTCCGGGCGTGGTGCTCGATAATTTTAGGCGGGTCTTGTGGTCCACACGCAATGATGGGTTGGCTTTAAATGCACTATTGCCGGAACTAAAATCCTGGAAGAATAAGAAGGATGACCTCAAAAGCATGTATGTCGATGGTGACGCTCTGGTTTTTCATTTTGTCCGCCGTCCGGCGAACTTGTTCGAGGAAATCAGCATGCCTATATACGGTATTGCTAATCCGAAGTGCTTTGATGAGGTCGGCTCTTGGAATGGGGGTGCCTGCCCATCCTCTTCAGGACAGTACAAGATTGTGGACAGAACGGAGACTAAAATCGTTTTGAAGTCGCGCCATATTTTTACTGAAGTCGCTTCTGCCCCCGATATCGTCGAAATCTATAGCCCTGACGCCACTACAAGAAATACAATCCAGGCATTGCTTGAGGGTAAGGGAGAAATGACCACGCAAAGCTCGCTCGACCTGGGAACGGAAAGCGCCGGGGAACTGACTCGCGCGGGGTTTATGATGGTTGATGAACCCGCGGTGCGAATGCATTTTGTGCAATTAAACCATAAGTCGGGAGTTTTTGCGGATAAACTTCTAAGGCAATCAGTTAGGGATATCTTTTTGTCAGAATTAAGATCGGATAAAGCATTCACTTCACAGATTGAGCTAAATCCGTCATTTGTGCCAAAGGGTGGCATGGGGTATTTGGAGTTTAAACTTCCAAAGAATAGGGCTGTAAATAAAATGAAAGGACAAGAGGTCAAAATACTGCTGACGCCCATGCCTAGTGATGTTAAAAGCAGGGCCTATCAAGTGAGGAAGGAAATCGAGGATGTTTTACTTAAAGCTCTTCACGGAGTAGGACTGCATGCGAAAATTGAGCGATGCAGTGGCGGGGAGTTAATAGAAAAGAGGCACGAAGGAAAATTTGATGTGGTGCCGCTATCATCAGGCCTTTCGATTTATGATCCTTTCTGTGCTCTCAGAATGATGTTTATGAGCAAAGTGGGCGCGGAAATACCTGATCCGTCCGGTAAAATACCGGGGCTAATTGAGGCAGCAGAAGCTAGTGACGATCCGGTGGCCCGCAAGGAGATCGCTGAGAAAATCAATGCCAGCCTGTATGATGAGGCAGCTGTTATCAATTACGCCTCTTCCGGATACGTCTACATATATTCCAGGAAAGTGAATCTATCGAGGATGAATATTTTTTCCGATCCCATCGAATTCCGTGCTGTGGGATGGTCCCCTCAATAGCTAAAAATGAGATGAGAGGAAAAACAAAACTTATATTGAATTGGCTGGTTGGCGCAGTATTAGTGCTGGCCTTCTTCTATACCGCGGTGTCATGGCTTTGGAGGGCCTCCGAAGAATCCGCAGCAAATTCACTTCAGAGTCAGGTGCTGTCGGCTCTGTCCGGAGATCTCGCAGAGGGGAATCTCTTTAAGCTGGGCGCCACGTTGACCAAGCTGCGTCAGGAAGGGCATATCCGTTTCGCTGAAATCAGACAGATTCACGATGGGAAATCAAGATCCATTTATAAAACTACGGGCGCTGATGAGGGTGTTGAACCTGCTTTTTCCATGTTTTCATGCGATGGCAGATTCCGTTTGGTTCGTGTGAGCAACGGCGGGGTTGGGCTGGTCGCAACTCTCCCCGCCCTGTTGGAAGGGGCGGATTGTACGGCGGCGTTTATCAGCTCAGATCTCCCAGCCGATTTAAAGAAGTTGAAAACTAGAATTACCGTAACCTTTGGCGTGCTGATAATTCTGGTTATGAGTTTTATCCTCTTGCTCACAATCTCATGGCATAAAAAAGTTGTCAGTCTGGAGGTTTTGGCAAAAACCGCGGTGGCTGAAAAAGAGGCCACTATTGGCCGTATGGCTGCGCAGGTGGCGCATGACATGCGTTCACCGCTGGCGGCGCTAAACGCGGCGTTACAGGATATGTCCGCTCTTCCGGGCGACAGACAAGAGTTGGCACGCGGGGCGATGGGACGCATAAGCGAGATTGCTCGTGACCTGCTGGAGAACTATAAAAAGCCTGGCGCTGCCTTGATGTCTGAAAAACCGGCGTCGCCGCATGATCTAAAATGCCTGATAGAGCCGATAATAGCTGAAAAGCGGGCTCAATATGCCTCAAAACCGGGCATCACTATAGAATTCGCTGCGGCTGCCGAGAAGGTCAAAGCTGTAGTTCAGCCCGCGGAATTCCGTAGAATAATTTCCAACCTTGTTAATAATGCGGTTGAGGCGTTTGAGGGCAGTGGTCGGGTAACGATTGAACTCTCGACATCAGGCGACAACTTACTGCTTAAGGTCAGTGACAACGGCAAAGGAATCCCGGCAAAAATACTGGCCAAACTGGGACAAAAGGGGGAAACACACGGCAAGGCCGGCGGCACAGGGCTTGGGCTTTATCATGCCAGAACTTCAATCGAGAACTGTGGTGGCAAGCTGGATATTCAATCTGTGGCCGGCAGAGGAACAACCGTTTCTATTAAGCTGCCGGCTATAGATTCTGCCCCATCACACACGAACACGACTGCGCCGAGAGCCAGCGATCTAATTATTCTTGTGGATGATGATGCCTTGGTGTGCATGAATTGGAAAACGTCAGCCAAGGTAAAGGGTATAAGTCTGAAAATTTACAACGACCCGAAGGATTTTATTGCCGAAGCCGGACAACTGGCAAAAGAAGCGAGCATTTATCTTGATTCCGACTTGGGCGATGGGATAAAAGGTGAGGATATAGCCAAAGACCTGCATGGAAAAGGATTTTCCAATATCACTCTTGAAACCGGCCATCCGCCGGAGCATTTTGCTCACTTACCATGGCTGAAAGTTGCCGGCAAAGAACCTCCCTGGGCTTGAATACTTATAATTTTATCAATACTGTTTTAATATACCCTTTCTTTTTCCATGATTATAAACGAACTTAAAAAACAATAGTCCGGCAGTAAAGTAACAGGCAGAGTTGATCGCCAGCCATAAGAATCGCTTATCCATGATAAGTAACGACCATGAAGAATTCGATACCGCAATATCTTTTGCCAACGCGATTCCTTGAGTCAACGGCAGAGATTCTGATATAACTCTCAAAATCGGCGGAAGAACTTCCACCTTTACCATTGCTCCTGTAAAAAATAGAAAGAAATAATTCAATATCGAGGAGAAAGAAGCGGTCTTTGTAAATAAGATTGTCAGACCAGACATTTCATTGGACACGACCAATATCTATGCCGAAATAGATCTTGAGATGAAGGCCAATGCGCTCGCTCATTGCGAAATTGCCCCACCGCGCAAGGGAACAAGTCCTTGGCACAACGACCAGGGAGTCATGGCCTTTCTCAAAACATTATGCCATTCCTCGTAACTTCCTGCATTGAAAGGCGGCGACGGTTTTAGAAACATCCCCTCCCGGACTTCACGAACCGGGAGGGGACGATTTCAGAATAACCTGTGTTATATGCTGATTGCGCTTGGATTAGTTATTGCTAAGCTCAGCCAGGCGTTCTTTGACATCGGAATAAACTCCACCCAACTGGCTTGCATTCAGTCCCAGGAAATACGTGGCGGGCTCAAGCGCCTGAGACGAGTAAGGCCTCGTTAAAATGTATTCAAAATCAACGACATTCAAATCATACAGTTCAACGGGGGTTACATCGTTGCCTTTATTAATGGCGAAATAACAAACATGATATTCGTCGCCGTTATCCACCATGAGCCCCGCAAAGTCGGCTTTTTCAGCCTGCTGAATAGTTTTGCCCTTATTGGTTAGTAGCTTCAACGCATTGACCAGCCCATCCACCCGGGCCACGGCAAAGCCGTCATTCGGCTCCTCATAGCTGGGACGAACTTTCGCCACTTTCTCCATGCATTTTTCCGCATCCGCAAGCGATTGGACATTGCATTTCACTTTTTGGGAAGCGGATTTGTCCGATACCGCGACCTTTTCAGCAGTCGCCGGCGCAGCGAAAACGGTGGCATCCATAATTGAAGCCGGAACCAATTCCGTTAAGGCATGGAAAGCGCCCGAAGCGGCGTAGGTGCTACCGCAGACGGCAACTGACACGACTAGTGCTATAGCAATTTTTTTCATTATCAGTTTCTCCTTTTTACTAGTGCTCACTCCCACATTCAACTTGTAAGTGCAACTTTCTTCTCTTCTAATGTTGGTGGAGTTGCCCGCACTTATCAACCTCTAACATCGTATAACAGTTATAGTGTAGCGGAAACCGCGAGTCACACCAAGGGCCGAAAGGGCCGATTTTGCCGGTCTTTGGACCTATGTTTTTTATTGGCCTCGGTTATTTATCCTCGGAGACGACCGGGTTGGGAATGTAACAGATTTACTTATGTGGCGGCAATTCACAGTAAATCCATGAAATCGAAGACATTTTCTCAGTTACTCAACATAAGTGAAGTCATAACATAATTCTTAAACTTCTCTTTGTTGAACCAGTACTAAAGCCTTGTTGCGCAAGAAAGACGGAATTCTGCCCAAGTCCGGCTCCGACATCGAGAGCATATCCTTTGGGAACATCAGGAAGGAACCTAAGCAAAGTTGCTTCTGGAAGGTCATTGTAGACTTGTCTTGCATTCGAGAAGAACTCGGTCCATATAGACTTTGAAAGTTCCATATTCTATTCCCTCCGCTAGTTTGGCTTGGCCTTTCCCATTAAAATTGATCAAAAGTAAGAAGGAGAAATAAAATAGTTTTCACTTCCCCTGACTGCACCGGATTAAGGTGCGTCCATAGATACTCTTGGGCAAATCCCCCGAATTGCAAGGAACATCATAAGTATAGTTTTGCATAAAACCACTCCCGGCGTAAGAGCCTTTGGCCCTAACCGGGTTTAGGGCCGCCGTTATCCGGTTACCGTACGGCAATGATCAGCATTGAGGCGCCCGCTCTTTGTGTACCGACAACGTTATTAGTACCCGGTTTTGAGGCGGCCGCGATCAGCAATACCGCTATACCGACCGTTACTACCGCGTTTATTAGTTTGTTTTTCATTTTATTTTCTCCTGTTATCAATCGCTTACGCGCCATACAGAGCATTTTTTATGCCAACCTGACGCCACAACCGGCGGAACTGATTTTCATTGGGTGATTACCGTTTTACAGGGGGTTGAGGAGGGGGACTATGCGACAAAACCCTTTCATTTGAAAACATATATTTTCAAATGAAAATATTATCAATGAGATCCCGGGCTGGAAAACACCTGTGCAATCTTCGGAAGGATCAGAATGATGGATAAGGGGAAAGACATGGTGAAATTTAGAGGGGACCGCCTCTCAGCCTTTATCCCTTCTGCTGAAATTAAACTTCCCGTAAAACTCCCCCGCTATTTCAACCGGCGGCGGCGGACCGGCGGGGAAATTTTACGGCGGCTAATCGGAAAGCCACTCTTCGCTTTTTATCCCGCCCTGCATACCTACGATGATGTGCTTAACGGGGACTTTGCGCTTGGCCCCGCGCAGAACCAACTTCACCATATTCAACAGGCCCATGCAGCACGGGACCTCCATGGTCATGACGGTAAGCGTATTGATCCTGGCGTCGTCTATAAGGGCTGTTATCTTCTCGACATAATCTTCCTGCCGTTCGTCAAGCTTGGGACAGGCGATGGCCAGCGCCCTGCCCTTCAAGAATTCATTGTGAAAATTGCCGTAAGCGTAAGCGACGCAATCGGCGGCCAGAACCACATCGGCTTTTTTAAAGTACGGCGCCATAGGAGAAACCAGGTGCAGTTGCACCGGCCATTGGCGCAGACAGGATTGTATTTCCGCGGCTTTGCCGCCGCCGGTTTCACCGCTTGCGTCGGCGGCCTCAAAAGACATTTCGCGCGCTCCCGGACAACCGCAGGGGGATTTCCCCTCCTCGGACGATTTGTGATTATTTTTCATATTTTCCTCCAACGGATTTACGATGCCTTTTTCCTTCAGGAAATCCACAGCTTGCGCCAGGAAGTCCGTCATCCCATGGGTTTTTAGATGTTTAAGATGCGCGTGAACGGTGTTAGCGCCTTGCTTCATCATATTCTCCATGACCTTTCTCTCGTCATACTCTTCCGCGGCCCTCTCCGTCACTTTTATCGCCCCCCGCGGGCATTCGCCCAGGCAGGCGCCGAGGCCGTCGCAGAGGAGATCGCTTATCAGCCGCGCTTTGCCGTCAATCACCCGTAAAGCCCCCTCGGGGCAGTTGGGGATGCAAAGCCCGCAGCCATCGCATTTGCGTTCGTCTATCTCTATTATTTTTCGTTTTTTCATATACGAACCTCAGGCGATAAGAGCTTTCAACGTTATCGCGTCCACTTCAGCCAGCATATTCTTCTCTATGACTCCCAGCTTACGCCTGAGAAGGCAGGTTTTGTGATTTTGACAAAGCCTGCCGCCGAATATGCAATCATTAAGGGCTACGGAGCCGCGGAAGATATTTATCAACTCTCTTAAAAATATCCTGTCCGGTTTTCTGGCAAGGACAAATCCCCCTCCGCGGCCTTTTTTCGACCGCAGAACCCCGGCCTTGTTCAACCTCTGGAGTATTTTCCTCAAAAACGGCCTGGCAACGCCCAGCTTATCCTCCATGAGGGAAACCGGCACCACTGCGGGGGCGTTCGCGGCGATATGAGCCAACGCCCTAACCGAGTAATCCACATCCCTGTTTATAAGTTTCATAACATAATGATACCATATAAGTATCATTATGTCAAGCCTCTGGCTGTGCCGTATCTAGCGCTATGCGCACCAGGCGGCCAAGCCTCTGGCTGTGCCGTATCTAGCGCTATGCGCACCAGGCGGCCAAGCCTCTGGCTGTGCCGTATCTAGCGCTATGCGCACCAGGCGGCCAAGCCTATCCCTGCGCGTATCATACCCGCGCGCATAATTAGCGCCGCCAATAACGCCATCCGGCAAAATATGGGGGAGCATTTGCTAAAATAAAGTAAGGATTGGGCTTGCCGAGACCGGCATCGTTTCAGCGGCATCCCAGCCGATATGCGGGAGGGGCAAATGAAAATATCAATATTCATCGTTTCACTGTTGACTGCACTTAACGCGTACGCCGAGATTATCACGCTCAAGGACGGCACACGCCTCGAAGGCTCCGTGGAAGGCGAGATGGACGGCGTGAAACTGATAAAAACCAAATACGGCAGCCTGAATATAAACAAAAACGATATTCAGAATATTGAAGCGCCCGTAATAGCGGCGGCCGAGCCGCTCAAATCCCCAGCCGCCGCCGTTTCCCTTTCCAGTCCGGCGGTTACGGTTCCGATAGAGACCGTATCCCTTTCCACCCCGGCCGTTTCAACCGCCACGGCTCCCGCCGAACTCCCGGCCGGGCCCGGGCCGGAACTGAAATGCACTTTTAAAACCGTGACCCTCAGCACCATCTCCCTGTCTTTTGAAAAAATTTATTTTGAAAACGACATCGCCATTGCCACCGAGACTTTTGACGCTAAAGGCGAATTGTTAGGCCTGCATGGATTCATCAAGGACGGCTCATATAAGGAATATTACGATGACGGCAACCTCAAGGCCGAAAAAACCATCATCAACACTAAAACTTCCGGCCCCCTTAAAGCCTATTATCCCAACGGGATTCTTCAGAGCGAAGCTTATTATCAGGCCGGGCGGCTCAACGGGGCGGTACGCTTCTTTAACAAGAACGCCAAACTCATGTTCGAGCAGAACTTCAAAGACGGGATACAGGACGGTTTTTCCAGGGAATTCGATGAAACCGGAGACTTGAGATCGGAACTCTTTTACATAGACGGACGCACGGCGGAGAAACCCAAAACCGCGGAAGCACACCCCCCCGCATCGGAACCCGACCAGACCTCGCCGGAATCCATGGTAACAGCTAAGATCCAGAGCCTGGCCAGGGGTGAACGGGTTACTTTCTACCTGAACGACAAATATGTCGCGAAGCTGACTCTGGACAATAATTTCAATATCACCTCAAAAACCGGCAAGGTGCCGGATGGCATGGTCAAAGTTTACAGTAAGGACGGAAAACTTGAGAAAGCGTTCGTCTTCATGAAAAATGAGATCGGCTCGCTTAAGGTTTACAACAAAAACGGGATGCCGGCCGGTGAATACGCCTTTAACAAGAATGGGGAAGCCGTAAAAAAATAACCTGAAAAATTCAGTTGAATTTTTCCCTTCGCGGAGCTCAGGTGCGCGCTCAGGTGCGCTTCGCGCGGCATACACCCTCGAAAACCTGGCGCGCATTGCGCTTGGTTTTCGACCCGCTGCCGCGGGGAATCCTGCATTTTTTTGTTCACCTGATCTTCCAATGGAAACGACGTTGAATTGCAGGATTCGGGATAACCTTCGTCGTTTCCCAAATAGAAGGCCGCCTTGATAAAAGGCGGCCTTTTAAAATTACTGGGCCCGGTAGGACTTGAACCTACGACCCGACGATTATGAGTCGTCTGCTCTAACCAACTGAGCTACGGGCCCATTAAATCTGCGTTCCCTATTCTATAAATTATCCGCTGTTAAAACAATCTTGCGGCCTGGGACTTGTGACTAACCCTAAAAATTTTGTTTTTAGGGGTTAGCGGACTGTTAGCGCTTATGCGTCTCGCAGGCGTCCATGCCGAACAGGGGCTTGCCGTCGGCAAAAGGCGAAATGGCCCGCAGCCGTTCGATTATGGGGGGCAGTTCTTTCAATACCGCGTCCACCTCTTCCACGGTGTTATAGACGCTGAAAGAGAACCGGATGGAGCCGTGGGCATAAGTCTGGGGCACGGCCATAGAAAGCATCACATGCGAAGGCTCAAGCGAACCGGAGGTGCAGGCCGAGCCGGACGAGGCGCAAATGCCTTTTTCGCTCAGCATAATGAGGATAGATTCGCCTTCCACATACTCGAAACTGATGTTGGCGGTATTGGGCAGGCGTTCGGCCCCCCCGCCGTTCACCCGCGCGTTCTTAATAGTTTTGACCAGCCCGGCCTGGAGCCGGTCGCGCAGGCCCTTCACATAGACGTTCTCTTTTTCCATGTTCTTAAACGCGAGTTCCGCCGCTTTACCCAGGCCTACGATATACGGGACGTTCTCCGTGCCGGCGCGGCGGCCCCGCTCCTGGTGGCCGCCCATCATGAACGGAGAGAAGCGCACGCCTTTTTTGACATACAGCACGCCTATGCCCTTGGGAGCGTGAAGCTTATGCCCGGAGAGCGAAAGCATATCTATCCTGGCGTCCTTAAGATTTATCGGGAGCTTGCCCACGGCCTGCACGGCGTCGGTGTGAAACAGCGCCCCTTTGGCGTGAACGATGCGGGCGGCTTCTTCCACGGGAAAAATCACGCCGGTCTCATTATTAGCCCACATGATGGAAACTATGGCGGTTTCCGGCGTCACGGCAAGCTTCAAATCCTCCAGGTTCAACCGGCCTTCCCCGTCCACCGGCAGATAGGTCACGCGCCAGCCCTGGGATTCGAGGAATTTGCACACGTTCAGCACGCCGGGATGCTCCACTTTGGTGGTCACGATATGCTTTTTCTCCGGATATGCGCGTAAAGTCGACCAGATCGCGGTAGAATCGCTTTCGGTTCCGCAGCTGGTGAAAATGATCTCTTCGGGGGCCGCGCCTATCAGCGCGCCCACCTTCTGCCGGGCTTCATCCAGGTGTTTCTGCACGCCGCCGCCGAAGAAATGCATGCTGGAGGGATTGCCGTACGCCTCGGTGAAAAAAGGCCGCATCGCTTCGGCCGCTTCCGGCGCCACCCGCGTGGTGGCGTTGTTGTCTAAATAAATCACTTTTGGGTTTTCCATAAGCCTGCTCCGGTAAACCAACTGGAAGCGTAAAATCCAAGGGTCACAAGAAAGATAAGGGCCCCATATTTCCACGCCACACAACCGCACCTATAGTCTCACGCTTTTATTACTGAGCTTCAATTACCAGCGCAGGATCGATCTTTTCCTTTAACTCTTTTTCCACCACGTTTTTAAGCGTCAGGGCCGAAGAGGGACAGCTTGAGCACATGCCCAGGAAGCGGACCTTCACCTTATCGCCTTCCAGGTCCACCAGCTCTATCCAGCCGCCGTCCAGCTTCAGTTTGGGATTCACGTCCTCGGCCAGCACTTTTTCCACCATTTTAACCTTCTCCACCACGGTCATTTTAGAGAATGTCTTGTGCTCGGCCCGGGCCCAGTAATCCTTCAGGATCTTCTCTATCTCGCCCACGCATTGGCGGCATCCGCCGCCGGCTTTAGTGAAATTGGTCACCTCTTCCACGGCCTTCAGGTTGTTGTCCCGTATGGCCCGCAAAATCTTGCCTTCGGTCACGCTGAAACACTTGCACACGATGCGCTCGCCCGCGCCCACGATGACCTTCTCGGCCTTGCCGCCGCGATAGTTCTTGATGGCGGCCTCCAGGGCCTCCATGCCCATAACGGAGCAGTGCATTTTTTCGCTGGGCAGGCCGCCCAGATACTCCGCTATCTCGTTATTGGTGATCTTGGCGGCCTCATTCAGTGTTTTGCCCTTGATCATCTCGGTCAGCGCGGAGGAGGAAGCGATGGCCGAGGCGCAGCCGAAAGTTTTAAACTTCGCGTCCAGGATCTTTTCGGTGGGTTTGTCTATCCTGAGCGTCAGTTTAAGAGCGTCGCCGCAGATGATACTCCCCACCTCGCCCGTTCCGTCGGGGTTCTCTATCTCGCCGACATTCTTGGGGTTTTTGAAATGCTCGTAAACTTTTTCAGTATAGTTCCACATAATCGCCTCCGGAAAACGATGAAAAAGAAACCGCCCGAAACCCGCACGGACGCAACCCTATCGGCAAACCATGCCGCTCCGCCCCGCGCACGGAAACCTGTGACCGGCGGACGCATGGGGACCGCCAAACACCTAAAAAACATTGTTTCCTTTTAAATTATACCAAGAAACAATCTGTGGAAAACATCTTCGCAACCATCGTGCGGGACCGGTATAACTTTAAAATCGCGGGAAAGCCCGTTATTCAAGAAGCTTAGAAGCCATCCAAAAACCACTTTGATACGCGAAAACGCGGATTTTGAGCCGGATGTTACCCTGAAAAATGCGATCGCATTTTTCAGGGTAAAGCGTGATCATTACTTCGCCGCGAACGTCCGCGGCAAGACAAAAAAACCGCCCCATACTTCGGAGCGGTTTTTTTATTTAAGCCGGATTTTAGTAGTCTTTGGGGATAGACTGCGTGCGGCCCATATCCATCTGCTGCTGCGTTGAGACATTTCCTATGCGGGTGAACTTTACCGTCGCATAGAACATGCCGGTTTTTTCAACGTCCTTGAACCCGATCTCATAGCTGGGGGCCGTGTCAAACTCCAGGTCGCGGATGTCGAAGAGAGAATCGCTGCCGCCTTTCTCTTTATAAAGCTCCACATGGATCCTGATCTTCTCGCCCTGATAATACGCGGACCATTTGTCGCTGAGCGCGAGGCTGAATTTAGTGCCTGATACCGAGAATGCTCCGACCGCAATGCCGTTCCTGTCCGGAGCGCTGGCTACTTTATTCCCGATATTAATGTTGAAGTTATCGCCCACTCTGTTGGTGGAATACGCGAACGCCGGGTTGCCGGGCTGCTGAATGTTCATGCCGTAGCCGTTGAGCGTAACAGTGAAGTTATCGCTTTCCCAGGGAAGCATTTCCTGAGGGTTGCGATTCACTGTAACTACCGACTGCTTATTCATGGTAGCGCCATAATAAGTCGAGCACCGGGTTTCATAGCGGGTTTCATAGTGATATCCGCATCCATAACCGCCGCCGTTATGGTAACTATTATAGTTTCCGTACAATACCACGTCACGGTGATGTCCGCCGGGACCACCATGCCCGCCATGTCCGGGACCGCCGGGGCCGCCGTGTCCGGGACCTACAGGAGGCGGACAATAATTAGGCACAAGGATCTGCACGGGTTCCTGATGGCATTCTTTTATTTCTTCGCGAATGCTGAGGTTGACCGTATTTACAGGGCTCATGGACGGGCTTATCCATACAGACCCGGAATCAGAAGTCCATGTCTGGCTGTTTATATATTTTGGCAGCGGCACAGAAAAGCCCGGCGCCGCATGTATGTCGGAAATAACAGCTTTAACATCTATGTTCTGGTTGAAGTTTACATCCGCGGCATTTGCACCCACAGAAACACAAAGCGCAAACGCCATAACTGACATCGTTTTTACCATTTGTCCTCCCTCCGCAATTGTCATCTGCTACCTCATATCTTACAAAGAACCACGAAACCCGGCTAGGGTCATTGTTCCCAGTTTTATGTGGTCTTAAGACCTAGGACAAAATAGGCCTTTATTGTCCGGATCCGCAACAAACCGTCAAAATTTAGACACACCATTGATCACGCGGCAGTTTTTAAAACCGGAGTTGTTTACAACTTCGCCGATTTTCCCCGCCGGCCCGATTTTTTATTTTTCGACATCCCGGCTGTCCACTCCTTTATATACAAGTTCGGAAATGCCCTTGATTATCGCGATAAGCTTGTTCATATCGTCACCGCGCGTCATAATCCCTAAAAGGTAGGGGGAATCAGGATGGTACACGATTGCGCAGTCGTGAAGCTGTTTGATAAAAACTCCATCCTGGGTTCCGATAGCGCGCTCTCCGAACTTATGCGCTATCGTTATATTATGGGGAACTCCCGCGGCAATGCCCGCCAGAAATTCCGACTGGGCAAGATATTCGAGGGCTTTTTCCGACATATCCCTTCTAAGGTAAGTGGAATTATAAAGAGACAGCAGCGCCATTAAAAATTGTTTTACCGTAAGGATATCGTCGTCGTTGTTCTCGTCAACCACCACCCCGAAATCCGCATAGACCTGCCGCAACCCGGGCCCCTTGAAAATCGAATACAGATGATCGGTAGCGTTATTATCGGAATATTTGATCATGTGCAGCAACAGCTCTTCCACCGGATAAACTTCCCCCACGGTCAGCGTGTGCGACGGTAAAATTTCCGGGTACATAAGCGGGTTGTGGCTGACTATTCGCACCCGTTGCTCTAATATTTCCGGATTTTTTTCGGCTTCGTGCAGTATATATATCATCAAGTATAGTTTCATCAGGCTGGCAGGCTTGAATTTTTCATGTTCGTTAAAGCCGAACCAGTAGCCTGTCCTGAGGGATTGAAAATATACCGATATGTGCGTGGCATTCCCTTCTCGCAGGTCTTTTTCCATCAAGGTTAAAACTTTCTGCTTAATAACCGGCAAGGGAATATGTTCCGCTTGCATTATCAACGGATTCAGGAACCTGTTTTTAGGCGCAGTGCCGCATCCGGCGGCGCTAAAACAACATATCATTAAAATTAACCGCTTATATGCAGCCATAACCGTATATTTTCGCTCCTGTCTATGTAAGCGCGGGAATACGCTGGAAACCACCGGATCCCGTCGCCCCGGAATAAACGCCGCCCCCGGACACGCTTACTGATTGGGCGATCCATTCTGAATCAGGGTTCGGGTTCAGCGCAATGACGCGGATGGGGTGGCCGAAGCATTAGCCCTGACAAGTTTTTCAGCCAGCTCCAGCGCCGCCGTTACTACAGAAGCGGCGGCCTGCTCTGAGGTGGAATAACCGATATTCCCCTCCGCGAACTGGCGGATCACCAGGATATCGGCATCCTGGTTTTTCTGCGGCTCATAAACCAACTTTTGCCCCGACAATCCCAATCCGCCAAGTAAAAATCCCCGAAGCGAAGCGCCGAAGGATTCCTTCGGCGCTTGTATAAACCGCTCATAACCCTCTAAAAGATCGGCGCCTTTTTTAACTATCAGCACACAATACAGGTACGGATAATCTTTCCCCTGCACACTGTTGATGGAAATCTGCACCTGCATCCCGTAAAAAGCCTCCGGGGCCCCGACCAGCTTCACCAGCAGTCTTACGTCCTCGGGCTCCGCCTTCCCCTCTTCCTTTCCGGCCAGCGCCAGCATCGGATATACTTGCACCTCGCTGGGCGCGGTCAGCAGCTTGATTATGCTCTCCAGCAGATTTATCTTTATAATAAGTTTGTCCTTGCGCAAATATTCCCTGACGCCGGTAAGCCAGAGCGGCAGGAGAACAATGACCGCGTCCAACCCCACAAAAAACCAATAGCCGTACGGGAAGCCTAAATTTGCGGCCAGAACGACGTACGCTCCGGCGCAAGCGGCGCACACCGCGCCGAACGTCAACACGCCGGATGTGTTGGTAATATCAAAGACATCCTCATCCCACCGCTTAAGCTGTTCAGCTTTGAGTTTTATCTTCGTGTATTCATCCGGGGTAACACGCTCCCAGGTCTGCACGGAGGCGCCCTGAGGCCTGGCGTCGTAGCCCTTTACCATCCCAAGCAGGGACGCGGCCGACAGGACCGCCAGGCCCGCCCAGAAAGACACCGTTAGCTGCAGGCCCAGGCCGATCAGCAGCAGCGCGGCGATAGACCACATACGCGGCTTATAGGCCAGGCCTTTTGCCGCTACGAATTTTATCCGCCCGTCTTTCTCGGGCGGAGGGAACAGGTTCATAATTTTCTCCCCGCTTCCAGCAATTCCTTGTAACCGGCTTTCTCCCAGTAAAGGGGGCAGCCCCCGTTACAGACGGCGAGGTCCTCGCATTTTTTGCAAAGATCATGGGCAAAGCCCTTTTTCTGGAAAAATTTGAACGGCCCGCTTTCCCACAACTCTCTGAAAGAACCTTTGTGCTCCAGGATATTCCCCATCGGTTTCGGATAACTTGAGCAGGGCAGAATATCGCCGTTCGGAGCCAGGCTCAAAAGCCCGTCGCAGGCGGCGCAGCCCTTATTGCCCAGCCCTTTGGCCACCGGATTAAAAACGCACATCGGAGTCGGAGAATACCACATAAATTCCAGCCCCGCTTTTTCAGCCAGGCCGCGGATTTCTTCTATAATCGGACCGATCTCGGTGTAGGAGATAAAAGTTTCTTCCAGGTTCGCGCCGGCGGAGCCTACCGGCATCAGCATGTTCATGGAAAATTTACCGAGTTTTAAAGTTTTAACCAGCTCCACGATGTCCGGCAGGGAATCTTTGTTCAGCGCCGAAACCGTGGTATTAGTGTGCACCCGTATTCCGGCTTTCAGCAGGTTTTTTATCCCACTCACCGCCGCGTCGAACGCGCCGGACCGCGCCACTATACGGTCATGAGTCGGGGCCTCACCGCCCTCAATGCTGATCTGGGCGGAATCCAGGCCGGCGGCTTTTAGCGCGGTGACTTTTTGAAGAGTGAGTAAAGTGCCGTTGGTTATAAGGTTCGTCCACATGCCAAGGCTTTTGGCATATGCTATCAGTTCGGGCAGTTCCGGGCGCAGCAGCGGCTCCCCCCCTGTGAAGCTCACGGAAGGGACCTGCGCCTCTTTGCTGATAATATCCAGAATTTCTTTCAGCCGCCCGGCGGAAATATCGGGAACGGCCTCGTCTTTTTTACACCCGCAGGCCGCGTAGCAGAACCTGCAGGCGAGGTTGCAGCGATAGGTGACGGCTATCTCGCTTAAGACCGGCAGAGAATTGTAAGGCAGAGAAAAAGGCTTCTTCTCCACGGCCCGCCGCTCTTCCTTCTCATTATAACAGCCTTTTAAAAGCGCCATCAGGTCCTTGAAAAAACAGTAGAGATCCAGCGATACCGCTTCCTTATCTTCATAAGCAACCAGGACATCCGCGATCTTCCCGCCTTTCATCAGATATTCCAGGACCTTCAGCCCCTGAGGGTTCAGTTTATAAGCCTGATTGGGGATCTTTATAAGCAGTGAATCGGCGCGGCGCACGCGCACATAAGGTTTTATGCGCGCGACATATCCGTCTATCCATTCCGTTCTCTTTCCCCAGTCGGGTTCAGTCATATTTTCACCACTTCACCGGCCGCTATCTACGCAACTCCACTTTAATGTCCGCCGCTCACGCAGGCCGAGTGGCAGGCCCCGTGACAGGCCGAATGGCACGCCGAATGACATGCGTCGTGGCAGGCCGAGTGGCAGGCGTCGTGGCAAACCGAGCGGTTAAAAGCTCCCTCATAACAAGCCTGCGTGGTCCTAAAATTTTCAAAGGAGGAAGCGAGTTCCGGCACTTTGGCGCCCAGATCTTTATTCACTCCCTCAACCCGCGAATAGATCGGATTTATGTAGCCATTGTAGTGGCGGCGGTAACCGCCCCAGTAATAGTCGTTATCCGTGTCGGCTTTCCCGGGCCGGTAGTTGTCCAGAGTTTTTTTGTAATAGGCTTTAGTGGCCGCCAAGTCCGCGTCCCAGAGTTTCTGTTCCATGCCGGAGGCGATGGTTTTGACCGTTTCATTTACCACGCTCTGGTCCAGCGTCCCATCCGGTTTTATAGAGTCAAGGAGTACCGTCTCGTAGGGGTCGTTACTGGCAACGGCGCGGGGCCTTCTTTCAACCCGAAGCGGCTCCATCGCTTTTATTTCCAGCAGCCCCTTGCGCTCCATGTTGGCCACGATAAGCGACAACAGTTCCCCCACCGGCATCTCCAGCAGGACCCCCGCTTCTATTGGCGTTAGATCAGCCGCCACTTTGCCGGGCTTACGAAAAGTGCTCACCTGGATTTTGGGCGGTGTCCAATCCACGCCGTCCCAATTGACCGAGGAGATCCCCTCCTGCGCGGTCAACATAGACCGATGCTTGACAGCCATTATGAAAAACGGAATTACGCAAAAGACCGCGGCAAGTATCATTATCAGGAAAAGGGCCTCGCCGCGGCCCGCCGGCACCGCGGCCAGCATGCCGCCGGGGAAATACCGATTGAAATAGTATTTTTCCCCGGCCGGCAGGTACCCGGTTCTCCGCGGCGGGCCCTTAAGCAGGCCCCCAGAAGCCATTGTTTTAAGACCGAAATACTGCGCGTCCAGATAGACTTGTATCCGGAAATGGTACCGGCTCCCGAGATCGCGCCGGAAGAACCGCGCGCTGAAAACGCCGGCCCCGGAAGAGTCCTTCACTAAGGGATAATCCACCAGGTAGCGTTCGTTAACGAATTTTTCGGTCCTGAACCCGATCTTCTCCAAAAAAGCGGCGCCCGGCTTTTCACCGGAAGCCGTTACGGGGAACCGTACGGTCACGGCCTGGTGCTCCATCGGGTCCCGCCATTGCACCGGCGCCCAATTGAAAACGGTCAGGCGTTTCTCCGCGCTCATGGTCTGAGTAAGGTTGCCGGAACTTTCCAGGTCCGCCGCGTAGCGGAAGAAATACGTGATCTGGCCGCTGGTAAAAGCCCCGCCCTCAGCGAGAATGATGTCGTATTTTTTATCCGAAACCTTGTTTATTTCAAGCGGATATTTATTGCCGGCCGCGTCCAGCGCATAGGCGCCCGCCGGATCAAAGACCGGGGTTTCCTGAAAACCCTCAAAATAGAAGCCGTGCAGCTGGCCGCCCGCGGCGGTCCATCTGACCGCGTAGGAAACCCGCGCCTTTCCGTCCCGATCCAGGATAACTTCGCTTTCCACCCAGTCCATTTTAAAAGCGGCGCCGACGGCGCGGGAAAAGGGCAGAAACGTCAGAATAGCCGCGGCCAAGATCCGTATTTTTAAGTTTTTCATAGAGTTCTCGTTTAAACCCGAAAAAAATCCGCTGTTTCAGCCCGCGAGATCAACCGGCGGAAGCGCTCCGGGACGACGGACAAACTCGTTGGTTATTTCCGGCCTTTCAAACCTCATGCCGATCCAAAAAGCGCCGGCGCCAAGGAGCGCCGCGATAAGCCGAAGCTGAAATTTTATCCGCGTCACGGCCGCATTGAATTCCGGGGTTAGAGAAACCCCGCCGTAAATATAAGGCTTGGGCACCGCCAGGCCCGGAAAAAGAAGAATAATAAAACAGGAGGCCGCCCCAACATAAAAAAGCCATTTAAAAGCGCTTAACGCCCAAACCTTCCGCAGCAGGAGTCCGAACCCGGTGACGGCCACGGCCAAAGAAATGAAGAAATAGAAACAAAAAACCAGCCGTATGTGCTCCACCGCCAGGCGCGCCAGAGGAGGCAGCTCCACCGGGATGGTGGAGCCGGCCAGGCCAAGCAGGACGCTCGGAGAAGAAAACATGGCGGACAGCGAAAAATTACTGTAGGCGGCCATCACTACATGATACCCCCCCATGAGCATGAGCACCCAGGCGGCGGCGCTGACCAATAACGATTTTTTATTTTCAGACATTTAGTGTTGCCGTAAAACCCGCCCTTCGCTCCGGCTAACGGATTTTTCGGGACAAACTCCGTTTACGCATTATATAAAATAATTACTTGTTGCTAATTTCGCGTAAAATTTATTACATTAATAACAACGGATAAGAAAGGGAGATATTCAAAATGGCTGTCAAAATTGTCAGACAATACACTGTATTTCTTCCGAATGTTCCCGGCGCCCTAAGCGGGTTTATAGAGCTTTTTGTCAACGAAGGCATAAACATAATCGGTATCGCCTCCGAGCTCCGCGACGACTCCGGAGTGGTCCGCGTCACCGTGGACGCGGAGAAGAAGATCAGCTATATCCTTACCAACGCGGGCTTCACGACCGTGGAATCGCTCATGATTTCCATAGAATTAACCGACAAGCCGGGCGAACTCCTTAATATGACCAGGATGCTGGCCGCCAACAGCATAAATATCACCACCGTTTACGGCACCGCCCTGGGCGGAAAAACGGGCCGCATCCTCCTGAACGTCTCGGACGCCGACCGCGCTCTGGAGATCCTTAAAAAGGGAACAGCCGCGGAATAAACACTCCCCGCATTAGAGTGGCGGTTTTGCCTGCCCCCCCCTTTCTCAACTCACGCGGCCCTGCGGCCTTTCGCGCTAAGCATCTCCAAGGCCCGGGGAAAGCCGGGCAATATCCGCGAAATGAAAACTATTAAAAACATCAACCGGACTTTTATACGCCGTTTTAAGGTCAACGAACCGGCGCCGGGTTCAAAACCCGCTTTTTTTTACAAACAGATAAGAAGCAGAACGAGCAGTATACCTATGCCCCCTGCGGCCAACCGGCCCAACATCGTTCCCTGAGGGGGCTGATGCCAATGACTTTCCGTTTCGGGATCAGGCTTGTCTTCCTTTCCGGCGGCCTCATCGTCGTCTTTCTTATCCGCTCCGTCGTCCTTGACGGCTTCTTCCCCCGCATCCGCTGAAGTTTGATAAATCCGCGCGGCAGGTTCTCTCATGCCCTGGGCCGTTTCGAACTCAGCCGCTTTGTAAGCCGTAGCGGTTTTCCTGTTGCGGCCGGCGGTATTGTACGACTTTGCCGCGGCCGACACATTTTCAAAATAAACAGGGACGGCTGCGCTTTTCGCGGCGCCGAGACCCGCGTACAACTCGCCTAATAGTTCCTGAGCCATGGAAGCGTCATTATTTATATCTATCGCCGTCACCTCTTCAACAGCGATGGAAAGGTTTTCCATGATCACGTTTTTAGCCGCGCCCTGATCGACCGCCGAGGCGGCCCCGACCACGCCGAATCCGAAGATAACCGAACATATCGTAGTTTTTATAGCTTTGTTCATGCCTTTATTTCTCCTCTGTGGCGCCTTTTATACCCCACCGTCAGGCGTTACACCCCATACAGAGCAATTTTTATGCCAGAGGTGGGCGGAAACCATGCTTTTGGGTTCTTCATTGGGGGGATTGTTTTGGGATTCTTAGAGCCGCCCGAAACCGTCTTAAAATATTTTCATATGAAAATAGATATTTTCACTTGAAAATATTTTCACATTCTAAAAACATCAATAACGCCCGGCGGTCCATAATATTTGAAACGCACAACAACCCGGCCATAGACACCGTACGACACCAATACCCCGCCCCCGTCATCGGGTGAGTTTCTTGTATTTTATCCTGTGCGGAACGGCGGCCTCTTCGCCCAGGCGGGCGCGGCGGTTTTCCTCGTACTCCGAAAAATTACCTTCGAACCAGAATACCTTGCTGTCGCTTTCAAACGCCATGATGTGCGTGGCGATCCTGTCCAGGAACCAGCGGTCGTGGCTTATAATCACGGCGCAGCCGCCGAAATTTTCCAGAGCCTCTTCCAGGGCGCGCATGGTATTAACGTCCAGATCGTTGGTCGGCTCGTCCAGAAGGATCAGGTTGGAACCTTCTTTGAGCATGACGGCCAGATGGACCCTGTTACGCTCTCCGCCGGATAATTCCGAAACTTTTTTCTGCTGGTCGGGCCCCATGAAGTTGAACCGCGCCACATACGCGCGCGAGTTGACTTCCTGCTTGCCGAGCTTAACCACGTCCAAGCCGCCGGAGATGGCCTCCCAGACGTTCTTCGCCGGGTCCAGCGAGGAACGGGACTGGTCCACATAGGATAACTTAACGGTTTCCCCGACCTTGAAAGAACCCGCATCGGGTTTTTCAGCCCCGGTGATCATCTTGAACAAAGTGGTCTTACCGGCGCCGTTCGGACCGATGACGCCCACGATGCCGCCGGGCGGAAGTTTAAAACTGAGGTTTTCCATCAGTACTTTTTCACCGTAAGCTTTTGCGACGTTCTGGGCCTCTATCACTACGCTGCCCAGCCGCGGTCCGGCCGGGATATATATCTCCAGGTCCTTGGCCAGCTTTTCGTTACCCTGGCTGAGCAGAGTTTCATAGGCGGTTATGCGGGCCTGGGATTTGACCCGGCGCCCCTTAGGCGACATCCGGATCCATTCAAGTTCGCGCGCGAGGGTCTTCTGCCTTTCAGTTTCACTCTTCTCTTCCACGCGCAGCCGGTCCTGTTTTTGTTCGAGCCAGGAGGAATAGTTGCCCTTCCAGGGAATGCCGTGCCCGCGGTCCAGCTCCAGGATCCAGCCGGCCACATTGTCCAGGAAATAGCGGTCGTGCGTGACGGCAATGACCGTGCCCTTGTATTCTTTCAGGTGATGCTCCAGCCAGGCCACCGATTCGGCATCCAGGTGGTTGGTGGGTTCATCCAAAAGAAGGATGTCGGGTTTTTGCAGCAGCAGGCGGCAAAGGGCGACGCGCCTCTTTTCTCCGCCGGAGATGACCTTGACCTGGGTGTCGCCGTCCGGGCAGCCGAGCGCGTCCATGGCCATTTCAAGGCGCGAGTCTATATCCCAGGCGTCCAACGCGTCTATTTTTTCCTGCACTTTGGACTGCCTTTCGATCAAAGCGTTCATCGCGGCGTCGCCCATGGGCTCGGCCATCTTTTCGTTTATCTCGTTATATTCCTTGAGTACGGCGATGGTTTCCGGCACGCCCTCTTCCACCACCTGGCGCACGGTCTTGTTTTCGTCCAGCTTCGGTTCCTGTTCAAGCAATCCCACCGTATGGCCGGGAGAAAGCACCGTTTCGCCTTTAAAATCGGAATCTTTACCGGCAAGGATCCTAAGGAGAGAACTTTTACCTGAACCGTTCAAGCCCAGGACCCCGATCTTGGCGCCGTAATAGTAAGAAAGATAAATGTCCTTAAGAACGGCCTTCTTGTCATAGAACTTGCTGACCCCCACCATCGAGTAGATGATCTTCTCCGGTTTGTTTTCAGCCATTGCAGTATCCTTGCGATCTTAAATTTTCCGCCTACTATTATCCCAAAATTTGAGGCTCTAGTGTAGGATTCGCTGCCGCTGTATGGGGAATTCTCTCCAGCCCCCTCTGCCGCCTTTTTTGGTAAGATACAAATTAATGGCCGAACACAAATCAGATTTTTTTCCGGTTCCCGGCTCTTTTGAAGAGAAATTCATCCGGGCCGGAGGGCATGGCGGACAGAACGTTAACAAAGTCGCCACCGCCGTGCAGCTTCGTTTTTTTCCCAGCCTGTCCGGTCTGCCCGCGGAGGTGCGGGAGCGGCTGAAACTTTTGGCCGGAGCGAAGCTGACCGCGGACGGAGACATCCTGATCATCGCCGGAGAGCACAGGACGCAGGAACAGAACCGCCAGGCGGCGCGGGAAAGGCTGCGCGCGCTGGTGGAACGCGCCTCGCGCCCCCCAAAACGCAGAAATCCCACAAAACCTTCTTACGGTTCAAAACAGCGCCGCCTTGAAAGCAAACAACGCCGTTCCGACGTAAAGCGGACCAGGCGCGGAACTGATCCTTATTAACCCCGGCAGTGATGCGGGACCGGACAGTTTTCGCAGCCGCCCCCGCGCGGCACGATATCGTTTACGCTCGGCCCGTCACCCTTATCACAAACCTTTCCCGGGGGCTTCGTGCCGCTATAATTTGATAGGATTATATTCCGGCCGCACAAATAGCGCCGGTTCTCGCGATCACTAATTTCCGGAGGATTGATATCACTTCTACTACTGGGTCGGACACGGAAACCGCCGGCATGGATCGCTTCGCCTACGAAGCGCTGAAAACGTGCGCGCTAACCCACAACTATAACAAGTGGATACATGAAATATTTAAAGAATATATCTCGGGCAGGACCGTCCTTGAGATCGGCTGCGGCATAGGCAATTTAACGCAGCTGTTCCTTGATTCCTGTTCGAAGCTGATCGGGATCGACGCTTCATTGTTTTTCATCCGGCATTTAAAGATCGATCATCCGGAAATGGAGATTTATAACTTCGACATTACGGACGATAACGTTTTGCCGCTGGCCAAGCATAAAATAGAAGCGATAATTTCGGTCAATGTTCTGGAACACATCAAAGACGACGAAAAAGCGCTGCGGAATATGCGCGAACTGCTCCAGCCGGGAGGTTCGTTGCTGCTCTTTGTACCGGCCCTGAACCGGCTTTTCGGTACGCTGGACGAAAATGTGGATCACTATCGGAGATACGACAAAGCGGAACTAAAATCCAAACTGGAACGCGGGGGCTTTACCGTTGAAAAACTGTTTTTCAGCAACTTTCCCGGGATCTTCGGCTGGTTCGTAAACGGCAGGCTCCTAAGAAGAAAAAGTTTTCCGATCATGCAGCCTCTTTTATTCGACAAGCTTGTGCCCTTGATCTCCAGAGTCGAAAAAATTTTCAGGCCCCCGTTAGGAATGAGTCTGATAGCGATAGCCAGAAAAAAATAAGCGGCCCGGCGCGAACCCCGCGCCGCGAATAACATCCCCTATACCCCGCGGAGAATTTGGTAATATTTAGACGTTATCATTCCGAAGTCTCCGGAAAGCCGCAAAATTCGCGGCACCAGAGCAAAAGAGGAGAATATTATGGCAAATCCCAAATTCATGAAACCGCTTCAACCCGACGCGGAACTTTCAGATGTAATCGGCGGCGCCCCCATTCCGAGGACGGAAGTTATAAAGAAACTGTGGGACTATATAAAAGCGAACGGTCTTCAGGATAAGACGAATAAGCGGAATATCAATGCCGACGCTAAACTGTTGAAGATTTTCGGCAAACCGCAGATAAACATGTTCGAACTAGCGGGCATTATCTCAAAGCACCTTAAATAACCCCGCTTCACCGGCGGAGATCGCCTCGCTTTACACCGGCGCGCGCGGCTATAGCCAGCGAGCCCAAGCGCCGGACGAGGCCGGATTATATCCGATTAACGGCGTTTTTCGCGCGTTCCGGGTTCACTCCGGTTTGGCGAGGCGTTCTTCGTGGGTTTTAACAAGGGCTTCCAGGATTTCCACCCGCTTTTCCAATTGAGCCACTCTGTCCGGGGAATCGGGCGCCCCGGCGGCGGGTTGAGACGGTTCTTCCAAAGCGCCTCCTGAAAAAAGATGCCGGTAACGCACCTCTTTCTGTCCGGCCTGGCGGGGCAGACGGGCCACAAAAGGGTCCGGAGTCGCCGCGCATAATTCCTGTAATAGGCCTTCCACTTCCGCGGTGCCGGAGAACTCACAAAGCCGGTCGGTGCGTCCTTTGATCTCGCCGGGCGTTTGCGGCCCGCGCAGCAACAGCACCGTTATAACTCCGACGAGCTTTGGATCCGTCCCGTTCAGCAATTTATATATATCATGCCGGAATTTAGGCACGCGGTCTCCGGGCGCCTGCAGGCGTTCCACCAGCCTTTTTTCGATGAGCGTCTTCACGGCCCGGCCCATTGCCTCGGTGTCCAGGGCCATCACGGGTTCCCGGCTGGTCTTTTGATTGCAGGCGTTCAGCAACGCATTGAAAGTAAGCGGGTATTGCTCCCGTGTCGTAAGAGATTTTTCAACCAGCGAGCCCAAAACCCGCGCTTCTACGGCGTCTAATTCGGTGATTATGGTCATATTACGGAAATCTCCTTAATAGAACTGTTTCGCGCATCTTCTTAAACGGAGCCTGAACCCGCCCCCTAATGTTCCGGTTTGACCGCCAGTTTTTCATTATATAAATCCACACTGAAAATATTATCGAGGGCCAGCCTCGGCGGCCTGGGGCCCGTCTCCATTCCGGCCTGATCGGGGGTAAGAGAACTCATGTCGTCGCTTTTTTTCCCCAGAATTATAAGCGTGAGCACCATGTTCCCTTCCGGAATACCCAGGACCGATCTTGCTTTTTCATTATCAAATCCCGCTATGGGGTGCGCGACAAACCCTAGTTCGGTCGCGCGCAACTGCAGGGCGGAAACCGCCATCCCCAGGTCGAAGAGATAATATTCCCTTTCTTTTATTACACAGTCATTGTCTTTTTTCGCGAAAGCGGCTATTATGACCGGGGCTTTTTTTGCCCAGTCGTTGCCTTTGCTCAGGCATTCATGCACCCGCGCCAGAGTCTCCCTCGACCTGACAAAAACGAATTTCCACGGCTGATTGTTAAAGCACGATGCTGCCAATTGCGCCGCAACCGCCAGTTCGTTAATTATCCCGTCCGTTATTTCAGCGGTGCCGAACGCCCTGTAGGCCCGTCTTTTTTCAATAGCTTCCTTTACATTCATAATATTTCCCCCCTTTGTTCTCTTTGACAATCGGCCCCGAATCTATCTCTGTTAAAAAACTTACGCCGGCCCCGGCCGGATCAGCAGCATCCTTTATCGCCGCTCCCAAGGCATGCGCCGGGATCTACTTTATTCCAGGGCATAACGGCAAGAAGCCGGGCCAGACCGCAGAACCCGGTAAGGCCCGCAAAACTGAGGCCGGCCCCCACGAACGCGGCCACCCACACGATCCGGCGGTCCACATACAGACTTAGCATGGCCGAAACCAGGACGACCAGGCCGGCCGCCAGCTGCACCTGCCGCATGATCGGCAGAGGGGCGCTCTTGCGGGTCTCAACGATTTTTCCCTGCCTTGCCCACTCAAGCATTCCGCCCGGGTAAACCGCCACGGAGAGCTGGCCGCCGAAGCCGAGCTGTTCGATCTGTTCCATGGCAAGCTTCGCCCGGTTCCCGCTGCGGCACATGATCGTTATCCGCCGGCCGACCAGCGACTGGAGAACACCGGGCGCCGAGCGGCCGAACTGCGATAAGGGCACCCATATCGAGCCGGGAATATGTTCGGCGGCGAACTCATCCTGCTCTCGCACATCAATAATAACCGGTTCCATATCTTTTATCCTTGCCGAATTCAAATTTAGAGAATTTAAAGTAAAATTCCACAACACTTTCTACCAAACGCTTACCCAAACCAATAATATCAATTTTTGCGAAACATTCCCTCTTTCTTGAATCCCGATTATGCCGGTTCCCTTGTATAAGTCCATTACCTGCCCCCGGTTCTATGTAACATTTTAGACATTGACAGATATCAATCCCCCCTATATACTATTGATATCATAATATAAGGCCTCGCTGGCTCCGGCTGCGTTATTTTGAGAAAATACATAATGGCCGCTTTATCGTTATGCGAGGCTGAATTTATCTAATGAAAGACTACTTTTTAAAACTGTTTTTTCAATATATCTCCACACACTCATTTAAACGAGTGCTTTTTCTTTTGGCATCGGCGGTTATTATCCTTCTTGTTCCTTTTCAGCTTTCAGCCCAAGACGCACAGCCTACCATGGCGCCGCTAAACCCGGAATTTGTTAATTATATGGCCACTCGCGGCAGGGTTAAAGGTGTGCAGGTAGCTCCGGCCGAACACGCCATGGGACTTGAGCCGTCGCCGATAGACATTTCCCATATGACCGGCCAGCATCCCGCTCCGCCTCCCGGGGCACACCCAACCGAGCTATTCTACGCGGCTTCTTATGACCTGCGCACTCTTGGAAAGGTCACGCCGGTAAAAGACCAGGGTAGCTGCGGCGCATGCTGGACCTTCGCCACGATGGCTTCACTGGAATCCAAACTGACTACCGACGATTCCTGGGATTTTTCCGAGAATAATCTTGATGATACCAACGGTTATAATGCTCAACCCTGCGCGGGCGGAAACTACGTCAAGTCCACCTCCTACCTTGCTCGCTGGAGTGGACCTTGGACTGAAGCAGCCGACCCATACACCACAACCACCAACAAACAGTCGCCAACATACCCTTCACCCAACGCTCAGAAGCATGTGCAGGAAGTCCTGTGGCTGCCGAACCGCGGCAGTTCCACCGATAACGACAATATAAAGTGGGCCTTAAGCACTCATGGCGCTGTTATGACCGCCGTCTATATGGATACGGCCGGCTATTATAATTCCACCTATAAAGCCTACTATTACAATGGGGCAAATACAATTAACCATGGCGTAACTATCGTGGGCTGGGATGACAATTTCGCAGCCAGCAAGTTTAAAACCGCTCCCCCTGGTAACGGCGCTTTCATTGTTAAAAATTCCTGGGGCACCAGCTGGGGTGAAACCGGCTACTTTTACGTTTCTTACTATGACTCACATCTAAAAGATAACGCCGTATTCATCGGCGCCGAATCGAACAGCAACTATTACAGAGTGTACCAGTACGACCCGCTTGGCAACACTAGCGCCACAGGGTATGGTTCTGGCACGGGCTGGTTCGCCAACTTTTTTACCGCGGCCGATGCAAACACTCAGGTGGATGCGGTCAGTTTTTATACCGCCGCCTTAAACTCTAGTTATACGGTTTATATTTATGTGAATCCCGCGGCGGGTTCACCTCGTTCCGGGACCCTGATGAGTTCACAATCAGGCTCCTTCGCATACGCCGGCTACCATACTGTCCCGCTTACCACTAAAGTACCCCTCACCAACGGCCAGACATTCACGGTGGTAGCACAAATGACAACTCCGGGGTATAACTGGCCTATACCTATGGAAATACCTATCGCAAATTATTCCAGCGAGGCTACCGCCAGCTTAGGGCAAAGCTATATAAGCTCCGTTGGAACCACTTGGACCGACCTTAACGCCACTACTCCGAACCGCAACGTCAATTTAAAGGCATTCACTTCGAGGATTAACAACGACCCCACACCGCCCTCCAACGTGACGACGGTGTACGACGGCGCGACCCCTGGCGTGGACATAAATGCCGTGACTTCCCTCACGGAGCTGTCGGCCAACTGGACCGCCGCCGGCGACGGCGAGAGCGGCATAAGGCGTTACTGGTACGCCATCGGCACTACGCCCGGCGGAACCAATGTACGGAACTGGACGGATGCCGGCAATGTCACCGCGGTTACCCGAACCGGGCTCACGCTGGCCGGCGGGCAGACCTATTACTTCTCGGTGAAGGCCGAAAACTGGGTAGGGCTGCCATCAGCCGTGACAAGTTCCAACGGCCAAGCCGGTGATTCAACCCCGCCTACGGCCCCTGGCGCCGTTTATGACGGTAGCGGGATTGGGACGGACATAGCTTATAGTAATTCTTCTTTACAGCTTTCAGCAAACTGGACCGCCAGCTCCGACCCCGAATCCGGCGTGGCCAGATATTATTACGCTATAGGCACCAGCGCCGGGGCGGCTAATGTGGTTGGGTGGACCGACAACGGAGCCGCCACTACCGTAACCAGGGCCGGATTAAGCTTATCCAACGGGCAGATGTATTATTTCACGGTCAAAGCGCTGAACGGAGCGGACATGGAGTCCGGGGTTACAAATTCCAACGGCCAACGCGTTGACACCACCGCCCCGACAAGTCCAGCCTCGGTGAATGACGGTACCGTGCCCGGGACTGATATAACTTATATCAATTCCGCTTCAGAACTTTCAGCCACCTGGGCCGCCAGTGCCGATTCCGAGTCCGGAGTGGTCCGGTATTTGTATGCCATAGGCACTAGCGCCGGAGCGACTAATGTGGTTGGATGGACCGACAACGGAACCGCGACTTCCGTCACCAGGGCCGGGCTAAGCTTAACCAACGGGCAGATATATTATTTCACGGTCGAAGCGGAGAACGGCGTCGGACTGCCCTCGGGGGTTACAAATTCCAACGGCCAGACCGTGGATACTACCGTGCCCTCAGCCCCAGGCGCCGTTAATGACAGCACCGGCACGGACATTACTTACACCAATTCCGCTTCACAGCTTTCAGCCAACTGGACCACAGCCTCGGACGCACAGAGCGGAATAGCAAAATACTGGTATGCCATAGGTACCACGGCTGGAGCAACCAACGTAAAAACCTGGGGCAACAATGGAACCGCCACCTCGGTCACGGAACTCGGCCTTTCCCTGACCAATGGGCAGATATATTATTTCACGGTCAAAGCGGAGAATGGCGTCGTACTGCCATCCGGGGTTACAAATTCCAACGGCCAGACAGTGGACAACACCGTGCCTTCAGCCCCCGGCACTGTTTATGACGGTGCTGGGATTGGGACGGATATAGCTTATACTAGTTCTTCTTCACAACTTTCAGCAAACTGGACCGCAGCTGCCGACGCGCAGAGCGGCATAGCCAAATACTTGTACGCCATAGGCACCACGGCAGGCGCCGCCGATGTAACCGCCTGGACCGACAACGGCCTCAATACTTCCGTAACCAAAGCCGGGTTAAGCCTGACCAGCGGACAGCTATACTACTTCACAGTCAAGGCTCAGAACGGCGCAGGCGCGTGGTCTTCCGTACTTAATTCCAACGGCCAGCGCGTCGATACCAGCGTGCCGACAAGTCCCGCGCCGGTGAATGACGGGACCGGGATTGGGACGGACATAACTTATGTCAATTCCACCACACAACTGTCGGCCAACTGGACCACATCCACAGACGCGCAGAGCGGCATTGCCAAATACTTGTATGCCATAGGCACCACGGCAGGCGGTACGAATATCGTGGGTTGGACCAACAACGGCGCCAATACTTCCATCACTAAATCCGGGCTGAGCCTTACCAACGGCCAGATATATTACTTCACGGTCAAAGCGGAGAACGGCGCGGGGCTGCAAACCGCCGCAGCCAACTCTAACGGCCAGACCGTTGACACCACCGCGCCTTCAGCCCCGGGCACGGTAAATGACGGCACCGGCGCGGACATATCTTACTCAAGTTCTTCTTCCCAGCTTTCAGCCAACTGGACAGCCGCCTCAGACGCTCAGAGCGGCATAGCCAGATACGGGTACGTTATCGGCACCACGCCCGGCGCTGGGGATGTGTTGGGATTAACCGACAATGGCGCCAACACTTCCATCACCAAAACCGGGTTGAACTTAACGAACGGCCAGATATATTACTTTACGGTCGGGGCGGAAAACGGCGTAGGGCTGCAATCCGTTGCGACAATTTCCAATGGCCAGACTGTGGATACCACCGTACCTTCAGCCCCCGGCACTGTTTATGACGGTGCTGGGATTGGGGCGGATATAGCTTATACTAATTCTCCTTCACAGCTTTCAGCAAACTGGACAGCGGCCTCGGACGCGCAGAGCGGCATAGCCAAATACTTGTACGCCATAGGCACTACGGCCGGCGGCACGAATATCGTAGGCTGGACCGATAACGGGACTAATATTTCCGTCACCAAAACCGGGCTGAGCCTGACCAGCGGACAACTATACTATTTCACGGTCAAGGCGCAGAACGGAGCGGGCGGGCAGTCTTCCGTACTTAATTCCAACGGCCAGCGCGTTGATACCACCGCACCCACAAGTCCAAGCCCGGTGAATGACGGGACCGGCACAGACATAACATATGTAAATTCAACCACACAATTGTCGGCCAACTGGACGGCATCCTCAGACGCGGAATCCGGACTGGTCCGCTACTGGTATGCCATAGGCACCACGGCAGGCGGCACGAATATCGTGGGTTGGACCGACAACGGCGCCAATACTTCCATTACCAAATCCGGACTAAGCCTTGCCAACGGCCAGATATATTACTTTACGGTCAAGGCGGAGAACGGCGCGGGCCTGCAAACCACCCCGGTGAACTCCAGCGGACAGACCGTGGACACCACCGCGCCTTCAGCCCCCGGCGCCGTTAATGACAGCACAGGCGCGGACATAACTTATGTCAATTCAAACACTCAGCTTTCCGCAAACTGGACCGCGGCCTCCGACGCCCAGAGCGGTATAGCCAAATACGGATACACTATCGGCACCACACCCGGCGGTTGGGATGTGGTGGGATTGACCGACAATGGCGCCAATACTTCCGTAACAAAATCCGGACTGAGCTTGACCGAAGGCCAGATCTATTATTTCACGGTCGGGGCGGAAAACGGCGTAGGGCTGCAGTCTTCTGCGGTCAGTTCTAACGGCCAGTTAGTGGATACTTCTCCGCCTTTACCCCCGGGCGCGGTTAATGACGGCACCGGCGCCGATATAACTTATACCAATTCCGCTTCGCAGCTTTCAGCGAACTGGACCGCCGCTTCAGACGCGCTGAGCGGTGTCGCCAAATACTGGTATGCCATAGGCACCACGGCGGGCGCCACGAATATCGTGGGCTGGACCGACAACGGGACCAATATTTCCGTAACCAAAACCGGGTTAAGCCTGTCCAGCGGACAGCTATATTACTTCACGGTCAAGGCGCAGAACGGCACGGGCGCGCAGTCTTCCGTACTTAATTCCAACGGACAGCGCGTTGACACCAGCGCGCCGACAAGCCCCGCACCGGTGAATGACGGGACCGGGGCCGATATAACGTATCTCAATTCAAGCACAGAACTGTCCGCAAACTGGACAGCCGCTTCAGACGCGGAATCCGGACTGGTCCGCTACTTGTATGCCATAGGCACTACGGCAGGCGGTACGAATATCGTGGGTTGGACCGATAACGGGACCAATACGTCCGTAACCAAAGCCGGACTAAGCTTAACGAACGGCCAGATATATTACTTTACGGTCAAAGCCGAGAATGGAGCGGGCCTGCAAACCACCCCGGCAAACTCCAGCGGACAGACTCTGGATACCACCGCGCCTTCAGCCCCCGGCGCCGTTAATGACGGCGCCGGCGCCGATATTACCTACACCAATTCCGCTTCACAACTTTCAGCCAACTGGACAGCCGCTTCGGACACGCAGAGCGGCATAGCCAAATACTGGTACGCCATAGGCACTACGGCCGGCGGTACAAATATTTTAACCTGGACCGATAACGGGACCAACACTTCGGTTACTAAAACCGGGTTGAGCCTGACCAGCGGACAAATATATTATTTCACCGTCAAGGCGGAAAACGGAGCTAATGCGCAGTCTTCCGCCCTTAATTCCAACGGACAGCTGGTTGATACTACCGCGCCGACAAGTGCCGGCGGGGTAAATGACGGGACCGGCGCGGATGTAACCTACGTCAATTCCAGCACGCAACTGTCGGCCAACTGGACCGCCGCTTCGGACGCACAAAGCGGCATAGCCAAATATTGGTACGCTATAGGGACCACGGCCGGCGGAACCAACGTTACCGGCTGGACCGATAACAACAATGTCACCTCGGTCACCAAAGCCGGACTGAGTCTGGCCAACGGAGGGACCTATTATTTCACGGTCAAAGCGGAGAACGGCGCAGGACTGCAATCCGGGGTCGTAAACTCCAACGGCCAAACTGTGGATACTACTCCGCCCAGCTCCATCGCTTCCGTAAACGACAGTACCGGCGCCGATGTTTCCGAGACCGGAGGCACAATTCAACTGTCCGCCAATTGGACCTCCGCCTCCGATACGCAAAGCGGTATCGCCAAATACTGGTACGCGATAGGCACAACGGCGGGGGGCACCGACATAGTAACCTGGACCGACAACGGCGCCAATATTTACGTCACTAAAAAAGGCCTTAGTCTGACCGACGGGGTTATGTATTATTTTACGGTAAAAGCGGAAAATGGCATGGGGCTGCAAACCGCCGCGACCAACTCTAACGGCCAGGTAGTGAACCTGGATGTTACTCCGCCGATTAATGTCCCGCAGGTCAGGGACGGGACCGGGGCCGATTCGGCCTGGTCGGGGTCGCAGTCGCAACTTTCGGCAAACTGGGATGCCAGTTCCGATGCGCAAAGCGACATAGCAAGATACTGGTACGCCATAGGCACCACGGCGGGCGGCGTGGATGTGGCAGGGTGGACCGATAACGACGCTAACACTTCAGTAACCAGGACCGGACTGGGCTTAACCGACGGCCAAGCTTATTATTTCACGGTCAAGGCGGAGAACGGCGCAGGACTGCAATCCGGAATTACAAATTCCAATAGCCAGACCGTTGACATAAGTTCATCTTCAACCCCGGGCGCCGTTAATGACGGGATGGGTGCGGATGTAACCCACGTCAATTCCAACTCCCAGCTGTCGGCCAACTGGACCGCCGCTTCGGACGCGCAAAGCGGCATAGCCAAATACTGGTACGCCATAGGCACCGCGGCCGGAGGAACCGACGTTACCGGTTGGACCGATAACGGGACTAATACTTCGGTTACAAAAACCGGACTAAGCTTAACCGACGGGCAGACGTATTATTTTACGCTCAAAGCGGAGAACGGCGCGAGGCTGCAAACCACCCCGGTCAATTCCAACGGCCAGACTGCGGATACAACCGCGCCTTCAACTCCCGGTGCTATTAACGACGGCACGGGCGCAGACGTGCTTTACGCGATCTCATCTTCCCAGCTGTCCGCCAACTGGACCGCTTCTTCCGACCCGCACAGCGGCATAGCCAAATACTGGTACGCGATCGGCACCACGGCCGGGGGAGCAAACATTACCGGCTGGACAAATAACGGGGCCAACACTTCCGTCACCAAGAACGGACTAAGTTTAACCGACGGACAGGTATATTATTTCACGGTAAAAGCGGAGAACGGCGCCGGACTGCAATCCGGGGTTGTAAACTCCAACGGCCAGACCGTTGATACAAGTTCGCCTTCAACCCCGGCGACCGTTAATGACGGGACCGGCGCGGATGTAACCTACGTCAATTCCAACGCACAGCTATCGGCCAACTGGACCGCGTCTTCAGACCCCCACAGCGGTATAGCCGGATACTGGTACGCAATAGGCACCACGGCCGGGGGAACCGACACAACCGGTTGGACCGACAACGGGACCAATACTTCCGTTACCAAGAACGGACTAAGCTTAACCGACGGTCAGACATATTATTTTACGCTCAAAGCGGAGAACGGAGCGGGACTGCAATCTGTGGTCGCAAATTCCAACGGCCAGACCGTTGACACAAGTTCGCCTTCAACTCCGGGCGCTCTTAATGACGGGACCGGCGCGGATGTAGCCTACGTCAATTCCGCCACGCAGCTGTCGGCCAACTGGACCGCCGCTTCGGACACGCAGAGCGGCATAGCCAAATACTGGTACGCCATAGGCACCACGGCCGGAGGAACCAACGTTACCGGCTGGACCAATAACGGCACCAGCACTTCCGTCACCAAGAACGGACTAAGCTTAACCGACGGCCAGATCTATTATTTCACGGTCAAGGCGGAGAACGGCATGAGCCTGCAGTCCCCCCCGGTCAATTCCAACGGCCAGACCGCGGACACAACCGCGCCTTCCAATCCCGGCTCCGTGAACGACGGCACGGGCGCGGACATAGCCTGGTCAGCTTCTTTGACACAGTTGTCGGCCAACTGGACCGCGTCTTCAGACCCGCACAGCGGCATAGCCGGATACTGGTACGCAATAGGCACATTTGCCGGCGGCACCGATTTTATCACCTGGACGGACAACGGCACGGGAACGTCGTTTACAAGGACCGGCCTGACGCTGGTTGACGGGAATGAATACTTTGTGACGGTCAAGGCCGAGAACGGCGCGGGGTTGCAGTCCGGAATCACGAATTCCAATGGCCAGACCATTGATCCGAGCGCACCTTCTACCACGGGCACCGTTAATGACGGGACCGGAGCCGATGTAACTTACACGATTTCCGCTTCCCAGCTTTCGGCTAACTGGACCGCAGCTTCGGACGCGCAGAGCGGCATAGCCAGATACTGGTACGCTATCGGCACCACGGCCGGAGCAACCAATACTACCGGTTGGACCGATAACGGCGCCAATACTTCCGTTACCAAAACCGGACTAAGCCTGGCCAATGGCGCGATTTATTACTTTACACTCAAGGCCGAGAACGGCGCGGGCACGCAGTCTTCCGTGGTCAATTCCGATGGCCAGCTAGTTGATACCACCGCGCCGACAAGCCCCGGACCGGTGAACGACGGAGCAGGCTCGGACATAACTTACGTCAATTCCGCCACACAGCTGTCGGCCAACTGGACCGCCTCTTCCGACGCGGAATCCGGACTGGTCCGTTACCTGTACGCTATAGGCACCACGGCCGGAGCAACCAATACTACCGGTTGGACCGACAACGGCGCCAATACTTCCGTTACCAAGACCGGGCTGAGCCTTACCAACGGAGGAACATACTATTTTACGGTTAAGGCCGAGAACGGCGCGGGATTGCAAACAACCCCGGTCAATTCCAACGGCCAGACCGCGGACACAACCGCGCCTTCCAATCCCGGCTCCGTGAACGACGGCACGGGCGCGGACATAGCCTGGGCCGCTTCTTTGACGCAGTTGTCGGCCAACTGGACCGCGTCTTCCGATGTACAGAGCGGAATAGCCAAATACTGGTACGCTATCGGCACAACAGCCGGCGGGACCGAGGTGGCGGGATGGACCGACAACGGCGCCGATACTTCGGTCACCAGTACCGGCCTAAACTTAGACGATGCCCAGACATACTATTTCACGGTCAAGGCCGAGAACCGCGCGGGGTTGCAGTCCGGAGTCACGAATTCCAATGGCCAGACCATTGATCCAAGCGCGCCTTCTACCACGGGCCCCGTTAATGACGGGACCGGAGCCGATGTAACTTACACGATCTCCGCTTCCCAGCTTTCAGCCAACTGGACGGCAGCTTCGGACGCGCAGAGCGGCATAGCCAGATACTGGTACGCCATAGGCACTACGGCCGGAGCAACCAATACTACCGGTTGGACCGATAACGGCGCCAATACTTCCGTTACCAAAACCGGACTAAGCCTGGCCAACGGAGGAGTATATTACTTCACGGTCAAGGCGGAGAACGGCGCGGGCACTCAGTCTTCCGTGGTTAATTCCGATGGCCAGCTAGTTGATACCACCGCGCCGACAAGCCCCGGACCGGTGAACGACGGCGCAGGCGCGGACATAACTTACGTCAATTCCGCCACACAGCTGTCGGCCAACTGGACCGCCTCTTCCGACGCGGAATCCGGACTGGTCCGCTACTTGTACGCCATAGGCACCACGGCCGGAGCAACCAATACTACCGGTTGGACCGACAACGGCGCCAATACTTCCGTTACCAAGACCGGGCTGAGTCTTACCGACGGGGGAACATACTATTTTACGGTTAAGGCCGAGAACGGCGCGGGATTGCAAACAACCCCGGTCAATTCCAGCGGTCAGACAGCCGATACTACAGCGCCTTCTGCCCCGGGCGCGGTAAATGACGGCACCAGCGCGGACATATCTTACTCAAGTTCCTCTTCCCAGCTTTCGGCCAACTGGACCGCCGCCTCCGACGCGCAGAGCGGCATAGCCAGATACTGGTATGCCATAGGCGCCACGCCCGGAGGAATTACCATCACCGGCTGGATAGATAACGGCGCCAACACTTCCGTCACCAAAACCGGACTTACCCTGGCCAACGGAGGGGTTTACTACTTCACAGTCAAGGCGGAAAACGGAGCCGGAATACAGTCGTCCACCGTTAATTCCACGGGACAACTCGTTGATACTACCGCGCCGACAAGCCCAGGGCCGGTGAATGACGGGACCGGAACCGACATAACTTACGTCAATTCCGCCACGCAGTTGTCGGCTAACTGGACCGCCTCTTCCGACGCCGAATCCGGACTGGTCCGTTACCTGTACGCTATAGGGACAACGGCCGGAGGAACCAATACCACCGGTTGGACCGATAACGGGACCAGCACTTCCGTCACCAAGACCGGACTCAGCCTTACCAACGGAGGGACATATTACTTTACGGTCAAAGCGGAGAACGGCTCCGGACTGCAGACCACGCCGGTCAATTCCACCGGCCAGACCGTTGATACCACGCCCCCCAGCACTATCGTTTCCGTAAACGACGGGACCGGAGCCGATATCGCCGTAACCGGCGCCTCAAGCCGTCTGGCCGCAAACTGGACCGCCGCTTCGGACGCGCAGAGCGGTATAGTCAAATACTGGTATGCCATAGGCGCCACGGCGGGCGGCACGAATATCGTGGGCTGGACCGATAACGGGACCGGCACCTCCGTCATCAAAAACGGACTTACCCTGACGGACGGCGCTATGTACTATTTCACGGTAAAAGCGGAAAACGGCGTGGGACTACAGGCCGCCGCGACCAACTCTAACGGCCAATTAGTGGATATAGATATTACTCCGCCGACCAACGTGCCGCAGGTCCGGGACGGAACCGGGGCCGACTCGGCCTGGGCGGGTTCCCCGACACAGCTTTCCGCTAACTGGGACGCCAGCTCCGACCCCGAATCCGCCATAGCCAAATATTATTACGCTATAGGCACAACGGTCGGAGGGATCGACATTTCAGGCTGGACGGATAACGGCAATCTCACCTCGGCTACCAAGACCGGCCTGAACTTGACAGACGGACAAGCCTATTATTTCACTGTAAAGGCGGAAAACGAGGCTGAACTGCTGTCCGGAGTTACGAATTCCAATGGCCAGACTATTGATCTGAGCTCGCCTTCAACCACCGGCGCCGTTAGTGACGGAACTGGCGCCGACATAACTTACACGAGTTCCTCTTCCCAGCTGTCGGCCAATTGGACGGCCGCTTCGGATGCGCAGAGCGGCATAGCCAGGTACTGGTACGCAATAGGCACAACGGCCGGAGGAAGCAATACCACCGGCTGGACCGATAACGGAGCCGCTACTTCCGTCACAAAAACAGGATTAAGCCTGGACAGCGGACAGATATATTATTTCACGGTTAAGGCCGAGAATGCGGCCGGACTCCAATCCTCCGCGGTCAATTCCAGCGGACAGACTGTGGACACTAGCGCGCCTTCACCCCCTGGCGCCGTTAATGACGGCGCCAGCGCCGACATAACTTATTCAAGCTCCCCTTCCCAGCTTTCGGCTAACTGGACCGCCGCTTCAGACGCGCAGAGCGGCATAGCCAAATATTATTACGCAATAGGCACAACGGCAGGCGGAACGGAGGTTACGGGGTGGACGGATAACGGGACCAGCACCTCCGTCACCAAAACAGGACTGAGCCTTGCCAGCGGGCAGCTATATTATTTCACGATCAAGGCGCAGAACGGAGCCGGCACGCAGTCTTCCGCCGTTAATTCCAACGGCCAGCGCGTTGATACCACCGCGCCGACAAGCCCCGGCCCGGTGAACGACGGCGCCGGCGCGGATATAACTTACATTAGTTCCAGCACACAATTGTCGGCCAACTGGACGGCATCAACCGACCCAGAATCCGGCCTGGTCCGTTACTTGTACGCTATAGGCACCAGCGCCGGGGCGGCGAATATTGTCGGATGGACGGATAACGGCGCCAATACTTCCGTCACCAAAACCGGACTAAACCTTACCAGCGGCCAGATATACTACTTCACGGTCAAGGCGGAGAACGGAGCGGGGATACAGGCTCTCGCCGTTAATTCTAATGGCCAGCGGGTTGACACCACCGCGCCGATAAGCCCCGGACCGGTGAATGACGGCACGGGCGGAGACATCGTTTATACGAGTTCATCTTCACAGCTTTCAGCAAACTGGAGCTACGCTTTCGACGCACAAAGCGGAATAGCCAAATACTGGTATGCCATAGGAACAACGGCCGGAGGAACGGACCGAGTGCCTTGGACCGACAACGGTAATGTCGCATCGGTCGTTAAGACCGGCCTCGCATTAAACAACGGCTATACCTATTATTTCACGGTCAAGGCTGAGAACGGGGCCGGGCTGCAATCCGGCGTTACAAATTCCAACGGCCAAACCGTTGACAATACGGCGCCTTCGGTTCCCGGCGCCGTTAACGACGGGCCGGACGCGGATATCTCTGAAACAAGAGCCCTTACCCAGTTGTCGGCCAACTGGGGCGCCGGTTCCGACGCGCAGAGCGGCATAGCCAAATACTGGTACGCCATAGGAACAACGGCCGGAGGGATGAATATAAGGGGGTGGATCGACAATGGGACCGGCACTTTTGTCACCAAGACCGGGCTGAACTTAACAAACGGACAGACATATTATTTTACGGTTAAAACGGAAAACGGTTCCGGGCTCCAGTCCGCGCCGGTCAATTCCAACGGGCAAACCGTCAATGCCGACCTCACCCCGCCTTCCGATGTGGCGCATGTGCGGGACGGCCTCGTGGGCGCTTCCGCCTGGGCGGGCTCTCTGACCCAGCTTTCAGCGAACTGGGACGCGGCGACGGACTGGGAATCGGGAATTGACAGCTACGAATACGCCATAGGCACTAACGCCGGCGAGTCGGATGTATTAGGCTGGACATCCAACGGCGCCAACATCTCGGTGACAGCGACGGGCCTGAGTCTGGAAAACGACCTGAAATACTATTTCATGGTGAGGGCAAAAAACGGGGCCTCACTGTATTCCAACCCGGTTTATTCAGCCGGCCAGCTTGTGGACGCCTCTCCGCCTTACACGCCCTCGCCTGTTAACGACGGCGAAAGCGCCGATATAGATTACACGAATTCGGCTTCGCAGCTTTCAGTCAACTGGGCCGCCTCCAGCGACCCTCAAAGCGGGCTGGGCCGCTACCTTTACGCTATCGGCACTACCGCGGGCGCCGCTGATATCACGCCTTGGACGGACAACGGTTTGAGCACATCGGTCACCAGGACGGGACTGACTCTTTCCGATGCACAGACTTATTATTTCAGCGTCAAAGCGGAGAACACGGGCGCCGGACAAAGTGTCCCGGCAAATTCCGACGGACAGATGGTGGATCTCACTCCGCCATCAGCCCCGGCGGCGGTTAATGACGGCCCCGGCGCCGATATCGGCTATTCCACTTCCGCCGCGCAACTGTCGGCCAACTGGACGCCGGCGGCCGACGCGCTGAGCGGTATAGCCCGATATCTTTACGCCATAGGCACAACAGCCGGCGCCGTAGATATCGCGCCTTGGACGAACAATGGGCCCAGCACCGCCGTTACGAGGACCGGACTGAACCTTGTTGAGGGCGGAACCTATTATTTCTCCGTAAAAGCCGTGAACGGAGCGGGCTTAGAATCCGGGGTCCGGAGCTCCGACGGACAAGTGCTTACCGGCCTTTCCGAAAATATATCTCCGGTGAACGACGGGCTGGGCACGGACATAGATTACGTTTCTTCGCTCAACACTCTTTCCGCCAATTGGAACGCCTCCCATCATCCCAGCGGCATAGCGGAATATCTGTATGCGATAGGCACCAGCGCCGGCGCCATTAACGTTCTGGGCTGGACAAGCAACGGCACGGCCACCAGCGTCACCAGAACCGGACTGAGCCTTTCCGAAGGAACGATCTATTACTTTGCGGTTAAACCGCGCCCGAATCAGGGGATTATCTCCTCGCCCGTAATTTCAAGCGGCCAGAAGATCGATACGGCCAGCCCCACGGCCAGGGTTGAACTGACGCCCGCGCCGCCGTTGAAAAGCGGCGCTTTTACGGCAAAACTTACGATTACCGAAACCAATCCGCTTTCGGCCCCCCCTTCGCTTTATTTTATGCCATCCGCCGGAAGCGAAAGGCCTATACCGCTCAGCCAGGTATCTCCGGGCGTATGGAGCGGCGACGGTTTTATCGAATCCCAGTGCTCCTCCGGCACGGCGTCTTTCTCTTTCTCCGCTTCCGACCTGGCCGGCAACAGCGGCGCCACCATAACCGAAGGGGCTACGTTCCTTATCGACACGTCGGTATCCGCCGCTTCCGGCGGCACGGTGGCCAACAGCGACGGCAGCACCGTGATTCTCCCGGCGGCCGCCTATCCCTCAAGTCTCTGGGTCACAATTTCCACGCCCGCGGCCTCGATTACCAGCTCAATAGACTCGCGCACGCACGACTCGGTGGGCCTGCGCGGAATCGTCCTGACCAGAGAATTCACGGCCACAGACTCCGTAAATACCCGGGTGAGTAATTTTAACAGGCCGGTGACCATACGCCTGAACTGGCCCGACGCGGATAACGATGGGCGCGTGGATGGAGATTATATATCGGAAGACCTCCTGAGGCTTTACTATCTTGATCCGGTTCTGGACAAGTGGGTAACGGTGGAAGACACGCGCAAGAACAAGACCCTTAACACCCTGGAAGCGGACGTCCCGCATTTCTCCATCTATTCTATCCGCAGCCTCCCTTCCGGAGAGCAGTCTATGGATTCGATAAAAGCATACCCCAACCCGTGCTATATGGAGAACGACAACCTGACCATCTCCGGCATCCCCGTAGCGTCCGCCGGCGTTAAGATACTCATCTATAACGCGGCCGGTGAACTGGTCCGGACGCTTAAGCCGGGAGATGGTATTGACAACTTTAACATAGGGACATGGGACGGCAGGAATTCGTCAGGGGGGAAAGCGGCCAGCGGGCTGTATATCTATCTGGCTAAGACCGGAAATAACGGCAAGGCGACCGGTAAATTCGCCATATTATGGTAAAAAGGACTGCTATATTATTCCTGGCGCTGGGGCTCACGCCCTCGGTACCCGTTTACTCCGGGAACGGGACCGACGCCATGCCGTTTATGAAAGTCGATACCGGCGCCCGGGCCGCGGGCATGGGCGGAGCGTTTGCGGCCGTAGCCGACGACGCCTCCTCCATATTCCACAATCCGGCCGCAATGACGCTGGCCGACAGGAAGGGGATCATGTTCAGCCACGCGGAGTGGCTTGAGGGCATACGCAACGAGTGCCTCTCCTACGTGCATAACTCCGGCACGGACTGGACTTTCGGAGCCGGGGCAAGCATGCTTTTCAGCGGATCTATGAAAAAATACGACCGTAACGGCGGAGAAGCCGGCAATTTTACCGAAAATGAAGGCTTTATCTCGCTTGGGGCCGCGAAAAAGATGGGCGACAGGTTGAGCGGCGGCCTGGCGGTCAAGACAATCTATCAGAAGGCGGACGAAGAAAGCGATTCCGCGTACGCCGCGGATGCCGGACTGCTTTACCACTACGACAAATGGCGTTTCGTTCTGGGGATGGAAAATATCGGCACAAAACTTAAACTTTACCGGAAGAAATTCGACCTGCCGGCCGGGTACAAGACCGCCTTGGCCTGGCGCGCGTTTGATCCAGCCTGGATAACAATCCAGTTAATAAACAGGCCTATAGGCGGCCTTTCCGTAGCCGCGGGGGCCGAGTATAAACTGGCAATACGGAAAACGGACTCTGTTTATGCGCGCGCCGGCTACATGTCCGGGACCGGAGCGGCCGCAGGTTCGGGAATAGCCCTGGGCCTCGGCATCGGCAACGCCAGCTTTAACCTGGATTACGCCTTCACACCCTTCGGGGACCTGGGGAACGTCCACCGGCTGAGTTTAGGCGCCAAATTCGGTGAAAAAACCAAGACGCTTCGGGCCAGGGAAGCAAATCTCACCCCGTATAAGCGCTACACCACCAAAGGCCAGGACTGGCAGGATCTGAAAAAGTAGGATTATTTTTTTATCGCGGTGAAGACGAAGTGCGGGGGCATATTGCGTATTTCAAGTTCCACTTTTATCTGATGAAATTGTTTGCGCAGCAACGGGATCAGGTGCGTAGTGCATTGATACGCCACAAATCTCCCCCCGTGCGGCAAATGCGCGTAAATTTCGCGGATCAGCGCCGACCGCTCTTCCGGAGAAAGAAAACTGAACGGGATCCCGGAAACAAAACAATCGGCATTTTTTATCCCCATCCCGCGGAGGATATTGGCCATATCCCTCACATCCCCCCGCGCGGTCCGCAAGCGCGGATCTTCCATCTCAGCCAATTTCTTATAAAAGCCCTCGTTGCGCTCTATCGCCGCCAGCCGGCCGTCGCGCGCCAGGATCTTTAAGATCTTTTTCGTCATCACGCCTTCGGCCGCGCCGAATTCCACCACCACTCCGGGCCTCCCCTGCTCTACCGCACGCACCACACGGGCGACCAGATACTTCGAACTGGGATGAATGGCGGCCACGCCCGCATCGTTAATAAAGGTTTCAAGGTAACTGAACGGTCTTTTGAGCATCCGGCCGCTATCCGCTCCGGCTTTTATCAATTCATTGAAACCGTACCGGCCTTTTAAAATTTTATCCTGGATAAACGCGTCCACGCGTCCGAACGCGGCGCGCCCGCCTTTTTTAATATTTATATTTTCTTTGTTTTTCATGCGATATTCTTCCGGCGCCGGATATTCCGAAACGCCCGGAACAACGGCGAATATTTTCCCGCGCGGCTCCGGAATAATTCAGCGGGAAGAAATAAAAAGATTTTATTTCTTCGGTTCTTCCACCGCCACTTCCTCGTCGTCCACGATAGGTTCCACGGAACCTATCTTATCGCCTTCCTCAAGGCGGACCAATCTGACGCCCTGCGTATTCCGCGAGATGGCGCGAATATCCTTACAGGGCATGCGGATGATCTTTCCTTTTTCGGTCATGACCATCAGGTGGTCTTTGTTCTCCACCAGGTGGATGGCCACCACGGCCCCGTTGCGATCGGTGGCCTTGATCGTTATGACGCCCGAACCGCCGCGATGCTGGTTGCGATATTCGTCCAGATCGGTGCGTTTCCCATAACCGTTCTCGCAAACGGTCAGCAGGGTCTTCTTGCTCTTGGGCTCGGCGACCTCCATAGATATGACCTGATCGTCTTTATCCAGACGGATACCGCGCACGCCCATGGCGTTCCTGCCCATGGACCGGACGTCGGATTCATTGAACCTTATGGACATGCCGCATCTGGTACCGATGATGATCTCATATTTCCCGTCGGTGTGCCCATAAGTCGTCAGGATATCCCCGTCCTCTAGCGTTATAGCGTTTATGCCGGAGCGCCTGATATTGGAGAAGTCTTCGATCGGGGTCTTCTTGATATTGCCCTTGCGGGTACACATTACAAGGTAGGATTCCCTGCCCTTGGCCTCTTCAAATGACTCGATAGCGATAACCGAGGTGACCTTTTCGTCTTTGACCTGCAGCAGGTTCACTATGGCCTTGCCGCGGGAAGTGCGGTTCCCCTCCGGTATCTCGTACCCTTTCAACGCGTAAACTTTGCCGCGGGTGGTGAATAAAAGTATCGTGGCGTGGCTGGAGGTCACAAAGAGTTTTTCGATAAAGTCCTCTTCCTTGACGTCGGAACCGATGATGCCTTTTCCGCCCCGGCCCTGCACTTTATAAGTATCCGCCGCTATCCTCTTTATATAGCCGCCGTGGGACATTGTAATTATCACGTTTTCTTCCGGTATAAGGTCCTCTATATCCAGTTCCGCGGCCTCGCCGGTCAGTTCGGACTTGCGCTTGTCGCCGTATTTTTCCTTAAGTTCTTTCAGCTCGTCGATTATTATTTTGAGCACCCTTTTGGGATCGGCCAGGATGGAGCGAAGTTCAGCCACCAGTTTCATCAAGGCCTTATGCTCTTCCTCTATGGCGCCCACTTCGAGGCGGGTGAGCTGGTGTAGACGCATATCGAGTATCGCCTGGGCCTGGATATCGCTTAAAGCGAACTGCTTTATCAATTTAAGCTTGGCTTCCAGGGAATCTTTTGATTTTTTTATGATCTCCACCACGGCGTCTATGTTCTGGAGGGCGATCAGGTAGCCTTCAAGAATATGAGCGCGGGCCAGAGCCTTGTTAAGGTCGTATTTGGTGCGGTTTACCACCATTATGCGGCGGTGCCGCACATAGTGCTGCATCACGTCTTTAATAGGAAGGACCTTTGGCCGGCCGTCCACGATGGCCAGCATGATGACTCCGAAAGAAGTCTCCATCTGGGTATGTTTGTAAAGCTGGTTCAGGACCACCTGGGCGTTGCCGTCGCGTTTGATCTCTATGACCACCCGCATGCCGCGCCTGTCGGACTCGTCGCGGATATCGGAGATGTCCGGAATCTTCTTGTCTTTTACGAGTTCCGCTATGGATTCTATCAGCGTGGATTTATTGACCTGGTAGGGGATCTCGGTTATGATGATAGCTTCACGGTTCCCCTTCATTTCCTCGATCTCGGCCCTTGCCTGAGTTTTGATGGAGCCTCGGCCCGTTTCAAAATAGTCCTTGATCCCTTTGCGGCCGCGGATGATGCCGCCGGTCGGGAAATCCGGCCCTTTGATGATCTTCATCAGATCTTTGATCTCAATATCCGGGTTTTCTATGACGGCGATGGTGGCGTCGCATACTTCCACCAGATTATGAGTGGGGATATTAGTGGCCATGCCAACGGCTATTCCGCTGGAACCGTTGACAAGCAGGTTGGGGAGCTTGCCGGGCAGAACCGAAGGCTCTTTCATGGAGCCGTCGTAGTTTGGAACGAATTTCACGGTGTCTTTTTCAAGATCGGCCAGCAGCTCATCGGCGATGCCGGAAAGCCGGGCCTCGGTATAACGCATGGCGGCGGCGGGATCGCCGTCCACCGAACCGAAGTTTCCCTGACCGTCCACCAGCGTATATCGCAGGGAGAACGGCTGGGCCATGCGGACCATGGTGTCGTAAATAGCCACGTCCCCGTGCGGATGGTATTTACCCATAACATCTCCGACCACGCGGGCGGATTTCTTATATGGTTTATTATGCTGCAGTCCCATGTCGTCCATGGTGTAAAGCACGCGCCGGTGCACGGGCTTCAGACCGTCGCGCACGTCGGGCAGAGCCCGGCCCACGATAACGCTCATGGAATATTCGATATAGGAGGATTTCATTTCCTCGCTTATATCGCGGTCCACGATATTGGTAAAAAGATTTTCAACCGGCTGGTGTTTGGGGTCCTTGTGTTCTGTCATAGATGCTCCTTATAAATCAAAGCGAGAAAGAGTCGCCAAGTCATGGCTGTAGAAAACAATTCCTGAAAATGTTCAACTATGGCACGCTTATTCGTTAACACCCGTTAGATATCCAGGTTCCTGGCCTCAAGGGCGTTCTGCTCGATGAATACCCTTCTGGGCTCCACCTTATCACCCATAAGCGTGGTAAAAATACCTTCCGCCTCGGCCGGATCCTGGAGAGAAACTTTCAGAAGCCTGCGCTTGAAGGGGTCCATAGTGGTCTCCCAAAGCTGATCCGGGTTCATTTCACCCAGACCTTTATAGCGCTGGATATTGGCGCCGGCGGAACCGATCTTCAGGACCGTTTCGAGCAGAGTTTTCATATCGTTGGTCTTGACCGAGGATTTTTCCGTGCAGACCTCGAAAACAAAATCCTTCTTTCCTTCTTCCGCGCAAACATGGTTTTCCACCGAGTATCCGAGGGCCTTAAGCTTCTGATTTATGTTGGTTATGCGGGTAAACTCGCCCAGGGACTGGAATTCCGGCCCCAGGTTTTCGCTTTCCATATCCAGTTCCCCCTCCTTCAGCTCCTTGGAAAGCGTTTCCTTACGTTTAGCGATATACTCGTTGGAGTAGCTCAGCCACTCGTTCTCCGTGTAGAAGTATTTATAGGTTTCGGGAGCGGTCTCTATGCGGTAAAGAGGAATCTTTCCCCCGGCCGCAAAAGTCAGATAGTCCGCCAAAGTCGTATTTTTAGTTTCCATCTTCCTGATCACGTTTTCAAGCGAGATGACAAGAGCCAGCAGGTCGCTTAATTCCTTGGGCTCCATCTTTTTCCCTTTGACGTTCTTTACCAAAACGCTCGCTATGGCCTCTTTCAGCTGCCAAGCCTGGAGTTTTTCTTCGTTGTCGAAATAACACTCAAACTTGCCCTTTTTGACCTTATAAAGCGGCGGCTGCGCTATATATATATGGCCCTGCTCTATAAGAGGCCGCATTTGCCGGTAGAAAAAAGTAAGGAGCAGGGTGCGGATATGCTGTCCGTCCACGTCGGCATCGGCCATAAGAACTATCTTATGGTACCGGAGCTTTTCCAGGTTAAATCCGTCCTCGCCTTCCCCGACGCCGGTGCCTATAGCCGAGATAAGAGTACGCACCTGCTCATTTGAGATTATCTTTACCAGCTGGGATTTTTCAACGTTCAGGATCTTTCCCCGGAGCGGCAGAATGGCCTGGAACACGCGGTCCCGGCCCTGCTTGGCCGAACCGCCGGCCGAGTCTCCTTCCACTATAAAGATCTCGGCTTTGGCGGGGTCGCGTTCCTGACAGTCGGCAAGCTTGCCGGGCAGGCCGGAATCGGTAAGGGAGCCTTTTCGGCGCGCCAGTTCCTTCGCTTTCCTGGCGGCTTCCCTGGCGTCGGCCGCGCCTATGGATTTCTGGCAGATCGCTTTGGCTGTAGAAGGATGTTCCTCAAAAAAAACATTCAACATCTCGCCGGCTATGGATTTAACGATACCCTCCACATCGGAATTGCCGAGCTTGGTCTTGGTCTGGCCTTCGAACTGCGGGTGAGGCAGTTTTACCGATATTACGGTAGTCAGCCCCTCCCTGACATCGTCCCCGGTAACGTTATATTCCTTGTCTTTAAGCAAGTCGTATTTTTTAATGTAATCGTTAATAACCCGGGTCAAAGAAGACCTGAAGCCGGACACATGAGTGCCGCCCTCTATGGTCTTGATATTATTAACGAAAGAGTAGATGTTTTCGGAATAGTCCCCGTTATACTGGATGGCCAGATCCAGCATCACTTCGCCGTCGGTCTTGGAAATAAAGATCGGCTCTTCGTGCAACACGGTCTTATTGGTGTTGAGGAATTTAACGAACTGTTTTATGCCTCCCTCGAAAAAGAAGGTGTGTTTTTTATCTTCGCGCTCGTCTATGATGGTGATGCGGGCTCCGGGATTCAGGAAAGCAAGCTCTCTGAGACGATTCGAAACCGTATCGAAAGAAAAAATGACGTCGCCGAAAATTTTCGTGTCGGGTTTAAAAGTTACGCGGGTTCCATGTTCTTCGGTCTCACCCTTGGCCTTAACGTCGGCTTTCGGTTTTCCGCGCTCATAACCCTGGGTCCAGACCTTTCCCTCCCGGTAAACTTCCACTTCCATCCACTCGGAAAGGGCATTTACCACTGATACGCCCACGCCGTGGAGGCCGCCGGAAACTTTATAGCCGCCTCCGTCAAATTTGCCGCCCGCATGAAGCACGGTAAGAACCACTTCCAACGCGGATTTCCCCTTAAGTTTGGGATCCTTCACTTCCTTCATGGGATCCACCGGAATGCCGCGCCCATTATCGGTAACGGAACATATATTTTCTTCCTTAAGAATCACTTCTATACTGTTGCAGCCCCCGGCCAGGATCTCGTCTATTGAATTATCCACCACCTCGTAGACCAAATGATGAAGTCCCAGCGCCCCGGTAGATCCTATATACATAGCCGGCCTTTTTCTTACCGCTTCAAGGCCTTCCAGCACCTGTATTTGCGACGCATCGTAACTTTCAGTTTTCGGGTTATGGGTCTTATTCATGTTTTATTCCTTTAAGCCAGGGTTTGGCGAAATATTTGTTAAGACTTTTCAAAATTTGCCTGCTGTTCATAAAAATCTCGTTATAAACCACGGAAGACTCGGTCTTCACCACAATATACCCTTTGCTAACTCCCAATAATTCACAGTGTTCAGCTATCCTTCCTATCTCTTTTTTCCAGACGGCGTCAAGAATAACGAGCCTTTCCGGAATTATCCCGCCAAGGGTCTTCCAGGATTTTTTCACATATCCTATATTATTCCAATTAGATGATTTTTTGGTTAGAAACATTATAGTAGTGGTTCAGAATAAGGGGTAACCAAGAGTAGATATCGGAAAAAACTTAGACAAATCCCACTATCTACCGCCTGTTATATGTTGTCTAAATCAGATCACTGCGTTCTGAGCGGCATCACTATGTAAGTAAAGTCTTCGTTGCCGGGTATTCTGGCCATGACCGGGGTTGACGGAGTGTTAAAATCAAGAATAATGTTCTGTTCCCCGACATTCCTAAGTATATCCAGTACAAACTTGGGATTAAAACTTATCTGAAAATCTTTACCCTTATAATCGATTTCCAGTTCATCCTCAAAATCCATGGTCTGGGAAGAAGAATTTACAATAAGCATCCCTTTTTTAAAGGTGTATTTAACCACCCCGCCGCGCTCGTTAGAGCAGATCGCCGCCCTTTTAGTCACGGCCGCCAGCTTCGGCGCGTTTATTTCCACGGAAATTTCCTTGGTTTTAGGAATGATCTGGTCGTAAGCCGGAAAGTTCCCCTCTATAAGTCTTGATATAAAAACCGTTTTGGCTATTTTAAAACCGATCTGATTAGGGGAAAGGCCAACTAATATTTCCTCTTTATCTTCTATATCGGCCGATTTTATAAATTTAACCAATTCATTCAAGATTTTGGAGGGCACTATTATTTTAAAATCTTTTTTTGTTTTCACTTTATCGGTGGAAGCCAGCGCCAGGCGCCGTCCATCGGTGGCCACCACGCAAAAACGCTCTTTTTCATATTTCCAGAGGAGACCGTTAAGAAAATGCCTGTCATCCTCCGTTGAAGCGGAAAAAATAGTGCCGCTTATCATGGAAAAAAGTATTCCCGCCGGAATTTTGAAGGAATTACTTTCATCAAGGTCCGGAATCACCGGATAATCGTTTTTGGGCGCGCCGCTTAATTTAAATTTTGATTTACCGCTGTTTATAGCCACTCTGTTGGAATCATCAACCGAAATATTAACTTCGGACTCTTCTCCCATATTCTGGACTATTTCCATAAACTTTTTTATGGGTATGGTTATACTTCCTTCGGTCTTTACATCCACATTTATATGATGTTTTATGGCCATTTCCAGGTCCGTAAAAACCACTTTAAGCCCCTTATCTTCCGTTTCCATTAAAAAGTTTTGAAGTATGGGTATGGTGCCGGTTTTTGCGGAAACGCCGGCTTGTATGGTTTGAAGACCTTTTATCAGTTTTTCCCTATTACTATTTATTTTCATCGTATTCTCCGTCTATAAGAGTGGGTGTGTATAATGTTAATAATGTTAGTTCTATTTGGAAAAAACATTAACATCTTAACCAAATTTACTAATACACTCCCCAAAAAAGCTCTTTTTCAGGGGTTATGAAGAGTTACTAACAGCTTTTATCTTAGATATCAACTGGTTTATTACTTCATTGAAATAGGGATCAGTATGCACCAGTTGTTTTATTTTATCCCGCGCGAACATCACCGTCGTGTGGTCCCTGTTGAAAGAATCTCCTATTTCCGGGAGGGACATTTCAGTGAGGTCGCAGGCCAGAAACATCGCTATCTGGCGCGGGAAAGCTATAGCTTCGGTTTTACGCGGGGATTTGAAATCTTTTCTGTCCATGCCGTATTTATCGGCTACCACGGTCTTTATCAGTTCTATATTTATCCGGCTGTCTTCCTGGTCGCCGGGGGCTATATGGTCCTTTATTATCTCTTTTACGATATCTATCGTGGGATGGGTGCGCATATTGGAACAATAATTCCCCACGGTTATAAGACAGCCTTCAAGTTCCCTTATATTCTTTTTTACATTTTCAGCTATAAAAGTTATGACATCGTCCGGAATCGTGAATTTATGCATGTCTTTTTTCTGCCGGAGAATGGCTATACGTGTCTCAAAATCGGGCATCTTGATGTCCACCGCCAGGCCGGAAAGAAACCTGGAAACCAGGCGCTGGTTCAGGGCTAATTCTTTGGGAGGCCTGTCGGAGGTTACTACTATCTGTTTTTTTGATTCGAAAAGGGAATTAAAGGTATAGAAAAATTCTTCTTCGCTTTTATCCTTGCCGATAAGGAACTGAATATCGTCAAGGAGTATGCAGTCCAGTTTTCTGTATTTATTTCTGAAAGCTTCCGGGGTCTTGTTTTGCAGGTTCTCTATATATTCGTTAACGAAATTTTCGCTTGCCGTGTAAATTATCCTGGCGCCGGGGTTGTTTTTAAGCATCTCATTAGCGATTCCGTGGAGAAGATGCGTTTTTCCCAGACCCGGCGCGCTATAGATGAAGAAAGGGTTGGATTTGCCTGGTTTCTGAGCCAGGGCCACAGCGGAAGCGTAGGCGAACCTGTTGGAAGCGCCCTCGATAAAAGTTTCAAAAGTGTAGTTGGGATTGAACGCGAAAGCCTGGGTTTGACCAATGCCGGGCGCGCGGGTAAGATGGCCTTCGCGAGCCGGTTCTATTTTCGGCGCCGGTTTGGGTTCGCTTGATGCGAGCGATAATGAATAATTTATAGTAAAGTTATTTCCGGTTACGGCTAACGCCGTTTTTACTATGTTTTCTTCGTACCGTTCTTTAACGGTCTTATAGATTATCGGATCCGGTACTTCCAGCTTGAGAGTGTCGGCTTCTATTACCAGAGGTTTTATCGGCCTAAGCCAAAGATCCACGGCTTCAATACCGATATCGACTTCAAGCCGCTTTAATATATCCTGCCAAATTTCTTTTATGTCTGTAGGGTTATCCACAACTTATCCACAACTGTTAGTAGATTATGTTAAAACCTAAAAAGTGTTTGTAAAACAAGCGTTTTTTTGGTTAATAACTATTTTTAATATTATTAATGAGCAACCTGCTATAGGGCCGTATTAAATAGATATTAAATGCTTATTAAACGCATTAGAACCTTTAATAATGGTAGTTTTTTTAACCAAAAAAGTCAACAGGTATTTTTTTGGAATATATTATAATTAATAAATAAATAAAGGCCGTGGAAATCGGAATTTCCGGTTTCCACATACATTAGATTCCCGCGGTTGAAAGACATCTCTTCTGAAACTAAGCGGCTATAGGCCGGTCTTTACCGGAAAGAGGCCATACTTTATCAGGCAGTCACTCCTATCTTAACTTTCCTGAAGCGGGAGGGGCTGTTGCCGTGGCACATCATGGCGGTCTGGGAGGGCTGACCCTTGCCGCAATTCGCCACGCCCCACAGACGCCAGGAATTCTCGTCCGCGATAGCGTCGCAGGAATTCCAGAATTCCGACGTGATGCCCTGGTAGGTGGGATTTTTTATCATCTTCGTTTTTTTGCCGTTCTTTACCAGCCAGCCTATCTCACAGCCGAACTGAAAGTTCAGGCGCCTCTGGTCAATGCTCCAGGATCTGTTATTTTCCATGATGACGCCGTCTTTCGTATCGTTGATAATGTCCTCTTCGGATACGGCTCCCGGCATAAGGCTGAGGTTGCAGATCCTTGTTATCGGTATATTATTATAGCCGTCGGCCCGGCAAGAACCCCAGCTGCGGTCTTTGTTTATCCGGCCGGCGAATTCCCTGTTGGTCATGTAGCCGCTCAGGATGCCTTCTTTGACTATGTGCCAGCGCTGGGCTTTTACGGCGTCGTCGTCGTAACCGGCGGTGGCCAGGCCGCCGGGCAGCGTGGCGTCGGCCACAAGATTTACTATGGGCGAAGCATAGCGGAAATTCCCCAGTTTTTCGGTGGTTGCGAAGCTGGACCCCGCATAGGATTCTTCGTAGCCCAGAACCCGGTCAAGTTCGCAGGCATGGCCCACGGATTCGTGGATCTGAAGGGCCAGCTGGTTGCCGTAAGTAATAAGGTCTTTACGGCCGCCGGGGCAGGCCGGGGCGGTTAAAAGCGCCACGGCTTCGCCGCGGACGCGTTCCGCGTTTCCCGTCAGATCCAGGCTTTCTATAAGTTCATAGCCCATGGAGAGGGTCTGGCCGCCGTGCGTGGACGGGTAGGAACGGGTCTGGGCTTCGCCTTTGTCCACGGCATGGCAGATGTAACCCGCGCCGCTTGAAAGCAGCACCTGCTCGATCCTGGAGCCTTCCGTGGTCATGTGCCACTGGTGTTCTCTGATAAAGTCCATGCTGGAAATCGCGGATTTTATTTTCGCGTCCTTTCTAAGGACTTTATCAACCGCGAAAAGCAGATCCAGTTTTTTCTCTATGGCGACGGCGAACGGATCCGTGATGAACGGTGTCTGCCAGAAGTCCCGATATGGGGGTTCATGGGCGAGGCGCACTTTTTTATTTTTTAAAGTGGCGCTGGCTTTGGCGATGTTTAAGGCGAGCTTGGTCACGCGCTCTATCTCGCCGGAGGTCATTACGTCGCTGGAAGCGAAGCCCCAGGCGCCGTCAAAAAGGATGCGCACGCCGAACCCCAGCGTCACGGTGTCGTTAAGAGCGCCTATCTCACCTTGCTTTACGCTCAACGTCTGGCGCCTGGCCTCAATTATGCGTATGTCGCCGAAATCAGCCTTGTGTTTATCCGCTATCTCAATGGCTTTATTTGCGAAAGTGAACATTGTGGTCTCCGTTTCAGAGTGATTCGGTTTTAAAAGAGCGATATTTCGGTTAACTGAATCATTCGATCACTTAATTTTAGAATTCCGTAGATGATGAAAAATTGAAATCCCTTATCTTAAGGGCCGGCGCGGATACGCGTCCCCAGGAAATATACGCCTGCGGTTTATCGCCCACGGCCTCAACTTTGTTGAACGCCTCCACGGCGCTTTCGGTGAACCGCAGGTTTTTTATCGGATAAGCCACGCGTCCGTTCTCTATCATAAAGGTTCCATTCCTGGTCATGCCCGTCATTTCCACAGTGAGCGGTTTGAGAAGGTTGGTGTAGTGAAAATTGGTCACCAAAATACCTTTTTCCGTGTTTTTTATCATTTCCTCTATGGATGAACCGCCTTTCGTCAGCGTGAGATTAGTCGGGATGGGGCCGAAAGTATTGGGGCTCGGCAGGGCATGTCCGGTGGTTTTTATCCCCGCCAGGGCGGCGGTTTTTCTGTCGTGGACCAGCGCCCGCGCCACCCCGTTTTCTATAAGCGTAACCTTCCGCCTGGGCATCCCCTCGTAATCAAAAGGCATGCCGGCGCTTAATCCGTCCAGAGCGTTGTCCTCTATTGTTATCTTTTCGCTCATGACCTTTTTCCCCAATTTTCCGGTTACGAAGCTTTGTCCCTCCTGATAGAATTGCGCGCCGAAACCGTAGATGCCCATAAATAATATGAGGTCGGCGGCCGCCGCCGGCTCAAGGATCACTGTGTAATGGCCGGGTTTTACGCTCCTCGGGTTTCTGGAAAGAAGCGCCTTCTCCATAGCCGTCCGGTCAACGCGGTCGAAGTCTATTTCCCGCGCATCGGAGGCGGGGGATTCCGCCCAGCCGGAACCGTTCCCGTTCCTGACGGTCACGCTGTACATGGCGTAACTTTCTTTGTGGAACGCGCGTACTCCGTAAGTGTTGGCTACCGTGATGGCCGTGGCGCCGTTCTCATAGGTTCCGCAGGCCGTGGCCCCGGTTTTTTCGCATTTTTTTATCAGCGCGCCTACGGGCGCCGCCCGCTCCGCCGGAGACAGCTCCGCCGTGCCCGGAAAAAACAGTTTTTTATTCTCCTTAACGGGAACGGGTTTTGACAGCGGCATAAGGCGGGGGTCTCTCTTCTGGGTTTTAAGCGTTTCAAGCGCGCGTAAAAACCCCGTCTTCAGCGCGGTTTCGGAGGGTTGGTTGAGGGTAAATCTGGTCACGCGGCCGTTATCGATCAAGCGAACCGATATTCCCGTGGCGGTGTCGGCGACGTTTTGGGAAATGACGTTGTCGGCAAAGCGGGTCAACGCCGAATCCGTGGAAGTTATTATAACTTCGGCCGGGCAGCGTCCGGCCAGGCGCAGGATACGTTCGCAGATGGTCCTATGGTCGTGCATGAGGGGCAACCTCCGAAGGCTTAATAACCTGAAAATTAATTCCCTATCGCTACCCTGCCGGCGGCGCAACGGCGGGCGCTGTTATCATCAAGCGTAAAATGCGTGCTGTCGGGACCTTAAATTTTGGGATTAAAGCGGTTTTCGTTCCGCGCCGGGTAAAGGCGGCGGCTGCGAGGCCGGATTTTTGTGGCCGCGCCCGCCGTGCTTTCTTTCTTCATGGGGAGCCGCGGCGGGGCCGGACGGCGCTTTAAAGAGCGATTGGGAGGAATCCCTCGAGTCCATCCATTTGCGCAGATTCTCCTCGTTCTTTACGGCGTAGGCCTCCGGTAAGGAGAAGATGCCGAGCTTGTTCTTTTTTGTGTGTTCGGTTATCGCCTCAGCCGTTTTTGCGGACATGAAGGATAATCTTTCCAGTACCTTGAGATTGTTCAGGGTCAGGCCTACGAGATAAATTGAGCCGTCCTGATTCAGGCCCAGGGCGACGGTCTTTTCGGCGACCGAGTCAAAAGCCTGATAGAGCCATTCGGATTTAACCTCCGGAGACAGGTGGCTTAAAAGCAGCACCTTTTTAGCGCCGGTGTTGAAGGCCAATTGAAAAGCCTCCATGATTCTGTCCTCCGAACTTTTGCCTTTGGCTTCCAGAAACCCGGGGTCTTCGGCATCCAGCCAGGTCAGGTCGGGATGCCGGGGGGATTTGTCAAATGAGAGGATAAAAATAGAATCTTTAAAATTTTTGGCCAGTTTATAGGCGTTCTGAAGAAGGTCAAGATGTATATGCGCGGCGCGCTCAGCGCCGAAAGCGTTTATGAATTCCGGATCGATGCGTTCCGTAACGGGCGGCTCTATCAGGAGGATTATGCAGTTGTCGCGCTTGGAACTCATAGTTTAGGCCGGCTTTTTTAGAGTACTGACGTAAGTATATTATACAATATAATCCGCCATCCGGGCATTCGTCCATCCGGGCTTTGCGGGCGAGCCCATATGGTTTGCGGGAGAAATCAAGCCTGATAAACGGCGGCCCCGTATCAGGCGCGATGCCCTTTCGGGTGTCTCAACGGTGCTGATGGCCGTCAAGGGGCCATAGGGTATAAGCCGGTATGAACAGGGGCGAGAAACAAAAGATCATAATTTACGGCGGCACTTTTGACCCCCCGCACAGGGGACATTTCGCCCTTATCGGTTCCGCCTTGAAGGCGCTGGACCCCGCGGTTCTCTATGTGGTTCCCGGTCTGCGCTCTCCGTTCAAAGATCTCCCCTGCGCGACTTTCAGGGAACGCGCCGCGATGCTTGCATCCGGACTGAAGTCCGCCGGCCTCGGCGGAGAAACGCGCGTAAAAATACATCCTTATGAGTTCGAACGCGGCCGCCTGACCTATACCTGGCGGACAGTGTCGTTTTTCAGGAAGAAGCATCCCGGCGCGGAATTTTATTTCCTGATGGGTTCCGATTGTCTTGAGACCTTTCACCGCTGGAAGAATTACCGGCGTATCCTGGCCGACGCCCGCCTGCTGGTGGGGACGCGTAAAGGTTTTCCGCTTAAAAACCCGCGCCGGCTTTCCTATACGCTGTTACGGGGCCGGTTTCCTCTGATCGCCTCTACCACTCTGAAAACGGGGCTTTTCGCCGGCGTTGAGCAGCCCGGACTTTTTAAGAGCGCCAAAAAATTTATTACCGCGCACGGGCTTTATTTTGCCGGCCTGCGCCGCAGGGTCGCCGGTATGATGACTCCGGCCCGGTTCCGCCATACCAGGGAAACCGCCAGGCTGGCGCTGGAGTTGGCCGTGAAATACGGCGCCGATCTCCGAAAAACAGCGCTTGCCGCGTTGCTGCATGACTCCGCCCGCGACCTGGGCCCGCGCGCTTTGTCCGCGTACGCCCTGAAAGCCCGGCTCAGGGCCCCGGCGTTAAGGGAAACGCTTGAGAAAGCCCCCGTTATCCTCCATGCTTACGCCGGCGCGGAGCTGGCGGCAAAAAGATTCGGCGTGAAAGACCGCGCCGTTCTGAAAGCCATACGTTGCCACACCCTGGGTTCGGTTTCACCCGGGCTTCTGGACAAGATAATGTATGTTTCGGACCTGGCGGCCGCCGGCCGGAATTTTCCCGAAGCGGACGCGGTCAGGGAGCTGGCTTTCAGGGACCTGGACGCGGCTTACGCGGCCGCCAATTATGTTAAACTTGTCTATACGTTCAAGTCCGGCGGCTGGACGCATCCGGAAAGCGTGAAAGTATGGAACAGTCTGTTAAAAAAAGACAAATAATGATCCTTACGGCCGGCGGTCTGGCTACGCTGGTCCTGGCCTCGGCGCATTACCTTTCTCCCATCTCAAGGCGGCTGGCCTCAAACGAAGACGTTGAACTTGTTCTGTTGAATAAAGAACGGCCGATGCTTTTTGTTTACCAGTCCTTTTCAAGGACCCTCAATGCCGTGCGATTGCCGGCCAAAGCCGCGCGCAGCGGATCGGCATATCAGCGGGCCTGCGAAGTTCTGAAGCTTTTTTCAAAAAGCGGGACTTCCGAGCGGGAAGCCCCGGCTTATATCGAGGTGGCGAACGCGGGCGGGCCGGATATGGACGCCTTTGAAAAGCTCGTCAACACCTGGCGCGCGCGTCCGGCGCAGCTTGGCGGGTTGCTCCGTTATCTGCGGGACTTGAAAAGAAATGAAGCCACAAATCTTTCCGCACACGATCTGGTCCTCTTAACGCTGGAGCTCTCCCGCCTGAATTCGTCCAATTTTATAAAGGAAGATTTTGACAAGTCCCGGCCCAGCGAATTTCCGGATGCGGTTGCGACGGTTGGAGAAACGGAACCGGTTATGGATATAGTGCGCCTTGAGGTCCTTAACGCCTCAGGCAGGAAAGACCTTGCCCGCCTGGTCACCAAATACCTCCGCAAAAAAGGTTTTGACGTGATAGACTTCGGCACTTACGGCAGTGTGGAAAAGCAGACAAAAATTGTAAACTGTTCCGATAACCTTGAAGGGGCCCTCCGGCTCAGGGAAACTCTGGGGCTGAGAGGTCTGGAGATATATTCCAAGGTTGACAGGATAGGCATTGTCCAGGCAAGAGTAATACTAGGCGCGGATTTCGACTACACTAATATAGAGAGGGGAATAAAATGATAGATCTGGTTACAGTACTTAAGACGGCCGTGGCCAGCGGGGCCAGCGACATTCACATAGCCGTCAACAAGCCGCCCATGATGCGCAGGAACGGAGAGATGATCCCGGTCACCGATACGATGCCGGT
>Ga0208953_1000071_pt1 | contig 104693 bp, 108 predicted proteins | sample RifOxyB2_FD_184033 | JGI IMG/M metagenome (GOLD analysis project Ga0208953, IMG submission 184033) | Groundwater microbial communities from Rifle, Colorado - Rifle Oxygen_injection B2 (SPAdes) | ecosystem: Environmental > Aquatic > Deep subsurface > Groundwater | place: USA: Rifle, Colorado...
CCTCCAGGTTTTTACCCCTGAAAGTATGACCTTTTGATTTCAAATCGACTACACTCATAATTTCCCTATATCCCTTACCTGTCATGCATTACAGCACTTTTGCCCCCTCAACGTTGGGACAGTAGTGAGTTTGGTTAACTGGCTCTATGCTTTGATGACAGGTTTTGGTCCTTCTATACTTAGAGCCGCGATTATGGCGGAAATCATGTTGGTCGGTTTTCTCTTTGAACGAGAAAAAGAAGCTTATACTTGTTTGGCTATTGCAGCTTTTATAATATTATTATTTAATCCTGAGAATCTCTTTAATGTTGGTTTTCAACTCTCTTTTGTGGCTACCTGGGCTTTTGTATATATTGCGCCTGTTTTTGTGGGGCGATTAAAAATTTATCTACCTCACTTTTGGGCGAATCTTCTGGCTGCAGCTGTGGCGCCGGTGCTGGTAACTATGCCAATAACCTTGTTTCATTTTAGCCAGGCCTCATTAATTGGGGTGATAACCAATCTATTTTTACTCCCCTGGATTAGCGTGGTAGTGATTTTGGGATTTGTGGCTTCTGTTTTGGGTGTAATCTTTCTCCCTCTGGGTGAGTTGTTAAATAGTGCTAATTTAGTCTTGATCTGGATAATGCATCTTGTTGTTACGAGCCTGGCCAGTCTCCCCTTTGCTCAGGTTTTCCTTGCTCCCCCAGGACCTTTTTTGATTATTGTCTATTATCTTGGTTTGGTGGGCTTGGTTGAAGTTTTGCGTCGGGGCAAATTTCCTAAGATAGATAAATTTCGGATTTCTCTTTTAGTCTTGGCTGTCCTTGCTTTGTTTGTTTGGAAATTGGCCTTTGTTGGTTCCAGTCGTGACTTAGTGATTACGGTCTTAGATGTGGGGCAGGGGGATTCGATCTTTATAGAATCGCCGTCCGGAAAGAATATTTTAATTGATGGGGGAGAGTTTAAGATGGGGGATAGGATTGTGTTGCCCTTCTTGCGTCGCAGGGGAATTAGCAGCCTAGATTTGGTGGTTTTAACCCATGGCCACAGTGATCACTTAGGTGGAATATTAGAATTACTCCCCCAAATAAAATTTAAACAGGTTCTTGATAGTGGTTTGCCGTATGAGTCTAAGTCTTATCAAAACTTTCTCCGGCTGATAAAGAAAAATAAGATCAAATATGGGTTAGCTAGGGCAGGGGCGCAAATAAACTTCGATAAGGGGTTATCCGGAAACATTTTCCATCCTTCGCTACCTTTTCTTGAAGGGACAAATTCTGACTCAAATAGCAATTCAATTGTTTTTCGCTTACAGTATGGCAAGTTTTCTATGATGTTTACCGGTGATAATGAGGAAGAAGGGGAGCAGCGAATCTTGGAGCATTTTAGTCCTTCCGATTTGGCTTCGACTATCTTGAAGGTTGGCCATCATGGCAGTCGAACTTCAACTTCGCCTCCTTTTCTAGAAGCAGTTAATCCAAAGGCAGCAATTATTTCTTGCGGCAGGAAAAACAAGTTTCGTCATCCGCATAAAGTGACCCTAGATAAATTTAAGACAAAGGGCATAAAATTATATCGCACAGATCAGGATGGGGCGGTGGTTATTAGGACGGATGGGAAAGAGTATGGAGTTACTAATATGAAAAGTTAAGTTTAAAGAGTTTCTGTTTCCAAATTATCTGGGCCAACGTTTTTAGGGATTGTTGTTTTCATCTCTAAGCTGGGCAATTGTGTTTCTACCTCGGGAGTAGCAGAATATATTTCTACTTCGGAGGTAGAAGTGTTTGTATTAATGACGCCAGCTTCTATTGAACTAGTTTTTTTGTTAAAGTCAGTCTGAATCGCCCCTGTTTGCCAGAATTCTTCAACTTTTTCTTTAATCATTGGTGTCTTATAGAGAATTTCGCAGGCTTCTGCGCGGGTGAATGATTCAGTCGGTTCAAACTCCTTGTCTTTCAGGTAATCAAGGAGCCCAGCATTGTAAGCAGGGGCTATGTATTTGCCGGCCCAATAATTTTCCGGCAGGTCAGGGAAGTAGGGAAGTTTAGCCTCTGCTTCAGGACTAAGTTCGGCATAGCGACTAAAGATAGTGATTCCCTCTGCTCTGGTTAGAACTTTATTAGGTTGGAAGGTACCGTTGGGATAGCCCGTTACCAGGCCGTGTTCACTGGCATAGCTGATAAATTTAGCTGCCCAGCTATTGGCGGGAACATCAGCAAAATTTGTGAATTCAATTTGTTTATCAAGGCGCAGGCCTTTACTACGGACTAGTAAGGTCACTAATTCAGCTCGTGTTATCCCCTTATTAGGCCTAAAAGTATCATCCGGATAACCATTGATCAGGCCCAGGGTTGCGGACAGGGCAATTGGTTCAATAGCCCAGTGGGTCATTGGCGTGTCAGTGAAGGGATAAAAACGCAGTACGACTACTTCTCCAGAAGCAGTAGAGGCTTCCGGGCTGGTTTTGCCCGGGAAAACTTCAGGGGATGTAGTGGCGATCAGCAGAATAATATTTCTGCCCACCTCCAGGGAAGCTGTGGTGTTGATGTTTTTATTTGGGGTAATTTCTTTGCCGTTTAGATACACAGCATCAATCTGACCGATCCTGGTAATCTCTTTCACTTCCTGGGTTTCCGAAATAGCAGTTACCTGCCAGATAGTTGTTTGGTCAAGAACAACTTTGCTGTAAGCTTCCGCAGAAACAGCAATCTTGGCTTGGTTGGTGATCGTCCGGTTTTTGGGTGAGTTGATTTTAAGGCGGCTTTCTTTCTCCTTGACTTGGGTGGAAACAAATTCCTTGGTTTCTCCAATGTATGATAGAGAGAAGTAGTGGGGGGCATCTCCTGGTATTCCTGGCCTGTCTACATAGGCATAATCAAACCTAAAGCCGCCGTTGATGATGCCAATCCCATATGTTATCCCGGAGCCATTGCCATCTTGATTTAAGCCGGCTCTAAGAGCGATGTTGTTAACAGGAAAATATTCTAAACCCAAATGATAGAGCAAAGAATTTTCCCTGGCCAGAACATTGTTGGGCAGATCAATATCAATACCAAGATCAAGTTTTTGCCGGTTAGTTCTCAAGGCCTGGTTTTCTGGGCCAAGGATATTAATTTTACTGCCGAGCTTGTAATAACCACCAATTTTATCTTCTGAACCACCAGTCCATTTTAAACCGCCGCTGACAATGTTTTGTAAATTAGCTCCCACAGTTAACCAGTTGTTCGGCTGATAAACAGCGCCTAAATCAATACCTGTTCCTGTGGCCTGGCTAGACATACCACCGCCAATAGCTTGGGTGAATAATTTTAGATTTGCACCAACTGCCAGATTCTGTTGCAAGGCTTTAGAATAGGAGAGAGCAATTGCGCTATTACTATAACTGGTTGCTTCACTGCTAGGGTCAATAACGATCCTGTTGGTTGCAGGATCTCGTTTTGTTGGCAATGAACCACCAGTGCCCATAGCCACATAACCAAGACCAAAAACTCCCCATTTTGTTGGCATTGCCCAGGCAGTGTGAACATATTCTGTTTCATCAAGCATAAGTTTGCGGGAAGCCCCGGTTAATTGAGGGAGCTTAATCATTGCTAATCCAGCCGGATTAGAAAATACTCCGTTAGCGTCGTCGGAGAAAGAAATTGAGACCCCCCCCATACCGAGTTGACGTGCGGCAAAGAGGGAGCGGGAGGGATCGAGAGTTATTCCGCTGACCGCCAAACTTGGCAGTGCCAGACAACAATTTATCAATATAACAATTAGCAGTTTTAATCTCATCTTTTAAATACAGTTATTTTTCCTTTACCATTTTGGACCAATTTTCCGTTGGCGATAATTAAGTAAATGTAGATACCATTGCCAACATAGGCTCCTGTGCCTGATTTTCCATCCCAGCCGACCTCGTTGTAGCCGGCCTTGCCGCCATCAGCCCCGGAAGCATAGGTGTTTCTGACGATCATGTTGCCGGCCAGATCAAAAATGGCTAAAGTTATGTCTGCCGGCTTAGAAAGGGAATAACCAATAGAGGTGCTTTGAGTGCCAGGATCAAATGGATTAGGAAAATTAAGCGGCTGGTCTTGAATTGCGACCTCACTGCCGGTTTGAACATAAAGCGGCGTGGCTTCATAGGTAGAGCCTTGGCCCAAACTATCAAAAGCTTCGACTGTTATAGTGTAAATGCCATCACTTAGAGCAGCGGCAGCGCTGACTTCGTGGGTAGCGTAGTAATTTGTGTCAGTATTAGTAAAAGATAAAGCACTTTGAGAACCGGCAATGGTAATGAATCCTGACGAGAGGGAGTTAACAGAAATAACCGTGATCTCAACTTTGGGAGTAGGGCTGATCGAGTCTCCGGGATAAATGGTTGATTCGTCGATGGTTAGGCTGATGCTCGGTTTTTGACCGCCAACTGTAAAACTATAAGCGAGAAAGCCTTCTGAAGAGACGTTGCCAACGCCGTCAGTTGTTCTTAACCAAAGTTGTTTGGAACCGGTTGATAGAGCAGAAGAGGCTGTCACTTTAAAGGCTTCTGTGGAACCGCCAAAGCTGCCATCAAGGGCTTCGCTGGTTGTCCAGGTTCCGGAGCTGCCAAAACGATATTCCACATTAACTACTCCGCTTTCATCAGTAGCCCAGCCGGTAAAAGAAGGAAAGGGATCAGTGGTAACATTGTTAGGCAGGGGATTAACCTCTGCGCTAGGTGGAGTAGTATCCTGAATGCCTCCAGTTGTATCAAAAGTAAAAGTATAATCTGCCGCCAGCGCTGTTAAGCCTTCATCTTTTACATAAGTACTATCAAGCGTAGCGGTGTAGGTTACTCCTTGGGTAAAATCACTACTGTGGCTGACTTTTAAAGTTGTTCGATCCGAATCAAGGAAGCTGGCGGTAATTGTGCCTGCTGACGGGCTAATCGTTAGCCAGTTGTTAAGGTTTTGGTCATTCATGCGTTTGCTGAATTTGACGATTATGGGGCCGTTCAAAGCGACAGCTGATTCTGCGCTGACTGGGTTAGTGTATGAGACGCTAGGGGGAATGCCAGGGATAAAAGCATAGGTTTTGGTGAAATTTCTGTAACTGCTTGAACCGAGCCAGAATTGGGTGAGAACCTCTTTGAGTAAAATTCCTTCACCAGCAATTTTATCACGAGCGTGTTCATAATATGGTTTGTCTAAACCATCGCGGCCAGTGGTTTTGTAAAAAGTTTTAATAAATCCGTTGTTATAAACTTTGTAGATTGAATAACCGGTCGGATAACCAACTGCTTGTGCCTGCCTGATGTAAGAAATTCCGTTAATGTCGCGTTTATAGTTGTCGCCAAGATGACCGGAAATTACTCCGGCCACAATTTTGACTTCACTGGTGGTAAAACTTTCCAGCGTAGCGCGGAAGGCTGCGGCATTGCTAATGCAAAGTCCGCCAGACACTTCCGTTGTGGGGAGGGCAACCGGATAATCTTTTGTGGTTGTGTCAAATGGGTCATAAGCAGGGAAATTCATGAAAACAAAAGTTTTTGAATTAGCTTCGGCAGAAAGATAGCCATAAATTGATTCCAAGCTAGCTAGGCCAGTGCCGGAAGTAGCTTGGGCAGAATCTAAAAAGATTAAATTGTAATATTTGTATTTAAACTGATAATTTAAAATCGAATCTTTGGTATTGTCTGCGGCTACAAAACCATAACGACTTTCACTTGAGCCTGGATCTGCTGTTAAGGGAATAAAACCATCTGTGAGCCAGTCGGTTGAGTAGGTGGCCGTTTTGTCTTCGTAACCGGTGGTAGGTAAATATTTATAGCCTTGATTTGAAGGCAGGTCGCCGGCCCCGCTTAAATTTTCCAAACGATTTTTAACGTTGGCTCCGAGTTGATCACCGTAGATCCCGGCATTTTCTGTCAGATTGCCGTTAACAACAGTAAAGGCAACCCCGTGATTGTTGATATCTGAAACTTCAGAGCTAACTATTTCAGCGCAATATTCATAGGGAATACCGCGAGCACTTGGGGTGCTGGTTTTAGTTTCGGCATAACGCAGATCGTTCATGACCGCAAAGCTAAAAAGGTATTCGCCACTAGGTCTGGCTAGTGTTGTGAAGGTTAAGGCTTCTTGAGTTTGGGCGGGATAATAAGTTGTACCGGATTTTACTCTGTATTTATAGGTTGTGTCAGGATACAGTCCAGAGAGTTCTGCGTAGTGATACATCGTTGTTCCAGCCTGGCTTGAGGTTTCGCTTAGCTCACTGATTCCCCAGAGTAATTCCGTGCTGGCAGCTTCATCGGTGGTTGACCAGGTAATAGCCATAGTAGTATCGGAGAGACTGGTTAGTTCGGGGTTGGTGATAATTGCCGCTTGAGACGGGAGTCCCAAGGCAATAATGACAAATGAACAAATTACCAATGTCAAATGGATGAGTGCCTTCGGCACATTATTATAATAATTTATACCTTCATTGTTAATTATTAATTGGTCATTGATCATTATCTTAGAACGCATACGTTGCTCCTACAGTTTGAATATATCTTAAGTCTGAGATTTCAAAGCTTCTTGTTTGTCCGGCAGCCGGGGTCTTAGAGCCATAAGCAGTGGCTGTGGCTATTGGGTCAACCTGGGTGAGATAATAAAACCGCCAATTACCTTTGATTACATAACTATTAAAATAAACTATTTTGCTCAGATCAACATTCAGGTGATCAAATTGTAAATAGTTGATAATAGATTGGGCGTTAAAACCAAAGGAATTACCAATGGTGGTGCCCCAGGCACTAAACTCATTGCCTAGATCAATCTTAACTGGTAAGACCCACATACCAAAGGCACTGTTTAAGCTGTCTTGAGCTTCGCTGGTCAGTCCTGTTACAGTTGGTTTAAACATCAAGGTAGTGCCCAGACGCCAGCGGCTGAAAAGATGAAACTCAAAACCAAGACGGAGATAATTAATATTGCTAATAACTATTTCTTTATCAAGGCTATTTTCTTGATAGTTATATTTTATTTGATTTTGGTTCTGTTCGTAATCAATGGCAATTAAAAATGGTCTTTTGAGAGTTAAGCCTATTCTGGTTTTTCTGGGCAACTCGTAGGTTTTTTGTGATTCCAGGGCAAGTTTTGTGCCGGAAACCTCTGTTGTGCTGATCCATTGATCGGTTAAGGGATCCAGTGTTGAGCTGCCGCCAGGCTGGAAGATATCGGAAATGTTTTCTGTTTCGGCTGTATTAACATCGCGGTAATTCACATAAGAGGCGATGTTGCTGCCTTGAAAATTAAGGTTGGCTCCGCCAAGGTTTTCCATGGCCATGCCAATCGTTAACCAATCATTAACGTCATACATGCCGCCGATATCAAAGCGGGCTGCGCTGGCAGAATAAAAACCGCGATAAGTAGTTGTGGCCACGATCTCTCCTGCGTGAGTTAAGAGCTGTTTGCGTTTATAACCATTGGTAGTGCCATATTTATCTTGATCATTAATCCAGTTGGCTAAATCCGACTCGTTATTGGGATCAAAGTTGGGGACATAAAGAAATTGGTCTTCTGTATCAGAATTGACCATGCTGGTTACATTATTGCTGATATTAGCTGTAGCAGAAATTGGAATTAGATTTAGTCCCAGATATAGTTTACCCAGGTTGATAGCGCCTGTGCCCATGTAGGGGCTTTGCAGCTGGTAACTGTTTCTCATGCTGCTAATCGAGGTAACAGGAACAGTAACTTCTTGAGATAAAAAGCCTGACCAGAGGCTGCTAACGCTTTCGTAAGTAATGGTGCTACCGCCGGAACTGTAGGTGTATTGTAATTTACCATTATTAGTTATTTTCATTTCATCCATTGTTTGCCCGTATAGGTTGGTAGTTGTTCGAGCTACCACCGGGAAATCACCGGCTGTTTCCAGCTCCATTTCCAGCGGGTTGTTGGTGGCTATGCCAAAAGAGAGCCAATCGTTGACTCTAATAGCAGAGGAGAAATCTAAACCGGCGTTTTCTGTTTTAGTGGTGGAGGAAGTTTGAATCTCAACCTCCCTGGTGGAGATGCCTGAGCCAATGCTACTTAAAGGACGAAAAAAGATGCCGTACTGTCCAGCTGTGCTACCATTATTCTGTAGGTTGCCGCTCATTTCAGTAACATTAACAGTTTTCAGAAATGTTCCGGTCTTAGAAGCAGAGCTGATCCCTAAAGAGACATCTGTGACTTTGAGTTTACCTAAAGAAGCCGGGTTCCAGAGGCTGGTTTTCATTCCTTGCGCCAGGGTAGAATAATAATTGCCCAAACCAGGGTAGGGATCTTGACTGGTAGAAAATTTTAAGCGGACACTGCTGTAGGGAAAGTTAACGTCAGCGGCAAAAGTGATGGTTGTGCCAAAAATTAAGACCATTAACAAAAGTATGGTTCGTTTTATTTTTAGCATTAAATGAATTTTATTGAAGCTTGGCTTCTTTGTCAAGTTTTGTTATATAATTAGTCCTATGTCCGAAGTCCTAAGTCCTAAGTCTAAAACAAAGATAATCGGTTTAACTGGGCCAATAGGGGCAGGCAAGGATGTTGTGGCTAAGCTTTTAGCTAAACAGGGCGCTTACATCATTGATGCAGATAAATTAGCCCATTCTTTATATCCTCCGCAATCTACAGTCTGGCGGTCCATAGTTAAAGAATTTGGCTCCAGAATATTAAAACGCGGTGGAGAAATTAACCGGCGCAAACTAGCAGAAATTGTTTTTAGCAATAAGCACAAACTTCAAACGCTCAATAAAATCGTTCATCCGGCTTTAAAAGAAAAAATCCGTGCGATTCTTAAGGAACAAGGAACAAGGAACACGGAACTCGGAACACAGATTGTTGTTAATGCGGCGGTTTTAAAAGAGATTGGCCTTCTTGATGTTGTTGACGAAGTTTGTGTAGTGATGGCCAGTAAAGCGACTAGATTAAAAAGATTGCTGAAAAAAGGGCTGTCAAAACAAGTTGCCTTAAAAAGAATCAATGCCCAACTGCCGCACAAAGATTATCTAAAAATAGCAGATGTGGTGATTAAAAATGAGGGGACGGTAAGGCAGTTAAAGGCAAAAACTTATGGGGTTAGAGAGAAAAGACTGTACTACCGCACTACTTTTTAGAATAGGTCCTCGGCTTGAATCTTCCTCGACCTTTTCTTGCCCGACTGTTTCTTCTTCTGCCCAAGCATTTTCTCTTTAGCCCGTTTGGAACGCTTCCTCTTCTGCCTCCGCTTCTTTTCAATTTCCTGTTGTTTCTTGCTTCTAAGACCAAGAAGCCTCTCTTCAATTTTATCAGCTAGCAAACGCCAGGCCAGGAAGCGATTTATAGCTCTGGAGCGCTCGCGTGACATTTTAACTTCAATTCCGGAGGGGAGGTGTTTGAGATAGACACACGTTGAGACTTTGTTGACATTTTGTCCCCCGTGGCCGCCAGAGCGGATAAACTTCTCAACGACCTCGTTTTTATTGATTTTTAACGACTTTAAGCGAATTTCCAGGGTTTGTTCTTTTTGTGGGGTAATCATGTGTGTATTATACATTATATATAGTAATCAAGGTACGCAAAATAAAAGACTGCCGGACTGCCGGACTGCTGGACTGCAAGACCACCAGACTTTTAGGGATTTCGTCAGGAAGTCTGGCAGTCAGGAGGTCAGGCTGTCTGGAGAATCTTGGTTTCCGTGCAAGTTTTGGCCTAATTGTTACGATAATAGATATGTAGCGGGTCAACTGTTATAGATTCCTTAAAGGAGGAACAAAAGATGGTAGAAAATATTCAAGGTCAGGGTCCCTTAGTTTCCAATTCAAGTGCTAATAAAAAGACAAGCTATCTTCCCTTGATAGATGATGGAGAAAATATCTCCTTAGATCTTTCTGAATGTAATTCTGGCAATGTTAATCAAATGGCTAGAAAGGCTTATGCTACACTTCGTGACGCATACGAAATGGGGGCCTTTAAGCCTCAGCGAGATGGGTTTGTTTCGGAGGAGTTTGACAGAGGGACTCCTATAGCAAAAAGAACAAAATTTCCGACCTTTGCTGCCTTTGTGCCTCTCTTTGCAAATGGACTCAAACATAAAGGTGCTGATGGTAAAGTTAAGTTAGCAGATATCTTAGGACCTTATACTAACCAAGGTTTGCAAGCCCTCACAGTTAACAGACCTACGGCTAAAGTAATAGTAGCAGTTAATGAAAAAGCAAAAAAAAGCTTTGATAGCTTTACAGAGAAGGTTGGTAAGGGATTAAGTGGAAGTTATGCTGAAACATACGCTTCAACTAAGGCAGATGTTTTAAAAACAGTTGCTCAAAATGTTGGAGATAAATCATATTTAAGATATCTCAAACAGGGGCTTGAGAGAACAGCGCAGCAACTAAGCAGTGCCCAGGCTGTTTCAGAACAAAAAGCAGCGGATAAAGCTCAGCAAAAGGTTGCACAATATAAAGCCTTAGCAAGTTCTTTGACAGCAGAAAAAGACCCTTTAGCCCAGCTTGTTGGCAAGGCTATCGCTACAAAGGTCTCTGATTTCGAGGGTATTCTTGATCTAGATAGGACAGGGGGGATCGCCGATTTGGTGAATGGAGACAATGATATAGTTGCTTTGGCTGAGGTTGGGAAGCAATTGACCGGAACTAAAGGGTTATCTAATCTGCTTGCTAAAATAAGAGCCAGAGGGATGAGCGCTCTTGCAACAAGGATTGAAAAGGAGATAAGGGCTTTAGCCGGAACCAATACTGGGGAAGCTACCAATAAAGTGGCTCAGATTAAAAAGTATGTTGGTCAAGTTGTAGCTTTTGCTAAAGTTGCTGCTCCTACTGATGATTCAAAAGCTCTTGATGGAATGATAAGTAATCCTGCTTTGGCAGATCTTTATATTGAATTGAAAGACGGAAACGTTTCTAGTAATTTTAAAGTACGCTTAGCGCAAGCTAAGGGGAATGATGGCAGCGATCATAGTAAGGTAGCAACACCACCTTCAAAATAAGTTCTTCTTAAGATAAATTAAAGGACATTCAGGCAACTGAATGTCCCTTTTTCTTTGAGAAAAATGCTAGAAAGAGTGAAATTTATCTGATAAACCTCCGAAGTAGAAGTAGAACACCGGAGGGTTATCTATGTCTGGCTGTGAGTTAGTTCAACCTAATAATTCTGCTGCTATTCAAGCTCAAACGAAAGTATCTGGAGAACAGTATTTTCGTTGCAATTCTTTTGAAGATGCCTTGGTAAAAATTATTCATGATGAAAAACCTGACCATCTTGCTCTTGGAGAGATTCATCCCAAGAGGAATCAGCAGATAGAAAGTAAGCAACAAACAACATTAACATTATTTGCTAAAAGGGCTTTGCGGATAGCGTGGATTAATGGTTTCAATCACTATTTGATTGAAGGACTATATGGAGATCGAAAAGCGGACAAAGCAATTGAGTCCTATTTAGTAACTGGACAAGAGTTGGGTGACGAACAATATTATCCCCAAGAACACATGAATATTCCTGGTTTACGGATTTTGTCGCAAGAAGTAAGACGATGGAGGAAGGGGGGAGTGGTTGTAAAACTTTATGGGGGCGGTCCATGGAGAAATGATCAAGAAGTGAAAGCTGTTCCTAAGGTACTTACTAATACTGAGCCAGGGTTGTTAGAATTGTTAGCTATGAAAACGACTGAACGAGCAGGAGAAAAAGCGGTTGCGTTGCTTAAGCAAGGATTTAAGGTCGTTTCTTTTAGTGGAACTTCTCGCAATGATATTTACAATGCTCGCAAGGGGGTTAGTTTTGCTGGTATGTTTCCTGGGAAAAAATATGTTGAGCTTGATTTATTGTCTCCTGAAATGATGAGGTATGCGCTTAATTCTCGTTATAAAAAAGATTTTCAAAGATGGTTGAGAGTTGCAATTCCGCCCAACGATAAAATTACCCTAATCAAAAGGGGGAAAGCCTATACGGTCATTTTTTCTAATGGAGTTTTAACCCCGTAGCTTTTGTTATATAATTACTGCTTATGCGCAAGTATAGTTTTTTACTGCTAGTGTTTCTGCTCTTCATTACCACCGGTTGTGGTTCACCCAAACCAAAACTAAATATTGTCATGGGTCTTGGAGAAGCTGAGTGGAAAGTAATGCGCGAGGTTGTCTTTCCTCCTTTTGAAAAACTTCATGGTGTCAAAATTGAGGCCATTCAAATTAATGCCGCTGATTTGCCGGGAGTGTTGGAAACTCAGGTTAAATCCAGAAAAGTTAAAATCGATCTCTTTGCTCAAGATAATATGCAGCTGGAATATTTAGCCAACAGGGGCTTGGTTGCAGATCTGACCGATTTTAAAAAAGAACTTCCAGAAACAGTTGTTCCTGGTTTAGTTAAAGCAGGGGAATTTGACTTTCGCTTATACTTTCTCCCTTTCCGACCTATTGTCCAAATCACCTATTATAATGCCGATAAATTTAAGCAATACGGGTTAGAACCACCACGTAATTGGAGCGAACTTTACCTGGTAGCCAGAATTTTTAAGCAAAAAGAAGGCGCCGGTAAAATTATCTTTAAAGCCAATGGTGGGGTTCCAACTGCAACTCAACTCTACGAATGGATTATTTCTGCGGGTGGAAATCCGCTGACAATTAATGATGAGGGCTGTATCAATACTTTGGCTTTTTTGCAGAGCCTCTGGCCTTATCTCTCGCCCGATTCTATCCATGCTAACGCTGATACCTCCAACGAATACCTGGCTCAAGATTCTGCTTATCTAATGCAAAATTGGCCCTCAGGTCTGCGAGTTATTGTTGAACAATATGCCAAGGAAGACATTGCTACTTACCCTGGTTTTGCCGGGCCATCACAAGAAGCTCACTTAATTGGCGGAGAAATGTTGGGTATTCCCAAAGGGAGTAAAAAACAAGAGTTAGCTTTGCAGTTTGTTAAATATTTGCAGTCCAGAGCCGTTCAGGAAAAATTAGCGGCTCAGCTGGGTTGGCCGAGTCTGCGTACCGATGCTTATGAAACTGTTCCTGCTTGGATGAAACCGCACTTTGAGTCAGTCAACAAAGCTATGCAATCCGGGGTCTTTTGTAAAGAGGTCTATTATTGGGATGATTACGTTAAGTATATTAACGAAGCCTTTGCTGATATCGTGATACGTGGTAAACCGGTTAAAGAAACGCTTGATTATTATCACAATCAACTCGAGTTGGCCAAACAAAGAGTATGAAAACAATCTCCGTTGCCCAAGCCAAGAAGTTTGACCAGCTGGCCCAAAAAAGTTTGGGATCCCCTCAATCATCCTAATGGAAAATGCCGGGCGGAGTGTGGCAGTCAAAGCTACAAAAACAGTTGCTTTTGTTGCTGCCAAACAAGGCTTTTATAAACGCCAAGGACAAAAAACAGCTGGCAAAATTGTCGTGAGAGACATTGGAATTGCTAACCCCTAAAAGCTTTGCTAGAATACGCACAAGGCGACAATGAACACATTTATCTATTATTCTATTTTACAAGCACTTTTAGTCATCATTTTTGGTATTCTATTTTACCTTGCCCTCAAAGATTTAAACGAGAAAAAGAGTTTGATCTTGGAAAACAAAACCCTGCGTAAAGAAGATGAAAAAAGGGTCTATGAGCTGACAGTTCTCTACGATGTTAGCAATGCCATCAGCTATATCATGGATTATGAAAAAATTGACCGTTTGATCATGGGTTTTCTACCCAAGATTTTAGACTATGATGTTTCCACCCTTTTGCTCCTAAACGACAAACCCCAAGCTAAGCACAGTGGCCGCATGTATGTGCAACGCTTAAAACCTGTTTCTGCTGAATTTATGAAGAGTATTAAAGGCATTGTTTTTCAGGCTATCAATGTTTTGATTCCAAAATCGGTCAAAGAAGATGACTTGGAAATTTCTGAAGTTATCAGCCATGACGCTGTTTTTGATGAGGCCAATAACGTGGGTTCCTTCTTAAATGTGCCGATTTTGGTTAAGGATCAGAGTATCGGCATGTTAAGCATCAGTTCGAGGCAAGAAAAAGCCTTTTCCCGCAACGATTTGCGTTTGTTGCACACTATTGCCAATCAGATGTCTTCGGCTATCCAGCGGTTGCAAGAAGTGATTGCAGCCGAAAAAAACAAGATGGATCGCATGGTTGAGGCGATGGTTGAAGGAATTATCCTGACCGATGAAGTTGGGGAACTGGTGGTTATTAATCCTTCGGCCAAGAAAATGCTGGGCATGGCTGATCAGGAAAAGCTTGATATTGATCATGTGCTTGATCATTTTCAAGATGGTCGAGCTAAACACATGCCTCTTAAGGCACGAGCCTGGCTAAAAAAAGTTTTGTCTGGTAATGGGGACTTAATTACCAAGGAAATTACCGTTAACGAACCGACTAAGAAGATTGTTCGCTTTGATATTGAATCGATTAAAGATAATGACGGTAAAATTCTTGGGGCAGTGACGGTGTTGAGGGATGTGACTCAGACAAAAGAAGTTGATCGGATGAAAACAGAGTTTGTTTCAACTGTTTCTCATGAATTGCGCACCCCGCTTTCAATTATTAAGCAAGGGGTTTTGCTGATGCTTAATGGGGCTTATGGCAATATCAATGACAATCAGAATAAGATTCTCTCTACTTCTGCCAGACACATTGATCGTCTGACACGCCTAATTAACGATCTGCTTGATATCTCTAAAATTGAGGCCGGTAAGATTGAGTTAAGGTGCCAGGCCTTTGATGTGGTAGCTAAAACGTCTGAAATTGTAAAACAGTTGCAAGGGAATGCTGATGAAAAGTCAATTAGTATACAACCAGTTAAATCTTCTGCCCGGGAATTGTTTGTTGACGCTGATCCTGATAAGTTTGAGCAGATTCTGACGAACTTAATTGCCAATGCTGTTAAATTTACACCTGAGAAGGGGAGGATTTCGTTATCTATCCTTGAGAGTGAAAATAGTAAGTTTATCGAGATTAGTGTGGCTGATACTGGAGAAGGCATTTCCAAGGCTGATATCCCCAGATTATTTTCCAAATTTGAGCAATTTGGTCGGGTTGCCGGTCCGGGGATTAAAGGGACTGGTTTGGGACTTGCTATTAGCAAAGCCTTGGTTGAAATGCATGGTGGAAAAGTCTGGGTGGAATCAGAATTGGGGAAAGGGACCAAATTTACTTTTAGTCTCCCTAAAGCTAAAGGCGTCTGTTTAGATGGGAAAGAAACTTCATGAATAAGAAAAGGATCCTGGTTGTAGATGATGAGCCAGACCAGGTGGAAATGATTAAAATGCTTTTAGAAATTAATAATTATGAGGTTTTGGCCGCTTATGATGGCGGTCAAGCCTTAGCCAAAGCACGCAGTGAGAAGCCAGACCTGATTATTTTAGATCTCATGCTGCCGGTTATGGAGGGTTTTGATGTTTGCCGCTTGCTTAAATTTGACTCAAAATACTCCAGTATTCCCATTATTTTGTTTACCGCTAAGGCTTCAGAAGAAGATCGTAAGGCTGGGGAAGAAGTGGGGGCTGATGCCTATATTAATAAGCCTTTTGACCCTGATGTTTTGTTGGAAAAGATTAAAACCCTGCTTAAATAGTTTGACTCGCCGACTAAAAAAAGATAATATTTGCTTCTATGATAGATTTTAAAGGCCGTGCTGATGTTCCTGACGTTGAGTTAAGTGACTACACTATTGACCCCAGGGTCTTAAAGCTTATTCCCGCCTCAGTAGCGGAAAAATACAAACTAATTCCTCTCTTTACTGTGGGCAAAAAATTAACGGTTGCCATGGCGGAGCCCCGCAATATTGTGGCTTTGGATGAAGTGCGCAGTCTGACTAAGTTGGATATTTCCATTGTTAAAAGCAAAGAAAAAGAGATTGAGTTGGCTATTGCTGAATACTATGGCATAGCCGGCGTAGTTGAAGACCTAATCAAAGACTATGAAAGAACTAAAAACCAGTCAAAAGTTGGTCAGAGTACTTCTGCCGATGCCCCGGTTGTTAAACTGGTCGATTTAATTATTGCCCAGGCGCTTAATGAGCGGTCTTCTGATATCCATATTGAACCGGAAGAAAAAGATGTCCGTATCCGTTATCGTGTTGACGGTATTTTGCATGAAGTTGTTACCTTGCCACCGTTCATGCTGTCGCCAATAGTATCTAGGATAAAGGTTTTGTCTAGTATGGATATCTCCGAATCACGTGTGCCCCAGGATGGCCGCTTTCGTTTGGAGAAGGAAAAAACAGTGGATTTTCGTGTCTCAACCTTTCCCTCTGTTTATGGAGAAAAGGTTGTTTTGCGTATTCTTGATAAGTCAGCTATCTTATTAACTTTAAAAGACATTGGGTTTTCTGATGAAAATCTGGCTAAGTTTAGAAAGGTTGTTCATAAACCCCATGGAGTTGTTTTGGTCACAGGGCCAACAGGTTCTGGTAAAACTACTACCTTATATGCCGTTCTATCGGAGGTCAACAATAAACAACAGAACATCATTACAGTTGAGGATCCTATTGAATATGAGTTGGCTGGGATCACTCAGGCTCAGGTCAATATTAAAGCCGGCCTTACTTTTGCTTCTGCTCTGCGTTCTATCCTGCGGCAAGATCCTGATATTATTTTGATTGGAGAGATCCGTGATATGGAAACAGCGGAAATTGCTGTTCAGGCAGCGATGACCGGACATTTGGTTCTTTCTACTCTGCATACCAATGATGCAGTTAGTGCTCTAACCCGATTAATTGATGTTGGGGTAGAACCGTTTTTGATCTCATCGTCGGTAGAAGCTGTTTTGGCTCAGCGTTTGGTGCGGGTGATTTGCACTAAATGTAAAGAAGAGGTCGGTGTGCCCGAGAATATAAAAGAGAGATTTCCCGACTTAAAAGTGATGTATCGTGGAGTTGGTTGTAAGTCTTGTAAAAACACGGGTTACAAGGGACGTTGTGGTATCTTTGAGCTTTTGATCACAGATGAAACTGTCAGAAAAATGGTGGGGAGTAAGGCTGGGGTTGATGAAATCAAAAAGTATGCTGTTAGCCAGGGTATGAAAACGCTTTTTCTGGATGGTCTGGAAAAGGTTAAAGCTGGAATTACTTCTTTAGATGAGGTTTTGAGGGTAACTGAGCTTGAGCAAATTTAACTATAAAGGCAGAGATGCTTTTGGAGAGCCGATCCAGGGAGATCTTGAAGCTATTTCTCAACAGGAAGCGGCCAAGAAATTAACAGCCCAAGGTCTCTTTCCTACTGAAATTTCCGCTAAGGGATTGCTGGTTGATTTTTCCGGTTTATTGCTTAATTGGGGTGGCCATGTCAACAACAATGACCTATTGATATTTTTTAAACAATTGGGGGTTTTAATCTCTGCCGGCGTCACTATTTTTGAAAGTTTAGCAGCCGTTGAAGAACAGTTGTCAGAAGGCTGCTTAAAAAGTGTTGTGGCCAATTTAAAAACGGAAATTGAGTTGGGAGCCACCTTATCGGAAGCCTTAGCCCGTCACCAGCAAACTTTTTCACCCCTAATGATTTCTATGGTGCAAGCCGGTGAGGGTGGTGGGGTAATGGAGGAAGTAATTCATAAAATAGCTTCTTTTCTGGAAAAGGACATTAAATTTTACCAAAATGTGAAAAATGCCTTGCGCTATCCTACTATTATTCTTGGTGTCTTATCGGTGGCTTTTGTTTTGATGATTGCTTTTATTATTCCTCGTTTTAGTGCGGTCTTTAGTACTTTTAAAACTGAACTGCCATTGCCCACTAGGATTCTTCTGGGTTTCAACTACGTTATTGTTAATTATTGGTGGTTGCTGATTAGTTTGAGTGGATTAGCTTTGTTCTCATTACGCTGGTATATTGGCACAAAAGTTGGTCGGCTGCGTTGGGATGGCTTCTTGCTTAAGTTACCGCTGATTGGCAAACTAATCAAAAAACTTTCTCTCGCCCGTTTTTTTCGCATGCTTTCTTCCATGATTAGCAGCGGAGTGCCAATTGAGCATGGCTTGGAGATTAGCGCCGATACAGCAGACAATCTGGTCATTGCCAGGGCAGTTTTAAGTATTCGCGAGCGAGTAATCATGGGCACTAGTTTGTCTCAAGCCATGAAGGGTTCCGGGCTTTTTCCTGTTACCTCTGTGCATATGATTGCCGTGGGAGAAAGATCTGGTTCCCTTGATAAAATGCTGCTAAAGAGTGCGGATTATTTTAGCGAAGAAGCGGATTATACTGTTTCCAATCTAATGGCCTATTTTGAACCGCTCTTGATTCTGGTTATGGCAATTTTTGTGTTATTGTTTGCTATGGGAGTCTTCTTGCCGATGTGGGATACTATTAAACTTTATTCCACCCACTAGTGCTCTAGTCGCTATTCTTTTTAATGTGTACCCCGGTAAGTATTTGATAATTGGTTTGATGCTTATTGTTCGTCCCCGTATAAGTCACCCAGTCTAGCTCAACTCTTGATAATAACCAGGGGTCATTAATTGGAGTTGGAACAGGATTATTGAAACTGTTAAAGTATTTAAAAATTACTTCCGGGGTGACGCTCCCTGCAATTTTTATTTGGTGATTTGGAGTGTCTATGGGCAGAAATTGAACCTGGCCTGAAGGCAGGGTGCGTCGAATTTTTCCGGTTGCTGGATCCCATTCTAGCAAGATGACCTCATCATTATTGTTGGTATATATGATGACTTCTTGACTAGCGAAATTTATCATTTTGGCAGTATCTAGACCTTCAATGCCATGATTGCCTTCGATTACGCTGTCAACAATTTGGTTGCCAATATATTCTGTACGTAATTGTTCTGGGGCATAGAAGAACAATTTAATAAAAGGGGTAATAAAAGAGACCCCAGAAGTAACCAGTATCCCGGTAATTGCTAGGGCAATAACTACTTCTACTAGAGTGAAACCTTTTTTGTCTTTTAATTGTTTAAAATGTGACATATTTTAATTTTCCCAATCGTAACATTCTTGTGTCTGTAATAACTTGGGATGTTCCTTTTTTGAAAATTCTAACCCTAAAGACTTTAACATTGTATAGATCATGGTAACTTGCAGAAATGAATTTATAGCCGATGTCGATGCGCACCTTGTATCCAGAATTAAGATAGTTTTGTTCTAAAATGGTAGTTGGTACGGCAATGGCTGGATCCTCGTAATGGAAGCTGTTGGCCAGAGAAAAAACCTGCTGTTGTATATTGGTGACTTTGTTTAGTTCGGAGTTGTAGATGAGGCCTTGAATTATCTGTTGATAAGTTAGTGCTAATCCGGTAATAACGAAGCCAATGATTACAATGGCGAGTATTAGTTCAATTAAAGTAAAACCTTTTTTTCTCATGGCATTATATGGTTATTGGTTTCTTTGTATTTAATGATATTTATTCTATTGCCTTCTGTGACTGTTGGTAGGGTTGGGGCAATGGCCGGATAAACTTGGGCCTCAAAGCTTAAGCCATTTCTGGTAAAGAAGGCCGCCCTAATAACTTGTCCGGGCAGATCAATCTCGGCGTTAAATCGTAAAACGTTGTTGGTTCTATTTGAGTTGGCAGGAATAAAAATATAAGTTTGGTTGAAATCGATTTTAGTGCCACTGGTTGCACTGCCTTGCCAGACAAGGGCATTGTCGAGCCAAATCACTCTTAATGGTCTGGTCGGTTTTTCAGTCCAAAAGGCTTGCAGGCCAGTGATTTCATAGTATTGTGCCGGGTTAGTATTTATTAAGTCCCAATTAATAACATCTCTTTTGGTTTTTTTAGATGATGGGTCTATGTGTGTAGCGCTGGCATCAACATAAGTGTATTCAGCCGGGTTGCTTTCGACTTCAAAGTTAGCCAGCACGGTTTTGCGCATGGTTGTTAAGTTACCTTTAACGATTTTGCCGGTGCTTTTGATCATGTTTGGCACATTTGGGGGGCCGGGAAAGAGACGTACGGTGAAATTTCCACCATTTGTTAAATAGAAAGTTGCCGTAACTGTTCGACCTAACATGTTGGTGTCAAAGAGAATCCAATTGCCAGAAGGGATGTTTGGATATGGGATAGGAACATTTTGCGTTAAGTTGACCTTTGTGCCAGATGGTTCACTGCCTAGCCAACGTTGCAGATTATTAAATACGATTTTGGTAAAGTTTTCAGTCGGATTCGTTGGTGACCAGTCAACTTTTACTGCTGTGATGGCGTAAGTTTCGGTGGTGCTTTTATTTTCTACAACCCAATAGTTGACTCGCTTATTATAATTACTAAGTTCTGAGCTGGACGCATCGACATTTAAATATTCAAATCCGGGGACAGCGCTCAATAGTTCGAATGAATAAACTTGGTTATTACCGAAGGGAGCCAAATTTTTCCAGCTGGTATAATTGCCATCCTTTTGTACTCGGTAGGCTGCTTGCATTACTCCACATTGAGCGGTTATTAATGCGTTGCTTTTATCGAGTCTAATTATACTTAAGGACAAGTTTTGGGAGATCATGGCAACAGTGCCATAAATTATGATGGAAAAGACAACAATAATAATAATTAGGGCTACCAGTAAAAAACCGGGTTTTTTTGGCATAATTTCAGGAATTCTAGCATCAACTTGCTCTTTATTCAATTGCTGTCAAGACTGTACTGTCAAGACTGTACTGTCAAGACTGTACTGTCAAGACTGTACTGTCAAGACTGTACTGTCAAGACTGTACTGTCAAGACTGTACTGTCAAGACTGTACTTGAAAGGGGTTAGGTTATATTGTAAACTTACTCACGTAGATGTCGTGTTTTAGGAGTAAAAATGGCCAAAAAAATTTTGGGGATATCTTTTGGCAATAAGCGTATTAAATTAGTTGAAGTGGAACAACTTAAAACAGGGCCAAAAGTTGTTAAATGGGCGATTGAGCCTTTTCCTTCTGACGGTAATCAAGAGCAACAGGCCCAGGCCTTAACTGGTTGCCTTAAGAAAAATAAAATTTCTGCCAGTGATGCAGTTGTTACCATCCGCTCCCCCCTGTTGCTTTATAAATTATTGGAATTACCAGTGATGCAGGATAAAGAGATTCCTTCTGCCATGAACTTCAAGCTTGAGTCTCTGTTGCCTTTTCCGGTTAAAGATGCGGTGATTAACTATTATCGTATTCCAGACGCTAACCTTAAGGGGAAGTCTTTGTTTTTTGTGGCGGCAATTTCTAAAAAATATGTTAGAGAAGTTGCTGCCATGCTAAGTCAAGCCGGGATTAGGATGATCAATATTATTCCCTTTTCTTCTGCCCTAAATGGAGTCTTGCAGGGTCAAGACCAGTCTCCGCACGCTTTGATTTCGATTGGTCAGCAATCTACGGTAATTGTTTTGGTTAAAAATGGTCGGGTTGTTTTTGCTCGTGAGTTTACGGTGGGCGGGGCTAGCCTGGCTCATGCAATGGAGGGAGTTGTTCAGACGGAGCAGGGGAAATATGAAATTGATTTTGCTAAGGCTGAAGAATTAAAAAGAACTTTGGGGATCCCTTTGGAAGAGGATGAGTATCTTCAGCAGACAGGGATCCCTGCTTCCAGGATAATGGCTATGATGAGACCCGCCCTGGAAAAAATTGGGGCAGAGATTTTGCGCACTTTTGAATATTACCGCAATGAAACAGGGGACCAGACAGAATTTCTAAAGTTTTATATGGCCGGCAGTTTGGTCAAGACAAAAAACCTGTTGCAGTACTTTAAGCGTGAGTTGGAACTGGAGATTTTGCCTTTTTCTTTTGCGGTGACTGCAGAACAAAAAGACTTTGTTGAGGCTTTGCCCCTTTTAGCCTTATCCTTAGGTGCGGCCTTAACCAGTAAAGATTATTTGGATCTTTTGCCGGAAGAATATAAGCATCCTTGGCTATTTAGGCTGAAAAAAATCTGGTCTTATTGGTTTGTTGCTCTGGTTTATTTCTTGATTATTCTTTCTTTCTCTGTTGGCTTAATCATTCGTCAGGGTTACTTAGAAACAAGGGCCAAAATGTTTAGGCAAAAATTACAAAGCTTGGGCATCCAAACAAATCAAGCTGTTGTCGGAGGGCAAGAGCAGAATCTGTTGACTCAAGGGTTTAATCAAAGCGGAGAAATTGATCGTTTTGTTGTGGTGATGAATCTGCTTAACAAAAACACTCCGTCGGCGATTTATTTCCGCGACTTAACTTATGACAATAATTCTAATAGTTTAAGGATTAAAGGGCTGGTTTTAGATGATCCAAAGTCTGGAGGTTTGATTAGCTTTATTGAGCAAATAAGGCAAGACCGGAATTTTAAAAACGTTGATCTTGCGTCGCTGAGAAAGTCTGATCAGGATGCTGACACCGTGTTTGATTTTGAGATAAATTGCCTTTTGGTCAAGGAGGCCGGTCAATTATGATAGGTTTTTCCTCCAGAGAAAAATTATTGATGTTTTTAGCGGCCTTGTTAATAGGCTACTTTCTCTTTACTCATTTATTGATTAATCCCCAACTGGCTGCCATTGCTAGAACGAAGGCGGAGATAGTGACTATGCAACAACAGTTACTTAAAGCTGAGCTGGCTGCTCAACTGGCTAATGCAACAAATATAAAGGAGACAAAAGTCAGTAAATTATATTTTAAAGAAGAGCAGGTTGGACTGCTAATTAACTTTGTGGAAGCCAGCTTTAAACGGTATGGGATTAGTCTTGGGTCTATGAATCAGGTTGATGGGCAGGGTAGGTTGGGACTGCAAATAGATTTTACTGCCAGTTATAACCAGTTTTTGCAATTCCTTGATTCTTTGGGTAGTTTAAATAGTTATTACCTGGTTGATAGTATCGCTGTGACAGAGAAGCAGAAAAAACTAATTGTGAAGATGCAGCTGGCTGCACCATATAAATAAGCTTAAATAAAAGGGGGACTAACGATGAAAAGGATTCTATGTTGGTTGTTGCTAATTTCTTTGCTGGGGTTACCGGTTGCAGCGCGGTCACTATTTTATGATGAGACTGAAGATACTGCTGTGACGGCTACTCCCTTAGCTGCGACTAACTATACGATGAAGGTTTTTCAGCTAAAGTATATTAATGCAGAGGTTTTGGCCAAGGCTTTGACTGGAGTACTAGCAGTTGGGGAAGGGGTTTCTGTTAATGAGAAGCTTAATACTATTGTGGTCAGGGCTTCTACTAGCAATCTTATGAATACCTCTAAAATTGTTGCCCAGTTAGATCAACCTCCTTTGCAGGTTCAGGTTGAAGCCAAAATAATTGAGTTAAAATCGGGCAATGGTGATGCTACTAATCCTGATAGTTTAGGTATGAGTTGGAAATATACCCATCCTACCAATGTGAATGATTACATCCAATCAACTACGACCTCAACCTTAACGACTGCTGCCAGTTCTCTGGGCCTTTATGCTCAGTTGATTAGTGGTAACACAGCTGCTTATCTGCAGGGTTTAAAAAAGACCGTTGGCTATAACTTAGTTGCGGCTCCTTGGATAACTGCGCTCAATCATGAACCGGCTGAAATATTGATTGGCTCAAAGTATGGCTATTCAACCGCGATTATTAGTCAGACCTCAACCGTTCAAGAAGTAAAATATTTGGAAGTGGGGACCAAACTTAAATTTACACCTCATATAAATGAAGATGGTTATATTATTATGGATGTCTATCCTTCAATTAGTGAAGGATCGGTTGTTGGTGGTCTGCCGCAAGAAAATACTACCGAAACTAAGAATAAAGTATTGGTTAAAGATGGTCAATCGATTGTCATTGGTGGACTAAGCAAAACCTATAATAATGAGGTAGAACTTGGGGTGCCAATTCTTTCTAGCCTTCCTTTTATTGGTATGCTGTTTAAGAGTACCCAAATTATAAAAGAAAAAAGAGATTTAATGGTGATTATTACTCCGCATATTGTTACCCCGGAGTTTTTAACAGAGATGGCTGATAAGGCTCAAGCGATGGAAGATAAAACCCTTAAACAAGCGGAAGAAGCTGATATTATTCGTTAATAATATTTTGGTTCGCTTGTGGTTGTCGTTAGAGATGGTCTTTAATAATAACTTTCTTCAGGACAACATCTTCAATCGGCATGTCCCGTCCATCACGATCAACAGCAGCAATGGCTTCAACAACATCATAGCCTTCGATAACTTGACCAAAAACAGTGTGTTTGCCATTGAGCCAGGGGGTGAGGGCAACGGTGATAAAGAATTGCGAACCGTTGGTGTTTGGTCCGGAGTTAGCCATGGCTAATCTGCCGGTTTGGGTGAAGGTTCTGCCATCTTCGGTTTCATCTTCAAAACGGTAGCCTGGGCCGCCGGTACCATTTCCGAGAGGATCGCCAGCCTGGATCATAAATTCTGGGATAACCCGGTGGAAGATTGTACCATCATATAATGGTTGCTTGGTTTTTTCGCCGTTTTTAGGATCGGTCCATTCAATTTCGCCCTTAGCCAAACCAACAAAGTTGGCGACTGTTTTTGGGGCTTCTTTGGGATACAAGATACAGGTAATATTTCCTTTGCTAGTTTCTAAGACCGCATACAATTTATCAGACATTTTTGGTTTGCCTCCCATGGCTAGTACGGCTGTGCTAACAGCTAGGACTAAAATTAGAATCAGGATTTTTTTAAAATTCATAAATAGATTATAAATTAATAGAGCAAGTTTTGCAATCTAGGGGACAAGACTGCATGACTTCCAGCCCCCCAGACTGCATGATCTTTTATTGTTTTAAAAGTCTGGCAGTCCTGCAGTATTGTAGTTAGGTTGTCTTTTTGAGTGTATTGCAGATGGGGCGTAGTTGTATGGGGTCTGTTTTATGCTATTATTGTCGTCACAAACCAAAAGGAGGTAGTTGTAAGATGAAATTGTTTGCTTGGCTTGATTCTAAGGTTAAGAAGCTGGACTTGCTCGACATTACTTTGACTAAATTAGCGGTATTGGGTTTTGCTTTGTTGGTGGCTAAACTTTGGTCCCCAATTTTAAGCCTGGATTGGTATTGGTATGCCATCATCTATGTGGTAGCGGCGATCAGGCCGATGGCTAGATTTTTGAGTAAGTGAACTCGGAGATAATCCGTTCCAAAAGAAGAAGCATCTCCTTGCAAGTTAAGGACGATGCTTCTTTAGTTATTCGGGTGCCGCAGCATATTCCCGACCAATATATTATTGAAATAATTGAGCGAAAGAAAGATTGGATTACAAAAAAACAACAAGCCAAATCAAGACAGGAACATTGCCAACAGATAGACTTTGGTGAAATAAGCAGGGGAGAAGCCCTGCAAAAAAAATCTGTACGAGCAAATTATTACTCGGCACTATCTGGCTTAAAATATATTCGTATTAAAATTTCTCAAGCAAAACAGCGTTGGAGTTCTTGCAGTTCAAAAGGGAGTCTCAATTTTGCTTGGCGGTTAGTCTTAGCCCCTCAATTTGTGATTGATTATGTGGTTGTCCAAGAATTAGCTCATCTTAAGCATCGTAATCATCCTAAAGGTTTCTGGAGAGAGGTTGATTTGTTCTTCCCTGCTTATAAACAGGCCAAGCTTTGGCTTAAAGAGTATGGTGGGGGGATTAAGCTAGCCTCGCACTATATATAGTGAAAGGCTAGCTGTGAATAGCTTTAACCGTTAATCTTTGCGAGTACTGCACCAGCGGCAATCGCTTGAAAAAAACCACCAACAGTCCAAGAAGTAACCATTAGTGGAGAAACAGGAAAGCTAGCATAAGTAATCAACATTCCAGGAATTGAAGCAACAATCCAGTAACCAAGGCCAAATTGAGTTGCTCTGGTCAAGAGACGGCCAGGAATTACCCCTTTAACTTTATTCCAAACAAGAGCCAAAGCAAGGCCTAAAACAAATGGCCAAGCGAAAAATAATAACATCTGGGGATCTAACCGAGTTCTGAATAAGGCAGGGTTCTGGTATTCGGCCATCAAAGTAGGCACGGCTAGATTAAATAGCTTGCTGATGATCATGCCTACCACTAACATGGCTATGCCAGCAACGAGTCCAGGAACGATAATTTTTTTCATCTTTTCACCCCCTTTGTAGGGATATTTTCCCATTCCAGGCTTTAAGTGTCAATCAAAAATGATCTACGAGTAGAAAAGTTAGTTTATGGTTTTAGATGCTGGTTAAGATGTTGGATGTAGAAGTTAGAAGCTTGATTACTTCTAGGATCTATCATCACCCTCCAGCATCCTAACTAGCTTCCATACTCATAAACCAGCTTCTAGGTCAAAACATAACTAGGACACAAAGAGTAGAAAGAAAAAATAAATATATATGGCGCATTAAATATTGTGACATAGCACATGAATTTTCTTATGCTTTCTGCTGATTGATTTAAGAAAACTACTTAAAGCAGACTCGAAAAGTGTTACAAACTGGTAAAAACGATTATGGGTAACATTTAATCTCAACAACTTCCACACCCTCTCAACAGGATTAAGCTGAGGCGAGTAAGCTGGCAACTGTTTAACTTTTCTACCTGTATGCCAGCCAGCCCGATCTAGATACAACATGACATTCATCCTCAAAGAGGCCTACTTCTTTTTTAATATCCAGGTTTTGGAGTTTTTTTTAAAGTCTCGTCTAAAACCAGCTTGCTTTTTCTTGTCAGCTTTGGCAAAAGAATGGCGTGGCCTTTGTAAGCCAAACCCCATTTCATGAAATAAATATTGGCAGCGTCTGACTTTGATTGCCAAGCTAAATAGTTTTTTGATTAAATAAGCCAAGGATTTGCCATCCCAGACCGGATATTCCCAACCAATATCAGTGGGTAGTTTGGTTAAGATTAAATGTTTCAGTTTTTCTTGTTGTTGTTTGGTTAAGCGCGGGGGGCGACCAGGTTGTTTCTTGTCTTTAAGACCGGCCAACCCCTGTTGGTTATATCTTTGTACCCATAAGCCAATTGTTGTTCGGCTTTTTCCAATTCTGCGGCCAACTTCTGCGGCGTTATTATCAAGTTGGTCTAATAGCAGCAGAGCTTTATAGCGGAGCTTCAGTTTTTCCCCTTTTTCCTTTTCATAGAGACCCCTTACCTTCTCGCGATCAATCTTCCTTGTGAATTTTACTGGCATGATATGACTACCTCCATGGCTATATCATACCAGCTCTTCATGCCTAAGTCAAATAATTTATTGCGTTGTATATATACTTTTGGACCCGCAAAGAGGGGTCATAAAAGGCCGTTTACTGGCTTTGCTTGTGGATTCCTAGACCACCTCTAAAAAACCCAATTATTTTTTTGTCCCCAAATCATTAGTGTTATAATTACTATTGATGCGCAATATTAAGTTAACTCTTCAGTATGATGGCACTAACTTCTCTGGTTTTGAACTGCAGCCAAAGCAAAGAACTGTTCGTGGTGAACTAGAGAAAGCACTCTTTAACCTCTTTAAAAAGAAGATTAAGGTTATCGGGGTTTCTAGAACTGATGCGAAAGTGCATGCTTTAGATCAAGTTGTTAATTTTCACTTTGATGGCACAATCAAGTTAAAGCAAATTCCTGCCGCCTTAAATAGTTGTTTACCGTATGAGATTAGAATCCTAACAGCTGAAGAGGTGGCTAGTGATTATAATTCCAGATATATGGCCAAGAGTAAAAAATATGAGTATCTGATCTTTAATGGAGATCAGCGGCCGCCGGCCTTGTTAAATATTGTCTGGCACGTTAAACCAAAACTTAATTTGTCGGCTATGCAAAAGGCTGCGAAGATCCTTCAAGGCAAACATAATTTTAAGTCGTTTTGTGCCGCACACTCTGATGACAAAGACTTTGTCAAAGAGCTGTTCAGGATTTCAATCCGCCAGCGAAAAGTCAAAATTTGGGATGGTTGCGAGTTTCGAGTTATGAGTTTCGAGTTTGTAGGTAATGGCTTTCTCTACAAAATGGTTCGCAACATAGTTGGTACACTAGTTGAGGTTGGGTTAGGAAAACTCTCTTTAACTGAAGTTAAAAAGATCCTTAAAGCGCAAGATCGAAATCAGGCTGGGCGCACTGCGCCGGGGCAGGGGTTGTGTTTGGTTAAGGTTAATTACTAAATCTGTTCGTGTTATAATAGTAACTTCCCTGAGAATATGGTAATGAGTAATGCGATGTGCGAATATATTCTCATTACACATTACTCAATTCACATTACTAGTAAAGGAGATTAATTATGAAAGTTCTAGCCTCTGATAAAATTGCCGAAGTCGGATTAAAAATGTTGCAAGATGCCGGTATCGAAGGAGAGATGATTACTGGCCTGCCTGAAGACGAATTAATTAAAATTATTCCTCAATATGATGCCCTGGTTGTGCGTTCCGCAACCAAAGTCACCCCAAAAATTATCGAAGCCGGCAAAAATTTAAAAATTATTGGTCGGGCAGGAGTAGGGGTTGATAATGTTGATCTCCCTACGGCGACTAAGAATGGCGTTATTGTCGTTAATTCTCCTGAAGGTAATACTGTAGCTGCGGCAGAACACACTTGGGCCATGTTGCTCTCTATGGCGCGCCAAATCCCTCAGGCGCACGGAAAATTAAAAGCTGGCAACTGGGATCGCAAATCATTCAAAGGGGTAGAAGTTTTCAATAAAACCCTTGGTGTGGTCGGTTTAGGTAAGATTGGCCGTCGGGTTGCTTCTTATGCTCTAGGTATGGGGATGAAAGTCATTGGCTTCGATCCTTTTGTAACAGAGGAGAATGCTAAAACTTTAGGGGTTGAACTTAAAAAATTGGAGGAAGTAATTAAAGAGGCGGATTTTCTTACTTTCCATATTCCCAAAACCAAAGAAACTGCCGGCATGATCAATGCCAAATCAATTGCAACTATGAAGAAGGGTGTTCGCATAGTTAACGTTGCTCGCGGTGGTATTATCAATGAGCAAGATCTTTATGAAGCTGTAAAATCTGGACAGGTAGCTGCCGCAGCACTCGATGTCTTTGAAAAAGAGCCGCTGCCTGCTGATAGCCCGTTGTTAACTTTAGATAATATTATTACTACCCCTCACTTAGGGGCCTCAACTGTTGAAGCTCAAGTCAATGTCGCTGTTGATGTTGTAGAGCAGATTATTGAGGTCTTAAAGGGTGGGGCAGCCCGCTCTGCGGTTAACATCCCTTCCATGAAGCCGGAACTAATTAGACCGGTCAAACCATACATGGGCATTGCGGAAAAATTAGGCGCCCTAGCCGCGCAGATTGTTAAGGGGGCTGTTTCCAAAGTTCAAATAGAATATTCCGGTGAGGTTGCTGCTAACGAAGTTTCCCCTCTAACAACCTCTGTTCTCAAAGGCTTACTCGCCCCCATGATGGATGTAGTGGTTAATTTTGTTAATGCACCGCATATTGCCAAAGAACGAGGCATTCAGGTTGTAGAAACCAAAAATAAAGAGACCAAAGATTTTGCCAGTTTGATCTCTCTGCGCTTAACCTCTGACAAAGGGGAACGTGAGGTTGGAGGGACAGTTTTTGAAGGCTTGGGTGACCGCCTGGTTTCAATTGATGGCTTTAAGGTTGATGCCGAACCAGCTGGTTATGTTTTAATCCTGTCTAACATAGATAAACCTGGAATGGTCGGTAAAGTGGGAACATTCTTGGGTCAAAATAGTATCAATATTGCCTCAATGGATGTTGGCCGTCTCAAGGTAGGGGAAAAAGCTGTGATGGTCCTTAATGTTGATGCAGTTGTTTCCGACGAAATCCTCAATGGTTTAACTAAACTCGAGGGGATATCGGGAGCAACACTAGTTAAACTCTAGTGAGTTCCGCCGGCTTCTTTCATCTTCTGGTAGATTTCAACTAGCTTCTGTTGGGTTTGCGGGGGAACTTGTTCGTAGTGGGAAAACTTCGTAGAAAAAACTCCTTGGCCGTGAGTAAAAGACCTTAGGGTTGTCGCATATTTTGATATTTCCCCGGCAGGAACCAGGGCAACAACTTTTTCTGTTTCAATTTGTAATATTTTCCCTCGATGCTTATTTAAGTCTCCGGTAACTTCGCCAATATGTTCCGCTGGTGCAGTGACCGTAATCTCCACAACTGGCTCAAGCAGAATTGGTTTAGCGTCGGCAAAAGCCTTTTTAAAGCCCATGGAACCAGCGATCTTAAAAGCCATATCAGATGAGTCTACTTCATGATAAGAGCCGTCAACCAAGGTGATTCTAACATCTACTACCGGATATCCAGCCACTACCCCGCCAGCCATGGCTTCGCGAATCCCTTTTTCCACTGCCGGGATATAGTTTTTAGGGATTGTACCGCCGACAATCTTATTAACAAATTCAAAACCTTTCCCGTGTTCTAATGGTTCAATCTCAAGCCAAGTATCTCCATATTGACCGCGTCCTCCTGTTTGTTTTTTATACTTGCCCTGAGCTTTGCTCTTACCAATAATAGTTTCTTTGTAAGCAATTCTAGGGGCACCGACTTCAATTTCAATTCCGTGACGATCCTTGAGCCTTTTTAAGATGCTTTCTAGGTGAAGATCACCCATGCCGGAGACAACGGTCTCTTTTGTTTCCGCATGATAGCTAACCTTAAAGGTTAGATCTTCATGGCTAAAGCTGCTTAGACCTAGTCCCATTTTTTCCTGATCAGCTTTACTTTTAGGTTTAACTGCAAAGGAAACAACTGACTCCGGAAACTTGGGGTTTTCAAACAAGACCTTGCTGTTTTTATCGCAGAGGGTATTGCCTGTGCCGGTTATTTTTAGCTTTGGCAAGACGGCTATTTCTCCGGCGGAGAGAACCGGCAGATCAACCTTAGTTTTTCCTCGCATGGTAACAATTTGACCAATCCTTTCCTCCTTGCCTTTGCTGGCATTGTAGACTAAGGAAGAGGGGAGGATCGTTCCCGAATAGACCCGAATATAAGCTAAATTGCCAATGTGTGGTTCAGAAACAGTTTTAAAGATTAAGCCAGAGAAAGGTTCTTTGGTATCAATTTTAACTTCTACGTCACTGCCATCTAAACCCTTGGCAGCTGCTGGTTTATCGTTAGCAGGGGGCATCCAATCAATGATTTCGTCTAAAATTTCCTCAATACCAATATCTTTGAGTGAAGCTGTGCAGAAAACAGGAAAAACCTTATCAGCCTCTATGGCCTTGATTAGGGTCTCCCGCATTTCCTCTTCAGTAATCTCTTTGTTGTCCAAGAATTCTTCCAGAATCTGATCATCAATTTCAGCCAATCCTTCGATTAGCAGTTCTTTATTCTTTTTAACGGCATCTTCAAGTTCTGGGGGATAGTCATGCTGCAGCAGGCTGTGAATGCCGGAGAAATTCGCTCCCACACCAATTGGCACTTGAACAGGCACAATTCCATGACTAAATTTACTGCGTAATTTTTCCAGCGTGGCATCGAAATCAGCCCGATCTTTATCCATTTTATTGATAATGATGATTCGGGGTAGGTTATACTGGTCAGCTAGTTTCCAGAGGTTTTCCAAGGCTGATCCATAACCGGATACAGCATCTACCACTATTATAATGCTGTCTACAATCCTTAGGGTAGAAATTGCATCACCGATAAAATCAATATATCCTGGGGTGTCAATTAAATTAATAGCATGGTCTTTATGTTCAAAAGGCAAGAGGGCGGAATGGATACTAATCCCACGCTTAATTTCTTCAGGATCATAATCAGAGACAGTGTTACCGTCTAAAACTTTGCCTTGTCGAGGGATTACCCCGGCTTTAAAAAGTAAGGCTTCACAAAGAGAGGTTTTACCAACCGAACCCGAACCAACAACTCCAACGTTTCTAATCTTCTCCGGAGGGTATTGTTTCATACAGGGCAATTTTAGCAAAGAGCCCAGTTGGTTGCAATAACTAATATGTTATAATTACCCCAATGTTCTGGAATATTTTCGGTCAGAAAAAAATTGGTTTAGTGCTTGGTGGTGGAGTAGCGCGTGGTATCGCCCACATTGGTGTTCTCAAGGTTTTTGAACAACATAAGATTCCGATTGCTGCTATTGCCGGGACTTCTTCCGGCGCAATCATTGGAGCGGCTTATGCGGCTGGTTTAGAGGTTCGTATCATTGAAGAAATTGCCCTGCGCATTAGCTGGGGTAAATTTATCCGTGTTGCTTTTTTTCGTCCCGGTATTATAACCGGGGCGGCCATTGAAGATTTTTTGGTTAAATATATTGGGGATAAACAATTTTCCGATCTAAAGATTCCCTTAGCTGTTGTAGCGACAAATCTAAAGACAGGTGAACCTGAAGTTCTAAAGCAGGGCAAGGTTGCGAAGGCCGTTGCAGCCAGCTCAGCTTTTCCTGGGGTCTTTGTTCCGGAAGACATTAAATATAACTTTCTGGTTGATGGTGGGATAAGTAATAATCTGCCGGTGGATGTGGCGCGAAAAATGAAGACTAATTTTGTGGTGGCCGTGGATGTGGTTCCTGCCAAAACCGATGATGCTCGTCCTAAAGACCCCATGCAGGTTTTTGGCCGATCATTGGATATTGTTTTGCATCGCTTAAGTCAAGAACAAAGAAAAGCTGCTGATATTTTAATTGAGCCAAGCTTTGACCAAGATGTTTGGCATCTTGATTTGGGTAAAGCCAAACAATTGATTAAGGCTGGCGAAGTTGCGGCGCAGGCAGTGGTTAATCGTCTTAAACGCATTTTGTTTTAGCAAATGTTCAATGATGATATCTTTGAGATCAGAGTAGAGCGGGCAATGCCAAGCAGTCTAGCGGCTTGAGTGCGGTTATCACTGGTTCTTTCCAGGGCCTTTAAGATGTGTTTCTTCTCAAAGCTTTCTACAGCCATAAATAATGCCTGCACTTCCATTGAATTATCCTTATTGCCAAAGAGACTAAGCGATTTTTTAACGTGTTCCGCTGTTATCTGTTGGCTAAAACAGAGAGTTACCAGCCGCTCAACGATGTTTTGCAGCTCGCGAATATTCCCGGGCCAGTCATAACTTTCCAGGAGGACAATGGCTTCCTTGTTAAAGCCCTGGATTTGTCGATTAAGTTCGGCATTGAATTTGTTTAGAAAATAATTTAAAAACAAAGGCAGGTCTCTTATTCTTTCGCGTAGTGGGGGTAGATGAATTGGAATAACGTTGAGCCGATAAAAAAGGTCTTCCCTGAAGCTTCTGTCGCTAATGGCTGGTTGAAAATCAATATTGGTGGCAGAAATGATTCTCACGTCGATAGGAATAGGCACGGTTCCCCCAACACGATCAACACTCCTGCTTTGTATCGATCGTAGCAATTTGGCTTGCATCTTTGCAGTCATACAGCCGATTTCATCCAAAAATAGAGTGCCAAGATTGGCCAGTTCGAATTTGCCAGGTTTACGTTCTGTCGCACCGGTAAAGGCCCCGCGCTCAAATCCAAACAGTTCTGATTCCAGCAATGTTTCCGGTAGGGCAGCGCAGTTAATCGTGACATAAGGCTGACTGGCTCGGCGACTTTTCTGATGAATGGCTTTGGCCACCAGTTCTTTGCCTGTACCAGATTCACCGGTGATTAAAATACTGCTGTCTGTTTTGGCAACAATATCAATGGTTTCAAAAATCCTTTTCATTTCCTGGGTATTGCCCAATAAGTCGCAATAAGAAGAAGATTGGGCCAGCCGTTCTTTTAAATATAGGTTTTCCCTGATCAGAGTCATTTTTTTAAGGGCTTTTTCAATGGTGCTAACTAATTGTTTTAATTCAAAGGGTTTGAGGATATAGTCAAAAGCCCCTAATTTTAAGGCCTCCACAGCATCGAGTGCTTCATTGGAGGCCGTTACCATGACTATTTCCATTTCCGGCTTAAGTGTTCTGATCCTTTTAAAGGCTTCAATCCCGTTTATCCTGGGCATGCGAATATCGAGCAGAACAACATCAACATTTTGTTGGCTAAGCAATTTTAGGGCTTCTGGAGTTGATGGGGTGGTGATAATATTATACTTTTTCTTTAAAATATTCTGATAGGTCAAAAGCATTGACCTTTCATCATCAAGGGCCAAGATCGTGGCTGGTTGGTTGGTCATTAATAGTCTTATAGCAATCTTATTACCAAGGGCTTTTCAAGTTAGATGAGCACAAACTGGACTAGCAACTGTCGCACTTTTCGACACCCCTGTTGAAAACTTGGGCATAAATAACATACAATGGGTTATGGCATCCTACAAGGCTAAAGCGATTAGTTTAAAAACAGCCCCCTTTGCAGAAGCAGATAAGTTAGTAACTTTATTTACTCGAGAGTACGGTAAAATCAGAGCGATTGCTAAAAGCGCCCGCAAAATCCCTTCTCGTTTAGCCGGCAGAGTAGAACCCTTAACTTATGCAGAATACTTTGTGGCTAAGGGCAGGTCTCTGGATATTATTTCCCAGGTGGAAGTTTTTGAAAGTTTCCAGCCTGTTCGTGAAGGGGAAAAAACTCTGCCTGCAGCACTTTATATGTTAAAATTAGTTAATTCAGGCACGGTAGACGGCCAAAAGAATTCCGAGCTCTTTGATTTATTGCTTGATTCTTTATTAAGGTTAAAGACTGGAGAAGCGGGGCGGCAGGTGGCACGGGATTTTGTTAGGAAATTTGTCATCCTTGAAGGTATTTATAAAGAGGATACTCATCCGGCAGATTCTTTAAGTGAACATATAGGAAGAGACGTTAGAGTATGGTAGAAGAAATAATAATTCCTGGCCGCAATGGTTTTGCCGCGGTTTTTTCTAATTTTGGTTTTCTGTTGCTTTGGTTGGGTCAGTTGACCACGCAATTGGCAGACCGCATTTATGTTTATGTCTTGATGATTATTATCTATCGGATGACCCATTCTAACTTAGGAGTTTCTCTACCGCTCCTGGCTTTTGGTATCCCTTCAGTTTTAGTGGCACCTTGGGCTGGGATTGTTGTTGATAAATTGGATCGCAAGTGGATTCTAACCATTTCCAGTGTTGCTAGGGGTTTGTTGGTTTTGTTGATCATTCCTTTAATTGCCAAAGATATAATCTGGATCTTTTTAGTGACTTTGTTGATTTATAGTGCTGCCCAGTTTTTTGCACCGGCAGAAAGTTCCGCAATCCCTGATCTGGTAAAAAAGCATGATCTGATTGTGGCAAATTCTTTGTTTATGTTTACCTGGATGGCTTCGTCTGTTTTTGGTTTTGGTTTAGGCGCGCCGATTGTTAATTTCTTTGCCGAGAGGAACACTTTTATTGTCTCTGCAGCATTGTATTTCTTTGCTGCCGGAGTTTTGCTGCTGGTACCATTAAGAAATAGGGAGCCAGACAGAACCAAAAGCCATGTTTGGGTTGATATCTTAAAGGGTTTTGAATTTATTCGTCGCAATGATGTAGTGAGGTATTCTTTATACAAACTCTTTGTGGCTGCGATGGCAATTTCGACTCTGTCGTTGCTGGCAATTTCCTATGCCAGCGACATCTTAAAGATAGGGGAGCAGAATTTCGGCTACTTAATCTTTGCCATTGGGGTTGGTATGCTGGTGGGCCTGATGACTTTGGAGCGGATCAGGCATTATTTAAAAATGGGAACGATAGTGGTTATGAGTTTTCTTTTTTCCGGCTTGATTTTAATTCTTTTGGCTCGTACGGCAGATTTAAATATAGCCTTGGGCTTAATCTTTCTCTTGGGAGTAGGCAATATTTACATAACTTCAACTATTCAGACTATTCTACAGCACCGGATTCCGGCTAATATTCGCGGGCGGGTTTTTGGGGTGCAAAATATGATAATTAATTCTGCCTTTACCTTTCCGGTCGTTATTTTTGGGGCAGTTGCTGACTTTTACGGGATTTTAACCGCTATGGCGATTCTCGGCTGGATAGTTTTATTGACAGGCGTGTCAGGCTTGTTCCTTTCTAAATTTAGGGCTGCGTAAATGTCTAAAGTTTGCAACTACTATGTTACCTTCCGGTGTAATGATACTTGTGAGTTCTGCACGATGTGGAGAGATGGAGAGAGTAGCACAGTAGCCAGTGGTACAGTAGTGCTGGGGAAAGAAGTATTTCGGCAGCTGAAAAAAGAAGGTGTCACCCGCGTTAATATTACCGGGGGAGAACCCCTGCTCCGCGAAGATATACCGGAGCTTCTACAACAAGCAGCGCATTACTCGTTACGCATTACTTTATTTACCAATGGCATTCTCTACGCTGACAAAGCTAATTCGTTGAATGGCTTAATTGATAAATTGTTTTTTTCTCTCGATTATCCTTTTGCGGAAATGCACGATCGCAGTCGAGGTGTGGAATGTTTCCACACAGTTATTAAAGCAATTAAGTTAGCCCAAGAACTGGGACAGAAGCCTATTATTAACTTCACCTTAACAAGGGATAGCGTTCTTTATCTGCCGGAAATGGTTGATCTGGCCGAAAGACTGAAAGTTTTTGTTTATCTTAATCCGGTCTATGATTTCTCCGGGACGCAAGGGTTTGAAACTGCCACCCTCAACCATATTCGCTATTATCTGCGTAGAAAACTTGTCTTGATCAACCTGGCGATTTTAGAATTCATTAAAGCCGGAGGTAACAAAGTTATTACGCCGCGTTGTAGAGCTACAGAAACAACGATTACTGTTTTGCCGGATGGAAAAAGGGTTGGTCCTTGCTTTTTTAATCAAGGAGGCAGGCGGGGGAGGGAAGATATTTGTTCTTCCTGCTTGCGTTGGCCCTATATTGTGCCGTCTTTCTCTAGAGGATTTGATAAATATTTCTGGCTCAACCTCGTGTCGGATAAAATCAATAAGTTCAAGGCCAGATAGACCACCACAACCCTATATGATTGACATATTGCCATGGTTGTAGCTATAATAAGTTAGGTTGTCCTAACAAGCTATCAGGAGAAACAAATGTCCCATAAAAACGTAGTTTCTTTAATTAAGTTAAAATCAGGCCAGAGTGGGGTAGTGGTTGGCCTTGAGGCTGGTAGAGGGGCAACTCATCGACTAGAATCAATGGGTATTCGCATTGGCAAAAACATTAAGAAGATCAGCGGCATGTTTTTTCATGGTCCAGTGATGGTTCAAGTTGGCCACACCCAGGTTGGGATTGGTTATGGCATGGCGTCAAAAGTGTTAGTAGAGGTTGCTTGATGAAAAAAGTTCTCTTAATGGGTAATCCTAATGTTGGCAAAAGCGCGGTTTTTTGCCGTTTAACCGGGGTTCATGTTGTTACCTCAAATTACGCCGGCACCACAGTTGAATTTACCAAAGGTTATATGCTGCTGGGACAGGAAAAAGCCGAAGTTGTCGACGTGCCTGGAACATATTCCCTTGAGCCTACCTGTAAGGCCGAAGAGGTGGCTTGTGAAATCCTTAAGAATGCAACAAAAGAGCTGGTTAGAGAAGGGGATGTTGTCGTCAATGTTGTTGATGCCACTAACTTGGAAAGAAATCTTTATCTTACTTTGGAGTTGATGGAGCAAAATATCCCGGTGATAGTTGTCTTAAATATGTGGGACGATACTAAGCATCGAGGAATCAGCATTGATGTTGAGAAACTTGCTGACTGGTTAGGAGTTCCTGTTGTCCCAACCGTGGCTGTCACCGGAGAAGGTTTTTCTAAGCTTATTACGCAAATTTATAAAGCCCGAACCCCGATGGTTCGCAAGCATACACTGGAAGAGCGTTGGGAAGATATCGGTAAAGTTGTCAGTCAGGTCCAGCGCCTTGAGCATCGTCACCATACATTATTAGATATTATTCAGGATTTAACCATTAAGCCTTTAACTGGCCTGCCTATTGCGGCTGGTTTTGCTTATTTAGCCTTTAAACTGATCCGTTTTATTGGTGAAGGTTTGATTACCTATGTGATGCAGCCGCTCTTTGATAACTTTTATACCCCTTTAATGATGAAGTTTAGCTTACTCTTAAGCTCATGGCCATTTTGGCATGATGTTTTGATTGGCAAGCTAATAGGGGGCGAGATCGATTATTTTCAATCTCTGGGAGTTTTGACGACAGGCTTGTTTGTCCCTTTAGCTGCTGTGTTGCCCTATATTGTTTCCTTTTATTTTGTTCTGGGTTTTTTGGAAGATTCCGGTTATTTGCCTCGCTTAGCGGTGTTGCTGGATAATCTCATGCACAAAATTGGTTTGCACGGTTTTGCTATTGTGCCGACACTCTTGGGATTTGGTTGTAACGTGCCGGGTATTTTAGCAACTCGTATTCTGGAGAGTAAAAGGGAGCGCTTTATTGCTTCGACGTTGATCTCAATTGGTATCCCCTGCGCCGCTCTTCAGGCCATGATTTTTGGGGTTTTGGGGAAATATGGTGGCGGCCCTGTGGCAATAGTTTATACGACTTTGCTGGTTACCTGGATTGTTTTGGGTTTTATTTTAAATAAAGCCATTCCTGGTTTTAGTCCGGAATTATTACTGGAAATTCCGCCGTACCGTTTGCCGCCACTCAATATTCTCGGTAAAAAACTATGGTGGAGAATCAAAGGCTTCTTATTAGATGCTGTGCCAATTATGTTGGTTGGGGTCTTGATCGTGAACATTATTACTGTGTTGGGTCTTTTTGAGTCTGTGGCTAATCTTTCTGCTCCAGTGGTTACCGGTTTGTTTGGGTTACCCAAGGGAGCTGTAACTGCAATTGTAATCGGCTTTTTGAGGAAAGATATTGCGATCGGGATGTTAGTGCCTCTGCAGCTCTCTATTAAGCAGTTGATCGTGGCTTGTGTGGTTTTATCAATGTTTTTCCCCTGCATAGCAACTTTTACTGTCTTACTTAAAGAGTTAGGTCTAAAAGCTATGCTTAAGTCGATGTTTGTAATGATTACTGTTGTTCTTGTCGTAGGCAGTCTGTTGAATTTAATTTTATGACAAATAAACCAACTTCCCAGCAGGAAAACTATCTGGAAGTTATTTCTCTACTGGAGAAAAAGCATGGGCATGCCCATATTAAGGAAATTGCGAAACAAAGAGGTATCCGTATGCCGAGTGTTTCTGAGGCTTTGAGTAAACTTAAAGATTTAAAATTTGTTACCTATGAACCTTACGGCACTGTTACTTTGACTCGCAGGGGGAGAACGATTGCTAATAAGGTTTTGCAAAGACATCTGGTTTTGGCTGAGTTTTTGCATAGGATTCTAGGTGTAAGCAAAAAGATTGCCGAAGACGATGCTTGCAAAATTGAGCATTTGATAAATGCGGAAACGTTTACAAAGTTAGTCACCTTTGTTGATTCCTATAAAAAGTAAAGCATGAAAGATCTTGTAGAAAAATTTATTGCCACTGATCTTTATCCGGTCATTACCCCTGAGCTTTGTGCCGGTCGGTCTCCGCTTATTGTTCTGGAAGAAACCCTCAAGGGGGGAGCAAAGATTGTCCAGCTCCGGGCTAAAGAAAATACTAAAGAATATGCCCCTGACTTTCGCAAGATTACTCAGCAGTACGGGGCCTTATTGATTATCAATGATTTTGTTGAGCTTGCTTTGAAATATGGTGCTGACGGGGTTCATTTAGGGCTGGCCGACCTTTCGATTGCAGCGGCTCGTAGACTGGCCCCAGCTTTGTTAATTGGCGCTTCTAGTCACAACCTGGAGGAAGCTTTGACTGCTCAGGAAGCAGGGGCTGACTATGTTAACATTGGGCCGATTTTTCCCACGCAAACAAAAAATGTGGTTGGGCAAGTTGTTGGGGTTTCGGCAATAAAAGAAATTTCTTCCCAGCTTAAAATCCCTTTTACGGTCATGGGTGGGATAAAAAAATCAAACATCAACGAAGTCTTAGCTGCAGGAGCTGGACACATTGCTATGGTTACCGAAATTACGCAGGCTGGTGATGTGAAGGGCATTACGCGTGAGTTAATAAGTGCTATTCGTGATTGGCAAGATCCTGTTTTATAGAGTTTGAAACTTTACTGTGTACTTGGTAAAATGAATCATTCGGAAGATTTCATTAATAAGAAAGGAAACGATGATTATGACCACTTCCCCTTCTTCGGCAAAAATTAAAATGTTGCTTATCGACGATGAAAAAGATATTACTGATATTGTTAAAATGGATCTGGAGGCAAATTGGGGCTACCTTGTAACCACTGCTGATTCAGGTAAAGAAGGGATCGAGCAAGCCTTGAAGAATGATTTTGACTTGGTTGTGACAGACTTTTCTATGCCGGACATAGATGGAGAAATAGTTTTAGATGCTATTAAGCAGGCCAAGCCTAAGCTGCCTGTGCTGATTTTTTCCATCTACCATGATGATGACTCTACTATCCGCGATTCTATTAGAAAAAAAGCTGCTGCTATTGTTGCTAAACCGATTGACTATGAAAAACTTCATGAAACCATCGCCAAGATTCTGGGAAAGTAGTTGGCTGCCGGATTATTTTTTCTAATGACTAACCAAAATAAACCAAAAATCCTTGTTGCTATGTCTGGAGGAGTTGATTCCTCTGTTACTGCTGCCTTGTTAAAAGAGCAAGGGCATGATGTTCTTGGGGTTACTATGCAAATCTGGCCCAGTAAAAAAGCCTTTGGTGGTTGTTGTTCTCTTGAAGCTGTTAATGATGCTAAATCTGTAGCGGATGTCCTTAAAATTCCCCATTATACTTTAAACTTTCGCGACATCTTTAAAGAAAAAGTCATAGACAATTTTATTGATGAGTATAAAAATGGCCGTACACCAAACCCTTGTATTCGCTGTAATCAATTTATTAAATTTGATCATCTTCTAAAAAAGGCTGACGAACTTGGTTGTGATTATATAGCGACGGGGCACTATGTTCGTATTGTGCCCTCACCCCTAACCCCTCTCCCAGAGGGGAATAAGAATGGTTATAACTTATTAAAGGGGAAAGATGCTAAAAAGGATCAGTCGTATGTGCTTTATATGTTAAATCAGGAGACGTTGAGGCGGACGTTGTTTCCGATGGGGGAGTTCACTAAAACGGAAGTTAGGCAATTGGCTAAGAAGTTTAATTTAGCAGTTCATGATAAAGAAGAAAGTCAGGAAATCTGTTTTGTTGAGGACGATGATTATGTCCGTTTTTTAAAAGAAAATTGCCCGGCTGTGGTAAAGCCTGGACCAATAATTGATATGACAGGCAAGGTTGTTGGTCGGCATGAGGGTATTGCTTTCTATACCTTGGGGCAAAGAAAAGGGATCGGACACCATATGAGTCTGCCAAAATATGTGCTGAGGATCGACGCAGAAAAAAATGCGGTTATAATTGGGGATCAGGCTGATCTTTTGGCTAAAGAATTAGTTGCTGCAGATCTTTGTTATGTTTCAGGCCAGGGACCAATTGAGCCTTTGAAGGTTAAAGCAAAAATACGCTATAATTCGGTTGAGCATGAAGCAGTTCTTTATCCTTTAGAGGGCAACAAAGCAAAGGTTGTTTTTCAGCAGCCCCAGAGATCAATAACTCCAGGACAGTCAGTGGTTTTTTATCAAGGGGGAGAAGTGCTTGGTGGTGGTGTAATAAACTAATGGTTTGACAATGAAAAATAATCTAATAAACAAAATCAATAAGTTGAAAAAAAACCACAACGCGGTCGTCCTGGCGCATAACTATCAAATAGGGGAGGTCCAGGATATTGCCGATTACACTGGGGATTCTCTAGGCCTTTCTATTGAAGCGTCGAAAACCACAGCAAAGTTAATTGTGTTCTGTGGTGTAAACTTTATGGCAGAAACTGCTGCGATCATTTCCATTGATAAGAAGGTTGTTGTCCCTGAGATCAATGCGGGCTGTCCCATGGCGGATATGATTACCGTTACAGCCCTTAAGAAGCTCAAGGATCAAAATCCAAAGGCCAAAGTGGTTTGCTATGTCAATAGTGGGGCAGATATTAAGGCAGAGTCTGATATCTGTTGTACTTCTGCTAATGCGATTAGGGTAGTTGAGTCCTTGACCAATACAGAAGAAATTATTTTTGTACCGGATAAATATTTGGGGAGTTATGTTGCCAGTAAGGTGAAGGATAAGAGAATTATCTTGTGGCAAGGTTTTTGTCCAACGCATGCCAAAATTTTGCCTGAGCATATTATGACAGCCAAAGATAAATATCCGGGAGCAAAGGTCTTGGTCCATCCGGAATGCCGGCCAGAAACAATTGCTTTGGCTGATTATGTCTTATCAACCGGAGGCATGCTCAAATTAGCTAAAGAATCAGGGAGTAAAGAGTTTATCCTGGCGACCGAAATTGGGATTCTTCATAGTCTTAAAAGACAAAACCCAGAAAAAAACTTTTATCCCGCACTGGCTAGCGCAATTTGCCCTAATATGAAGTTAACCACTCTTGAGAAAATCCTTTGGTCGTTAGAAGATTTAATAACAGAAGTAAGAGTCCCGCCCGAAATAGCGGCTAAAGCGCGTCTGGCTATTGAAAAAATGTTAGCAGTTGGCCGGCAAGTTTAATCCCGGGTAAAGTCGAAGGATTAGTGAATGTTGCCGATCTCTTGGTTGTCAGAATCTTCTTTTTTAACGCCTTTTTGTCGGCGTTTGCGGAGGCCTCGTTCAACCAATTCGTAGATTTCTTCCATCAAAAAAGGTTTGCGCAAATATTCTAGCGCACCTAAGGTGATAGCGTTAGCATGAGATGTTTCAGTAGCATAAGCAGTGACAATGCAGACTTCCATATTGGAATCTATTTCTTTAATCTTTTTAAGGACTTCAAGCCCATCCATGCCCGGTAATTTGTAGTCAACAAAAGCCATATCAAACTTGTCTTTTTGCAGAGAGGCAATGGCTGTTGGTCCGTCAGGAAAAGTTTCTACTTCATAATCCTTAATTTTTAAGATCATTTTGAAAGATTCACGGACAGATGGTTCGTCGTCGACGATCATTATTTTTACGCTGTTTGCCAAGGTAATTTCCTCCTGTTAGCTGAATTTGAGGTCATTTTAGCACCAGCCTGGTCTTATTGCAAATGAATTTTCGGTATGATATCCTAAAGTTTGTGCCGGGGTAGCTCAGTTGGCTAGAGCGAAGGACTCATAAGCCTTAGGTCGCCAGTTCAATCCTGGCCCCCGGCATTTACCCTGTTCTTGATCCTAGTCCTTGTTTTCGTCCTCGTCCTGTACCTGGGTCTTTTAGAAAAGGAGCAGGACAAGGAGTAGAAAAAGGTTGTCATGGATTTTAAAAAGAAAATTCTTGTTTTATCTGCATATTTGACCGGTATCCCGGCCATTTATCTTGTTTTAAGCGATAATAACAGGGCTGGATATCTTAATCAACAAGCTAGGAAGGCCTTTATTCTTTGGCTCTGTTTTTTTGCACTCTTTTTTACTGTTCGATTGTTAGATAATCTTTTATGGAAAATAGGAGCCAGGGTTCCAAGTGAATTAATTGAACGTTTAGCAATATTTATGATGATGGCTTATGCTGTTTTTCGTGCCCACCAGGCAATAGGAGCAAAATGATCAAAGAAAAATTCATCGAAACAGTTAATGAGTTTAAGATGTTTAAGAAAGGGGATACGGTTTTGGCAGCGGTATCGGGAGGGGCGGATTCCGTTGCCTTGCTTAATCTTTTAGCTTCCTGTCAAGAACAATTCAAATTAAAACTGCACGTTGCCCATTTGAATCATCTCTTGCGTAAGAATGATGCAGAGCTCGATGTGCGCTATGTGCAAAATATTTCTCAAAGCTTAGGCATTCCTGCCATAGTTGAGGCTATTGATGTGGCAGAGTTTGCTAAAACACATAAACTTGGGATTGAGGCAGCGGCCAGAAAGGTTCGCTATGGTTTTCTAGAACGGGTAGCTGAGCGGATTGGTGCTAATAAGATCGCTGTGGGACATACTGCGGATGACAATGTTGAAACTTTCTTGATGCGCTTATTGCGAGGTTCAGGCATTAAGGGCCTGTGTGGTATACCTGCCAAACGGGGCATGATTATCCGTCCCATGATCAGGTTGTGGCGCCGGCAGATTGAGGACTATGTTGGCAGTTTAAAGCTGGTTCCCCGCCGCGATTACACCAACTATGAATCTAAATATATGCGTAGCCGGGTCAGAATGAAGCTGATTCCCCAGTTGAAGCTTTACAATTTAAACATTAAAGAAATTATCTTACAGACCATTTTATTGTTAACTGAGGATAAGGCCTACCTTGAGGCTAAAGCGGAAAAAGTTCTTAATGAGGTTATTTTATCTCGTGGCCAAGATGAGCTGCAATTAAAAATTGCCAGGTTAAAAGAAGCAGAGTTGCCCATCCAAGGCCATGTTTTAAGGCGGGCAATTTATGAGCTTAAAGGCGACCTGTTGGACTTTTCCTATTCTCATATTCAGGACATTTTGGCTAAGCTTGATGCCGAAGAAAAATGGGAATTGCATTTACCCGGAGGAGCTTTTGTCCTTGGCAATCGGGGAATACTAACCCTTAGTCGCAACAAGCCCAATAAAATAGAACCGGTCACTTTTTGCTACACCCTTACTGTTCCAGGAGAAATTGAAATCAAGGAGATTGGTAAAAGACTTGTGGCCGAAGTAATAGGGAGAAAAGAGTTGGGCGAAGATCCTGAAATTGCTTTTCTTGATCACGATTTCCTGGCTAAAAAGCTAATTGTGCGCAGTAGAAGTGAAGGCGATAGTTTTTCTCCTTTAGGTATGCGTGGCTCCAAAAAAATTCAGGATTTTTTAATTGACGAAAAAGTCCCTGAAGAAGTGCGTGATACGATCCCTATTGTAACTAGTGGCAAAGATATTGTTTGGGTGGGGGGGATGCGCATTGATGAACGGGTTAAAGTTAAAAAAAACAGTAGAAAAGTAGTCAGGCTAACACTGCAATGATTCCCCGCATAATTGAGCTGGCTAATGTTTTGGAAGCCAAAAAAGAACTCCTTGGTATTAGTGTTGACCCTAAGGGGGTAGAACTTATGACCCCAAAGGCGATTCGGCGGGTTTTAAAATTAAAAAACCTCAGGCCGGTGGCTGCTAATATTATTAAACAGGAAATGCTTTCTTTTGGTGGTGAAGCAGCCACTGCGTATGGTTCAATTAATCAATCGGTAGAAACAACGGATGTTTTAGTCTTTGGGACGCTAAGACAATTACAAATGTTAATTGTTAAGTTGCAGCAGCACCAGTTTGGCTTACCAGCTCTTGCCGATGAGATTAGTCAGACTTTGGCTAATTATGGATCGCCGCCCAAATTATTGCAGATTGGTCAGCAAGTTTGGGATTTTAAACAAAAGACTTATATCATGGGAGTTCTGAATATTACCCCAGATTCTTTTTCTGATGGAGGTAAATTTCTTCGGATTGATGAAGCTGTTAAACAAGCTAAAGCCATGTTAGCTGCTGGGGCGGATATTATTGATGTTGGGGGGGAATCTACTCGCCCCGGTTCTGATCCTGTTCCTATCGAAGAAGAAAAGAGGCGAGTTTTGCCTGTGATTGAAAAACTTGTCAAGGAAACAGGCTGCTTGGTTTCTATCGATACTACCAAAGCAGAGGTTGCTTCCGCTGCGCTTTCAGCGGGTGCAGCGATGGTTAACGATATTTCTGGCTTGCACAGTGATCCGGCCATGGCTGAGGTAGTAGCAAAATATAAGGTGCCAATTTGTCTCATGCATATTTTCGGCCAACCAAAGACAATGCAAGAGAATCCTAGCTATAAAGATTTGTTAGGGGACATTGTCGAGTATCTTTCCGCAGGGCTTGAAATTGCTAAGAAGGCTGGTATACTACATGAGAAAATTGTTGTTGATCCGGGGATCGGTTTTGGTAAAACGGTTCAACATAACCTGGAGATAATTAAGCGATTAAGAGAGCTAAAAAGTTTGGGATGTCCTATTCTTATCGGGACCTCACGAAAATCCTTAATTGGAAAAGTTCTTGATTTACCGGTTGAGCAGCGGCTAGAAGGATCAGCTGTTACAGCTGCTCTGGCGATTGCAAATGGGGCGAACATAATTCGTGTTCATGATGTCAAAGAAATGGTGCTGGTTGCAAAGATGACTGATGCCATAGTAAAAACTTAAGTTTAAGGGAGGAAGTAGGATGGTTAAGAAAAAAATAAAGCAGGCTAAGACTAAGATAAAGGGGAAGTCGAAGGGGCAGGTAAAAAAAATCACTAGAAAAGCTGTTGAGAAAGTAGTGGCAAAAAACAAGAAAAAAAGTAAAAATAGTGTAGCGATTGCTTATTTGGGCTTAGGTTCAAACGTCGGTGATCGGGAAGAGTATATTGAGCAAGCTATTTTTCTTTTAGAAAAGAACCCAAAGATTGAAGGGGTTAAACACTCTTCTAATTATGAAACAGAGGCCGAGGGGGGGCAGGGCAGTCAGCCGCCCTTTATTAACGCTGTTTTAGAAATCAAGACAAAGTTGACTCCACAACAACTCCTTGAGAGTTGCCAGGAAATAGAAGCGGCCCTGGGGCGAGAACGAGAAGTTGAATGGGGACCTAGAACTATTGATATTGACATCCTGCTCTATGACGGAGAAATTATTTCAGAAAAAAATCTCCAGATTCCTCATCCTTTAATGCACGAACGGCTCTTTGTTTTGCGACCTTTGCGCGAGGTGGCGCCTAATCTGCTGCATCCGATTTTGGAAAAGAGTATTGATAGCCTTTATGATGAGAGAAAAGCCGATCAGGGGGCCACTTATGATGATGATTTGCCTGGCTTTAAGGAGATCAAGGGAGCCAGGGACGACGATTTTGAGCGTTGGTGAGATTGGGTCCGAATCTCGAATTCAGCGCTGCGCGCTCACTAATGAAATTTATTACTAAAAGTACTGAAGAAACTGTTGAGCTTGGCCGCAAGATTGGTAAAACCCTCCAACCTAATGATGTTGTTGCTTTGATTGGTGATTTGGGAGCAGGGAAAACTACTTTAGCTCAAGGGATTGCCCAAGGTTTAGGTGTTAAAGAGTACGTTACCTCACCAACTTTTATTATTATCAATGAACATCAAGGCAGAATTCCTCTTTATCATATAGATTTATATCGTCTAGAAACTCCGGGGGCAATAGAAGATCTGGGGATTCAAGAATATTTTTCTAAGGGTGGGGTTTGTGTGATCGAATGGGCTGAGAGGTTGGGGGAGCTGAGGCCGAGTAACATTAAATCAATTGAGATTAAGGTTATGTCTGAAGATGAGAGACGTTTTATTTTTTTTCCGGATATAATCTTGAAACCATAAACAAAAGGGTTCTTTTCTCTGGTTTGGCTGATAATAGAGTTGCTATGCCATGTTGTCTAATGTGTTCTTTGTATCTACTAACAAATGTATTTACACCTCCATCAGCGATAAACCTCTCTCCGATATCTATGTCAGGCCACAGAACAACTTCTCCCTGCATGTGTGCTTGATTGTAAACTTGTTTAATCCCTATCATTGCTTGGGCGCGTTCTTGTGTTGAATCAAGGGTGGGGAATAAGAGATTTGAAAAAGTAGAGCGAAAAAGAGAGCCATAGAAAGTTGTTAATTCGCTTGGGGAAAGTGGAACAGTTTGTCTTTTTCCCTCTTCAAACATAGTTGTCTTATCTTCTTTTGATAACTTGCCTTGAAAGATGACAAAACCAAACCCATAACGCAAACGTAAATCCAGTAACTTCTCTGGATTTTCGAGGTGTTTGAGGCCTTTTGGGGTGGAAATATTTAAATAGTATTCCATCAATTCTAAACCAATGGGGTTAAAAGGGTTATTGTTAAAGTCAATTCTTGCGGTTGCATCACAAAAGTCCAAAAGAAATAATGTTGGCTGCAATTTTTGTGGCAGTTTATATAAATCTCTGGGGAAAAAATAACAAGATAAGCCTGCATGTAGACCGTGAAAAAGAATTAAGGAACCAATTTTATTAGCTAAGCTTTTATCTCTGATTAATTTTCCAATTATTTTTGCCCCATTAAGACTATGTTCTTGTTCAATGCCAAGGGGAACCCCCAGGTCATGAGCCCAGGTAGCCAATTCGAGGAGTTCTTTGTGTTTTTCTGACAATCTTTTGTGCTTGTCAAAGAAATATTGCATAATTTCTGTGAACCTATGTTTATATTGGGCTGGGGATAAGCCAAGTTTCGTTTGCTCCTGGGTTTTTAGTTCTTGTGGTAATCTTGCAAAAAAGAAATCAACATCTCTTCTGGCTAAAGCTTCTTGAGATTGAACAACCATTCTAATATGTTTTGCTCTTCTAGGGAGAACTTTCCCTAGTTCACTGACAGCTTTTTGCAGAATATCGAGAGTTGAGGCTTTAGATGTTAAAGCCAAAACTGAAGCACCAGGATAAATTTTTCTAACAAGCATAATGTCCTCTATTCCTTTATCGCTACAATTCGCCAAAAATTTCAGATTTTGTTATACTTGTAAAATAAGGTGGTGAAGGCTTTTAGGACCTTTAAGGTAATAAGGGCAGTTGAGGTATTAAGGCTGTTAGGTAATTAAAGATAAAGGGCGGAATTTCTCCCCCTTGTCTTACAAAGCCTTTAAAACCCTTAATCCCTTAAAAGCCTTTACTCCCATAAAAACCATAAAGGCCTTAACTCCCTTAAGAAACGAGGTTTATCATGAAAATCTTAGGCATCAGCAGCGCAACAAAGGTTGTCAGTATCGGCTTGATTGATGACGATCAGGTATTGCTTGAAACAACGATTGCTGATATGGCGGCAGAAAAGATTGTTTTCTATGTTGAAGCAGCCGGGATTAAACCGGAACAAATTGAAGGTATTGCTGTTGCTCAAGGTCCGGGATCTTATTCTGGTTTACGGGGAGGGCTAGCTACTGCCAAATCTTTAGCTCAAACCTTAAAAGTTCCCCTGGTTGGTGTATCAACCTTGGCAGCAATTGCTTATAACTTGATAGATTTCGAGGGAACTATGGCGGTTAAGTTAGATGCCAGAATGGATGAGTTTAATTTTGCTCTTTTTGGGGCGCATCAAGGTCAGTTGAAAAGATTAACTGATGATTTGGTTTTAACGGAAGCTAAAATTAAAGAGTTCTTGTCTAATGTTACCGGCGAACTAAAGGTTGTTGATGGATCCAAATATCATCCTTATGGGATCAATGTTGCTCGGTTGGGGTTATTAAAAATTAAAGCCGGAGAAACTGCTGACCCGCTTAAGTTAGTGCCACAGTATTCACATATGCCTAATATTAGAGTTTTCAAAACGTCTTAGTTTTTTAATTGGAAATTGGGTGTTGGGTTAGGATGCCAGTATTGATAGTAGAAGCTGGAATTGGATGTTTGATTAACCCAACTTCAATTTTCCATTTCCAATTTCCATACCGGCTTCTACGCCCATAACCCTATTTCCTTAATCTAAGAGAGATCCTCGGTATCCTAAGATTTATGCTATAATCTTTTCATGTTAACCATTTCCCCTATGCTTGACAGCGATATTGCTACAGTCTTTGCCATTGAAAAGGGCTCTTTTGTTGTCCCTAAGCCGGAACAGATTTTTCGGGATGATGAAAAGAAGTATTTAGTGGCTAAAGAAGCTGACAAAATCGTCGGCTATATTGGCATAGAAGATATTGCCGGTGAAAAGCATGTCATTAATATGGCTGTTCATCCTGATTGCCGTCGAAAAGGGATTGGCAAAAGCCTGATCGAAAAGGTTATCAATAGTAATGATGTTTTTTTTCTTGAGGTTAGGGTCTCAAACCTTGCTGCTCGCAACCTTTATGAACAATATGGTTTCAAAAACGTTGGTTTAAGAAAAAATTATTACCAGGACAATCGTGAAGATGCCATTATTATGAGGAAAGATCCTAATGAGTAGGTTTTTAGAAGCTTTAAATAAAAGAATCTTAGTCATTGATGGTGCCATGGGCACACAATTGATGAATGGTGGTGTTAAGCCAGAAGATTGCTTTGATCTGCAAAATTTAAAACGACCTGAATTAGTCCAGTCTATCCACAAGGCTTATGTTGAGGCTGGTGCTGATATTTTAGAAACTAACACTTTTGGCGCTAACGCCATTAAGTTAGCCGATTATAAATCAGAGAAAAAAGTTAAAGAGATAAATATTGCTGCTACCAAACTGGCCAGAAAAGTTGTCGGAGTGAAAGGTTTTGTTTCCGGTTCAATTGGTCCTTTAGGAAAACTAATTGATCCATTAGGAGATGTTACTTTTGATCAAGCTTACGCTGCTTTTGCCGAGCAAGCCAAAGCGCTGGAAGAGGGTGGGGTTGATGTCATTTGTGTGGAAACTATTTCTGATCTGCAAGAAATGCGGGCAGCTGTTATTGCAGTTAAGAACGAAACCAAGTTGCCTGTTATTGCGAGTATGACCTACGATGATGTGGAAAAAACTATTTATGGCACTCCCCCTGAAGTTGCAGTTGTGGTTCTCGAAGCTTTGGGGGTTGATATTGTTTCTGCCAACTGTTCCACCGGACCCCAAGGCATGCTCAAGGTTGCCGGAAGATTACTTGCTTGCACAAAATTGCCAGTCATGGTCATGCCTAATGCGGGTATGCCAGAGCTTGTTGGTGATAAAGCTATTTACAAAATGACTGCTAGACAGTTTGGGGCGTATGCGGAAAAATTTGCAAAGCTAGGCGTTAGGATAATTGGCGGGTGTTGTGGGACTACGCCGGAGCATATCCAAGCCGTGAAATCCAAAGTTCTAAATTCTAAACCCCAAACAAATCAAAAATCACAAATTCAAAGCACAAAATTTGCCAGTCGAACCAAAGTTGTTGAAGTCGCCGATAAACCCTTTCTGGTTGGCGAGAGGATCAATCCAACTGGTCGAAAGATTTTTCAAGAAGAGATTAGGGGAGGCAAGACGCGGATTATGCGTTCTGAAGCTGCCGGTCAGACAAAGGCCAAAGCTGATCTCTTGGATGTGAACATTTCCACTCGTGATATTGTGGAGTCAGCAGTAATGCATCAGGCTGTTAAAATAGTTCAATCAGCTTCTGATCTGCCTCTTTCAATAGATTCTCCCAGTGTTGCTGCCCTAGAGGCTGGTTTAAAGGTTTTTTGTGGTCGGGCATTGTTAAATTCTGTTAGCGGCAAAAAAGAAAGTTTAGAAAAAATCATTCCTCTGGCCAAAAGATACGGGGCAGCAATTATTGCTTTAACCCTCGATGAGCATGGTATGCCTAATTCTGCAGCTGATCGCTTGCGTATTGCCGAAAAAATTGTTCACACAGCCCAGGCTGTAGGCATTGCCAAAGGAGACATCTTTGTTGATAACCTGGTGATGACTGCAGGAGTGGGGATTCAGCCTTGCTTAGAAGCCCTTAAAGCAATACCCATGATCAAAGAAAGATTTGGGGTTAAAACTATTCTGGGCATTAGTAACGTTTCTCATGGCATGCCCAATCGTTCTAAATTAAACGCGCTCTATTTTCAGTTAGCTTTGTCTTATGGACTTGACGCCGCGATAATTGATGTTGGTGATGCTGAGGTACGGAAGGTCTTAAAGGCCTTTAAGGCCAAGAAGGCGGTTGCAAGGGAAGAGCTGTTAAGAAAGTTTAAGGCGGAGGTTGATAAGGCAAAGAGGTCTGGCAAGCCAGCAGAGAAGAAGAGGGAGGCGAGTGTTAAGGAGATCAAGTTCACAGGCTATCAGGACATTAAAGAAGCTGTAATTGACGGGAATCTGGAAGCCGTAGAAGTTTTGGTTAAGCAGGCGATCGAAAAAAAATATGATCCGCAGAAGGTAATAAATCTTGGTTTAGTTCCAGGCATGGAGGTAGTTGGCAAAAAGTTTTCTGGTGGTCAATATTTTTTGCCCCAGGTTATAGAATCAGCCGAATCAATGAGTGCTGGTTTTGCTATTTGTAAAGCTAATATCCCTCAAGATAAAGTTAAAATCAAAGGGAAAATAGTTTTAGCCACGGTTAAGGGAGACATTCACGATATTGGTAAAAACATTGTTAAGATGTTGCTAGAGAATCATGGTTTTGTAGTAATTGATCTTGGCAAAGACGTTGCGCCGGAAGAAATTGTTAAAGTTGCCAAAGCCGAAAAACCTAATGCGATTGCTCTTTCAGCCCTTTTAACTACAACAATGGTTGAAATGGGGGTGGTTAACGATCAGTTAAAAGCTGCTAAGCTTGATATTCCTCTTTTAGTCGGTGGGGCCGTGGTTACCAAAGGTTATGCCGACCGCATCGGCGCTTCATATAGTATGGATGCCGTGGGAGCGGTTGGTTTGGTTAAGAAGATTATCAAAGTGGCGAAGAAGTAAGACTACTGCAATTTTTCTATGTACTCCCTGGCAGCTTCAGCCGCAATGGCCCCGTCGGCAGCAGCAGTTACTATTTGTCGTAGATGTTTAACCCTAATATCCCCAGCCGCAAAGATTCCCGGTACAGAGGTTTGCATGCTTTCGTCAGTAACAATATAGTTTTTCTTGTCTAATTTGACAGTTTCTTTAACTAGGTCAGAGTTTGGTTTGCTGCCAATATAGACAAAAACCCCGTCAATCTGGAGTTTGGATAGTTTTTCTGATTGTAAATCTTTGAGCACAATTTCACCGACCTTCTCTTTGCCCTTTATCTCTTTAAGCGTCGAATGCCAGAGAAAATATATTTTATGATTGGCCATAGCGCGGTCTGCTAGGATCTTGTCTGCCCTAAGTTCATCGCGACGATGAATAATAAAGACTTTCTTGGCGTAACGGGTTAAAAAGAGCGCTTCCTCAATAGCGGAATTACCACCACCCAAAACAGCAATATTCTTATCTTTATAAAAAGGGCCGTCGCAGGTTGCGCAGTAGGAGACGCCGCGGCCGCGAAACTTGTCTTCGCCCGGGATCCCCATTTTAGAGGCTTCCGTTCCGGTCGCGATAATTACTGCTTTGGCAGAAATAGCTTTTCCATCTACTTGAACATCGAATTGATTGCCAACTTTTTTAATAGAACTTGCATTGCCCCATTTAATCTCTAGATTGAGCTTTTTTACCTGTTCCTGCATCAGGTTGCTAAGTTCCATGCCGGAGAGGCCTTCGGGAAAACCAGGATAATTTTCGATTTGAAAGGTGCTGGTTACTGTTCCACCCAAGATCATTTTTTCGATTAAAACAACGTTTAATTTTGCCCTTAAGGCGTAGAGGGCGGCCGTTAATCCGGCTGGTCCGCCACCAAGGATGATTAAGTCAAATAGGGGATTTTTATCTTTAGTAATCTTTTGGACCTTTGGTTGGGTTTTTAATTGGGTGCTCATTTTAGCTCCTCTTCGCTGATAATAAATTTACCTTGGCCAAAAACAGAAATTTTATTTTCCTTTAATGAAACCATGATTTTCTCTCCTCGCAGCCGGTTTTCTTTTTGTTTGGCCCGGGTTTTACCGGTTAGAACAATTTCGTCTTTATTAATATTATAGATGGCAGAATCTCCCTGGGCCCTGATATCCTGGTAAGTTATTTTTACCTCGCCGCTAAGATCAAGTTTGTTACTATTTTCAAAGTATTTAACCTCACGACAGGTAATTATTGCTTCTTGCCAGAAAATCTTGGAGTTGCCCTTGGCAGTAATTGTTTCTGCAGGACTGTCTATTTCAAAATAATTTGCTTCCATAGTGATCGGACTGTTATTTTTTGGGTTGATGATAACTCTGGGATTACCGGAAACTTTGATTTCTTCTAAAGAGACATCGCCATTTAACTTTTCAGCATAGCCGATCACACGGCTTTTTTTTATGACAATATCGCCGGTGCAAACAATTTTTTTGTCAGCCAATTTCCAGCTCAAATTGTTGGCGACAAACCAGAGGGCTTTGCCGTTCTTCTTGTCCCGCAGGTTAAAAACAGATTGACGCTGTGAATTCTTAAGGTTTTTAGTTAGAGCGGTGATTTTTTCTTTTAAAGAAACATCGTAGCCAATTGGTTGGTCAAGATAAATCTCTTTCTTTTTCATGTCCCAAAGGGCAACAGGGGATTGGAACAACAGTGCCGGCTGGCCATTGCTGAAGAAGGTCCCATTTGATTCTTTAAGGGTAGCCAGTTGGTTAGATTTATTCATCATGGCTGTGTTGGCAAACAACTGCCAGTATTTGATGCCGGCATCAATTTCTTCAAAGCTGACTTCTTTAAAAGCCAAGTCAGCCCGCTGCTCTTGTTGTTTTAAGGTTTTGTAGATGTGTACAGAAATATTTTCTTTCGGAGAAAAAAGTGCCCAATAAAAAATCCAAATAATAAAAGCGAGAAATAAGCCCAGAATAATCCGATAAGAAAGTTTCATCTTAAAATCCTAAAGCTAGTAAACGGACTGCTTCCATTCTTTCTATAAAACCGCCCCAAGAGTTGCCTTTTTTATAATAGCCTTCTGACAGGAGGAGATGAAGGGCAGCAACATTGCTATCAATCTTTATGCCTTTTTTAGTGTAATCTATGGCGGTATCAACTTCGTTTAGTTCCCCATAAATTAGAGCCAAGTAGCCATAAGCCCAAACATTATTAGGATCAATAATTAAAACATTTTTAAGTTCTCTGATGGCATCATTTTTTTCATTGTTAAAATAGTAGGCAAAAGCCAGGCGAAACCGCAGCCGCCAATCATCGGGATCTGCGGTGACCTTGTTAATGTAAAGATTCCTGCCTTGTGAGCGAAACTTGGGGTTTAGTTCTTCAACTTTTTTTAGTTCGTCCCAGCCTTTTTGGATGTTGTTGGTGTAAGCATAGGTGATGCCCAGGTCAAAGTGGGCTAGGGCGCTGTTGGGTGCTTTAGCCACCGCGGCTTGCTTAGCCGCTATTTCTTGCCTGAGTTCGGTGTTGATGCTCCAGGCCTTGGCAGGAAGTTCAAAGCTCAAAGACCAAAATCCAAAACAAATCCCAAATAATAAGATCAAAACTCCAATCTTTTTATTCTTTGGGATTTTGATCTGGGGATTTGTTTTGATCTTTAAATTTTGATCTTTGATCTTTATCATGTTTATTTCCTAGCCAATATCTTCTCCACAATATTAGTGGTAGACCTTCCCTTGATCGGCGGTATCACTACAACTTCTCCACCCAATTCTTCAACTAGTTTTTTCTCTGGCAGAGCGCTGATTTTGTAATCGCCACCCTTAACGTGGACATCCGGCTTAACTATTTTAATCAGATTGTCTGGTCTTAGTTCGGAAAATATGGTGACATAGTCAACGCATTCTAAGGAAGCAATTATTTCTGCCCGTTCCATCTCGCCAACATAAGGCCTGGGACTTCCTTTAAGATTTTTTACAGAAGAATCAGTGTTGAGCCCAACGATTAAGACATCTCCCAACTTCTTAGCTTGTTTTAAATATCTGACATGCCCAAGATGTAGTAAGTCGAAACAACCATTAGTAAAAACAATCTTATTGTTTTGACTCTTAAGCCGTTTGATGATTTTTCTTAATTCACTGCGAGCCTTTATTTTGTGACCAATCGGATCGTTTTCTTCCAGGGCTTCTTCCAGTTCATCTTTATAAACCGGTTGAGTGCCGATTTTTGAGACTGCTACAGCAGCGGCATAATTTCCTAAGCTGGCAGCTTCGTTGACTGACGCTCCGGAGGCTAAGGCTAAGGCCAAGGTGGCAATTACCGTGTCTCCAGCTCCGGTAATGTCAAAAACTTCTCTGGGGATAGCTGGAACGTGTTTAACTGTGCCAGCCTTAGCGAAAATAGATAAACCATCTTTGCCCCTGGTGATAATAATATTATCGGCGTTGGTTTGTTCAAGTAGTATCCTGCCTGCTTTCAATAAACTTTTCTCGTCAACAATCTTAATCTTAGTGGCTGTTTCTGCTTCAGCCAGGTTTGGAGTGATAACCATGGCCCGATCGTATTTTGCATAATCCTGGCCTTTGGGGTCAACTGCCAAAGGTTTTTTATATTTTCTTGCTAAGCGGATTGCTTCAGCACAGATCTTTTCCGATAACATCCCTTTTTTATAATCAGAAAGAATAACAGCATCGGCAGCGGCAATATTTTTTTTGAGTTTGTTTAATATTATTGTTTCAAGTTCTTGAGGGATAGTTTCGCTGTCTTCACGATCAACCCTAATCACCTGTTGGCTGGCGGCAATGATCCTTGATTTTAAAATGGTGGGCCGGTCTTTGGTTCTAATAACGTAGGCAGTATCAATCTTCAAGCCTTTAAGGGCTTTGATCAGTTTTTGCCCGGAGCTATCGGTTCCAACCAGTCCCATGAGCAGCGGAGTTCCTGATAATGTTTTGATATTTGCAGCCACGTTGCCGCAGCCACCGGGTACGTGAGTGATTTTGCTGACTTGGGCAATTGGAACAGGTGCTTCAGGGGAAATCCTATTAACTTTGCTCCAGATGTGTTCATCCAGCATCAGGTCGCCGATGACCAAGACCTTTTTACCTTCAAATCCAGGAATAAGAGTTTTTAGTCTTTCCATGACGATAATTATAACTTTTTGGGGAGGGGGGAGCAAGCGTTAAATGATTTTCTTGACAGCTTCTAAAAGGTTTTCGGTATAATAATCCGGTTGTTCTGTTAGCTTAGGCTTTTCTTCTACGCCACGTCCAGACATAACAAGAATAGTCTTTGTGCCAGCCTTTTTGCCAGCATAAACATCTGTTCGTTTATCACCAATCATCCAAGACTGTGATAAATCGATATTATGATCCTTAGCAGCTTTTAGGATCATGCCTGGTTCAGGTTTGCGACACTTACAGTCCTGTTTATAGGGATAATAACCGTGTTCTGCATGGTGGGGACAATAATAAATGGCATCAATATAAGCCCCGCCATTGAGGATCTCTTTTTGCAAGGTTTTATCAATGGTCTGGAGCATATTTTCAATAATTAATTCACGAGCTATGCCTGCTTGATTAGTAATAACGATGACTTTGTAATCGGCTTCATTCAGTTTTTTGATCGCTTCAATTGAACCGTGGATAAACTTAATCTCTTGAGGGTTATTGAGATAGCCCACATCTTCAATAATGGTGCCGTCACGATCGAGGAAAACAGCCTTGTTCACTATTTTGTCACTTCCTCTTCAATTAATCCACAGAGGATATGGCCGATGGTGATATGGCTTTCCTGAATATGAGGGGTGGCTTTGCAGGGGACAGTTATAGCCACATCAACTAAGTCTGTTATTCTCCCCCCGTCACAACCAAGCAGGCCAATGGTTTTACAGCCCAGCTCTTTAGCTTTTTCCAGGCCTTGGATAACATTTTTTGAGTTGCCGGACGTAGAAATTCCAAAAGCAATGTCTCCTGGTTTAGCCAATCCTTCGATTTGACGAGCAAAAATATAGTCAAAAGTGTAATCATTGGCCAAACAGGTCAGAATTGAAGTGTCGGTTGTTAAAGCAATTGCTGGGAGAGATTTACGTTCTTTTAAAAAACGACCAATTAACTCGCCAGCCAAGTGTTGCGCATCAGCTGCAGAGCCGCCATTACCAAAAAACATGATTTTATTGCCGTTTTTAAGAGCAGCAATCATTATTTTAGCGGCTTGTTCAATTTGTGGTATCAGGCTTTTTAAAACCAGGTTTTTAACTTCGATACTTTCTTTGAGACAGGCCTTGATTTTGCTTTGCATTATATTATAATATCATAAGTCGATAGATAAATAAATATGGAGGGAACTTTATGAAGTACGAAATTCCACGATTGGTTCTTTTCAATATTTTGGATCAAGGGGTTGGTGCTTGTATTAGTGGGAGTGGGGCTAGTACTCCGGGGATGGAGTGCGATTTGGGATCAGATCCTGGGCTTCAAAATTGTGGCGGCGGGAGTTCTAACTTTAGATGTTATGACGGTTCTGGGCCAGGCGAAGACAATTGTTATTTAGGTGGTAACACTGGGGTTCAGACTAGGTGTGGTTCTGGAAATAGTGCAGCCTAAACAATATCTTTTACTATGCAAAGAGAATATTCTACGCCAAAAGTACACATGTTTTTTTCTCTCGACACAACAATGGGTGTCTGTATGAACGGCGAAGCAGCACCCCAACCAGCTTGTTCTGCTGGGCAAAGTGCTGGTGGGCCTGGTGGTTGTAGTCAAGGCAATGTAGCTGATGATAGGTGTGTGGCTGGGACTTCGGCTGGTTCTGTTTGTAAGGCAGGAGTAGGATTTTGAGGTAATGTTATAATATGACAATAATACAGATTGCAAGGAGGAACTAAAATGGTGAAGACAGAAATAATTTTTATGGTAGAAGAAGATCTAAGCGGCGGTTATAGTGCCAAGGCTTTGGGACAATCGATATTTACCGAAGCGGATAATCTTCCTGAATTAAAAGACAATATCAAAAAAGCTTTGGCTTGCCACTTCGAAAAAAAAGAAGATATCCCTTCGGTCGTGATTCTTCATATAGTTAGAGAGGAAACTCTAACTTATGCCTAAGATACCAAGAGATATTTCCGGTAGAGAATTAATTAAGCTTCTTAATAAGAAATATGGCTATCAGGCAGAAAGAGAAACGGGCAGCCATATCAGGTTAAAATCTCTTTATAAAGGGATTGAACATAAAATTACTATTCCGGACCATGATGAAATTAAGATAGGCACCTTGAATAATATTTTAAAAGATATAAGCGCCTATTTAGAGATCAGTAAAGAAGCGCTTGTTTTAGAATTATTTTAAAAACTACTTTATTTAACGAAAGGAATGGGTTTTAACCAAGTTGTCATGAAAAAATACAATGTTTGTGTGTTAGGCGCAACCGGCATGGTTGGTAAAGAGATGATGAAGGTTTTAGAAGAACAAAACTTCCCGGTCGGGAAGTTTTTACCCTTGGCTTCTTCGCGTACTGCTGGCAGTAAAGTAACTTTTAAAGGCCAGGACTACGAAGTAATTGAGGCCACCCCAGAAGTTTTTGAGGGGATGGACATCGGTTTATTTTCTGCTGGAGCCTCAATCTCTAAGGTTTTAGCTCCGGAAGCTGCGAAAAGAAACTGTGTGGTTATTGATAATACCAGCCACTTTCGTATGGACCCAGAAGTTCCCCTTGTTGTGCCGGAAGTAAATCCCCAAGCCCTTAAAAGACATAAAGGGATTATTGCTAACCCAAACTGTTCTACTGCGCAAATGGTTTTGCCGCTCAAACCAATTTATGATGCAGTTGGCATTGAGCGTTTAGTTATTTCTACTTACCAGGCTGTTTCAGGCTGGGGTAAAGAGGCTATCGCAGAAATGTATGATCAGGTTAAAACCTTAATGGCTGATCCTAAAGCCAAAGTTGAAGCCAAGTATATTTTTAAACAGATTGCTTTTAACGTTGTGCCACAGATTGATCAGTTTACTGACAATGGCTATACCAAGGAAGAGATGAAAATGGTTAATGAAACCAAAAAAATCTTTGAGGATGATTCAATCAATGTAACGGCAACTTGTGTGCGTGTTCCTGTTGCTGTCGGCCATTCCGAAGTGGTTAACATTAAGACTAAAAAGAAGATCTCGGTTGAAGAAGTTAGAAAGCTAATTGCTGCTTTCCCGACCTGTAAAGTCCTTGATAATCCCAGCAAAGGGGAGTATCCAACTCCGCTTGAATGTGCCGGGTTAAATGACACTTATGTTGGCCGCATCCGCGAAGACATTTCGCAAAAAAACGGTATCGAGATGTGGATTGTGTCTGACAACCTGCGTCGTGGTGCTGCGCTTAATGCGGTTTTAATCGCCGAGCGGATGATTGCGGATAAACTTATTTAGGGATATCCCAGACTTCGGTTGCAACCGGTTTTTCTTTCGGATTAGACGTTGGGTTTTTGTAGTAGCTAAACAGAAGTTTCCCATTTCCAAGATTAGTAATGATTTGCCAGTGTCTGGCGAATTTTTGCTCAACATATCTTGTTCCTGTTAAACCAATTGAAGTCCTTAGATTTTTGGGAACCTGATAATGTGTTACTCTTGCTCCTGGAGTTGCATAAAATTGTTGCCAGAAATCCTGGTCTGGTTTTGGAGTTACCAAGTGCGGTCTTTTGCTATTTAGATATAACCTCTTAAACCAAACCGGATTATCAGGAGCCTGATTGGGCAAAGCTTGGGCATCATGATAGCAGTGATAACCAAGGATTTTACCATTTTCCAGCCTGGCAAATACTCGGGTAAAACCTTGAGGGAAGGGGACTTTGCCATTGCAATGGTAGAAAGTTTTGCCTCTAATTTCATCTAAAAGCAACCAACCAGTTCTTCTCCTAAAATCAGCCTGACTAAAATGATGTTTAACAGGGATAAAGCCTATTCTTCTACCTTGGCTGCTATAAATGTGAGTAACCCGCAGATCTTCCAGAGGAATCGGTTGTCTTGTTGTCTGGTCCGTTATAGAGATGATGAGGCCAGCACGAAGTTCAATGGCGATCGTTTTACCGTAATGGTGACGAGCCAAGTATAGCGTTGAACCTCCTAAGCCAAAAGAGCCATCTTTGCTTACCTCTCTTATCTCTCTTCCGGAAAGTGAGGCTAAATCAACTGCTGCGGCTTTGGGGTGCAATCTTGTTTGGTTCTTTTGTTTAAACTGGAATAAGGTTTCTCTCGTATCGGGATTCTCAATGGTAATTTGTCCATAAACAAAGGTTACTTTAACATATTGACTTTCATATCTTGGCAGAGGGATAACTCTATTAGCTAAGGCTAATTCCCCCTCACCGGAAACCTTCATGAAAAAATACCCGGCAATTGATTCAATATCTGCTAAATATGGTGCGAGCTTAGTAATTCTAAAACCTGCAGCATGATTGGAATCAATATAATGGCTATGACTGCCGTCAGGATAACAGATTTCCAGTTCATTATCTGAGCAGACCCTTACAAGAACATTTTCGGGCAAAGGTTCTCCTTCAAGCGGAAAAACTTCTGTTTCCAGATTTTTATCCGGTTGTAGTTTGTTCCGATAAATATAAACATGTCCTTGTTCTATTGTTGAGTATATTAGACGAACAACTGGCCGGTGAAAGGATCCCTCTGTGATCAGGCCGCCTTTTGGTTTTGTACTTTGACCATTTCCGTTTGCCACCGGATGGACAAAACCGCTGGCTACAACAGTGTCTGTTCCTGATTGCTGGCGTTGAGCAGGGGCAGCCTCTAACTCTGCCTCAGTGACAAACATATCGTGCCGATTTTCTATTAACCCAATTGCAGTGAGTCTTGTTTGGCAGGCTTGGCCTTCAAGCCGCTCAAAATCGATGGCAGAAAGATTCTGCCTTTCCAGCCTAGAGCTAATTGTCAGATCGGTTTTAGCTGCAGCAACAATGCCTCTGGATACTGTTTTCTGTTTAGCTAATCTTTGCAGCAAAGGTTGGCTCTTGCCTGGAGTGCGACCAGGTTTTAGATAAGCATATAAACTTCCAAAATTGGCGTTAGCTATCATGATATATGAGACCTCCGAAAAAATAACCTTTAACTCGCGTAGCAGAGCCTCTTAGGCTCTGCTTCTCGTCGACAACGAGCGACCCTAAGAGGGTCGCCTACGCGAAGAAAACGAGTTTTTCGGAGCTCTCTATATATGTTGTCTATGATTTTAAGAAGAAATTTCACGAAACCCAAAAATTATTTGAAAGAATTTGTAACTATTTAGGTCCCCCGCGTAGCAGCGCCTCTTAGGCGCTGCGTTATTCTTTTGGCTCATTCCCCCCGAAATACACTTTGGGGGACACTTTTTCTGCGCTTTTTCTGCGTTGAAATCATAAATAAATAGTGTTAAACTTTTTTTATTCTTATGGACAAACAAGCGCAGATTGATTATTTCGAAGGACTTTTGGACCAGCACGGTGAAAATTATCTGGCCCTGGACTGGAATAACCCCGAAAGCCAAAAATTAAGATACCAGATTTTTAAAGAGATCTTTATTTATGGCCGCAAAGCAGCTAATATTTCCGTTCTTGACGTGGGCTGTGGGTTTGGTGATTTTTACGGTTTTCTAAAACGAGAAAAATTACTCAAAGCCCATCGGATCAACTATTCCGGCTACGATATCTCAGCTAAACTCCTAGCGGTGGCTAAGAAGAAATACTCGGAAGCACGCTTTGAATTAAAAGATATCCTGGAAGATCGTTTGATTCCGCAATTTGATTATCTTTTTGCCTCGGGTATCTTCAACATTCGTACCACAGATGCGGAAAGCCATCTGGAATTTGTTAAATCGATGATCTTGAGGATGTTTGACCTCAGCCGTTATGGAGCAGCTCTTAATTTTCTAAGTGAAGGGGCCTTGCCAATTAGTGATTTTGAAGATAGACAATCTGGCCGCTATTTTTATTTTAAACCGGAAGAGATCTTGCATTTTTGTCGTTTTGTTTGTGGTAAATACATCTTAAGACATGATTATCATTTGGGCGATTTTACGGTATACTTATTGAAATGAACCCTTTTACCCGTTTACTAGCGCCCATCTTCACGCTGGTGATAATCAGCTTAGCTGGGATTGTGGGATACAGAATCCTGGAAGGTTGGTCGTTTATTGACTCTGTTTACATGCTGGTAACCACTTTATCTACTGTTGGCTTTCGCGAGGTTCACGAGCTTTCTTCAGCCGGCAGAATATTAACAATGGGGATCATTATTAGTGGGGTGGGTACGGCGATTTATTTTGCCGGTCAGGTTGGTGAAATGATTATTGAAGGACAAATTTTTGGTTATAGAAGGAGAAGAAGAATGGAAAAGAAGATTAGGGATATCAAGGATCATTATATAATTTCCGGGTTTGGTCGCGTTGGCCATCAAATTGCCAAAGAATTGGAGGCCGCAAATATATCATACCTTGTTGTTGATAGTAAGGAAGAAATAGCCCAAGAGTTGGATCCCAAAGGAGTCCCTTATATTATTGGTGACCCGACTTCTGATAATAAACTTAAGGAAGCTGGGGTGGAAAGGGCTACTGGTTTAATTGCGGCGGCAGATTCTGATGTTAACAATGTTTTTGTAACACTTTCTGCTCGTGCCCTTAGCCAAACTGTCTATATTGTAGCGCGAGCCAGCGGCAAAGAGGCCGAAAATAAGTTAAAGTTTGCCGGAGCTAATCGAGTTATTTCTCCTTATTTTATTTCCGGCCGCAGAATGGCTGCTTTAGCCGTCCGCCCGGTGGCCAGTGATTTTCTTGACATGGTGATGCACGGCGAGCATTTGGAATTTAGTTTGCACGAGTTTTCTATCTCTGATCGCTCACCAATAGTTAATAAATCAATTGCCGAAGCAGAGGTCAGGCAAAAATCCGGGGCAACTATCTTGGCTATTCGTAAGTCTGATGGGGCTTTCAATTTACAGCCTTTAGCAGGCTCAAAAATTGAGAAGGGTGATATTTTAGTAGTAATTGGAACTCAGGATCAGTTGGAGCTACTCGAAAAATTAGTCAAGTAAACTACTAGGAGCACTGTAGCGCAGTAGTCAGCGGAAAATAATTATGTTAAAGAACGAGAAAGATTTTAAAGAGGAACAGGTTATCGTAATTGCACAACAAATGTGTTTGGCTGCTCGCACAGCACCCAAAGGCAAAGGTTTAGATCTTTTAGAAATGGTGGTTATAAGTGGTGGTGATATTAAAAAAGTTTCACAAAAGATGGAGCAGATCGGTCAGAGAGAAAATAATGCGACATTTTTACGTGACAGTCAAAATATCCTCCAGGCACAAGCTATTGTCTTGATTGGTACGAAGCTAAAAACCATGGGCTTAAGATATTGTGGGTTGTGTGGTTTTCCCAATTGTGCGGAAAACGAAAAGAATAAAGGCATTTGTGTTTTTAACCCGGGAGATCTGGGTATAGCAGTTGGTTCAGCTGTTTCAGTCGCGACTGACCATCGTTTGGATAACAGGGTTATGTATACCATTGGTTTAGCTGCGCTAGAGTTAAAGTTGTTGGTCAGCGAAGTTAAGATTGCTTTTGGTATTCCCTTATCAGTTTCAGGTAAAAATCCTTTTTTTGATCGGAGGGTATAATGTTTGACGATATCAAAGCAGTTTTTACCAACGACCCGGCAGCTAGAAATATTTTTGAGGTTTTGCTTTATCAAGGCTTATGGGCAATCTGGTTTCATCGTTTAGCCAATCTATTTTACCGATTACACTTACCGATTCTGCCCCGTTTGGTTTCTCAGATCTCCAGGTTGTTAACAGGGATTGAAATTCATCCTGGCGCAAAAATTGGCAAGTGTTTTTTTATCGATCATGGGGCAGGGGTGGTGATTGGGGAAACTACGGTGATAGGAGAAAATGTGACTCTTTTCCAAGGTGTGACCTTAGGTGGTACCGGGAAAGAAAAAGGTAAAAGGCATCCAACAATTGGCAATGATGTTGTGATTGGAGCCGGGGCAATTATTCTTGGCGCAATTACTATTGGTGATAATGCCCGCATCGGAGCTGGAGCTGTGGTAACGAAAGCTGTGCCGGCTGACACTACTGTCGTCGGTAATCCTTGCTGGATTGTACGGCGTGAAGGTAGAAAACTTGCCCCACTTGAACATGGTTCTTTGCCTGATCCTGTCCACAAAGCCTTTGATGAGCTCAATAATCGTATTAAAACCTTAGAAGAGAAGCTAAAGTAAATGCCTCTTAAGATCTACAACACGCTTAGTCAAGAAAAAGAAAACTTTCAGCCTATTAATCCAGACAAAGTTAAGATGTATGTTTGTGGTATTACCCCCTATGATGAAACCCATTTGGGTCATGGGCGTGCGTATGTTACTTTTGATATTGTGCGCCGCTATTTAGAATTTTCCGGTTTTGAAGTTGAGTATTTTCAAAATGTTACAGACATTGACGATAAACTTATCAAAAAAGCTCAAGACGGTGGAACAACCGTTGAATCAATCGCTACCAGTTTTATGGATTCTTATAAAGAAGTTATGGAAAAACTCAACGTTCTCCCCCCGAAGGAATATGTTAAAGCTACCGATCATATTAAAGAGATGATTAAGTGGGTTGAAGGTTTAATTGCCAAGGGGTTTGCTTATGAGATTGACGGTGACGTCTATTTTGAAATTGATAAATTCAAAGATTATGGCAAACTTTCTAAACGTAAAAAAGAAGATTTGTTGTCAGGAGCCAGGGTTGCTGTTGATGAGCGGAAAAAAAGTCCCCTAGACTTTGCTTTATGGAAAGCAGCTAAAGAAGGGGAACCTTCTTGGGCTTCGCCTTGGGGTAAGGGCCGGCCAGGCTGGCACATCGAGTGTTCTGTTATGTCCACTAAATACTTGGGTGAGCAGTTTGATATCCATGGTGGAGGCAGAGATCTAATTTTCCCTCATCATGAAAATGAGATTGCGCAGACTGAAGCGGAAACCTGCAAAGTCCCTTGGGTCAAATACTGGCTGCATAATGGCTTTGTAAACATTAATAAACAAAAGATGTCAAAGTCTTTGGGTAATTTCTTTACCCTGCGAGATATATTTAAACAGTTCGATCCGATGGTGGTGAGATTGTTTTTCTTGTCGACTCATTATAGAAGTCCGATAGATTTTTCTGATGGTGACCTGAAAGAGCATTCTGTTGCCTTTAGAAGGCTAATTGCGTCTGTGATGAAGATGAATCGATGCCTAGAATTTGTTAATGAAGGGGAAATCGACCTTTCTTATCTTAACCAATTAAGAGAGGAGTTTTTTTGTGCGATGGATGATGATTTCAACACGGCCTTAGCCTTAGCTTCTCTTTTTTCTTTGTTGGATTTTGTTGATGGGGTTATTTCTAAGAAGCAGGCTACAATACAGCTTTTATCTGAGGCTAAAAAAACGGTAGATAAGTTCTGTAATGTTTTGGGATTGAATATTGCGGCTAAGCCAGAGCCAGATGATGTTAAAAAATCCAGAGAACAAAGAAACATTGCTAGAAGCAAAAAGTTGTTCAATGAAGCAGATGAAATTAGAGATAGGTTTTCTAAAAAGGACATTTACTTTATTGATACTCCATATACCTCTGGGACATCAACTTCAACTACATGGTTTGATCCTTCGTTATGAGAATGTTTGACCCCAAATTTTTAATTGGGTATACTAATAAACATGAAAGATGATAAAAAAGGAAAAGATGGCAAAAATCTTACGGCTGATGATATTTTAGGCTTTTTAAAGAAAAATAGCGGGGTTTTGCAGAAATTTAATGTTAAACGCATTGGCTTGTTTGGTTCTTTTGCCCGGGGTGAACAAAGTAGCCAAAGTGATATAGATTTGGTTGTTGAATTTAAGAAAACCAGTTTTGATAATTTTATGGATTTGGCTTTTTTTCTTGAAGATTCATTTGGTAGAAAAGTTGATCTTTTAACTCCTGCAGGGATAAGAGATATTCGCGTTAAGCAAGTTGTTGATAATATAAAGAAGGGGACCATTTATGCCTAAAAGAGGAATTCAAGAATTTCTCTGTGATATTGTTGAAGCGATTAACAGCATTGGTTCCTATACTGACAAAATGACTTCAGATGATTTTTTTCAAGATAAGAAAACTCAAGATGCAGTAGTACGGAATTTAGAAATCATTGGTGAAGCAGTTAAGAATCTCCCGCAAGCTTTCAGATCTGAACATCAAAAAATTGAGTGGAGAAAAATTGCCGGTTTGCGAGATAAAGTAATCCATTATTACTTTGGAATTAACTTAGATGTTGTTTGGGATGTCGTAAAAAATAAGTTTCCTCATCTTAGAGAACAGATCAAACAAATCATTAAAGAGTAAGATTTGCTAGATATATGCTTGACCCAAAACTAATTCGCAATAACCCCGAGGCAGTCAAAAAAGGGTTGAAAAACCGTAAGGCTGATGCGTCTCTCGTTGACCGTTTCTTAGCTGTTGATGAAGAGTGGCGCAAATTAACTGCTGAAGTTGATCAACTAAAAGCTAAACGCAACGAAGTTTCCGATAAAATTGGTCAGATGAAAGCCAAAAAAGAAAAATCTGACGATGTTATTGCTGAGATGAAGTCTGTGTCTGCTCGTATTAAAGAGCTTGATGCTGAATTACAACAGGTTGAACAGCGTTTAAACGACATTAGTTTCGGCATGCCTAATTTACCACATATGAGTGTTCCTCTCGGTGTTGATGCTCGTGATAATCTAGAAATCAGAAATTGGGGTAAGTCGACGAAATTTTCTTTTCAACCCAAAGCCCACGATGAGATTGGGAAAGATTTGGGCATCCTTGATTTCGCTGCAGCAGCCAAGATTTCTGGAGCCAGGTTTGTTGTTAATCGTGGACAAGGGGCAGCTTTAGAGCGAGCCTTGATTAGCTTTATGTTAGATCTTCATACCAAAGAAAATGGTTATACAGAAGTGATGACACCTGTACTGGTTAATCCTAAAAGTATGCAGGGGACAGGGCAGTTGCCAAAGTTTGAGGAAGATCTCTTTAAAATGAAAGATGAAGAGCTTTATCTAATTCCAACTGCAGAAGTTTCTGTCACTAATCTCCATCGCGAAGAAATTCTCTTGGTCGATCAGCTGCCGATTAAATATGTTTGTCACTCGCTCTGTTTTCGGCGTGAAGCAGGTTCTTATGGCAAAGATGTTAAAGGGATTATCCGCCAGCATCAGTTTAATAAGGTTGAATTGGTCAAATTTGTTGAACCAGATAAATCATCTGATGAGCTGGAAAAATTAACTTTTGATGCAGAAAGGGTTTTACAAAAGCTAGAATTACCTTATCGGGTGATTGAGCTTTGTACTGGTGATTTGGGTTTTTCTGCGGCGAAAACCTATGATCTTGAGGTTTGGTTTCCGTCAGAAGATAAATATCGGGAGATTTCTTCCTGTTCCAACTTTGAATCTTTTCAGGCCAGGCGTGCAGCCATTCGCTATAAGGCTAGTGCTACCGCCAAAACCGAGTATCTTCACACTTTAAATGGTTCCGGCTTAGCGGTAGGTCGTTGTTTAGCTGCTATCTTAGAAAACTATCAACAATCTGATGGTTCTGTTGTTATTCCCAAAGTCTTACGACCATATATGAGTGGATGCGAAAAAATTTCCAAATAACCACGCAAGTTTTTCCCTCTTTGTTACGATAATAATAATAGAAGCGAAACTAAACTAGATTAAGCCTGTTGAATTGGAGTAATTGATGAATGCTATTAGTGGCTTAGGATTAGAGTCCTTTAATTTATATGGGATTCATGCCCCTGCTTTGCCTGAAGGCCTTGAAGCAAAATTTACAGATGTTCTGAAAAAAGGCTTAGATAAATGTGAGCAAGTTCCTGGAATGAAGGGGGTTTATTGCACTAATCCTCAATCTTTATCCTCCCTTAATATTGTTAAAGTAGATCCAGCTGCTTAAAGCAGCTTGACGGCTTTCCTTTAACTCCCGTATAATAAACTTTCTTATGCCACTCTACGATTATAAATGTAAACAATGCGGCCATATCTTTGAAATCAAACAAAGTATTAAGGAAGAGCCTTTAAAGTTTTGTCCTGAATGCAAAGGGTCCATTTTTCGTTTAATTTCTGCTGCAGGGATAATCTTTAAAGGTTCGGGTTTTCATGTCACTGATTATGGGAAAAAGCCGCATAAAGAATCCAAGTCTTCTGCTAAACCTATTGAAAAGGGAACAGTTGATAAACCGAAGATAGAAAAGAAGAGCAAAAAGTAGAGCATCAGTGAATCAGTGTATCAGAGCCAGAATATTAGATTATTAGATGATCAGAATATCAGATAATAATTCGTGCTCTGATTTTCTAATATTCTGTTTCTCTGATACTCTCGCTCTGATTCACTGGTATACTGATATTCTAAAGCACCAGAAAATTATGTAGCAGCTGCTTCCCCGCAGAAGTCAAAATAGATTCAGGATGAAACTGAACACCTTCTAATTTAAATTTCTTGTGTCTCATGCCCATGATTTCATCTTTATTATCAATAGCAGTAGCCGTTATTTCAAAACAGTCAGGAAGGGTTTTTCTATCCACAATCAATGAATGATAACGGGTAGCTGTGAAAGGGTTATCTAGCCCCTTAAAAATAGTTTTACCATCGTGCTTTACTTCGGAAGTCTTACCGTGCATTAAGCGTTTGGCTCTGATTATTTTTCCGCCAAAAGCTTCGGCAATAGCTTGATGACCTAAACAGACACCTAAAATTGGGACTTTACCGGCAAAAGTTTTTATGACTTCAATGGAAATGCCAGCACCAGCAGGATAACCGGGCCCGGGGGAGATGACGATTTTGTTTGGTTTGAGCTTTTTGATATCTTCGATAGTGAGTTGATCATTACGATAAACTTTCAGATTCTCACCCAATTCCCCCAGGTATTGCACCAGGTTGTAGGTGAAAGAGTCGTAATTATCGATCATTAAGAGCATATTTTTTTCCAAAAAGCTGCATTTTTTATAATAGTTTGCGGCCTGGCTGTTACCGGTAAGGTTTTATTTCTCCTAAAAACTTTTGCCAAAGCTTGTTTATGTTGTTTGCCAGCGCAACTACTTTTTTTTTGTCCAGCATAAAACTATAAGAATGGATAAAAAAATGCCTGAAGGTGAGATACTCGTAAAGTGCTTCGGCCAGCTCGTCGGGGATGATGTTGTTTTTAACTGATTTTTCCAGTAATTCCTTGTGCCATATTTCAGGGTGAGCAACAGAAACGTTTTTGGACTTCAATATTTGTTTTAAAATGTTTTCGATACCATTGTAAATGTTTTGGATGAAAGCGGCCATCCCCGCTATTTCTATAATTGATTTCTTCTTTTTCTTTAGGGGCGAGGAAAGATTGGCCAGGGATTTTTCTATATTGTCTATTTCTGCGGAAATTTTCTCAGGAAGATTTATCATAGATTTTCTTCCCTTCCCTTATTATGAGAGAATTAAAAAGAGATTTTTCCGAAAGATCGACAAGATCGACGGGTTTGCTTAAAGCCCTAAATAATTTGCCATAAAACGCAAAGAACCTGGAAGGGGCGATGCCTGCTACGGCGAAGTCGTAATCGTTCACTGCGCTGGATTTTTTATGCAAAGAAGACCCAAACAAATACAATTTTCCCACACCGTATTCTTTGGCGAGTTTAACTGCCGTGTTAAGTTCTTTTTTTGGCACCATGCCTTCTCCTCCCAAAACTATTTTCAAATAAACTGAAATTTCTTAAAAAACCTTACGATATATATATTAGCAAAGCCCGCCAGGTTTAACAAGGGCAATGCGAGGAGGAAGATGAATGAGTTTTTTAAGGATTGATAAAAAGAGTTTAGGTTCTGTTCTAGTCCGTGCCAGTGATGGAGTGTCAGACAAAGCCAAAGTAGAGGCAATGGCAAAAAGACTGGCAGGTCATAAAGGACCAGGTTTTAGACCAGAAGACAAGGTCGCTGACCTCCCATCTCTACTAGCTCAAAGGCGAGATCCTGTTGCCATTCAAATAGAACTTGTGGATATAGTCCAGCCCGAGACAATTTTCCCGCATATGCTTAATGTTGAGGGGCAAACTTATAAAAAAATAATGATAGGAGAATTAACAGACGCTGAAGCCGCACAATTCTTAAAGCCAGAGAAAGTTAGCGGCCATAACAAGGAAGCGCTTCGGGACCGCTTGAAAGAGCCGAGCGGAGAGACATTGACGTTTTTAAATGTGGATGATGCGAAGAACTATATTAAAGGAGCAAATGAACGAGGCAGAAAGTTTAGGTTTATGACTGAGGCTGAATTTGTGGCTTTACCAGCTGATGTGAAAGCTAAACTGAGAGGGAATAATTGGTTTTTGGTAGAAAGCAGCAAGGGGAGTGACACCTACTATTGGCGTTCTCTGTACTACGCGAACCGCAACTTCAGCAGCAGCCCTGATGATCGTTATGGCAGCAGCGCGGTTCACCTGGTCGAGGACTAATAAATTAAGCTTTATCCTTTTACTTTTTTAGGGGTGGGGAAGGAAAATTTTAGCATAATATGGAAGGGCCAAAAGTCGTAACCTGTTCCTATGATTTCCTCAGATGGGTCGTCCCCCACATTGCGAAGTTCCCGCGCAATCAAAGATATACCCTCGGAGAAAGAATCGAAAATAAAGTAATTGGCCTGTTGGAGCTTCTCATTGAAGCCCAATATTCCAAAGACAAAACTAATGCGCTTAAGAACGCAAATCTTGAAATTGAAAAGCTGCGCTATCTGTTTCGCCTTAGCCATGATCTGCGTTTGATCAATCTTAAGAGCTATGAGTTCGCTGCCCGATATCTTTTGGAAATCGGTTCCCAGGTTGGGGGCTGGCTAAAACATGAAAAGGCATCATAATCTTTATGAGAAAATCTGCTCTTTTGAGAACCTCCTTTTAGCGGCCGGGAAGGCCCAGAGAGGCAAGAAGCTCAAAACCCCTGTCAGCGATTTTAATCTTGGTTTTGAAAAAGAGATTTTTACTCTTCAGGCAGAACTCCAAAGCCACACATATCGGGTTGGTCACTACAAGCAATTCCATATCTATGATCCGAAAAAGAGACTAATCAGTGCCTTGCCTTACCGAGATCGAGTTGCCCAGCATGCACTTTGCAATGTCATTGAGCCCATTTTTGATCGGGTGCTGATCTTCGATTCCTACGCTTGCCGGAAAAGCAAAGGCAGCCATCGGGCTGTTAGCCGGTTTCAAGTATATTGCCGCAAAAATAAATATGCTTTGAAGTGCGACGTTAAAAACTATTTTGCTTCCATAGATCACGAAATCTTACTCGGGATGATTATGGATAAGATAAAAGACCCGGAAGCTCTTTGGCTGATTAAACTAATTATTGATTCAACACCTTCTCCTGGGATTCCGATTGGGAATTTAGCTAGCCAGATATTTGCCAATCTTTATCTCAATGGGTTAGACCATTATTTAAAAGAAAACCTTAAATGCCGGTTTTACCTCCGTTATATGGACGACCTGATAGTATTTGGTAATGATAAAGGACAGCTAAACCAGGCCAGAAAAAGAATTGCTGATTATCTTGAAAAGCTAAAGCTGCAACTGCATGCTAATAAATGCCAGGTCTATCCAACTAAGAACGGCGTGAAGTTTCTTGGCTATAAGGTTTATCCCAGCCATAAGCTGGTGGCCAAAGAAAACGTCAAGCGCTTTAAAATAAGAATGAGAAAATATATCAGCCTTTTTCAAAGCAACTTAATGTCCATACCCAAGATTACTTGCTCAATACAAAGCTGGCTGGGGTACGCCGTATTTGCCAATTCATTCCATCTAAGGAGAAAATTGTTTTCTAATATTTTAATAAAGGGATAAGCCTGTAAATCCGGCGTTCTCTGAACAACGCGAACCGCAACAACAACAACAACCCTGATAATCGTTATAACAACAACGCGGTTCACCTGGTCGAATACTTAAAGATGCCGGAGTTTGTATCTCTACGGAAATGCAGAGCGTGCAAAATTAAGTCCAAGACTTATTCCTGTTTTCCGATGTTACATCGGGGACGAATAAAAAACAGCCTGGCTTTGGCGAGTAAGTCCCTTGCAGGATTTGAAAGCTAAAGCCGGGCGCTTTTTGTTTGTCCTTCTAATTAATGGTTGATATAATAACCGTTAGACATGCAATCCCGACTAATTACTTATCCTGATAGAAAACTGTGGAATGATTTTGTGGCTAATTCTTCCGAATGTCCAGTCCTGCAATCATTTGAATGGGGAGAATTGAAATCACAATTTGGTTGGCAGCCGATTCGCATCGCAATGGAGGATCAGGGCAAAATAGTTGCTGGTATATCGATTCTTAAACGAGAAATTCCCTACATCAAACATTCAATTTTCTATGCCCCTCGCGGTCCAGTTGTAGATTTTGGCAACCGCCAACTTTTAGGATTTTTACTTGATGCAGTAGAAAAAGAAGCCGAAAAACATAAGGCGATTTCTCTCAAGGTTGATCCAGCTGTGTTGGAGAATCAACATTTGGTTTTAGATACTATCAATAGTTCAGGTTTTGAAAAGGCTAAAAAGCAAATCCAGCCACGGGCAACTATTCTTTTGGACTTACAACCTGATGCAGATAAAATCCTCATGAGCTTTGATGAGAAAACCCGCTACAATGTGCGTTTGGCGGAGAAAAAGGTCATTATCGTCCGAGAGGATCCGAGTGAGCAGGGGATCAATATTTTCTATGAGATGTATGAAAAAACCGCTCAGAGGGACAACTTCTTAGTCCATCCCTTGAAATATTATCAGGCCATTAGAAAGACTCTCTTTGAAAAGGGCCTAGGGACAAACTTTATTGCTTGTTATAATAATATGCCGATTGCCGGGGTAATTGTTTTTTTCTTTGGTTCCAAGGTCTGGTACATGTATGGGGCTTCAACTTCAGAACATCGCAATAAAATGCCCAACCACTTATTGCATTGGCAGATTATTCAATGGGCCAAAGAAAAAGGCTATAAAACCTATGATTTGTGGGGCATTCCTGCTAATCCTGTTGAGGGGCACCCATTGTTTGGTGTTTATCGTTTCAAAAAAGGTTTTGGCGGTAAAGTTGTTAAATATATTGGTGCCTACGACTTTTCCCATAGTCTCTTGTTCTACAATTTGTTTGAGCATGGTTTGCAGTGGTTTCAAAATTTACGGAGTTTGATTAAGAAAGGGAAGATTGAGGATTCTTTGGGGGAATAATATGGAAGATCAAAGATCTAGGTCCAAAGATTCCCGCCTTGCGGGATCCCGCAATAATTATCAGATGATGGAAGCGGGACAAAACAATATCAAAGATCCAAGTCAAAAGATCAAATTTGTAAGTTTGCTCTTGGGATTTTGGACTTATTTTGGACTTTGTACTTTGATCTTGGAGCTTTTATGAAGTATAAGGGCATAACACACGATTCAAGAAAGGTTAAGCCGGGCTATATTTATGTAGCTATTCCGGGGGCTAAGTTTAATGGGACTGATTTTATTCCTCAGGCAGTTGAGGCCGGGGCCAAGTTAATTGTCGCTGAAAAAGATGTCCAAGTTCCTGCCGGAATAGAGTTTAAGAAGGTTTCCTCGGCAAGAAAAGCTTTGGCTGAGTTGGCTTGTGAGGTTTATGATTATCCTTCTAAAAAATTAAAATTAATTGGTATTACTGGAACAAACGGAAAAACCACAACAGCTTATCTTATTCAATCGATTCTAAAAAAAGCCGGTCATAAGACCGAAGTGATTGGCACCATTAATTCTTCTTTAACAACTCCAGAGGCATCAGATCTGCAGCCGATGTTGGCGGAAATGGTTAAAAGGGGAGTAACCCATTGTGTCATGGAGGTTTCCTCACATGCCTTGAGTCAGTTGCGGGTTGCTGGTTGCGAGTTTGCTGTGGCTATCTTTACAAACTTGACCCACGATCACCTTGATTTTCATCAAAATATGGAACAGTACTTAGCTGCCAAACTGGAATTATTTAAAATGCTGCCTAATGATGGGATTGCGATTATTAATGCTGATGATCCCTATACTAATAAGGTTATGGCTGTTGTTCCAGGAGAGGTTGTTACTTATGGGATCGGTCAGGCTAAGCATGAATTACGTAATACCAAACATAATGACTTTGATACCAATATTGTCAGTATCAAGGTCATGGCTAAGGAGATGCTTTTAAGAATAAATTCTTTGGATATTCGCACGAATTTAATTGGCCTGCCCAATGTTTATAATATAGTTGCTGCTTATCAGTGTGCCTTAGTTCTTGGTGTTCCCCAAAGAGTTATTAAACAAGGGATTGAAGCCTTGAAAACTGTGCCAGGTCGGGTTGAGCCTGTTGATTGTGGGCAACCATTTCGTGTTATTGTCGACTTTGCCCATTCACCAGATGCATTGCAGAAACTAATAGAAACTTTTCGTCCTCTAACTGAAGGCAAAGTTATTCTCGTTTTTGGTTGCCCGGGTGATCGTGATAAAGCCAAACGGCCGGTGATGGGGGAGATTGCGGGAAGATTGGCTGATCTTGTTATTGTGACTACAGACGATCCGCATGGGGAAGAGCCGCAGGCTATCATTGATGACATTATAAGATCAAAGTCCAAAGCTCAAAGTTCAAAGGAAATCCCAAGCTCAAAGCTCAAAGTTCAAATAGATAGGAAGAAGGCAATTGAACAAGCCTTGTCGATGGCGAAAAAGGGAGACACCGTTCTAATTGCTGGGCGGGGGCATGAGCAGTTTCAGGATTTTAATGGGAAGAAAGTATCTCTTGATGATAGAGAAGTGGTTGAAAAATATCTCAGCCATTAAACTTGTATTTCAAAATTTCCGGATCAGACTCGTCAATTTCAATCATATTATAAGGGAAGAAAACCTTAGTCTCTGTTTCGCGGATATTTAAGTCTTCCAGACGAACTTCTAGGTGTACATCAGCAGGAATAACCCGTAACTGTTTTTGTTTGTTGCCGGCCATTGGTTGGGCCCAGTTTTCTAAGATGCGGCTGATAATATCTCTCTTACCGGAAAACTCTTCGCCAAATTCAGTTAGGATGGCCAACAGATGTTTGTCTAAGCGGGCCTCTTTTAATAGGTTGATACAACCAATCATGCCCAAATGTTGGCTTAAAAATTTGCCTTCTTCTTTTTCTACGGAACCAATATTCAGTAATAAAACCTGACAGTCCTTGTAAGCCCGGCCAATGCCAACTTCGTAGCGAGTGTCTCCAGTGATCCCTATGTTTAGTTGGCCGCCATTCTTAATGTCCGGGATATTGGTGTGGATGACCAAACCAACAGCAGACTCTTGATTGGTCCAGCGTTCGGTATGATGAGCCGGCTTAATTGACAGGGTGAAGCCGTGTTTTTCTTGGAGAGAAACATTCTCAATTTCAGTGATTTCCGAACCCGGAACCAAGAGCTTGAAGTTTATTTCCCGATTGCCAAATAGGTCTGTGGCTGAAAGCAGGCCGTGAAACTTAAGCAGTGTGCCGGAAGAACCAAAGATATCCAGAACTTTAGTGTTTTTTTGTTCATTATGATCATTATATTTAGCCAGGAGAGAAAGAATTCCTTCCACTGACTCGGTATGGTCATCATGGTCATGAGTAATAATTATGGCGTCAATATCGGCAATGCCCAAGCCGGTGTCCCTAAAAATATCAAAAAAATCATAGCCAGGATCAATGGCAATCCCTTTGGTTTGACCATGTTTATTTTTTAAAGTAAGGAAATAGCCGCCGCCTTGGGAAATGCTGTGAGAGAAAAGGGGAGTGGCTGAGTTCCATTTATGAATTGTTCTGAGCATGTTAGGTCCAATATTGTGGTCAAGGCTACGGGGATTATTAAGATCTTTAATTAGCCTGGCTTGGTTGTTTTTGATTATTTCCCTGGTAGGAAAAAGGGTCTCTTCCATATAGGCAATAGCTCGTGAAGATGTGCCACTAACTTTTTTAGTCTGAATCTCAAATTGTCTGGCCATCTTAAAGTCTTTATAAGCGTCTTGGAATCTGCCTTGAAGAAAATGAGCAATCCCGCGAAAGTAGGCGGGCAGTCCGATGTTGCCATGTTTCTTTTGGGTTTTTTTAAATAATTCATCGTAGATTTTTTCTGCTTCCTGGTAGAGATTGTTGTCAATGCAAACAAAACCCAGAGTATTCCATGGTTCCAAGTTTTCCGGTGGGGTGTTTTGCAGTGTTTCTAAGATGTCTTTAAAATTAGTGGTGATCCATTCTTTGCATAAATGATGATTGAGGCGAGGAAGATTCCCCCAGGTAGTTGGTCGTTTAACGTCAAGAAGATCTTTTAACATTTTATAGGCTCCAGGAGCCGCCAATCATTTGAGTTCGGTTATAGGTGCCGCCTAAATAAGCATAATCAATGGTGAGCCGGCCAATTATTAGGCTTAAGCCGGCAGTTTTGCTCCCGTCTGATAACCCGGCCCGGGCAATTAATCCTGGCATTAGGGCAGCTTCTACTCCGTAATGATAGGTTGGCTGACTGTTGTTTTGATGGAGAACATTGTGCATGTCTGCCGCTAAGGTTAGTGCAGGAACCGGTTCAATGGCAAGGCCAATATTAGTGATCATTTCATAACGGCTGGTGCTGCCATTTTGCCAAGTAATGTCTGTGGTTAAAATACCTTGAGAAACCAGGCCAAAAGAAAGATACTCAACCGGTTTAGCAATCACCCCAATATCCAGGTCACCGCCGATACCCCTGATGCCAGAGCTAATTTTTTCCATGTTATAGATATTAATATTTCCGCCAACGGCAACTCTTTTCTCAAAGCCAGAAGCAACGGTAATTGTGTACCAGTTGGCATTTTCATCACTGGGAGGATTGTAATCATTGAGCCAGCTAAGCCCCAGAGCAAATTGGGCTTTAGTTTTGGTAGGATTTCCTCGTTTATCTCGTGGTTGGGAGTGATTACGATTGTTGTACCAGGGGGTGGCCCAGGGGGTCAGATAGTACCATCTTGCCCTGTCTGCCGCCTCTCTGGCGGTTGATCTAACAGCTTGATCGGTATCCTTAAGAACAACATTGGCGGTACTGTTTAATTTAGCTTTTAAGCTAACAGCTTCTCCGGTCCCTTCTGTAATCAAGGCTTGGCCGCGTTCTGTCTTTGTTCCTGATCTGCCCCAGCCCTTTTTTAAGATTCCTTTATCCCCCAAATATCTGGCTCCTTCATAGGCGAACAGGGAAGCTAAACCGACACCGGCAATCCAGGAAAAGGGATCCATTTCTGTTTCATAACACATCTTGAGGTTTAAAAGATTATCACCAACCCAACGATTGCGATTATTGGCCATAGTTGAACTATTAATAACTACTTCTGGATTTAAGGCTAATCCTGCCGGGTTCCAGCGGCTAGCATTGGCATCGTTAGCAACAGCTGTAAAAGCTTGGCCCATGCCCATCGGCCTTGCTCCATAAAGGGCAAAAGCACTTTGAAGACTGAAACAGATCAATAATAAAATAATGGACAGTTTCTTTAACACAGGGGTCTCCTGTTTTTTGTGCTCGATCAATTAAAAGTTTAACAAAACCACCTTGCGATGACAAGCTGTAAATGATAAGATTTTTTAACAGTCTGCCTGCCGGTTTACCCACCGGAGGAGGGCAGACAGGGAGGAGAAAAAATGACTATCAAGGAAAGAGTTCTCGAGCTTGTTTTTAACCCCAGGATTGCCTGGCAGAGTATTAAAGAGGAAAAAATAAGCGCCAAGCAATTGTTTGTTAATTATGCGGCGCCTTTGGCTTTAATTCCTCCGGTGGCCAGCTTAATTGGTCTGACTATTTTTGGGATTCGCATGCCGTCTGGGGCAGTGATGAGGGCTCCCTTTAATCTAACTTTACTAGGTGGGATAGTTGCCTATATTTTTAGTTTAGCTATTTTGTGGCTAGGAGCATTAATTATTAAGAGCCTGGCTCCTTATTTTGAATCAAAAGTAGATTTTGATGCAGCCATGAAAGTAGTGGTTTATTCTACCACCCCAACTTGGGTGGTAGGCATATTTTCTCTTGTGCCTGGTTTGGGGGTTCTATCTTTGCTAGGTCTTTACGGGGTTTATTTGCTGGTTCTAGGGCTTTCCGAGATTTTGGGCACTCCAGGAAACAAATCATTTTGGTTTGTTGTGGTAATTTTATTGCTTGCCTTGATAGCGAACTTCATTATTTCCGGCTTGTTGCTGGGTACTATTTATGGGCCAATGTATTTACGGATGATGGCAGCCTAGAAGACTAAAGTTCAAAGATCAAAGACCAAAGCTCAAAATTAAGGAAAACCATTGTAGTTTAATATGGAAATAATAACGATTAAGCAGCTGCTTGAAGAAAGTGTAGAGCAATACCGCAATCAGGTCGCTTTTCAAATCAGACAGGAAGACCGCTATCTTAAGTATACTTATCAAGAAGTTGCTTTGTTGGTCAGAAAAATTCAAGCTGCCTTGGTAAAGCTGGGGATCAAACATGGTGATCGTGTTGCCTTGTTGTCGGAAAACAGGCCGGAGTGGCCCATCTCTTTTCTGGCGATTACAAGTCTGGGTGCTGTGGTTGTGCCCCTCGATGCCATGCTTAAACCGGAAGAAGTTAGTTTTCTTCTTGGTGATTGCGGGGCAAAGGTAATTATTTTAGGCAGAAACTTTTCCGCTCTTATTAAAGTCACCGGTGTAGAAATTAGTCGTATTTTTGTAGAAGACTTTGATCGCTTAGCTACTGGGGGAGAAGGGGAAGTTAGTGCGGAGGTCAGTCCGGATGATTTGGCTTCAATTGTTTATACCTCTGGCACAACCGGTGTTCCCAAGGGTGTAATGCTGACCCATAAAAATATAATGTCTGATGTTTCTGGCACAGCCTCTTTGTTTGATTTTGGTCCTGGCGATACCTTTTTATCGGTTTTGCCCTTGCAGCACACTTTTGAAACAACTGCCGGATTCCTGGGCCCATTTTCCAAGGGGGCTTCGATAACCTATGCCGAAAGTTTAAAGTCAAATAATATCCTGCGTAATATGAAGGAGACTGATGTAACAATTATGTGCGGGGTTCCCTTGTTGTATCAAGTCTTTTACGATGGGATTCTGCGAGAAGTTGAGGCCAAGAATAAAACCAGGGTCTTCTCAGGCTTGTTGTTTTTAGCCAAAGCAGTTAAAACTCTGATTGGCATCAATATTGGCAAATATTTTTTTTCAGTGATCCATAAGAAGTTTGGTGGTAAAATCCGCTTTTTTGTTTCTGGTGGGGCAGCCCTTGATCCGCAATTAGCTAGAAATTTTGAACTATTAGGTTTTACTTTGCTGCAAGGCTATGGTTTGAGTGAATCAGCGCCAGTGCTGACCTGCAATACTCTAAAGAATAATCGTCTTGGTTCTGTGGGCAAGGCTATTCCTGGAGTAGAAATTAAGATTGCTGGTACAGAGCTGGTGGGAGAAATCCTGGCCTTTGGTCCTAATATTATGAAGGGTTATTATAAACAAAAAGAGTTAAGCTCGAGAGTTCTAATTAATGGTTGGCTCTATACCGGGGATGTCGGTTATTTGGATGAGGATGGATATTTGTTTATTACTGGTCGCTCCAAGGATATTATTGTTACCTCTTCAGGGGTAAATGTTTATCCGGAAGAGCTGGAGTTTCTTTTAAGTAAAAGTCCCTTAATAGCCGAGTGTTGTGTTTTGGGTGAGAAAGTAAAAGAAGGGATTCGCAAGGGGACAGAACAGGTCGTGGCCGTGATTGTGCCTGACCAGGATTTTTTTAAGAAAATTGGCGAGACAAGTCATGACTTTATTAAACGTAAACTGTCTATTGAGATTCAGCAGTTTAATCGCAGTGTTGCCGATTGTAAGCGCATTGCCAAATTTATTATTCGTAATGATGAACTGCCTAAGACCAGGTTAAAGAAAGTTAAAAGACACGAGGTGGAGATGATGCTAAATGATAAATAAGGAAGAATTATTCGGAGCAATCAGATCTCTGATTGCTAAGATAGTTAAGTTGCCTGAGGACAAAATATTTCTCAACTCAGATCTTTTTGTTGATTTAGGGGTTGATTCTATTTTGGGGGTAGAAATCTTTGCTGCTCTTGATCAGCAATATAATCTTGACGTGCCTGAGGCTAAACTAAAGGATGTTCACACGGTCAGTGATTTGGTAGGCCTAGTTGGAACCTTGCTTAATCAATAACCTTATTCAACGGATACTCCACAATTCCCCTAGCTCCGGCTTTTTTCAAACGAGGCAGCAACTCTCGCACAGCTTCTTCATCAATTACAGTATCAACATCTACCCAGGTGTTATTGGCTAATTCGGCAATGGTTGGGGTTTGTAGGGCAGGGAGAATCTTCAAGATATTGTTGAGTTGGTTTTTCATCACATTCATTTTTAGGCCAACCTTAGTTTCTGCGGCCAAAGCGCCTTTTAAGAGTAGGATAACGTTATCCAGCTTTTCTTTTTTCCAGGTATCATTTAAACAAGCCGGATTGGCAATTACCACAGTGTTTGATTCAAGTATAGTATCAATGATCTTTAAGCGGTTAGCGCGCAGTGAAGAACCGGTCTCTGTTAATTCCACAATTGCATCTGCCAGTTCCGGTGGTTTTGCTTCGGTAGCGCCCCAAGAAAAATCAACCTGGGCGTTAACCTTGTTAGCCTTGAGATACTTTTGGGTGAATTTAACCAATTCGGTGGCAATGCGTTTGCCTTGCAGGTCTTTAATGGTTTTGATTTTTGAATTTTCTGGTACAGCGATGACCCAACGAACTTTTCTCAAGCCTTGTTTAGCGTAAACCAGGTCAGCCACTTTTTTAACTTTGCAGCCGGATTCCATCACCCAGTCGGTACCGGTTAAGCCGCAATCAATCACTCCTGATTCGACGTAGCGAGCCATCTCTTGCGCGCGGCTGAGCATGAATTCTAGTTCTACATCGTCAACAGAAGGGAAGTAGGAGCGGGAAGAGCCCTTAATTGTCCAGCCAGCTTTCTTAAAGAGTTCAAAGGTTGACTCTTGTAAACTGCCTTTTGGTAGCCCGATTTTTAGTGTTTTTGTCATGTTTTTCCTCCTCTGTGAATCTTGGTCATTTTAGCATTTAATATTTTTTGGGGCAAGGTGAAATTACAGCTATATTTTGTCGATATATTAGTATGAAAGTTAATGGGAATGGGCGAGCACGATTTGTAGATTTAAATTCTCTTTGCCTTTCAAAGGCGGAAAGTGATTTTATTAGAATAACAAGAAACTAAAGGGTAAAGATGATTTTACTTAACCTCGTTCCGCTCGTCAACTAAAACAATTTTAGGTTTAATGGTTTTGGCTTCTTCTGGTTCAGCGAGAGCATAAGCAATAATAATTACTTTATCGCCTTTTTTGCCGAGTTTAGCGGCTGGGCCACGCAGAGAAATTTCTCCATCAACCCCCTCAATGACATAAGTTTCAAAACGACTGCTGTTGTTGGAATTTAAGACATGGACTTTTTCGCCGGCAATTAAACCAGCTGCTTCAATCAGTTTTTTATCAATCCCAATACTCCCTTGATATAAGGGCTGGGTATCGGTAATCGTGGCCATATGGATTTTCGATTTAAAGACAGAAAGTAGCATTTTTATCTCCTATGCATGAACCGGTTGCTGGCAATGCTTGTCTAGTTTCTCCTCGATTCTCTTAACATCCCTGTTTGTGTCTTGTAATAAATCGTAAAGGGCTTGCGTATTCGTATCGTGTTTCTGATCAATCCTGTCAACTTTCTGCTCCAGTCGATCAATTCTTTTATCAAGCTTATCTATCTTTCCACCCAATTTTTCGTCTAGTTGATCTATCCTTTGAGCGTTTTCGCTGATCTTCTCTAGAATCTCTTGCTGCCCATCAATAATCAGTTTTTCAATTTTTTCTAATGTAGCTGCCATTTTTTCCTTATTCATCCTGTTCCCCTCCCTTGTCGGCCACTGCTAAACAAAGGCATTATATCATTATTTAAGGAATTGATTCAACCTGCCTGCCTGCAACTGGGGCTAATTTTTGACCTTAGGCATGATATAATTCTGACAATGCGGTTAATTGCTTTTGTTTTAATATTAACGCTGAGCTGCACACCAATTTTAGCTGCAACTACCGAAGCAACTGTGCCAAACTTCTGGCAAGAGGCAGACATTACTTTCTGGCAAACCTTGCCTTTTGCGATTATGTGGGGCTATATTCTGGAACGCCAGGCCTCTAGAGTAATGTTTCCTGATTCTGATCCGCATTGGAATTTTATTATGAGTTTTTCCACGGTTGTCTCGTTGGGCAATGCCTTTCTTCATGCCAGTGAAGTGGTCAAAAAATGAGGGAACAGGGCATCGTTGATAAATTAGTTGCCGGTAATATTGTTGAAGTGGCCTTCAAAAGAACAGCCGCTTGTGAGAAATGTCAGCTCTGCCACAATCTACCGGAAAATATGGTTGGCATTGAGGCGGTTAATGAGATTGGCGCCAAGCAAGGGGATATCGTTGAGTTGGAAATACCCGGCCAAGAGATTGTTAAAGGTTCGCTGGTAGTTTTTATTCTGCCCATCTTGTTTTTGGTGGTCGGTTATTTGTTGGCTTCAACATTATTAAACTTACTTGGTTTGGCGCGTCTAGTTGATGCGCTGGCCATTATCAGCGGATTATTATGCTTTGGCTTAAGTTTTTACGTCATTAAATGGTACGATAAAAACATTCAGCAAAAACAGAGCCTGCGTGCCCACATATTACGGGTTATTCCGCCTGTTTAAATATTATGTTATAATGACTCGGTTTTGTTTGCTATGAAATTAAAGACTTTTGCACAAGGGATACATCCCCCTTACAATAAGAAAACAGTTAATTTGTCGATTGAGGAAGCCGTGTATCCACACAATGTTATTATTCCCCTTCATCAACATACCGGAGCAACTTGTGAACCTTTAGTAAAGGTTGGTGACGAAGTTGTTGAGGGCCAAAAGATAGGTGATTCTGCTAAATTTATTTCTGCCGCTGTCCACGCTTCAATTTCCGGTAAAGTGACTAAAATTGAAAAAATGTTGCATCCGTGTGGGGTTGAAGTTCTGTCTGTGGTGATAGAGGGGAGTAATAGTAGTACTGTAGTGCAGCGAGATAGTAGTGCAGGGGAAGAGAAAAAGAACAAAACGGTTGATGGTTTGAGCCCAGAAGAAATTCGGCAAATAGTTAAAGAAGCGGGCATAGTTGGCCTTGGGGGAGCAGCTTTTCCTGCTCATGTGAAGTTAAGCCCACCTAAAGATAAAAAAATTGATACCATTTTAGTTAATGGTTGTGAGTGTGAACCATACATTACAGCTGATCATAGAATAATGTTAGAGAGAACTGCTGATTTACTGGTTGGGGCAGAGCTTGTTGCCAAAGCAACCGGAGCAACCCGAGTCCTTGTTGGCGTTGAAGATAATAAGCATGATGCTGTTTTGCAATTGAAAACAGAGATACGTAAAAGACATTTTACAAACCTGCCTGATGGTATCGAAGTTGTAACCTTGGAAACCAAGTATCCTCAGGGCGGCGAAAAAATGTTGATTAAGGCGGTCTTAAATCGCGAAGTTCCTTCTCGTGGTTTACCCCTTGATGTTGGGGTGGTGGTTGTTAATGTTGGTACCGCTGTGGCAATTACCGAAGCTGTACGTGACGGTAAATCTCTGATCAAGCGGGTGGTAACAATTACCGGTTCCGGCATCAAAGAGCCCAAAAATCTTTTGGTTAGGATTGGCACATCATTTAAAGATATTGTTGAGCAGTGTGGGGGTTTAACCGCTGATGCTTATAAAATAGTAATGGGTGGTCCAATGATGGGGGCGCCACAACTCTCGCTGGAAGTTCCGGTTGTTAAAGCAACTAGCTGTATCCTTGTTTTGTCTAAGAGCGAAGTTAAGGAAGACCAAATTTTTCCTTGTGTTAAATGCGGCCGTTGTGTTGATCACTGTCCCATGTCTCTTTTGCCCACGCGTTTAGCGGCTTATGCTAATAATGCTAACTATAGCGAATTTGAAGAGTGGGGTGGCCAGGATTGTATTGAATGCGGCTGCTGCACCTACGTTTGTCCAGCCAAAATTCCTATTGTCCATTGGGTTAAACTCGCCAAGCTAAAGCTGAGGCAGATGAAATGAGTTATTTAATTAGTCATGCTCCGCATATAAGGGAGCAAAGAACTGTGCCAGATTTAATGAAGGCAGTTATGCTGGCTTTGCTGCCGGCCACAATTGCTGGAGTGATCTTCTTTGGGCTCCAGGCTTTAGCTTTAATTATTGTTTGTACCCTGACGGCTGTTATCACGGAAATAGTTTGTCTCAAACTGATGAAAAGTACTGTTCCTGTCAATGGTGGGGGAGCAGCGATTACCGGGTTACTTTTGGCTTTGTGTTTACCGCCATCTTTTCCTGTTATTTTCGCAATTATTGGCTCAATCTTTGCCATTGTAATAGGCAAACAGCTTTTTGGCGGTTTGGGTTACAATATTTTTAACCCGGCTTTGGTTGGTCGGGCTTTTTTGGCGGCAGCCTTTCCTGTTCATATGACGACTTGGGTAATGCCCTTTGCCTACAGAGGTGTTGAGGCGATCTCTTCTGCAACCCCTTTGGCCGCAATGAAGTTTTCACAACAATCAACGTCCTCTCTTAGTCTGCTTTTTGGTAATGTTGGCGGTTGTATCGGTGAAACATCAGCCCTACTATTATTATTAGGTGGGATCTATCTACTTTGGAAGAAAGTTATTAACTGGCAGATCCCTGTTAGTTATTTAGGAACGGTCGCTGTTTTTGGTGGAGTTTTTTGGTTGGTAAATCCGGCTCAATTTCCAAGCCCAATTTTTCAATTACTCGCCGGTGGTTTGATGTTAGGTGCCTGGTTTATGTTGACCGACTTGGTTACTTCTCCGATAACTAAAAAAGGCTTGTGGATCTTTGGGGTTGGGGCAGGGTTGTTAGTGGTGATTATCAGGTTGTTTTCCGGTTTGCCGGAAGGGGTGATGTACTCAATCCTAATCATGAATGCTGTGGTGCCGTTGATTAATAGGTATACACGTCCAAGGATTTTGGGGCAGAAAAAATGAATAAACTAGTACGAATGATTGTTGTTTTGACAGTTATTGGTTTGATCTCCGGTGGCATTTTAGCTTTGGTCTATAATTTATCGTTACCGAAGATTATTGCTAACCAAGAAGCAGAGACCAAAGCGGCGATCTTTAAGGTTTTGCCAGAAACAAAAAGTTATAAAAAAATCATTAGTGGTGATTTGGCTTATTTTGATTGTTTTGCTGACAATGGCGAAAAGATTGGCACAGCAATTCTCTGCCAGGGCAATGGTTATCAAGGGGTGATTAAATTGTTAGTAGGTGTTAATGCTGATTTCTCTCGATTTACAGGCATGACAGTTTTGGAACAATTAGAAACGCCTGGTTTGGGAGCTAAAATTGCTACTCAAGATTTTGAGAGCCAATTTAAACAGTTAGCCACAAAACCGCCGATCGAATATGTTAAAAATATGAAGCCGGAAAAAGATAATCAGATTGAAGCAATTACCGGGGCGACAATTTCTTCCCGGGCTGTAGTCAATATTATCAACAAAACTGTGGAAAAGTTGTTGGAGCTTAAATAATGAAAAAAAACTTATTTTACGAATTTACCAAGGGGCTTTGGAACGAATCGCCTACTTTTAGGCAGCTCCTGGGCATGTGTCCAACCTTAGCAGTGACAACCTCGGTTATCAATGGTTTTTCCATGGGTATGGCCACCTCTTTTGTGTTAATCTGTTCAAGCACTATTATCTCTTTTATTCGCAAGCTGATTCCCAATCAAGTTCGTATCGCCTCTTATATTGTTATCATTGCAGCTTTTGTAACTGTGGCGGATCTGTTTTTAAAAGGTAATTTCCCAGCCGTCTCCAAAGCCCTAGGGCCGTTTATCCCTTTGATTGTTGTTAACTGTGTTATTTTGGGTCGAGCAGAGGCTTTTGCCGCCAAAAATAACCCTTTGCTTTCCTTTGCCGATGCTTTAGGAATGGGGTTGGGGTTTACTTTGGCTTTAACAATGCTGGGTACGATTCGTGAGATTTTGGGCTCAGGCACAATTTTTGGTTTTTTAACTTTCGAGCCGTGGGTAGTAATGATTTTACCAGGTGGCGCATTTATTACGTTGGGTTTGCTGATAGGCTTGATTAACTTTCTTAAGCAAAAAGCTAATAAACCAGAAGTTCACGCAGCCTGTGAGGTTAAATAATGGATCTATTGCTAATATTTATTTCTGCGGCAATTGTTAATAACTTTGTTTTAAGTTACTTCTTAGGAATTTGTCCTTTCTTGGGTGTGTCCAATAGACTGGAAAAGGCCTTTAGTATGGGAGTGGCTTCAACCTTTGTGATGGTTTTAGCTGCCATGGCAACCTGGATAATCAATAATTGGATTCTGATTCCTTTTAACCTACCGTTTTTGCAATATGTGGCTTTTATTATAGTAATAGCTTCGCTGGTTCAATTTGTAGAAATGTTTATCAGGAAGAGTTCGCCAACCCTCTATCGTTCACTGGGAATCTTTTTACCTTTGATTACAACTAACTGCGCAATATTAGGCTTGGCTTTGTTGTCAGCTTTAAGAGAATATAATTTCTTGCAAAGTTTAACTTTTGGTTTTGCGGCCGGGGTTGGTTTTACTATTGCACTTTGTATTATGGCTGGCATTCGTGAAGAGTTGGATTTAGCGCCAATTCCAGAACCGTTTAAAGGGGCGCCAATCACTTTAATTATTGCTGGTTTACTGGCCTTAGCCTTTATGGGCTTTGCGGGGTTAATTTCAGGATGAATTCAATAATAGTTGGTTTATTAACAATGGGTGGTTTGGGCTTATTCTTTGCTTCAGTGCTAGCCATTGCTTCAGAAAAATTAAAGGTCAAAGAAGATCCCCGTGTCGAAGAAGTTTATGAAGCTTTGCCCGGTCTTAATTGTGGTGCCTGTGGTCATCCTGGTTGTCATGCTTTAGCAGAAGCAATTGTGGCTAAGGGCGATTTGGATGGGTTGCGTTGTCCGCCTGGGGGGAGTGCTAGTGATGAAAAAATTGCCGAAATTCTGGGCATTTCAGTTGGCGCGGAAATTAGAAAAAGGGCAGTGATTAAATGTGGCGGTGGCAAATCTTTAGCCGGGCAGCGAGCCGATTATCATGGCATTAAAACCTGTACAGCGGCTCAATTAGTGGTTGGTGGAGCTAAAGCCTGTACCTTTGGTTGTTTGGGTTATGGTGATTGTGTCACAGTTTGTCCTTTTGGCGCAATACGCATTGATGAAGAGGGGTTGCCTAAAGTTGATGAATTAAAATGTACGGCTTGTGGGCTTTGTGTCCAGGCTTGTCCTAGAAAGATTATTGATTTGGTCTCTTGTGCTAATCGTATAGTAGTAAATTGTAATTCCCATGATAAGGGGGCACAGGTTCGTAAGGTTTGCAAGGTCGGTTGTATTGGCTGTATGATTTGTGTTAAAGTTGCGCCCGAAGGTTACACGGTGAAAGATTTTCTGGCCAAGGTAAATTATGATAAAGGAGATGCTGTGGCAGAACCAGGCCAGGCAAAATGTCCAACAAAATGTATCGTAAAACTGTAAGCTTCTTAATTGGTCTTCTCCTTTTGATGACATCTGTTTTGGCCATGAGTGCGGCTCCAAAAGAACCTACTCCTAACGCAAGCAATTTTATCCTTGAAGATCTAAATGGGGTGTCGCATGCTTTGTTAAAATATGAAGGCAAGGTTGTCTTGCTTAATTTTTGGGCCACCTGGTGTCCCCCTTGTCGATCAGAGATGCCCTCAATGCAAAAACTTTATGAAACCTGGGATCGCGACAAGTTTGTGATGTTAGCGGTTAATGTTAATCAAGACAAAGTAACTGTTAATACATTTGCTAAGCAAAATAATTATACTTTTCCTATTTTGTTGGATCTAAATGGAGAAATTGCGGGGAAGTATCGCATTCGTGGAATTCCCACAACCTTCCTGATTGACAAAGACGGCAAAATAATTACGAAAATTGTTGGGGCAAGGGAGTGGAAGCTGGAGGATATTAAACGTTTAGTGAAATGAGCCAGTCTATCAATATTGTCATAGCCTTTGTGGCTGGCCTCTTGGCTTTTTTTTCTCCTTGTTTTTTACCATTAGTTCCAGCGTATCTCATCTACATTACGGGTTTATCTTTTGAAGACCTCGACAATGTTCGTTCAAAGACAATCCTTCACTCAATATCTTTTATTCTAGGCTTCAGTATCGTGTTTGTTTTTCTGGGGATAACTGCCAGTCTATTTACAACTTGGCTGGATGCGTATCGAGATATTTTGCGTATTCTTGGCGGCGGTTTAATTGTTGTGCTTGGCCTTTATCTTTTGGGAGTTATTAGGTTTCAATTCTTAGATATTGAACGTAAAGTATCTTTAGCCACCAAGCCAGCCGGTTATTTTGGTTCTTTCCTGGTCGGCATTGTTTTTGCATTAGGTTGGTCTCCCTGTATTGGCCCGATCCTGGGTGGGATTTTGATTTTAGCTAGTCAGACGGAGACGGTGGGGCAGGGTGTTTTAATGTTGAGTGCTTTTTGTTTAGGTTTGGGTATGCCACTTTTTCTGTTTTCTTTGGCAGTTAACTATTCGCTTTCCCTCTTAAAGAAGATTCAGCAATATTTGGGGATTATTCATCGGGTTTGTGGGTTTTTCTTGGTTATGGTTGGCTTGCTGTTGATCAGCAACTTTTTTCAAACCATGGTGACTTGGCTGATTCGGTTGACAGGGTATAAGGGAAGTTGACCCTTAGTCAGGCACTGTGTTATGTTGAAGGTGTAAGGTTTGAGTAGGAGGATAATTAGATGGGACGATTTAAGTTCGAGAAAACCAATATCCCTGGCGTGTTAGAGATTACCATTGATCCCTTTCGCGATCCTCGCGGTTATTTTATGGAAGCCCATAATCAGGCTGATTTTAAAAAGAATGGGCTTGAGGTTAACTTTATTCAGGATAATGAAAGCAAGTCTGAAAAGGGAACTGTGCGCGGACTGCATTACCAAATTAATCCTAACCCAATGGGAAAGTTGGTTCGTTGTGTTACAGGCAGGATCTTTGACGTTGGGGTGGATGTGCGCAAGGGGTCAGCAACTTTTGGTCAATGGGTGGGGAGAATACTTTCTGGTGAAAACAAGAAAATGTTTTACTTTCCTCCCGGGATTGCTCACGGTTTTCTTTGTTTAGAAGATGACACTTATGTCTATTATAAATGCACAGGCTTATACAGTCCCAAAGATGAACGGGCTTTATTATGGAATGATCCAGGATTGGGAATTGCTTGGCCGTTAGATCAAGTTAAAGAAGTACTTGTTTCCGATAAGGATAAGGTTAATCCAGGGTTAAAAGAGATAGAAGCCTTCTAGATATTAAAAAAATCTTTTGCATTCTGCGTGGTTGTTTCAGCAACTTCTTCTAAAGTTAAATCTTTAACTTCTGCAATCTGTTTCGCCACCTCAACCACATAAGCTGGCTCGTTTCTTTGGCCGCGAAAGGCTTGCGGAGCTAAGAAGGGGCAGTCTGTTTCAATCATTAAACTCTCTAAGGGGATTTCTCGAACAACATCTCTAACAGGCTGAGCTTTTTTGAAAGTAACAGTACCTGTGAAAGAGATCATCAAACCAAGATCCAAAGCTTCCTTTGCTAAAACCATCTCACTACCAAAACAATGCAGAACTCCTTTTAAATTGCCTTTATTTTCCTCATGAATAATTAGCATGGTGTCTCTTGATGCTTCGCGAGAGTGAATAATAGCTGGCAAGTCTAGTTCTTGAGCTAAGCGCAGCGATTGCCGAAAGACTTCTTGTTGTTGTTCTTTGGGTGAAAGATTATAGTGATAGTCCAGTCCCATTTCTCCCAAAGCAACGATTTTTTTATCTTGAGCCAGTTGTCTTAAAAGGGTTTCGTATTCTATGGTCCAATCTTTGGCTTCGTGTGGATGACAGCCAGCGGCCATAAAAACATAACTAGGATATTGTTCGGAGATCTTAAGTGATTGTTTAATTGCTTCTTCATCAAGGGCAATGTTAACGATTGCTTCAAGCTTAGCTTCTTTGGCTCGTTGAATGACTTGTGGTAAATCATCATTAAACTCTGGGAAGGTTAAATGGGCATGGGTGTCGATGAACATATTATTCTTTTTTGCTCCTGACAATTTTTTCTCCCAGATAGCTGACCTTGTGTCCGTTTTTGATTTGTCTTTTTAGCTTTTCTCTTTTAACCAGATAAACTCTGGTGCCAATTGTGGTAGTAACAGTGAATAAAGTTTCTAGAATCTTAGCCTTATCATTTGTTTGGCATAAAACCTCTAACTTGAAAGCATTTCTTTTTTTCTTCATGCGAATTGGCTGGATAGAAGCATCAAGTGCGCCTGCTCCCATTAATTTGGCAATAGCTTGATCATAGAGTTTAGGATTCATATCATCAATATTAGTCTCTATTTGGAGAATGGTGTCGGTATCGGTATGGGTAACGTTAGAGGCCATAATCACTCTTAAAATATTAGGGAGTTTGGGGATAACATGTCCGCCGGCGCCATTGCCAGCTTTTTCAAAGATCAAACGAGGGATTTCGCCAAAGCCCTTTGCTAAAGAAGTTATGAGCACAACGCCCGTTGGCGTGGCCAGCTCTTTGCCAACTTTTAAGCCATAAAAAGGGATCCCTTTTAGCAGCTCTGCGGTTGCAGGAGCAGGAACGGGGAGGATTCCATGGGCGTGCTTAACTGTTCCGGATCCGACATTTATCGGGGACGAATAGAGTTTTTCTATGCCCAACTTCTTTAGGCAGATCAGTGTGCCAATAATATCGATCATGGCATCTGTGGCCCCAACTTCGTGGAGATGAACGCTGTGCAGAGGCTTTTTATGCACCGCAGCTTCAGCTTGAATTAATCTTTTATAAATCTGCTTGGCTTTTTTCTTAATATCTTTAGCTAATTTACTTTTGTCGATGATTTTTATAATATTCTTGAGGTTATAGTGGTGATGATCATGATGATGGCCAGATAGTTCAACATCAACAAAAGTTGCCTTAATCTTATTTCGTTCAACTTTTTGAATGATTAACTTGTAGGGTGGTAGGGGAATCTTTTTGAGTTCTTTGCGCAGATAGTTTTCAGCTACTCCTAGATCAAGTAGTGCTCCAAGGATCATATTGCCGGCGATACCGGAGGAGCAGTCAAAATAGAGGGTTTTCATACTTTTATTATACTATAAGCCATAACAGCAGCACCAAAGCCATTATCAATGTTCACGACCGCAATTCCAGGGACACAGCTATTCATCATTGTTAAAAGTGCAGATACTCCCTTAAAGCTTGCCCCATAGCCAACAGAGGTTGGCACAGCAATAATTGGTTTATCAACCAAGCCGCCAACAACAGAGGGGAGGGCTCCTTCCATGCCGGCAACGACAATTATGACTTTAGCTTTTCTAATTTCTTTGATGTTATTGATCAAACGATGAATGCCAGCCACGCCAACATCGTAAAACCTCTTAACTTTGAGTCCAAGAAACTCAGCGGTAACAGCGGCTTCTTCGGTGACTGGCAGATCTGCGGTTCCCGCACTTATAATGCTAATAGTCTGGCGGTCTGGCAGTCTGGAAGTCTGGCGGTCTGGCAGTCTTTTTACCGTAATAATCCTTGCAGTCTCATAAAACTTTGCTTTAGGCAGAGCTTTCTTAACAGCTTCGAAGGCCTTTTTATCTGTCCGAGTTACTAAGACGTTTTGTTTCTTTTTGGTTAAGCTTTGGGCGATCTTGGTAATTTGCTCTGGAGTTTTCCCTTGCCCATAAATGACTTCAGGAAAACCTTTGCGTTTAATGCGGTGGTGATCAACTTTGGCGAAACCGAGCTCTTCGTAGTGTTTGTTCATATTGTTATTATATTATTAAGCTCTTAAGGGTTGCAAGGTTGTCTAGATCTTCTTTCATATCCACATCTTTAGGAGTTTCCAGACACAATGGTATATCTTCAAATCTTTGATCATTTAAGATCATTCTAAAAGGTTCAAGTCCTAAGGTTCCCTGGCCGATGTGCTCATGTCTATCTTTATGAGAACCAAACTCTTTTTTGCTATCATTGAAGTGAAAGGCGAGGAGATATTTTAGTCCTATCTCCTGATCAAATTCGTCCCAAGTCTTTTTATAGCCCTCCGGTGATTTGATATCATAGCCAGCCGAAAAAGAATGGCAGGTGTCAAAACAAACCCCGATTCTTTTTTTGTCTTTGACTAGCTTGATGATCGCTCCAATTTCAGAGAATCTACTCCCAATACTTGATCCCGCCCCAGCCGTAGTCTCTAAGGCTATCTTTGTCTTGTCCCCGGCAGTTTTCTGAAAGAGTTCGTTAATGCTTTTAGCGATCTTTTTAATTCCTTCTTCTTTGGTGGTATCAAGTGATGAGCCGGGATGAAGGACGAGAAATGGGAGGCCAAGTTTCTCTGAACGTTCTAATTCCTCAAGCATTGAACGCATTGAGTTGGTGTAAACATTTTCTTTTGGTGAAGCTAAGTTTATTAAGTAGCCGGTATGAGCAAAGACTAATATCCCAGTCTCTTCTTTTAGCTTTTTAAAGCGTTTGATCTCTGCTTCGGGGAGAGGTTTGGCAAACCATTGGTTGTTATTTTTTACGAAGATCTGGATGGTCTGGCAGCCAATTGAATTGCCGCGTTCAATGGCTTTATCAACTCCACCGGCAATAGACATGTGGGCTCCGAGTAAACTCATAAACTTATTATAACAGATTAAATATTCATTGAAATCTAAACCAAATTCTGTCGATATAATATAGGGTGAACTATGGTAGAAGGATTTGATTTTAAAAGAATTAATTATGGCTTGCCGCCTGAAAAGGTGCGGCAGCAAATGCAGCAAATGACAACTCGTCAAGCTGCTAGGCAACTGTTAGATCGGCAATTTTCCCTTAAACACGTTGAGGTGACAACAGCTTCTACTGAGGTTATTGCAGCACAGCAACAATTGCTTTTGCTGGCTGCCATGTTGCCTGATGAAAAAAGTTTGAGACCAGATTTTCCCATGATCCTGGCTCCAGACAGCGGTCTAGTTAGCTGTTATGTTGATTGTGGTGTTGTGGGTATGAGTGATGTTGGTGGTAGAAGAAAAGGGCAAGAGGATTCTTTTGCTTTTTTTCCGGCTCAAGGGATTTACGTGGTAGCTGATGGCATGGGGGGGCATAAAGATGGGGCAGCTGCCTCTTGGTTAGCAATTAACAATATTGGTCTTCAGGTCTCTTTAAATCAACCGCTTGATCAAGCTTTTTATGGCACTGATTTGGTGCTCAATGTAGCCCAAACCCGGCTAAGGGTTGATCGAGGAGCAAGAACAACCTTGTCTGCCTTAAGCCTGGTGGGTGATCATGCCCAGGCCTTTTCCGTGGGAGACAGCCCAATTTATTGGTTGCATCAAGGGAAACTCTTTTTATTAACAAGGCCAGATAATTGTCTAGTTGAAGGTTTGGTCAACACTGGAGGAGGGATCGTGGCGGCCATAAAAAACATAGGACTTGATTCATTGCTTTCTAATTTACTGAAATTAAAGGAAAACCCGCCTTATGGCTGTGAGGTAATTAATGCGCTACATGATTTGCAGGAAGCCTATATTAGAGGACATGAAATCGCTTTGCTACAACAGATTATTAGGAACACCATACGCTCTTTTTCTGGATTAACAAGGTCGATTTGTGGTCAGGAGCTCGAACAAGGTTTTGTTAAACCAACAACAGTAGAAGCTACTCCTGGAGATGCTTTTTTGCTTTGTTCGGATGGTTTAACCTTAAGAGCGGAAGAAATTAGGCAAATCTTGATGGAGCCGCTTAATCCGGTTATTAAAGTGTGTAAGCTATTGGCTTTGGCTGCGGATCGATTACCAATCGACAATGTTACCGCGATTCTGGTTGAGGTGAGGTAGGGGGATTCATTCTGGCTCTTATCTTTTTCTCAAAGCCAATGTCCTTGGGTTCGTAGTATTTGCGCTTTTCTGTTAAATGTTCCTGTTCAACAACCCCGCCTTCATAATTGTGAGCATACTTGTAACCTTTGCCTTTACCCATTTTCTTTTCACCGTCATAAACTGCGTTCTTTAAATGGTTAGGCACAGGCAAAGTAGGGTTTTCTTTAACATCTTTTAGTGCGGCATCAATACCCACATAAGCGGCGTTACTTTTCGGAGCGGTGGCAACATAGGTTGTCGCTTGAGCAAGGGGAATCCGAGCTTCTGGCATGCCCACAAATTCTGCGACCTGCATGGCTGAGTTAGCAACCACCAAAGCTAGCGGATCAGCATTGCCAACGTCTTCTGCTGCGCAGATTACGATTCTTCGAGCGATGAAACGTGGATCTTCACCGGCATAGATCATCTTGGCTAAATAATATAAGGCAGCATCGGGATCAGAGCCTCTCATTGATTTAATAAAAGCTGAAATAGTATCGTAATGTTGTTCACCATGTTTATCATAAACCACGGCTTTTTTTTGAATTGATTCTTCAGCGACTTTAAGATCAAGGTTAATAGTCCCTTTCTTATCAGGAAGAGTTGAGAGCGCAGCAAGTTCAAGGGCGGAAAGAGCTTTTCTGGCATCACCATCAGATATCTTGGTTAAGTGATTGATTGCTTCGTCATTGATTTTAAGCTTAATGTTGCCGAGCCCTCGTTCTTTATCTTTAATGGCTCGATTGATTAAAGCTTTCAGGTTGTCTGTGCTCAATGGTTTAAGTTCAAAGATCTGTGATCTTGAAACTAGAGCGGAATTAACGTAGAAGAAAGGGTTTTCCGTAGTTGCGCCGATTAAAATAAACAAACCTTCCTCAACATCAGGCAACAAAACATCTTGTTGCAGCTTATTGAAGCGGTGTATCTCGTCCAAAAATAAAATAGTTTTAACTAAATTATGTTTTTTGCGATTCTTTGCCTCAATACTAACTTTGCGAATATCGTCAACTTTGGCAGTTGAGGCATTTAGCCATTCAAAATGGCCTTTGGTGGTGTTGGCTATCACTCGAGCTAGGGCAGTTTTACCTGTTCCAGGAGGTCCATGAAGAATAAGTGAACTAACCTTATCAGCTTCAACTAACCTTCGCAACAGTTTTCCTTCTCCCAGAATGTCTTCCTGCCCAACCATTTCATCGAGATTGCGTGGAGCCATGCGAAAGGGGAGAGGGGTGTTCTTTTTTAGGTTTTTGTCAAAGAGGTCCATAGAATAAGTATAACATGCTTGAATTAGGAAGTTGGGTTTTGGTTGTAGATGCCAGTATAGACTTTTGAAGCTGGAAGTTGACGTTAGATTAACCTAATTTTAATAATCTATCTCCAGTTTCCATACTGGCCTCCAAACCCATAACCCTATTTCCAATTTCCTATCGTTTCTTTCGGAATGACAATAAATGTAGTAGAATTAGGAAAAACAGTTCAAGGAGGTATTCATCATGTATTGGTTATTTATAGTTATTGTTGTCTTGGCCTATTACACGATTAAGATTGTTCGACCGGTAGAAAAAGGGGTTGTTGAAACCTTGGGAAAGTTTTCCAGCACAGCCGAGGCAGGCCTTCATTTTCTTATTCCTGTGGTACAGAAAATGTATCGCATCAATATCACCGAACAACGGGTTGATATTGAGCCGCAATCAATCATTACCAAAGATAAGCTTAATGCTGAAGTTGATGGCGTAGTCTATTATAAGGTTGTTGACCCGACCAAAGCTATTTACAATGTTAATGATTTCTTCTCTGCGGTGCCATCTTTAGCAAAAACCACCTTGCGCGCTGTGATTGGTAAAATGACCTTGACTGAAGCAAACGAGAATAGAGATAAGATCAATAGTGAAGTTGAAGCAATCCTTGATAAACAGACTGATCCCTGGGGCATTACTGTTATCCGCGTTGAATTGCAAAGAATTGAACCGCCTGCTGATGTGCAAGCGGCCATGAATATGGTTGTTAAGGCAGAAAACGAAAAAATTGCTGCCCTGGATATTGCTACGGCGCTAGAAACAAAGGCTGATGGTAATCGTCGAGCAGAGATTAAAAAAGCTGAAGGGCAAGCCCAGGGAATTCGTTTGAAAGCAACAGCTGAAGCTGATGCAATTAAATTGGTTAACGAAGCCGCAGAAAAATATTTTGTTGGCAATGCCCAATTACTTAAACGTTTAGAAACAGTCTCTGAATCCCTCAAAAACAATGCCAAAATTGTGGTGCCAGCCGGGACTGAATTAGTTAATGTGATTGGTGACATGGCTGGTGGGGTCTTGCCATTGATTAAACGTGCCAACGAAGATAAATAATATTATTTTGCTTTCGTCAATTAATTAGAAAAATGGGGACTTTCTTTTTTGCTGCAGCCGCATTTTTTCATTTTTTTGAATTATTTTTTTGAAACCTGCATTTCTTTCCTTCTCTCTCGTAATTTATTTCAGTATATCAAATTTCACAGAGGAATTGAAAGTTCAACAATTTAGCCATCTGACAATAAAAAAACCAAGCCAACCAAAAATTGTGAAATTTTCTTAAAAAACTGGCGATATATATAGAGAGTTCCGAAAAACTCAACTTCTCCGCGTAGGCGACCCTCTTAGGGTCGCCGGCTGTCGTCGAGTAGAGAGTCAATTTTTCGGAGTCCTCATATATATAAGAATATTGAATCTTGCGCGAAGCAAAAGAGTTGCTTGAGAACCACAAGCATAACAGAGTTTGCTGCTTTTAATTTGGAAAAAGCATTAAGCATTATGGTTTAGAAAAGGTTTTAACAAAAGATGCTAACAACTCCTAGCGCTACAAGCAAAAAAGTTGTCTTATTATTAGGTCCAAGCAGCAGCCAACCAGCTAAGGCTGATGAATTAATTAGACGATATACCCAAGCAAATGTACAATTAACTGTTATTCACTCTGGAATACATGAAGCTATTAGTCCTGGAGATGTCACTCTTATCAACGGGAAAAATTTGCCAGACTGCCAAAGAAAATTTTCCTGTTGGGAAAAAAGCACAGGTCTTTGTTGTTTGGGTAATGGGCCACTGGCAAACGCGCTACAGCAAATTGCTGCTGCAGATGAGGTGGTGGTGCCGCTTGATCTTTTGGGTGAACAAGGACAAGAAGCTGATCCCAGCGGCTTATCCGCTTACAGCTGTGCTGATGTTCAGTTTATGCTTAAAACTTTTGAGCTTTGCTTATCAGCTCTTACCTGGCAAACAATAATTGGCCAAAGCGGTGCGCCTGTTCATCCCCTAGCCAAGCAAGAAATCTCTAGCACTAACAAACGATTATCTGTAATTTTGGATAACCAACAAAAAACTAGCCCAAGATTAGTTACGGCACAGCTGGAATGGATTAAAACAGTTTATCATTTTAAGCATTTACACTTTGAAACAAATGGCACTTCATTAACCAGTCCAAGGCCTGAACCAGACATACAGACAGCCAATCTTCTCCCAAACCCCAAAATTATTGTTATAACTGGCTCAAGCAGGAAAAACAGCTCAATCTCTTCTGGGCTGGCTCGCTGGTTTTTAAAAGGGCTGGGTTATAAAGAAAATATTGAAGTTTTAGCTTGGAACAATGGGACAGATATTAACCAAGTTAGCCAACAACTTGATAAGGCTGACTTAATAGTTTTAGCTTCACCTAATAGCCTGGGTGGTTTGCCAAGAAAACTATTAGCTGTTTTAAGCCAGGTAAAGCTACCAACTAACAAGCCCAGGCAAATGGTATTATTAGCTGCCGCTGGCTTTCCCCAAACAACAGCAAAATTGTTTGGCAATAATGTTAAAGCTGGTTTATTTGCTTTAATGGAAGAAGAGGTCAAGGCTTTTTGCCAAAAACATAATATCAGGCTGGCTGACAGCCTAACAATGCCTTTAAGTGAACTGCAAAGCCGCATTGGTTTGGGCAAAAAATTTCGAGCTTATTTGGCTGGCTGGTTGTTTGCCAGGCACGGAAAACTTTCTGCGCGATTTATGGGCTTATTTAACTGGCCCAAAAAACTACCCCTAGCCATGGCTAATTTGATAACCGGCTTATATTTTTACAGCCGCAAACTTTGCTCTATCCTGGGCAAAAGAAATGGCTGTCAAAGCAGTAATAACTGACCGCTGTTTTTACTTAACGTCCAGCTTAGCCCAGAGCCTTTGCTGAAGATCTTGGATAAACTTAGAAAAAGTATCAGGGTCAGACAAGGCTCGTGGCAAGAAAGAAGCAAAATGATAACCGCTAGCTCTCACGCTTAAAGCTTCGGCTATAAATAAACCGCCCAAATCAATGGTTGCGCCTCTTTTTTCCAGATCAATCCTAAAAGCTGCCAATTCTTTTTGCTGGTCTTGATCAGCAAAAACAGTAACACTAATCCGCGCTTGACCAAAAAAAGTAGCATGGCGCCTGGCAACTAAACGGACATAATATTTAACGCTATCATTATTCCAGGAAAAACCAGCAACATGCACAGACCTTATTTTTTCGCCAGTATGGGGATCTTGGGGTGTAATATCCCTAACAGCAGTAACATCCTTTTTAGGATTATTAGAATCAAACTGGGCCAACAAGCTTGTTAATATGGTCAAAGGCAGAAATACTTCTTGATGAGGATAGGAACTAACAGCATTAATTGCTGCTTGAAGAGCGTTTTGCACACCCAAACCAGCCCCGTTCAAAGCAGTATCAAAAAGATTTCTTACTTTTCCTAAAGTGCCAGACAATCGATCAGCAGGAGAAGCTGTTACTGGTAAAGCTCGCTCTCTCGGATCAACTATTTTTTCTTTGGGTAGAACTTCAGTAATAGTTCCTGTAAATTGAGGATCATCACCAACTGCTTGCCTGGCTTTAAAATAAAGCGCCAGGTTAAGTAAAGTCTGCGGATCTAAAGCCCTTAAATCAGGAACATTCCTATAAAACACCTCGCCCAAAAGTGTTTGGCCAGCTTTAATTTGGGCTTGTTCTGCTGCTTGCAAACGACCTTCGATAGCTGACAACCAATTGTACAAAACATCGTCACTATCAGCCAGCTGGCCTGATAATACCTGCAAACCAGGCCTGACTACTTGATTAATATAATCAGCCCAGTCAGCTACAGATTCAAACTCCCTATCAACTAAACCTAGCTGTAGTAAAATTTGGCCAAGCAATTTTTGGACTTCAGCTTCATTACTGTTTATAAAAGCCGGAACTAAATTTTCCAGCAAAGCCTGCCTAACTAAGGGAAGATCAGCTCCCTGCGCTACAGAACAAAGCTGCCATAATGAGGTTAAAACACAAGTGTCTTTTAAAAATTTCTCACTGCCTAAACAGGCTAACACAGTTTGGGTCGCAGGTAAAAACTTTTCGACTTCGGTTAAGCCCTGCTTTCTTATAAAACCAAGATCAACTCCGTGTGTCTGCTCAATAACAGCTAAATCCCTTTCCCACATTAAATGCTGCTCATAAGGCTGGCCAGCCAAAGTATAAAGTTTTTCAATGATTTTACCTTCTCGATCCCTGAAATAAACATAAAGCAGCAAATGACCCTTTGCCGGGTTACTGCAAAAGAAATCAACTCCCTGGCTGCCCAAACCAACCTGGCTTTCTGCTACCATAGCTACACCTAAACCAATAAAACGGGTTTTTTGTTCTGGCCATTGCTCCAATTTAATACTATTGCTTGTGCCTTGGCCAGTATACGAGCAAAAATCAGAAGATCTTGTTTCCTGGCTAAAAACTAATAACCGCTCTAATAATAAGCGCTTTAAATCTGCTGGCGCGCGGCCTTTGACGTCTTTAAAATCGTGGAGTAAACGAATAACCGCGCTCATTTGCCCGGGATAATGCCGGAACAAATTTTCTTCCGGCAGTTCTTTAACCACTGCTTCCATTTCTTTGATTAACTCTGGCCTTGTTTCTGTTTTAAATAATTGCAAAATAATTTTTATTTTTTTGTTAGCTTCATTTTCTCTAGCTAACAACAGATTACAAGCTAATAACAAGACATCAACCTGACTCAAGTCTGCCAAAACAGTTGGCCGTAGCACCAGGGTATTGCCTTCCCATTGACAATCAAATGCCAAACTGTCACGCACTTCAAAAGCCTGTACATTAAAATCAGCTAATATTTTGGCTAGCGGAGCTAAAGCCTGCTGTTCGCTTGCGGTAGCTCCTAAAACATTGACCTTACCTAAGCAAGGAATTGAGCTAAAACTCATCTCTGGGGTTGACTCTTTATTAAAAAAATCTGCCTCTGTGACACGGCTAAGAAGCGTCAGCTTTCTTGTTTCATCATTAAAAAGATAAAATCTAACTCTTTTCCCATTTCCTAAAATCAGCATAGTTTTGGCATCCTTTAACCGCGCGGCCTTTGCAGATGGCAACAAAACTAAAGAACTAAACCCTGGTATCGCCAGGGGCATAACCTCTCCTGCCTGACTAAAACGCGAAATAGCTGCAGGATCAAGCCTTAGTTTAAAAGCAAAGCTTTGTCCCCTTAGTTGAGGATTAATCTCGGCAATTCTTGTCCTTTCTTGTGGGTTACGCGACAAGGTTGTGCCGGTGTTGTCAGGTAATGGGCTTATAATTTCTATTAGTTGCTGTCTAATGCTTGCGTTTACTTCTTGTCTTTTTTGGGCACTCAACCTAACTGCCCCTGCCCCATTTTTTTCCAAAAAACCACGCTCAACAAAATAATCAACCAGTATTTCTTTAGAGCTTTGATCAAAATCTGGCTGGCCAAAGGGCAATTTGTCCAACAAAACAAAATCTTCTAATTCCCTGCTTAAGTGATATTGCAGGGTGTCTTGTATGACTGAAATATCAAGCAAACCACAGTTTATCAAATCAGGCAAAAGTGCTTTTACTAAAGCGGGAGGTGAGGGATTGGTGGGCCGCTGCGTTTGCCCCTCTCTTTCTTGAGATAACTTCTCGGCCAAAGCTGTTATGTTTTCTGTGTTTAAAGAAAAGGTATTATTTGCAAAGTCAATATTCTTAATACAGTTTAAAAAAAGAGGTAAAACAAAGCCAAAAACAAAATCACAACCCAAAAAAGCAGGATTGACCAGCATATAAAACAGAAAAGCTAAAAAACTCTCTTTATCTGTAAGCTGGCCATCAGGAGCAAAGAATTTAATCATCGAAAGCAATCTTTGCTGACCCGGCTCTGTGGGCTCACTTAAAACCTTTGAAAAAATCAAAGTATCCCATTTTTCTTCAATTATGCGCAAAAACACATCATTTGACAAAAGGCGATTTATCACCTGCGAAAAGATAGAAGCACAAGGCATCTCTTGGTCAAAAACAGCCATTGATACGTCACGGCTATCACTTGCTGTAAGAAATATCACGGGTGCCCCCCCTGAACCAGAAATGTCAAATGATGAGCCCTGTTCTGGTGTGAAGTTGAAAAGATTTTTTATAAATATATAAGGCTGTCCTGCTATTTGGCCTATAGAGACACCGGCAAAAACAGGTTTTGCCCTGCCTTTAGCTATGACTTTCGCTATGCGCCAAGGAACATCATAAAAACTTGCCAAATTATTTAACCTAAGCATTTCTTGGTCAGAAGCATTTGCAAATTGCTCTTTTTTATCTCTAAACGATAACGCATCATGGGAGTAAAAAATCTTGTGAAACAATGTGTTTTCTGGAAATCTTGTGCTTCTTAAGGGAATATCACTACCCTCCTTCAAAGAACCAAGAGCTTCAAAAATATTTTGCGCCAAATTGCTCAAAAAGGTAAAAATATAAAATTTTCTTTCAATAGAAAAAGCCATTAAAGCCTTTTCCCAGGGATTGTTTAAGTTTTCTTTTGCAACTAAAATTTTTTCCTGGTCAGCACACTGCGATAAAAGCTCTTTGTCCATTTCTACCATAGACAAAAAGAAAGCCACGGGGTCTTCCTTGCACCCGGGATCATTCTGCCTTGAAGCTGTTAAGAAAAATCTCAAATTTATTACTATTAACTGGCAAAAACGCTTTGGGTTCTCTTGCCAATGACCCAGCTTAGGCGTTAGGCCACCAGCAACTTCTTGCAGCCAGCCAGCTTTAATTAAATTGTCAATTGTTTCTTTGTATTGCCCATCAGGCAATAAACCTTTAAGGTCATTTTCCTTAAGCGGTTGGCAATCTTTTTCCCACCAGATCAGCAATAACCATAAAGACATAAATCCTAATGGACGGGTCATTTGGTTTGAGCGTTGATCAACAAAACCAAGGTTAAAAGAAGTTATAGAATTATAATCGCGTACTTCTGCTATATATTCAGATAGTACTTGCAATAAATATTTGGGGTGGTCGCTAGACAAACACTCTGTAGGCTGCACAGGCGGGGAAACAATGGGCAGGCCCTGGCCATCAGACGAAGACAAAGCTTGTGTGTTTGGACGTGGCGTTGCTGCGGGTTCGCCTGGTTTTGTTTTTTTTAGGTCTTGCTATTAAGAAGGCAGGTTTACCGCTACCATTTGCTTCAATAGCCACTTTTACGTTCCTTTTTGTTAAAATTTATTGAGACGTTTTCTTGCCTGGCTCATTTACCCCAACCACCCACATAGTATTATCTTCACTTTCTTATCGAAATTTCATTTTTTTTGTAACTATTTAGGTCTGGGAAATTTGTTTATATATAGAAAAGATCTTAGAGTCTTTGAGTCTTAGAGGTTTATTTAAATAATATTTTATAAGAGACAAGCCGGGGCTTAAGGCTGGCACTGCCATTGATAGGAAATAATAGGCCTAGCCTTAACTATAAAGCAGATTTATATTCTTTGGGATTAGTCCTGTTTTTTGCTTTAAATCGCAGACATGCTTTTTCCTGTGACGATAACGAAGTTGTTCGCAGAAAATATCATGAGTCAGAGGTTAGGGAAATTCGCGAAGAGCTAAATAAGACCAAAAGAGGGACAGATTTGTGGCGTTTTCATAGCTGTCTTTTAGATATGACTTTAAGAGACCCCAGTACAAGATGGTCTGATCCATATGAGTTGAGGAGTCTGTTTAGAGATTTTGCTAGGCCAAAAATATATTTCCAGCAAATAGTATAATAATGCTAAGCTACTGCTCGTAGACCCCCAGATCATAACCACCGCCTTGGGGACGAGAGTTGCCATCCAAATCAGTTGAGGGTGCACCAGAAGAAGTTCCACTGTCAATGGCTAAGCTGCCTGCTTGAAGATGATAATCTCCGTTGCTTCCCCCCCAAACCGGATTAATAAATTGAGGGTTTTCTGTAATATTTCCGCTACAATTGGCTATTGAGTTTAATTGGCTAATAGTCATAGGGGCGCCATCAATGCTAATTTGATAAGCGCTGCTATCTCGATTAAGTAAATTATTCTGGAATTGTGGGGTAACAGAAGAGGCCATCCATATCTCTCCGTTCGAATTAGAGAAAATATTGTTTATCATTGTTAGGGTAATGGGGACAGTGTTAAAAGGGGTACCATATTGGACAATCATTGAGTAAGCTGACCTGGTTCCAATATCATGTACGGCATTATTGATTAATTGCACAATAGAGTTGTTTTGTGTTATAGCAATAACCATAGCATCCCAACCATTATAAGCGCCATCCCCCGTCCCGTAGATCAAGCAGTTTTCCACCTTATTGGTTCCTCCACCCCAGATTTTTATACCGTTGGCTGTATTATTTCTAACAATATTATTAGTAACTTTAGCCGCATCTAGCTTTATATCTATGCCATCCCCATAATTGTGTTCTACTAAACAATTATTCACTGTGATCGGTCCTGGTCCTTCTTCTAATCCTATGCCGTCCGGCCGGTCATAAGCACTCCTGGCATCATCTCCGCCTCGATAGTAATGGCCATTATAGGAAAGATTACAACTGTCAATCGTAATGTTTTTCCAGCCCCCCCCGGCTCCCATATCGGCCGAGCCTATTGCACCGAAACCACAATATTCAATAGTACAGCTCTGCACGGTCAGAGTATCAACATCCTGGATATTAATACCAAAGCTATCAATATGATGGATATATAAATTTTCTAGGGTTATATGATCAGAGTTGCCGGTAATGCAATCCCTAACATAAACGCCGGTTCCTATCGCTGTTGAATCATGGGTAAACTCAATATTTTTAATTGTTATGTAGCTTTGATTGTTAAGGTCAACCATTCGGCCAAGGCCAGCCGTTGAACCGGAAATAAATTCCGATGTCATCCTAGCGGCTAAAACAGGGCGGTTGCCAACTTCTCCTTGAATTGTTATAGGATTTCCAGCTGTGCCGGAATTTTGGGGAATAATAATGTCATCTTCATACCTGGTAACTAGGTAAGTTCCACCCCGGATAATTAAGGTGTCACCGGCTTGCAATTGTCTGGACCCCAAGCCAGGGGTTGCCCAAGGATTGCCAGAAGAACCATCCCCAGTGCTATCACTGCCTGTAGTCGCAACATAATATGTCGTGCCACTGCCAATTGGTAGTGTGGTGGTAGTAGTTGTCGTCGTCGTAGTAGTGGTGGTAGAAGTTGTTGTGGCGTTAGTAATTGTTGTTGCCGTGGGAATAACTTTACCACAACCTAAGACAGCTATAACGACAATTGTTAATAATACTAATATTCCAGCTGATTTTTTTATCATTTGGGAGTTCATCCTGTTGAGAAAAGTTTTATTCTTCTTGCTAATTATACCATTAATAGAAAGGGCTAAAAAGCCTGCGAATCAAATCATCTAAAATCTAACCATAGTCACATTCGTTAAATCATCTAAAACCTAACCCAAAATATGAGGGAATATGAGCTTTTTTTGGGCATTTCTGGTCTCAAACAGCTGGAAAGAAAAAGA